>Ga0256830_1001291_pt1 | contig 17841 bp, 14 predicted proteins | sample 128326metaG_FD_190537 | JGI IMG/M metagenome (GOLD analysis project Ga0256830, IMG submission 190537) | Hydrothermal vent microbial communities from Lau Basin, Pacific Ocean - 128-326 | ecosystem: Environmental > Aquatic > Marine > Hydrothermal vents | place: Pacific Ocean: Lau Basin | collected... | reverse complement strand
CGGACGCCGACGGGTTCACGACCAAGTTCCCCACCGCGGTCACGGGCCCCGGTAGCCCGACACCAATGCCCGCACCCGGTCCTCCAGGCTGAGGCCGCCACGCACCCGGGGTCCGAAGAACACCCGGCCGTCGGCCGCCTGGACGGGGATGCGGGGGATGCGGTGGCGGTCGGTTCCGGGCCCGACCGGTCCGGGACGTCCCAGCACGGCCGTCTCGTACCGCCGCCGGACCACCCCGTCCGCGCCCTCCGACCAGTAACCCCAGGGGTAGGCGAAATGGCGGGGCCGAATCCCCAGGCGCTGCTCGATGAGCTCGTCGGAGGCGGCGAGCTCGGATTCGACCTGGTCGGGCGCCAGGGGCCGCAGGTCGACGTGTCGATGGGTGTGTGCGCCGATCGTGACGAGGCCCGACGCCACCATCTCCTCCACCTGTTCCCAACGCAACGGGAGGCCGTCGGGATAGAGGGGCGTTCCCGTCTCGACGGGTTCGGTGGTGAGGAACAGGGTGAAGGGCATCTGCAGGTCGCGCAGCAGCGGGAACGCGTGCTCGTAGACATCGACGTAGCCGTCGTCGAAGGTGATCGCGACCTCCAGAGTCTCGCCGTGACCGCCTTCGACGGCCTGTTCGAAGGGGATCACCCGGGCGTGCTCCGCCAACCAGGCGACATGGGCGCGAAACACCTCAGGGGTGACGTCCATCTGGCGGGCGGATCCGCCCCCCACCTGGTGGTAGATGAGGATGCGGGGCCCGGCGACGGGCGAGAGGACCGGGTCGGCCACGACCGCGGCCATCTTGAGGAGTCGCCGGATGAGGTGCGTCATGGCCTCAGCGGTGGGACATCGGGGGGCCGAGGGCGAGGAGCTCCTCGTCGGTGAGGACCGGCTGTGCCAGGAGCCCGAGACGCTGGACCGGCGCCAGGTTGGGGCGGATCCCCTCGGACCAGTCGGGGTCCCAGCCGAGGGGTTGCTCGTTGGCGGACCGCCACGGGTAGTAGATGCGGGCTCCGTCGATCGTCCCCTCGTAGAGCCAGCCGAGGCTGATCTCGAAGTACCGGACCTCTTCGATCTGCTCTTGGAGGGCGGCGGCCGTCTCGGCCTGGTTCCGTTTCGCCGCCGCCCGTTGCTTGCGGTCCAGACGCTCGATCACGGCCTTCACGTAGTCGCCTGCCAGGTGGTCGAGGACGTCACGGTCGAACCGGGGGGCGTAGACGAACACGTTGACGGCGCCCCGCTGGCTGGCCAGATGCCAGATCACCGGCGCCCGTTCGGTCGTGGCCACGTGGATCCGGAAGAAGTTGGCGACGAGCCACTCGTCGATGGTGGGGGCCTGTCCTCCTCCGACGGCCCCGATGATCCGGGTGATGTGACGTTCCAACTCGGCAGCGGCTTTGGTGCCGAGCTCGGCCCGCAACCCGGCGAGCAGGTAGGACCCCACCGTCCGGTATCCCCGAGCCTCGTCGAGGGGAAGGAAGTCCGGGATCTGGGAGAAACCGTGTTCGGTTGCGGCGACCGGCGAGGACATGAGGAGGTTCTCGACCCGGGAGACGAGGAAGTTGGCGACGGCCGGGTAGGCACGCTCCGGCTCGGCCTCCGCCAGACGCTCGACCAGCTCCAAGGCGACGGATTCGTCGACCGGGGCCGTTCCCGTCGGCGGCGGGATCGGTCCCCCGGCCGGAGGCTCGACGGTCGGTTCGACGACCTGGCCGTCACCGGTCTCGGCGTCGGCGCCCGCCGGGACGGCCGTGGCCTCCACGGTGGGCTCCGGCTCGGGTGTCGGCTCCGCCACCTCCTCTGACGGGGCCTCGATGTCGGTCACCGCTTCGACCAGGGTCCCCAGGTCGGCCTGGGCGGGCTCGAAGGTGGAGATCCGGCGGGGACGGGGCACCGGTGCACGGCCGGGCTCGGCGGCCGATTCCCGGGGGGCGACCGCCGGAGCGACCGGCCGGCCCCGTCCGAGACCGGCCGCGGGCATGACGCCCCGCCGGTCCACGAACACCGCTCCGAGGAACTTGGCTCCCCGATCTTCGAGATCCGCCACCCGGTCGGCGAGCTCGGTCCGAGAGACCCGACCCGGGACGAGGGTGACGACGGCGTAGTCGACCCGTTGCACCAGCTCCTGGGCGGTCGCCACGGTGAGGTCGTTGGCGGCGAACAGCACCAGGTCGAACCGGGCCGAAGCCACCCGGATGAGGTCGGCGAGGAGGGGGCGGGCCAGCAACTCGGAGGGGTCTTCGGTGGGCGAACCGGCCTGCACGGAGATGAGGTTGGGTCGGACCGGTCGGGCCTGCGCCAACATCCGGGCGAGGGCGGCGTCGTCGCCTTCGGGGATCTCGAGCAGCGTGGCGAAGTCGACGTCGCCCCGGTACTCCGCCATGTTGGTGTCGTGGGTGAAGTCGGCGTCTACCAACAGGACCGAACGGCCTGCCCGGGCGAACGCCGTCGCCAGGTCCGCGGCGAGGGCGTGGACGTCCTCGGGTTGGGTGCCGAGGCCCGTGACCGCCACCGCCGCCCCCAGACCTCCGATCCGACCCTGCAGCCCGGCGCGGAGCGCCTGGACCGCACGTTTTCTCCGCCCCCCCTCTTCGACGTCGTACCAGATGCTCCGCCGTGACGGTTTGCGGATCGGTACGGCCCCGAGGAGGGGAAGCGGAGCCAGGTCGGCCCCGGTCCAGACCGGCTTGAACAGGCGGTCGACGACCAGCAAGCCCGCCACGGCGAGGACGAGGCCGACCAGCAGGCCGATGGCCCCGGCCGCTCCCCGTGAGACGGGGTCCGGTGTCTGGTCGACGAGGTCGATGACCTCGGACACGACCGGGCCCGACAGCGCCGCCTGACGGAGGAACAGCTCCTGGAACGAAGCCTCCAACTCTTCGTATTCCCGTTCGAGGGCCCGGCGCAGGGTCTGCTCCGCGCTGAACTCGGAGACCGTCGGCGGCGGGCCGAGCCGTTCGAGCTGGGCGTTGACGGTGGCGATCGCCAGGGTCGTACGGTCGAGATCCGCCTGCACTTCGTCTTCGGCTCGGTCGCTGCCGACCAGCAGCTCCTTTTGGTATTCGAGGGCGTCGGCCCGCAGCGACTCGAGGAGGGCCTGCAGTTCGGCCCGCTCCTCCTCGTCGGGGTCGACGACGACAGGCGAGCCGATGGCCTCGATCCGGGCCCGCACGTCCGCCATCCGGGCGGAGATCTGTTCGAGTTGGGTCTGGATCTGCTCCAGGACGTTGGGGGGCTGGCCTTCGAGATACCGGGACCGCAGCTCGCCGGCCCGGGCCTGCGCCTCCTCGGTGCTCGACCCTTCGGCGACGAAGACGAGGGCGCCTCGATCGACGTCGCTGAAGATCTCCCAGGAGGGGTTTGCCTCGAGCAGGTCGGCGTTCACTTCGAGGGCGAAGGCGAGGGCCTCTTCGAGACGGGCCTGGGCGAAGTCTCGGGACACACCCGACGGGTTGTCTTCGCTCTCGACGCTGGCGACGACGGTGACCGGGGCCTCCGCCCGGATCACCGGGGTGAGGGAGGCGTTCCTCCGGGTGGCGCCGAACACGCCGGCGGCGAAGCCGAGCACGACGAACACCACCACCCAGGGCCAGCGGGCCCGGAGGACGCGAAGTGTGCGGTTCAGGTCCAAACCGTCGAAACCTCGGGTTCTGGGGTGAGGACGATCGTCTCGTCGCCGCCCCCAGTATGCCGCGCCAGCGCCCGCAAGGTGTCGACGACGTCCTCCAGCGCCCCTTTGCGGGCGGCCCGTTCCAGCATCTCGACCCCGTCGGTGAGGGTGGTGACCCCCGGCCGAGGTGGATGGGCGATCGAGATCTTCGGGTGCTCCGACGGTTCGAGGGCGCCTTCGGCGAGGACCTCCACCATCTTCTCGCCGGGCCGGACACCGCTGACGACGACCTCGATGTCGCGGCCCGGGACGAGTCCGGCGAGGCGGATCAGACGCCGAGCCAGGTCGGCGATCCGGATCGGCTCGCCCATGTCGAGCACGAACACCTCCCCGCCTTCGGCGAGGGCGGCGGCCTGGAGGACGAGCTGGACCGCCTCGTCGACCGTCATGAAGTACCGGGTCATGCTGGGGTCGGTGAGCGTGACCGGCCCGCCCTTCTTGATCTGCTCGACGAAGGTGGGCACGACGCTGCCGCGGCTGCCGAGGACGTTGCCGAACCGCACGGCGGTGTAGGTGCAGCCGTCGGCGCGCAGGTCGGCGGCCTGGACGAGCATCTCGGCGACCCGCTTCGTGGCGCCCATCACCGAGACGGGATCCACCGCCTTGTCGGTGGAGATCAGCACGAACCGCTCCGCCCCGACCCGGGTGGCGATGTCGATCATGTTCCGGGTGCCGATCACGTTGGTGAGCACCGCCTCGTCCGGGAACCCTTCCAGAATCGGCACGTGTTTGAGCGCCGCCGCGTGGAAGATCACCTGGGGCCGGTACGAGGTGACGCGCCGCGCCAGCATGTCCGCGTCCCGCACGTCGGCGAGGATCGGTGTGATCTCGGCATCGGGGCCACAGCCCAGCACCGTCTCGTGGAGGTGGGTCTCGTCGTTGTCGAGCGCCAGCACCGTCTCCGGACCGAACCGGAGGACCTGACGGACGATCTCGGAACCGATCGAGCCGCCGGCCCCGGTGACGAGGACCCGTCTGCCCCGCAACAGGCCCGCCACCGCAGCCAGGTCCGTCGAGACGGTGGCTCGTGGCAGCAGGTCGGTGAGCTCGATGTCTCGGATGTCGACCGCGCCGGCGGAGCCTTCCATCACCCGGTGGGCGACGGGGAGGATCCGGAGCCGCACGTCGACGTCGGTGCAGAGGTCGACGACCCTCCGGCTGAGGTAGTCGTCGTCGGCCACGACGATGACCTGCTCGGCTCCGTACCGCTCGATCACCTCCTGCAGTTCGTCGAGGTCCCCCAAGATGGGCAGTCCGGCCAGACGGCGGACACTGTCGGTGCCTCCGGTCGAGACGAACCCGATGATGTCGATCTCACCCCCGTTGCTCGTCACCTCACGGACGAAATCCGCCGCCGCCCGGCAGGTGCCGACGACGAGGGTGGGGAGCGGCCGCCCACCGGTGATGGTCCGTTTGAACGAGAACAGCCGCGACCGGAACCGCACGAGGCCCATGCCGGCGAGGGCGAGCAGCGGCCCCATGATCGCCACCGACAGCGGGATCGGCACCAGGCCGTCGGAGGTGACGTCCACCCACAGCACCCAACCGGTGACGGCCGCACCGACGACGACGTTGGAGGCGATCACCTGTTTCGCCTCGGAGATCGAGGCGAACTCCCAGACGTGTCCGTAGGCGCCGAAGACGACGTTGGCCCCGAGGTGCAGCAACAACAGCAGGGGCATGGTCCGGGTGAGGCCCGTCCACCAGGTGAGGGGGTCGGTGATCCCGGTGTCGAGCATCCGCAGCCCCAAGGCGATCGTGTAGGCGCCGACGACGATGGCCATGTCGACCACGGCGAAGGCGATGTCCGCCCGCACCCTGGAAGCGGTCGCGGCCAGCGACCTCCACCATTGCCCAGCCCTTGTCCCCAAAACAGATCCGGTGTCTGCCACCAGAACCTCCCAGCTCTCGCATCCCCACCTGACCCCGTCGGGGTCAGTCGGGTACATCCTACTCACGGGACGACATCATCAAATGGGCCGTCCGGCCCATTCCTGGGTCCCGGGACTCATTGTCGACACCGACCGGAAAGTCCCACTTCCCGCCGCCCGACGCACCGTCTAGCCTTGCCCGGGGCGGCGCCGCGTCGGCGCCGGTTCGCCACCACATCACGACTCGGTGCGAGCCAGGGAGGTTCGAAGAGCTATGAAGGTGCTCGTCACGGGGGCAGCCGGTTTCTTGGGGAGAACGGTCGCCACCTACCTGAAGGAGCAAGGACATCACGTCGTCGGGTTCGACCTGAAGGACCCGGGAATCGACGGTCTCGCGACGCAGATCGGCGACCTCACCGACCTCGATCAGGTCTCGGCGGCGGTCGAAGGCCACGACGCGGTGTGTCACATCGGAGCGATCGGCGACGTCTACCTGGCCGGGGAGGATCCCGGCCTGGCGGCGGCGGTCAACGTGTTGGGGACCGCCAACGTCGCCGAAGCGGCGGTGCGTCACGGTGCCCGGGTCGTCTACGCCTCCACGTGGGAGGTCTACGGTGAACCCCGATACCAGCCGATCGACGAAGACCATCCCTGCGCCCCCGACCACCCGTACAACATCACGAAGCTGGCGGGCGAGTCGTTGCTGCTGTCGGCTGCACGTCTCCGTGGGCTCGAGACGGTCGCCCTCCGTCTCGGCACCGCCTACGGGCCGGGTCTGCGCCCGAACTCGGTGTTTCGGATCTTCATCGACCGGGCACGTCGAGGCGAGCCGATCACCATTCAGGGTGACGGCTCCCAGGGGCGGCAGTTCACCCACAGCCGCGACATCGCCCGCGCCTTCGACCTGGCGCTGCGGTCCGACGTCTCCGGGGTCGCCCTGAACACGGTGGCCGAACGGACCGTGACGATTCGTGAGCTGGCGGAGAAGGTGGTCGAACGGTTCCCGACCGAGCTCACCTTCGGGCCGCCCCGTCCCGGCGACGTCCCTCCGGCGACCGTCTCGGCGGCCCGGATCGCCGACGTCCTCGGATGGGAGGCGGAGATCCCCTTCGAGGACGGGCTCGCCGACCTGATCGACCATGAGCTCGCCGGAGACTGACGGGCGGATCCTCGTCCTCGTCTACGGGCTCGGCCTCGGCGGCGCCGAGAAGCTCCTCGCCACCTCGGCTCCGTTGTGGGCCGAGTCGTCGTTCACCTACCGGGTCGCCTACGTACTCCCGTGGAAGGACCAGCTCGTCGACACCATCCGGAGTTCGGGAGTCGAGGTGGACTGTCTCGGCGGGAGAGCCTCCGACCCCCGGGTCGCCTTCCGACTGCGACGCCTCATCCGGTCCTGGAGACCCGATCTGGTCCATGCCCACCTTCCGATCGCCGGAACCATCGCCCGGGTCGTCTCCCCCGTCCCCGTCGTGTACACCGAGCACAACCTCGCCGGCTCCTACCGGCCTCTGGTCCGCCTCGGCAACCGGGCGACCTACCGGGCGAACGCGGCGGTGATCGCCGTGTCGGACGCCGTGGCACGCTCCCTCGAGGGCTACCCGGGCCCGACCCCTCGGGTCGTGCCCAACGGCGTGCTCTGCGAAGTCGGCGCCGGCGAGGCGGAGGCGGCGAGACGCGAACTCGACCTCGACCCCGACGCCAGACTCGTCGTACACGTGGGCAACCTCCGCCCCCACAAGGGACACCGGAACCTGGTCGAGACGGCGGCGGTGCTGGAACGGGCCGGATCGAAGGCGATCCTGGTCTCCATCGGTGGGGAGAAACACCCCGGCGACCTCGAACGCCTCCGAGCCGAAGTCGCCGCCCGGGGCCTCGAGCACCGGCTCAGATTCCTCGGCCGCCGCGACGACGCCCGGGCGTTCATCGCCGCCGCCGACGTGTTCGTCAGCCCCGCCGACGTGGAGGGGCTCCCCGTGGCGATCCTCGAAGCCCTCGCCCTGGGCCGCCCGGTGGCGGCGACGGCGGTGGGGGGTGTCCCCAGCGTCGTCGTCGACGGCGAAACCGGAATCCTGGTGCCGCCGGGCGACCCGGAAGCCCTCGCCGACGCCGTCGAACGCCTCCTCGCCGACGCCGAATGGGCGGCGAGGCTGGGCAAGGCGGGACAGGCCCTCGTGGAGACCGAGTACGGCCTCGAGAAGATGGTGGCCGCCTACGAACAGGTGTACCGAGAGATCCTCGGGACATGACCGGCCCGAGTATCCGCCTCGCCCGACCCGACGATCTCCCCCAGGTCCTCGACGTCCTGCGGGCCGCCCTGGGCGAGACGCCCCTGTTGCGACGTACCCCGGAGCTGTGGCGTTGGAAACACGTCGAGAACCCCTTCGGGCCGTCCATGGTCCTCGTCGCCGAAGCCGACGGCCGGGTCGTCGGGGTACGGGCCTTCATGCGTTGGGAGTTGGAGACGCCCGACGGTGACACCCTCCGGTGCGTCAGGGCGGTCGACACCGCCACCCATCCCGACTATCTGCGACGGGGGATCTTCCGGCGTCTGACCGAGTCGGCGATCGAACACGCCCGGGACGACGGAGTGGATCTGGTCTTCAACACCCCCAACGCCAAGTCGGGGGCGGGGTACCTGAGGATGGGGTGGCGGACCGTCGCCCGGCTCGGGGTGATCGTCCGGTGGCGGACGGGTCGGGTCGCCCCCCTCGAACCCGACACCGTGCCTCGCCTCGACGACCATGTGGCGGCGGTCGACCCGCTGGATCCCCTGCCGCCGGCCAGACGGGGACACGGTCTCAGGACTCCCCGACGCGACGCCTACCTCCGCTGGAGGTTCTCACAGCATCCGACGGCACGCTACGGAGCCGTCCGGTTCGGATCCGGGACCGCCGTGGTGCGACCCAACGTCCGTGCAGGACGCCGGGAGCTGGTGGTGTCGGACGTCCTCGGCGACGCCACCCCGGGGCTGTTCCGGGAGGTGGCGAAGCGGAACCGCTCCCGCTACGTGGCCACCTGGTTCTCCCCGGCGGCACCGGAGCGGCGCATAGCCCGACGTGCCCTGTACGCTCCGGTTCCGGGGCTGCGGACCCTCACGCTCGTGGCCCGGCCGCTACGGTCTCTCCCCGTAGACGTCTTCGATCTGGGGAACTGGGATCTGGCGGTGAGCGACCTGGAGTTGCTGTGAGACAGCAGATCGTCCTCGGGATCGGCGCCGGGTTGACGGCACTGGTCGCGTTCGTCCTCGCCGCCGGCGCCGTCCCCCTCCACCTCGTGGTGCTGGCGGTGGCCGGCCTCTCCGTCACCTACCTGGTGGGTCGGGCAATGGCGACGGACTTCGACCGGTCCTGGCTCCCCAGTCTCCTGGTGGCCGGACTGGCCGCGAAGCTGGTCGGAGCCTGGGTCCGGTACTTCGTCCTCATCGAGATCTACGGCGGTGTGGGTGACGCCGTCGGCTACCACAGCCGAGGGCTCCGCCTCGCCGAGATGTTCCGGGCGTTCACGGTCCCCACCTTCGAGGACGCCGGTTTCGGGTCGACCGGCACCCGGTTCGTCTCCTGGTTCACGGGTCTCGTCTACACGCCGTACCAGCCCGAGCTCCTCGGCGGCTTCTGGCTGTTCTCGCTGATCGCGTTCGCCGGCACGGTCCTCTTCTACGCGGCGCTGCGACGCAGCCTCCCACCGTCGACGTGGCGGCGGTTCCTCGTCATGCTGATGTTCTGGCCGACGCTGCTGTACTGGCCGTCGTCGGTAGGCAAGGAAGCCCTGATCCTGGGCTTCGGAGGGGTGGTGACATACGGGGCGGCGCGGCTGTTCGAGCGGTACCGCCCGAGCTGGCTGCTCGTCATCGGCGCGGCGATGGCCGTCGTGGGCGTCATCCGGGTCCACGTCGCCGGCCTGTTCGCCGGAGCGATCGTCGTCGGCATGCTCGTCTCCGCCGCACCCCGCGGTGCAGGCCCGAAGAGTCGCCGCCTCCTCCTCATGGCGGCCGGGTTCGCGGCGCTCATCCCCCTGGCCGCCCTCGTCTCGAGGGAGTTCGGCATCGACCCCAGCGGCCCCCTCGGCCCCTCCGCCCTGGAGCCGGTGCTGTCCGAGGTGGCCCGCACCACCGGCCAGGGAGGCTCGGCGGTGCAGGGCGGGGTGATCCGCTCCATCGCCGACGTCCCGGCCGGTGTCCTCAAGGTGTTGTTCCGTCCCCTCCCCTACGAGGCATCCAACATCCAGATGCTGGCGGCCAGCGCCGAAGGCGTGGCGTTGCTCCTGCTGATCCTCTCCCGCACCCCGTGGATGATCGGGAACCTGCGTCGGCTGCGCCGCTTCCCGTATCTGATCTTCGCCGCCACGTTCTCGGCCGGTTTCGTGGTGGCCTGGAGCGCGATCCTCAACCTGGGGATCATCGCCCGCCAGCGGGCCCTCGTCATCCCCTTCGTCCTGACCCTCGTCGCCGGCCTCGGCTGGCCCCTGGCCGCCGGCGAGGAGCCGGCTCCCGCTGCCGAACCCGACCGGGACGCCGCCCTCAACCCCACTTGAGGGCGGCCCCCACGGCGCCGACCACCGCCAGCACCCCGGTGACCGCCGCCGCGCCCACCCCCGCCCACCACCAGGCGGCGACGACCGCGCCACACAAGAGCGCCTGCGCCCCGGCAGCCACGAACACGACCTTCGGCACGCTCCACCCGCGGTCCGCCAGTCGGTCGTAGAGATGGGACCGGTCCCCTTGGAACAGGGGCACCCCCGCCCGCCGCCGTCGCAGCACCGTCGAGACGAGGTCGACGAGGAACACGCCGAGCAACGAGCCACCGGCGACCATCCCGACCACGTCTTCGTCTCCCAGCCGGACACCGGAGGCCACGAGCATCAGGCCGACCAGGTAGCTGCCGTTGTCGCCGAGGAACACCCGCGCCGGATGCCAGTTGAAGACACCGAACCCAACCAAGGCGGCACCGAGGGCGACTTCGGTACCGAGATCCGCTCCCGACGTCGACCCGACCAGCCCCATCGCCACGAGGGTCACCAGGGCCACCGACGCGACCAACCCGTCGAGGCCGTCGAAGAGGTTCACGGCGTTGATCCCCACCACCACGCCGGCGGCGACGAGGGCACCGCCGACGGGTCCGACCCCGAGAGCCCAGGCCACGAGCACCCCGGCGACGGCTTCGACGACGAGCCTGAGCACCGGGGGCAGGCCTCTACGGTCGTCGACCAGCCCCAACGCGACCACCAGCCCGGCCGCGACCATCAGCCTCGGGGAGGGACGTCCGGTGAGTACCGAAGAGACGACGAGGGCGCCGTACAGCCCCACCCCTCCGAGGGGCACCGCCGGAACCGTGTGGACTTTCAGGGCCTCACCGGGTCGGTCGACGATCCCCAGCCGGGGGCCGAGCGCCGGTGCGATCGCCGACCACCCGGCGGAGACGGCCGCGGCGGCGAGCCCTCCGGCGATCAGGCCGACCACACCAACACCTCCGAGGTCTCGCCGCGGTGGACTTCGATCGTCCCCACCGGTTCGAACCCCATCTTCCGGTAGGCGGCGATCGCCGCCGAATTGTCGGCACCCACGACCACCTTCACCTTCCCCATGCGGCTCATCGCGGTGAGGAGCTCCCGTCCCAGAACGGTGCCGATCCCTCGACCGCGCCGATCCGCCACCACCGCCATCGACACCAGTTCGGCGTCGACGCCGACGTCGCCGCCGTCGTAACGGAAGGTCTCCCAGGCCCGCCGCAGCATCGTCGGGCGCAGCAACCGAGGTGCGGCCGCCACGACCGCCCGGATCCCGAAGCGACGGACGAAGGAACGGTAGAAGGCGCCGATGTCGGCGACGCCGGCGACGAACCCGACCGGCCCGCAGTCGTCCTCGGCGACGAGCACGACGGCGTCTTCGTGTTCCACGAGCGCACGGTAGAGGAGCGTCATGAACCGGCGTCCCAGACGGGGTAGGAACCCGGTGGAGATCGCCTGCGCATGCAGGACGGCCAGGAAACGGGTGTCCCCTTCGTCGGCCCGCCGGACCCGGACCTCGCCGCAGGGTCGGTCGCCGAGGGCGGCCGCCAGCCGGTCCAGGCCTTTGGTGAGGGCGAGCTCCCGATAGGTGGAGAGGACGATCTCGACGACCCTGTCCTCGTCGAAGAGCCGTCTGGCCCGTTCGCGCCCGGCCCGGCCCATCCGGGAGGCCAGCTCCGGGTCGTCCCCGATGGTCCGGATCGCCCGGGCCAGGGACCGGGGGTCGGAGACGGGGACGAGGAGGCCGTTCTCGCCGTCGGCGACGACCTCCCGACATCCCCGGATGTCGGTGGCGACGATCGGCAGGCCCATGGCGGCCGCCTCCATCGCCGCCCGGGGGAAGCCTTCACGGTGCGACGGCAGCACGAACACGTCCATCGTCGGGTAGAGGGCATCGACGTCGGTGCGCATCCCCAGGAACCGGACGCCGTTCGCCTTCGCCCGTTCGATCATCGCGTCGCCGAGGTCGTCGGCCTTTTCGGGGTCCCGGGGCCCGATGCAGACCACCACGTACCGGTCGTCGAGGAGTCGGGCGGCCTCGAAGAGCTCCGGATACCCCTTCTCCGCCACCATCCGCCCCACCATGCCCACCACCACGGCGTCCGACGGGATGCCGAGCTCGGCACGCATCCGATCCCGGTGGGACCGGTCGTACCGGGCGGGATCGAACCGGCCGAGATCGACACCGTTGCCGAGATGCCGTGTCCGAGCCCGGGGGGCGAGACGCAGCCTGCGGGCCAGTTCGAGATCCTCCGCGCTCTGATAGAGCTCGGCGTCGGAGAACCGGGAGGCGACGAACTCCAGGCCGTAGACGACGAGGCGCTTCAGCGGTGGATCGTCGGGCGCCGCGTAGAAGCCGTGCACCGTGTTGACGACGACGGGCACACCGGCCACACGGCCGAGGATCCGACCGTAGACGCCGGGTTTGGGGTTGTGGGTGTGCAGCACGTCCGGACGGAGCCGCCTCAACACCCTCCAGAGCTGGGCGGCGGCCCGCAGGTCGGCGCCGAGGCTCATCCCACGTGTCGACGCCGACAGCGCCACATGTTCGATGCCTGCCGCCTCCAGCTCGGCCACCCAGGGGCCGGGAGAGGAGATCCCCACCGACCGGATGCCCGTCTGGAGGGGCGCGAGGAGCTGGGGGAACACCAGGTAGCGGAGGGACAGGTCCACCGTCGTCAGGTGGGCGATCACCGGGCGCCGATCAGCCATCGATCGTGCTCCTCAGGACCTGCTCGTACCGGTCGATGCTCGCGCCCATCGTGTACCTGCGGGCCAGCTCCCGGGCGGCGGCGCCCATCCGGCGGCGACGCTCGGGATCCGCGGCGAGGTTCTTCAGGGCGGCGGCGGCACCTTCGACGTCCCCGGGCCGGACCAGGATCCCCGTCGTACCGTCGGTCACCACCTCGGGGGTGCCTCCCACCCGGGTCGCCACCACCGGACGTCCCGCCGCCGCGGCCTCCAGCACGACGCCGGGGAGCCCCTCGGTGCGAGAGGTGGACAACAGCACGTCCGCCCATCCGAACAGCTCTTCCATCTCCGCCGCCGAACCGAGGACCTCGATCCGGGGACCCGCCGCCGCCTCGACTTCGGTGCGCAACGGACCGTCACCGGCGATCTTCGCCGAAACGTCGGCGTCGCCGGCGGCGAGGTTGATCGCCTGCACCGCCGTCAGCGGGTCCTTCTCCGTGGACAGGGCGCCGGCCACCAGCACCCGCAGCTCGGGGTGCGGTGCGGGCGGGTCCAGCTCGAACCAGTGGTCGGGCACGCCGGTGGGCGCGACCGTGACCCGGTCGGGGGCCACACCCATCGAGTCGATGAGCTGGCTGCGGGTGGCCTCAGACACGGCGGTGATCCGGTCGCAACGTCCGAGGAGGTACCGCTGGATCCGAGCGTGCCACGGGCCCCGCACCCAGTACCGGGGTTCACCGATCGACGAGTAGACGATGCGGGGGCGCCGAGGCATGAACCTGGTGGCGGCGACGACGGTCCGCAGGGTGGCTCCTCCGTTGGCTAGGACGACGTCGGGCCGGCGCCGCCGGAGGAGCCTGCGCAACAGCCGTGGCAGCGCCACGTCGGAGACGTCGGCTCCCCCGACGGCGTCGTCCACCTGGACCCGGGGGCCGGGTCCGCCGGCTCTGAGGGCCACCAGGCTCGCCTTCCATCCCCGTGCCCGCAGGCCCTCGACCAGACGTTCACCGAACACTTCGGCGCCGCGTCGCCGATCGGAGGTGACCAGCACCATCACCGACCCGAGGCGGTCACCCCTCGAGGCGGCGACCCGCCGACGCCACCGCGGGTAGGCGCGGGGAGCCCGCACCGCCAGCACCGCCCGGTCGAGCCGCCGGTCGGCGTGGAGGGTGACCGCCAGGTTGAGGAGATGGGGCCTCTTCCCGTCGAACCGCACCAGGTCGGTGCGGGGGAGCAGTTCCCGGGCGACCCGGAGGGGGAGACCGCCGGTGGAGGTCTCCGCCAACACCTCACGGGGTACGGCGGCTCCCAGGGCGGAGGCGACGCTCCAGTCCAGATGCCCGAACCCGGCCATGCCGTGGTCGTGGGCGAAGCGGACCGCCGTCTCCCAGTCGAGGCCGTGCCGGGCGACTTCGACGAGATCACGGAACAGCACCAGCCGGAACCGATGATCCAAGAGGGCGTGGGTGCACAGGAATGCCGCCACGACCTCGTCGGGTAGCCGCCACCCGAGGTGGGCCTGGTCCGGGTCGGGGGGGCGTGCCCGCTCCCACGCCTGCTCGGTCGCTCCGGCGGCACGGCCGCGGAGTTGACGGTACGAGAAGAGGTCCCAGTGCAGGTCGACGTTGAAGACCACCCCGGAGGGGTCGCGGAACGGGATGTCCCGTTTCTCGGCTCTCGGTCGCTTCGGTGGGATCCCCAGACATTCGGGGTCGGAGGCGACGATCTTGAGGGTGCGACCGAGTTCGGCGGACGGGACGACCAGGTCGAGGTCGGTGAAGATCCGCTGGCCCGGGGTCGGGTAGAGCCGGTCCGCCAGCGCGGGCCCCTTCACCACCGCCGCTCGGATGCCGGCGGCGGCGAGGCGTTCCATGAGGCGACGGAGGCTGCGGCGCATCACGATGCCTAGGGCGACCGCCCGGGTCTGCACCGTGGACAGCTCCTGGCGGTCGACGACGTCGTCGGGGGTGAGCAGGCCGATCAGACCGTGGCTGTGGGCGAGCTCGAAGACGGCGCCGTCGACCGACCCGGCCGGGCGTTCCCATCCTGCCGCCACTGCCGCCAGCACCCGTTCGGCGGGATCGGCCGCGAACAGCCATCCTTCGTTCGGTTCGGTGCCCCTCACCCCGGCCTTCCCTCGTCTCGATGCCTGCCGGGACGGACGATGGCGTCACCCGCCCCGGTGCCTCCTTAGAGTACCGGCGGGCGGCCGGCCCGAAAGGGGGTACCGGGCGGCCGCCGCCCAGACGACCAGCGGACGACCAGCGGACGACCAGGAGGTTCCCAGCCCGTGACGACCCTCACCGCCGCCGACGGAACGGTGTTGGAGGCCCGATGGGACGGCCCCGAGGACGCGGGGATGGCGGTGGTGTTCTGCCATCCCCATCCCGGCTACGGGGGGACGATGACCGCACCCCTCATGAACGGTGTCACCGACGGGCTCACGGCGCGGGGTTTCGCCGTCCTCCGCTTCAACTTCCGTGGTGTCGGCGAGTCGGGCGGGCACCACGACGACGGCGAAGGAGAGGTCGCCGACGTCGCCGCGGCGGTCGCCGCCGCCGAAGCCCGCCACCCCCGGGTCTCGGTGTGCGGCTGGTCCTTCGGGGCGGCGATGGCCCTGCGCTGGATGGCCCGGTCCCGACGGGCCCTCCCCTTCGTCGGGATCGCCCCTCCCCCTCAGCTCTGCCCTCCGCCCGACCAGGTACCGCCCGGTCCGAAGCTCATCGTCGTCGGCGACCGCGAACAGGTGATCGACCTCGACGCCCTCCGCGCCTACGCCACCGCCGTCGGGGCGACGGTCGAGACGCTGGTCGGCTCGGACCATTTCTTCGTGTTCCGCCACGCCCAGGTGGCGGAGGTGGTGGCCGGTTTCCTCAGCGCGGAGTGAATCCGCGGTTCCGGGCCTCGGCGAGCTCGTCCGGTCCGAAGGACGCCAGCAGGTTCCGCCGGAGCAGGTCGTCGGCTTCCACCCTGGCCTCGAGCAGCTCGTACTGGTGGGGATCGTCGGTGTCGTAGACCACCATGTCGTCGCGGGTTCCCACGTAGCGGTGGTGCTCGAACCTGCGCAGCCGGGGCATCACTCCTCCCCTCCCCGACCGGTCGGCACCTCGGCTCCGCAGTTCGGGCAGGTGGCGACGGCGATGTCGCCGACGATGAAACGGAACTCGCATTCGGGGCATTGCACCCGGGGTGATGGCGGTTCGGGCCGCGGAGGGGGCGGAGGCGACGTGTATCCCGGTGGTGCCCCGACCGCCTGACCCGGTCCGGGCCGGGCTCCGGCGGCCCTCACCGCGTTCACCGACCCGCAGGCCGGACAGGAGAATTTCCCGGGACCGGGCACCTCGAACTGTGTATGGCAGGCACCGCACCGTACGATCATCCTTCACCTCCCACCGGCTCGCCGACCGCCCCGATCGCCGCCAGATACTCGGCCTCCAGGGCCAGCACGGCGACGACGTCGTCCCGAGGGTAGGAGACGCCGTGACGAAGGGCGATCTGGTCCATGATGTACTCGACGGCCGCCGGGGCGCCGCCGGCCGTGACCTCCACCGGGGTTCGTCGACGCCTCTGGGCGAGACCTTGGAGGTAGTAGACCTCCCATTCGATGATCCGGCGGATGTCGGAACGTCTGAGACGTGCCGCCAGCTCGGGGTCGAGTCGCTCGTGGATGAAGGCGACGGCGTCTTCCACCACGTACACGGGCTCGGTCGGACCCGAACTGCGACGTTTGGCCTCCTGGTAGACGAGGGCGGCGACGATGAAGAAGAAGATCGCCGCCAACAGACCGGCGAGGGCGACGGTGGTGACCCCGGACATGGTCTGAACTGTAGATGTCTTCCGGCCGGACCTCAGAGCCCGATCCGGTCGGCCAGGAGCCGCCGATGGTGGGCGGGGTCCCCGAACATGAGCTGGGTGCTCTTGGCCCGGCGGAAGTACAGGTGGGCGTCGTGTTCCCAGGTGAAGCCGATGCCGCCGTGGACCTGGATGTTCTCACCGGCGCAGAACAGGGCCGCTTCGGAACAGTACGACTTGGCGAGGGGGGCGAGCTCGTCGAGTTCGTCGTCGCCTGCCGCCAGGGCGACGGCGGCCGCGGAGGCGGCGGCGCGGGCCGACTCCGCCTGGACCAGCATGTCGGCGCAGGTGTGTTTCACCGCCTGGAAGGACCCGATCGGCCGCCCGAACTGGTGTCGTTCCTTGGCGTAGGCGACCGCCATGTCGAGGCAACGTTGGGCGAGGCCGACCTGTTCGACGGCGAGGGCGACCGACCCGACCTTCACCGCCCGTTCCAACAGGTCCTCGCCGGCCGCCGGGAGCCGGGCGTCGCCGGGGACCTCCACCCCGTCGAAGCGGACATCGGCGAGGGCCCGGGTGAGGTCGAGGGCGTCGAGGCGGCGGCGTTCGGCCGCCCCGGCCGGGACGACGAACCACGAGACCTCGTCGCCGGTCCGGGCCGCCACCAGGTAGTCGTCCGCCACGTGCCCGTGCGCGACGTAGCGTTTCGTCCCCGTGATGACCCATCCGTCGTCGGCGGCGACGGCTTCGGTGGCGACACCTGCGGGTTCCCACTCCCCCGTCGTCTCGGTGACGGCGGGAACGACGATCCGTGTCCCGTCGGCGATGCCGGGGAGCAGGGACTCCTTGTGGGCGTCGGAACCGCCGGTGAGCAGCAGGTCGGCGGCGAGTACCGCCGAGAACAGGTAGGGGGTCGGGTCGAGGGCACGACCCATCTCTTCGATCAGCACCGCCGCTTCGAGGTGTCCAAACCCCGCTCCTCCGTACTCCTCGGGGATCAGCATCGCCTGCCATCCCATGGCGGCCATCTCGTCCCAGTGGGCGCGGTCGAACCCTTCGGGGAGGTCGATGACCCGCCGCAGCTCGGCGGAGGGGAGGCGTTCGGAGAACCAGCGTCGGGCGACGCGCGCCAGTTCCTGTTGTTCCTCGCCGAAGGCGGCTCCCATGTCGGCTCCTTCCCCGGGGCCAGCACAGGTTAGCGGTCGTTCACCGCCCTTCAGAACGCCTCGACGGCCAGCTCCATGATCCGTCCGTCCTCGGCTTCGGCTGCACGCCGGCGGGCGGCGATCTGAGGCGCCACCGACCGGACGAAGAACCGGGCCG
>Ga0256830_1001290_pt1 | contig 17855 bp, 13 predicted proteins | sample 128326metaG_FD_190537 | JGI IMG/M metagenome (GOLD analysis project Ga0256830, IMG submission 190537) | Hydrothermal vent microbial communities from Lau Basin, Pacific Ocean - 128-326 | ecosystem: Environmental > Aquatic > Marine > Hydrothermal vents | place: Pacific Ocean: Lau Basin | collected... | reverse complement strand
CGCACGGCATTCCGTATGAATCTTGCGCATCTCACCTGAGCGTAAACGCAATGTGGCATATTCACCTTCACGGGCCACCAATTGGGCGGAGGCGCCGGCGCTACGTATCATTTGCGCCCCTTTGCCCGGTTTCATTTCGATACAATGCACCGTGGTGCCCACAGGGATACTGCGCAACATCAGACAATTACCGGGTTTGATTGGCGCATCATTACCCGAAATGATTTCTGTGCCCGCCTGTACACCCTTGGGGGCAATGATGTATCGACGCTCTCCATCAGCAAACAACAGCAAAGCGATGTGCGCACTGCGGTTCGGGTCGTACTCCAAACGTTCAACACGGGCGGGGATGCCATCTTTATCGTTGCGTTTGAAATCAATAACGCGGTAGTGCTGCTTGTGACCACCACCACGATGCCGCGTGGTAATGCGCCCCTGATTGTTACGACCGCCGGACCGGGATTTATTTTCTAACAACGCCGCATGCGGCTCACCTTTGTGCAACTCGGGCGTGCTGATCTGAACTACAAACCGGCGACCAGGTGATGTCGGTTTCGCTTTTAAAATTGCCATGCCTCAAACTCCAAATACTTGTCGTTACTTATTCGCCGCCAACAAAGTCGATAGTCTGACCTGACTTCACACGTACGTACGCTTTTTTCCAGTTTTTGCGACAACCCACACGATACCCTGTGCGCTTCGTTTTGCCTTTCACGTTAACCACGCGAACTGCGTCCACTTCCACTTCAAATAATTTTTCAACGGCCTGCTTTACTTCCGGCTTGGTTGCATTGACAGCAACCTGAAAAACATACTGATTGCTGGACTCACCCACAATCGCAGCCTTCTCCGTAATATGCGGACCCAGCAAGATATTCATGATGCGTTGATCATTCATGCCAGCATCTCCTCAATTTTCTGCACTGCACCCACTGTCATGATGACATTGGCGCTACCCACCAGACTGACCGGATTAATCTCATTTGCGGCCAACACATCAACGTTGTGCAGGTTACGCGCGGAAAGATACAAATTGTCATCGGCTGCGTCGGTAACAATCACCCCACTCTCAAAGTTGATTGCTGCCAGCTTTTCCAGCAGATGTTTGGTCTTGGGCGCATCAAGGCTGAATGTATCAACGATTGTCAAACGCTCTTGCCGTACCAGTTCAGATAAAATGGAACGCATTGCACTGCGATACATTTTCTTATTCACCTTTTGTGAATGATCCTGGGGCGTCAACGCAAAAGTGTGCCCACCGGAACGCCAGATCGGGCTACGAATCGTACCCGCACGCGCACGCCCCGTACCTTTTTGCCGCCAGGGCTTGGCGCCACCGCCACGCACCGCAGAACGGCTCTTGCTGCCTCGCGTACCACTGCGGCCACCAGCCAGATAGGCAGTAACCACCTGGTGAACCAGCGCTTCGTTAAAGTCGCGATCAAACGTGCCATCGGAAACTTCCACCTTTTTGGTAGAGGCCTTGCCGGTCGCTGTTGTTAATTTTAATTCCATGGTTCGGCCTCTCACTTCGTCTTGATTGCAGGGCTAACTAATAAATCGCCGCCCTTTGCTCCAGGAACAGCCCCCTTGACGAGTAATAAATTGCGTTCTACATCCACCCGCACAACTTCCAGATTTTGATTGGTGGTACGCGCATTACCCATATGCCCTGCCATTTTCTTGCCCTTGAACACATGGCCAGGATTTTGCCCCAGACCAATGGAACCCGGTGCACGATGGGAAATCGAGTTACCATGGGTAGCATCCTGCATGGCAAAATTGTGACGCTTGATAACACCGGCAAAGCCTTTACCGATACTGGTGCCCACCACATCGACTTTCTGGCCTTCAGTGAAAATATCCACACTAATGGTCGAGCCGGTTTTCAGTTCTCCGCCTTCACCGTCGCTCAAGCGGAACTCCCACATACCACGCCCCGCTTCCACGCCTGACTTGGCGAAGTGGCCGGCAATAGCTTTGTTCACCCGTGAAGGACGGCGGCTGCCCGTAGTAACCTGCACCGCACGATAGCCATCGGTCTCCAGCGTTTTCAGCTGTGAAATACGGTTTGGCTCCACTTCGATTACGGTCACAGGAATCGAGACACCATCTTCTGTGAAGATGCGCGTCATTCCCGCTTTGCGGCCGACAATTCCAATGGTCATGTTAATTTCCTCTACCTTGTGACGACTGAATCAGCCGAGCACATATCTTTATAGCTTTACGAAAAACGTCGTGTTTCCTGCTTGAACCACCACAGGAAACGCGCTTTAACCCAACTTGATTTGAACATCAACACCAGCGGCAAGATCAAGTTTCATCAATGCATCAACTGTTTTGTCCGTGGGATCCACAATATCGAGCAGGCGCTTATGTGTCCGTAACTCATACTGATCACGCGCATCTTTATTGACGTGCGGTGAAGTCAGCACCGTCCAACGCTCTTTGCGCGTCGGCAGCGGAATAGGGCCACGAATCTGGGCGCCGGTACGCTTGGCGGTCTCTACGATCTCCAATGCAGATTGATCAATCAGCCGATGATCAAAAGCCTTTAAGCGGATGCGAATTCTTTGTCCAGCTGCCATGTTTATAACCTTTAAATTCAGATAAAAGATAAAAGATAAAAAGGAAAAGCGCTGCTTCTATCTTTTCCTTTTCTCTTTGCTCTACTGTCACTCAATAATTTTTGCAACCACACCTGCACCCACGGTACGGCCACCTTCGCGGATCGCGAAACGTAAACCTTCTTCCATGGCGATGGGGCCAATCAGTTTTACTTTCATGTTCACGTTGTCACCAGGCATGACCATTTCCGTGCCTTCCGGCAGTTCGCAGGCGCCGGTGATGTCCGTGGTGCGGAAATAAAACTGCGGGCGGTAACCCTGGAAGAACGGGGTGTGACGTCCACCTTCGTCTTTGCTCAGTATGTATACTTCACATTCAAATTCGGTGTGTGGCTTGATGGAGCCAGGTTTGCACAACACTTGGCCGCGTTCTACATCTTCGCGTTTGGTGCCGCGCAACAGGACGCCGACGTTGTCTCCAGCTTGCCCTTCGTCCAGCAGCTTGCGGAACATTTCCACGCCGGTACAGGTGGTGGTGGCGGTCTCTTTGATGCCGACAATTTCAATCTCTTCGCCAACTTTGATGATGCCGCGTTCAATACGACCGGTCACTACGGTACCGCGTCCGGAGATGGAGAAGACGTCTTCGACGGGCATCAGGAAGTCGCCGTCTACGGCGCGTTCGGGCAGCGGGATGTAACTGTCCAGGGCTTCCACCAGTTTGTAGATGGAGGGTACGCCGATGTCCGATTGGTCACCTTCCAGCGCCTTGAGCGCGGAGCCCACAATAATGGGGGTGTCGTCGCCGGGAAAGTCGTAGGTGTCCAGCAGTTCACGAATTTCCATTTCCACCAGTTCGATGAGTTCTTCGTCGTCCACCATGTCGGCTTTGTTCATGTACACAACAATGTACGGAACGCCCACCTGACGGGACAGCAGGATGTGCTCCCGGGTCTGGGGCATGGGGCCGTCAGCAGCGGAGCAGACCAGGATGGCGCCGTCCATCTGGGCGGCGCCGGTAATCATGTTTTTGACGTAGTCGGCATGGCCGGGGCAGTCAACGTGGGCATAGTGACGCTCGTCACTTTCGTATTCCACGTGGGCGGTGGCGATGGTAATACCACGCGCGCGCTCTTCCGGGGCGCCGTCGATCTGGTCGTAGGCTTTGAATTCTCCGCCGTGTTTTTCGGCCATGACTTTGGTCAAAGCCGCTGTCAGCGTGGTTTTCCCGTGATCAACGTGGCCTATGGTGCCTACGTTGACGTGCGGTTTATTGCGTTCAAATTTTTCCTTGGACACGGTAACTACCCCTTATTCAACTGTTCAAATCAAATTTTTAAAAATCTTGTTTGGTGATCGCTTCAGCAACACTGTTGGGTGCCTCAACATATTTCTCAAACTCCATGGAATACGTTGCGCGACCCTGGGTCGCTGAACGTAAGTCCGTGGCATAACCAAACATCTTTGCTAACGGAACTTCGGCACTGATTATTTTGCCAGCCGGTCCGTCATCCATTCCCTGCACAATGCCGCGACGCCGATTCAAATCGCCCATCACGTCACCCATATAATCCTCTGGTGTAACCACCTCAACCTTCATCACCGGCTCCAGCAACACCGGGTCTGCCAACTGGGCACCGTTTCTGAAGCCCATGGAACCGGCAATCTTGAAAGCCATTTCACTGGAGTCAACATCATGGTAGGAGCCGTCATACAACGTCACTTTGACGTCCACCATGGGAAAACCGGCAATTACCCCGTTTTCCATTTGCTCCTCAATGCCTTTATCCACTGCATTGATGTATTCGCGTGGAACAGCGCCACCAGCGATGTCATTAACAAACTCGTAACCTGTACCCTGCGGTTGTGGCTCCAGTCTGAGCCACACATGACCATACTGGCCACGGCCGCCAGACTGGCGTACAAATTTGCCTTCGGCTTCAACGCTTTTGCGAATCGTCTCGCGGTAAGCCACTTGTGGCGCACCAACATTGGCTTCCACCGCAAATTCCCGCTTCATGCGGTCAACAATAATTTCCAGATGCAATTCGCCCATACCGGAAATAATTGTTTGCCCGGATTCTTTGTCCGTACGCACCCGGAATGAGGGATCTTCCTGCGCGAGCTTGTTCAGCGCGATACCCATTTTTTCCTGATCGGCGGTGGTTCGTGGCTCAATGGCCACCGAAATCACCGGCTCGGGAAATTCCATACGTTCCAGCGTAATAACTTTGGCCGGATCACACAGTGTGTCACCGGTGGTGACATCCTTCAGCCCGACCGCGGCGGCGATATCACCAGCGCGAACTTCCTTGATCTCATCGCGGTGATTGGCGTGCATCTGCACAATGCGGCCAAACCGTTCTTTTTTGCCTTTTACCGGGTTAAACACAAAGTCACCGGTTTTGACCACTCCGGAATACACGCGGAAAAATGTCAAAGTACCCACAAAAGGGTCAGTGGCTATCTTGAATGCCAATGCTGCGAAGGGCTCAGCATCAGACGCATGTCGCTCGGCTTCACTCTCATCTTTGTCATCCAGATGACCGCAAATTGCTGGTACATCCGTGGGTGCAGGCATGTAATCAATCACTGCATCCAGCATCGCCTGCACACCTTTGTTTTTGAAAGCAGAGCCACAAAAACAGGGTATAACTTCATTGGCCAGGGTCCGCAGACGAATACCCAGCTTGATTTCTTCGATGGAAAGATCGCCCTCTTCGAGATACTTCTCCATCAGATCTTCATTGGCCTCGGCAGCAGCTTCCATTATTTCTTCCCGGAGCGTTTCTGCCTGTGCCTGCAATTCTGCCGGAATATCGCGGGATTCGTAAGTTACGCCGCGATCTTCCTCATTCCAGTAGATGGCCTTCATACTCAGCAAATCTACCAGACCTTCAAATTCTTCTTCGCTGCCGATGTTCAGCTGCATTGGCACCGGGTTGGCACCCAAGCGATCTTTTAGCTGGCTTACCACGCGCAAAAAATCGGCGCCCTGGCGGTCCATTTTGTTCACAAACGCCATGCGTGGCACGTGATATCTGTTTGCCTGACGCCACACCGTTTCCGATTGAGGCTCTACACCACCCACAGCACAAAACACAGCACAGGCACCATCCAACACACGCAATGAGCGCTCTACCTCGATGGTAAAATCAACATGCCCCGGCGTATCAATAATGTTGATACGATGCTGTGGGAACTGCTGATCCATCCCCGACCAGAAACAGGTGGTGGCTGCAGAGGTAATCGTAATCCCGCGCTCTTGCTCCTGTTCCATCCAGTCCATGGTAGCTGCGCCATCATGGACCTCACCGATCTTGTGTGACACGCCAGTATAAAACAACACACGCTCGGTGGTCGTTGTTTTGCCTGCATCAATATGGGCCATTATGCCGATATTGCGATAGCGTTCGATTGGCGTCTGACGTGCCACAACCTTTTATTCCTGTTCAAGACTGCCCTGTCTCACAAAGACAGGCATCTCGTATCGTGTCGTTACTCCATCGACCTCTGTCGATGGATAACCATCAATGTTAAAGAACAACCCTCACAGAAATGTCCGCGCAGGGTAAAACCAGATAACAGCTACCAGCGATAGTGTGAAAACGCCTTATTGGCTTCCGCCATACGGTGCACATCTTCGCGTTTTTTCACGGCTGAACCACGGCTTTCCATGGCGTCCATAATCTCTCCCGCAAGGCGGCGGTCCATGGACTTTTCACTACGCTTGCGCGCAGCTTCCACCAGCCAGCGCATGGCCAATGCCATGCGGCGGTCAGCGCGCACTTCAACAGGCACCTGATATGTCGCACCACCCACGCGGCGGGATTTCACCTCGACCATGGGACGCACATTCTCCAGGGCTTTATTCAAAACCTCTACGGCTTCGCCTTTCGATTTTTCGACCACTTGATCCAGCGCACCGTACACAACACGCTCGGCCACAGCTTTTTTACCATCAAGCATCAAAATATTGATGAACTTTGCCAACATCAGATCCTTATACTTTGGATCAGGCAAAATAGTACGTTTTGGTATTGCTCTTCTTCTTGCCATTTGCTTACTCGATCTCGCTCATCAATGTGAATAGTTGTTTCGCTCGCCTTGCGGTTTATACCATCAGGACTTGGGGCGCTTCGCACCATATTTGGACCGGCCTTGACGGCGATCCGTCACACCCGAGGTATCCAGGCTACCGCGCACAGTGTGGTAACGCACACCCGGCAGATCCTTGACACGACCGCCACGCAGCAGAATCACCGAGTGTTCTTGCAGGTTGTGACCTTCACCACCGATGTAGGTCGTTACTTCATGGCCATTGGTCAGGCGTACACGAGCCACCTTACGCAACGCCGAATTCGGTTTTTTCGGGGTTGTGGTATAAACACGGGTACACACACCACGCTTTTGTGGGCAGGCGTCCAGCGCCGGCACATTACTTTTTGCAATCTGGCGCTTGCGGCCCTTGCGAACTAACTGATTTACCGTTGGCATTTAAGCAACTCCAATCCCACTCATCAGGATTCATAAAATAATTGTCTGGTTCCCCGAAGCCCTGCCTTCCAAAGCAAGCGTTCGGATAAAACAACAGGCGGGGAAAACCCGCCTGTTTCCAAGGAGCGCGAATTTTAGGCGCATGCCCCCGGGCTGTCAAGCCCGATACATGCCCCAAACGCGCTTAACCTACAACTTCTTCAGCACCATCCGAGCCTTCCGCTTCGTTACTCGGGGATGGCATGGCCGACAACGCTTCTTCGGCAGCCCGTAAAGCAGCTGCCGCCGCTTCCGCTTCGGCCTCCACCGCAGCAGCGGCCTTGCGCTGGCGTTCCAGGTGGTGCGCCAAACCCGTACCTGCCGGGATCAGACGGCCCACAATGACGTTTTCTTTCAGACCCCGTAGACGATCCACCTTGCCACTTACCGAAGCCTCAGTCAGCACTCGGGTGGTCTCCTGAAAGGATGCCGCAGAAATGAAGGACTCCGTGGCCAACGAGGCCTTGGTGATACCCAGCAACATGGGTTGATACGTTGCCGGCATCTTGCCTTCGGCTTCAACCCTCTCGTTCTCTTCGAGGATACGGGTACGCTCCAGCTGTTCACCACGAAGCAGTTTGGTATCGCCTGGGGACTTGATTTCAGCCCGACGCAGCATCTGGCGCACAATCACTTCAATATGTTTGTCGTTGATCTTTACACCTTGCAGACGATAAACCTCCTGTACTTCGTTGCTGATATACGTTGCCAGTTCCGGAATACCTTTCAGGCGCAAAATATCATGGGGGTCCGGCGCACCATCGGCGATAACTTCACCTTTCTCCACATGCTCACCTTCAAACGCGGTAATGTGACGCCATTTGGGAATCAAGGCTTCGTAATGATCGCCTTCGGTCGGCGTAATAATCAGACGCTGCTTGCCCTTGGTTTCCTTGCCAAAAGAAACGATGCCTGAAATTTCCGCCATAATGGACGGCTCTTTGGGCTTGCGAGCCTCAAACAGTTCGGCCACACGCGGCAGACCACCGGTGATATCACGGGTTTTCGAAGACTCTTGCGGAATACGCGCAATCACATCACCCACACTGACCATTGCGCCGTCTTCCATGCCAACGATGGCGCCCGCAGACAGGACATAATGAGCAGGAATATCGGTACCGGCAATACTCAGGTCCTGGCCATTCTCATCCACCAGCTTGACCATGGGACGCAGATCCTTGGCAGCTGCACTACGCTGCTTGGGATCAATGACCACCAGACTGGACATGCCAGTGATGTCGTCGGTTTCCCGCTGCACGGTCACCCCTTCTGTGAAGTCGATGAACTGTAGCTTGCCCGCCACTTCGGTAATCACCGGGTGCGTATGCGGGTCCCAGGTTGCGGCAACCGTACCTGCAGCGATAGTGCTGTTGTCATGTACAGCAATTTCTGCGCCATACGGCACTTTGTAACGTTCACGCTCGCGCCCCTGCGCATCGAGCACCGTCAGCTCACCGGAGCGGGATACCGCCACCAGATTGCCATTGGTCCGTTCCACTGTTTTGATATTATGCAGGCGCACAGTACCGGTGGACTTCACTTCAATGCTGTTAGCTGCCGCAGCACGGGAAGCCGCACCACCAATATGGAAAGTACGCATGGTCAGCTGGGTACCGGGTTCACCGATGGATTGTGCGGCGACCACGCCCACTGCTTCACCCTGGTTAACGCGATGACCGCGCCCCAGGTCACGGCCGTAACATTGCGCGCAGATGCCGTAGCGGGTTTCACAGGTAATCGCAGAACGCACCCGCACCTGATCCACACCATTGTTTTCCAGCGTTTCCACCATGTCTTCGTTCAGCAAGGTACCGGCGGGGAATAACACCTTATCTGTATTGGGGATCAGGATATCCGTTGCCACCGTCCGGCCCAGTACACGCTCGGCCAACGGTTCGACCACATCACCGCCTTCCACCAATGGTTGCTTGAGCAGGCCGTTTTCAGTACCGCAATCTTCTTCCAGTACTACCAGATCCTGGGACACATCCACCAGACGCCGCGTCAGATAACCCGAGTTAGCCGTTTTCAACGCCGTATCAGCCAATCCCTTCCGGGCACCGTGAGTGGAAATAAAATACTGCAACACATCCAGGCCTTCACGGAAGTTGGCGGTGATCGGTGTCTCGATAATCGAACCATCCGGCTTGGCCATCAAGCCTCGCATACCCGACAACTGACGAATCTGCGCTGCACTGCCTCGGGCACCGGAATCGGCCATCATATATACCGAGTTGAAGGATTTTTGCTTGACGGTTTCGCCTTCGGCATTGACCGCATCCTCAAAGCCCAGACCGTCCATCATCGCCTTGGCAATGGCATCGTTGGCCACCGACCAGATATCCACCACTTTGTTATAACGTTCGCCGTTGGTCACCAGGCCGGAGGCATACTGGTTTTCGATTTCCTTCACCTGCTCTTCAGCCGCCGCCAGCAGTTCGTACTTGGCGGGTGGAATTTCCATATCATTAATACCGAAGGATACCGATGCCTTGGTGGATTGTCTGAAACCCATGTACATCAGTTGATCAGCAAAAATCACCGTCTTTTTCAGACCAACCTGACGATAACAGGCGTTAATTACGCCAGACACAGCCTTTTTGGTCATGGTTTTATTCACCAGGTCAATACTCAGGCCACGTGGCATCAACTCCATCAGCAAAGCACGTCCCACCGTGGTTTCCACTACACGGCTCAGCTCCACCTCCTTACCATCATCGTCCAGCGTCACATCAAGCACACGCACTTTGACCTTGGCGTGAATCGACGCAGCTCCGGTTTCATAGGCACGATGCGCTTCATTGATGTCGGCAAACATCATGCCTTCACCTTTGGCGTTGATACTGTCGCGGGTCATGTAATACAAACCCAGCACCACGTCCTGCGACGGCACAATGATCGGTTCACCATTGGCGGGTGATAGCACATTGTTGGACGACAGCATCAGCGTGCGTGTTTCCAGTTGTGCTTCAATGGACAGCGGGACATGTACGGCCATCTGGTCACCGTCAAAGTCGGCGTTGAACGCTGTACATACCAGCGGGTGCAATTGAATGGCTTTGCCTTCAATCAGCACAGGTTCAAAGGCCTGGATGCCCAGACGATGCAATGTGGGTGCACGATTAAGCATGATCGGATGTTCGCGAATCACTTCGGCGAGGATGTCCCATACTTCCGGGCCTTCGCGCTCCACCATTTTTTTGGCGGCTTTGATTGTGGTCGCCAAACCCCGTAATTCCAGTTTGCTGAAAATAAACGGTTTGAATAACTCCAGGCCCATTTTTTTGGGTAGGCCACATTGATGCAATTTAAGGGTCGGGCCCACCACGATCACCGAACGACCGGAGTAGTCAACACGTTTGCCCAGCAGGTTCTGACGGAAACGACCCTGCTTGCCTTTGATCATGTCGGCCAGGGATTTCAGCGGGCGCTTGTTGGAGCCGGTGATGGCGCGACCGCGACGACCGTTATCCAGTAAGGCATCCACCGATTCCTGCAACATGCGTTTTTCGTTGCGCACAATAATGTCCGGCGCATTCAGCTCCAGCAGACGGCGCAAGCGGTTATTACGGTTAATGGCTCGACGATACAGATCGTTCAGATCCGATGTTGCAAAACGACCGCCATCCAGTGGTACCAGCGGACGCAGTTCCGGTGGCAATACCGGCAATACGGTTAGCACCATCCATTCCGGCTTGTTGCCGGACTCGATGAAGGCCTCAATGAGTTTCAGGCGCTTGGTGTATTTTTTGTATTTGGTTTCTGATTTCGTGGCGCCGATGTCTTCACGGATCTGTACCACTTCCGCCTTCATGTCGATGGCTTTAAGCAATTCAAACACTGCTTCGGCACCCATGCGAGCGTCAAATTCGTCACCATATTCTTCGATGGCTTCCAGGTATTGTTCATCACTCAACAACTGGAAACGCTCCAGTTCGGTCATGCCCGGGTTCACCACCACGAAAGCTTCAAAATAAAGCACCCGTTCGATATCACGCAGGGTCATGTCCAGCAGCAAGCCAATGCGCGACGGCAGGGACTTGAGGAACCAGATATGCGCCACCGGGCTGGCCAGCTCAATGTGCGCCATACGTTCACGACGCACTTTGGCCAGCGTGACTTCCACGCCACATTTTTCACAGATCACGCCACGATGTTTGAGGCGCTTGTATTTACCACACAGACATTCGTAGTCTTTTACCGGGCCAAAAATCTTGGCGCAGAACAGTCCGTCGCGCTCCGGTTTAAATGTACGATAGTTAATGGTTTCCGGCTTTTTCACTTCACCGTAAGACCAGGAACGAATTTTTGCTGGCGAGGCCAGACCAATACGAATCGCATCGAAGTCCTGAACCTGACCTTGGTTACGCAAAATTTTGAGTAGATCTTTCATGGTTTCTCCAGTTTAAAACCTGATGGCGATTAGTGATCTTCTTCCAGCTCGATATCAATACCGAGGGAACGAATTTCCTTGACCAGCACATTAAAGGATTCGGGCATGCCCGCCTCCATGTGGTGATTGCCGTCCACAATGTTTTTGTACATTTTGGTGCGACCTGCCACGTCGTCCGACTTGACGGTCAACATTTCCTGCAAAGTGTATGCGGCGCCATAAGCTTCCAGCGCCCACACTTCCATTTCACCAAAGCGCTGGCCACCGAATTGCGCCTTACCACCCAACGGTTGCTGGGTAACCAGACTGTACGGCCCTGTGGAACGGGCATGCATCTTGTCATCCACCAAATGGTTAAGCTTGAGCATGTACATGTAGCCAACGGTTACCGGGCGATCAAAGTACTCGCCAGTGCGGCCATCAATGAGCCGGGTCTGTCCACTCTCAGGCAGATCGGCCAACTTCAGCATGCGGCGGATTTCGCCCTCTTCCACGCCGTCAAACACCGGCGTCGCCATGGGTACGCCCTTGCGCAGGTTGTGGCTCATTTCGAGGATTTCATCGTCATCGAAAGACTTAAGGTCAACTGTCTCGCCTACACCACCATTATAAATTTCATCCAGATAGCTACGAATGTCTTTGACCTTACCGTTGCTGTCCAGCATTTTGCCGAGTTTCAGTCCCAGCCCGCGCGCGGCCCATCCCAGATGAGTCTCCAACACCTGCCCCACGTTCATGCGCGAAGGCACGCCCAACGGATTCAATACCACATCTACCGGTGTTCCATCATCCCGGTACGGCATATCCTCTTCCGGCACGATCATGGAAATAACGCCTTTGTTACCATGACGGCCAGCCATTTTGTCACCTGGCTGGATACGGCGCTTCACCGCCATGTACACCTTGACCATCTTCAGCACGCCCGGTGCAAGATCATCACCCGAGGTGATTTTTTGCTTCTGTTCTTCGAACTTGGCGTCCATTTCCTCGCGATGACGAGCCAACTGCGCGGAAAGTTTTTCCAACTGGGTATTGGCGTCTTCATTACGCAGACGTACCTCGAACCATTTTCCCCGTTCAATTTCAGCAAGATAGGCGTTGGTCACCTTGGCGCCGGCCTTGAGCTGATTCGGGCCACCTTCCGCAATTTTTCCGGAAAGCAGTTTTTCCGCACGCTGGTAGATGTCGTCTTCCATAATGCGGTATTCGTCCTGCAAATCCTTCTTCACCGATGCAAGATCGGACTCTTCCACTTGCAGGGCGCGGGTGTCTTTGTCCACACCATCGCGGGTGAATACGCGCACGTCGATAACCACGCCATCCATGCCCGAGGGCACACGCAATGACGTATCTTTCACGTCCGATGCCTTTTCACCAAAAATCGCGCGCAGCAGTTTTTCTTCCGGTGTCAGCTGGGTTTCGCCCTTCGGTGTTACCTTACCCACCAGGATGTCTCCCGGTCGCACTTCGGCGCCTACATATACCACGCCGGCTTCATCCAGATTGGCCAGCGCACCTTCGCCGACATTGGGAATATCGCTGGTCACTTCTTCCGAACCCAGTTTGGTATCACGCGCCATACAGGTAAGTTCTTCGATATGTATGGTGGTGTAACGATCCTCTCTTACCACACGCTCAGAAATAAGGATGGAATCCTCAAAGTTGTAGCCATTCCAGGGCATGAAGGCCACTAGCATATTCTGGCCCAGCGCCAATTCACCCATGTCCGTGGAGGGACCATCGGCCAGCACGTCACCACGCGCCACCACATCGCCGGGTTTCACCAGCGGCTTTTGATTGATACAGGTGTTCTGGTTGGAACGGGTGTATTTGGTCAGATTATAAATATCCACGCCCGGTTCACCCGCCGCGGTTTCATCATCATTGACACGCACCACAATACGGCTGGCATCCACCATATCCACCCGGCCTCCGCGCGAGGCAACGACGGTGACACCTGAGTCAATCGCAACAACACGCTCAATACCCGTACCCACCAAAGGCTTGTCAGCACGCAAAGTCGGCACAGCCTGACGTTGCATGTTGGAACCCATTAATGCGCGGTTGGCATCGTCATGCTCAAGGAACGGAATCAGCGCTGCGGCAATGGATACAATCTGCCGCGGCGACACATCAATGTAGTCCACCTTGTCAGGGAAGGACATAGTGGTTTCATTCAAGTGACGGGCCGCCACCATGTCATCAATCAGCTTGCCATTTTTATCAAGCGTGATATTGGCCTGGGCAATCACGTATTGGCCTTCTTCGATGGCAGACAGGTATTCAATATCTCCCGTCACCACACCATCCACCACTTTACGATAGGGCGTTTCCAGGAAACCATAATCATTGGTGCGCGCATACACGGCCAATGAATTAATCAGACCGATATTCGGACCTTCCGGTGTTTCGATAGGGCAGACACGGCCATAGTGTGTCGGATGCACGTCACGCACCTCAAAACCGGCGCGCTCGCGGGTCAGACCACCCGGGCCCAGAGCCGAAACACGGCGTTTGTGAGTGACTTCCGACAGTGGATTGTTCTGATCCATAAACTGCGATAACTGCGAACTGCCAAAAAATTCCTTGATGGCGGCAGACACCGGCTTGGCATTGATCAGGTCCTGCGGCATCAAGCCTTCGCTTTCCGCGATGCTCAAGCGTTCTTTCACCGCACGTTCCACACGCACCAGACCGACGCGGAATTGATTTTCTGCCATTTCTCCGACAGAACGTACACGACGGTTGCCCAGATGATCGATGTCATCCACCACGCCATTGCCGTTACGAATATCAATGAGCATTTTCAGTACATCAACAATGTCGTCCGGGCTCAGCACACCATCGCCCGTATTTTCTGCACGGCCAAGGCGGCGGTTAAATTTCATGCGGCCCACGGCAGACAGGTCATAACGGTCTGGGTTAAAAAACAGATTCTGGAATAAAGTCTCAGCCGCATCTTTGGTCGGCGGCTCACCAGGGCGCATCATGCGATAGATTTCCACCTTGGCTTCAAGGTCGTTGGTGGAATTATCTGCACGCAGGGTATCCGCAATGAATGGTCCACGATCCAGGTCATTGGTGTAAACCGTTTCAATCTCTTTGGTGCCAGATTCCAGCAGTTTGGCCAGCAGCTCTTCGGTAATCTCTTCGTTGGTGTTGGCAATAATTTCGCCACTTTCTTTATCCACCACTGCCTTCGCCAAAGCCTTGCCAACCAGATATTCAAACGGCACAGGCAACGTTTTGATATCGGCCTTTTCAAGCTCCTTGATATGACGCGCAGTAATGCGGCGTCCTTTTTCAGCGATGACCTTGCCTTTGACTTTAATATCATAGGCAGCGGTATCACCCCGCAGACGCTCAGGCACCAGCTTCAGTTTGGCTTCCTCCTTGCCCAGGGTGTAATGGTCATATTCAAAGAACATCGCCAGGATGTCTTCGTCACTATACCCCAGGGCATGCAGGATGACCGTTGCCGGCAATTTTCGACGTCGGTCAATACGTACATGCACCAGATCTTTGGGATCAAATTCAAAATCCAGCCATGAACCGCGATAAGGAATCACCTGGGCATGGTAGAGCAGCTTGCCTGAGGAGTGGGTTTTGCCCTTGTCGTGATCAAAAAATACGCCCGGTGAACGATGCAACTGGGAAACAATAACGCGCTCGGTACCGTTAATCACAAAGGTACCGTTGTCAGTCATCAGGGGAATTTCACCCATGTAGATTTCCTGCTCGCGGATTTCCTTGATCGGTTTCGGATTTTTCTTGGAATCCTTATCGTAAATGATCAATTTGACCGTGACGCGCAATGGCGCGGAATAAGTCATACCACGCAGCTGGCATTCCTTCACATTAAACGTCGGGGTACCCAGACGATAATCAACATACTCCAAACCCGCGCTGCCGGAATAACTGACAATGGGCAACACACTCTTCAGAGCACCATGTAATCCATAATCACCACGTTCCGCCAACGGCACATCGGTCTGGAGAAATTTACGGTACGACGCCAGCTGGATTTCCAGCAGGTACGGTACCTCCATGACTTTGGGAAACTTGCCGAAATCTTTGCGGATACGTTTCTTTTCAGTGAAGGAGTAAGCCATCTGCGTTCCTCTATTATGACAACCTGACAGCGCACAAGCGCGCCATCAACGAATAACGCTTCTCGGTAGCGACAAAAGGCCGGTGACAAAAGTCACCAGCCAATGCCGCTGCTGAGAAGTCTGACCGGGGAATAACGCCCCAGGTTTCAGCACCCAACAAGCGAGTCTTATTTAAGCTCGACTTGTGCGCCAGCTTCTTCCAGCGTCTTTTTGACTTCTTCGGCCTCAGCCTTCTCAACGCCTTCTTTCACTGCAACTGGTGCGCTTTCCACCATGCCCTTGGCTTCTTTCAGACCCAGGCCAGTGATGCCACGAACAGCCTTGATCACGGCAACCTTGTTGTCACCGAAGCTGGTCATCATTACATCGAACTCAGTCTGTTCTTCAGCAGCGGCGCCAGTGTCACCACCCGCAGCTGGGGCAGCAACAGCCACAGCAGCCGCCGCAGACACGCCAAATTTCTCTTCCATCGCTTCAACCAGTTCAACCACTTCCATGACGGACATGTTTGAAATGGTTTCCAGAATATCGTCTTTACTCACAGCCATGATATTAATCTCCTGATACTTTCAACTCATCGGGTTTTTATCACCCGAAAAATAAATATTGTTTGCTTTTCGTTCTTAAAAACAAATCACCGTAAAAAACGGGCGTATTTCGTTTAAAACAATTACGCAGCGTCTTTTTGGTCGCGAACCGCAGCTATCACACGAACCAGCTTGCCCGGCACTTCGTTCAACGTACGTGCCAGCTTTTCTACCGGCGCATTCATCACCGACATCAACATGCTGATTGCCTGATCCTTGGTTGGCATACTGGCCAGACGTTTAATATCGCCTGCATCCAGCAACTGCCCGCTAATGGACACCAGCTTCACCACCAGTTTGTCATTTCCTTTTGCAAAATCAGAAATAACACGGGCGGCGGCGCCAGGGTCTTCTTGCGAGAACGCCAAAACCAACGGACCCACCATGGCATCACTCATACATTCGAAGTCTGTACCTTCAAATGCACGACGCGCCAGGGTGTTTTTTACTACGCGCAAATAAACATTCTCTTCGCGGGCTTTCACACGCAAAGCTGTCATATCCTCTACCGTCAAACCAATATACTCGGCAGCGATGGCAGAATGCGCATTAGCTGCGACTTCGGCGACTTCGGCGACGACTGCCTTTTTCTGATCTAAGTTCAGAGCCACTGAAACACCTCCAGTCGTTAACACTGTTTATAAAAAAATGGATAGACACTTGCCTTTTCCATCTGTACTGCTGCCAGCTTCCACTGGCACCTTTTACAGCGTGACCCAGGAAAATCTACCGGGGCAACACCATCTGCGCAGGCTGACAAATGCCATTAAGCTTGGTGGAAAAACACACCACCTTACACCTGCGGTCTTTGACGGCAGCCGGTTCCTTTCAAGACATGCGCCTAAAAAGAACCAACGCCCTCAAATTCTGTTTTGTCGAACCAGGATGATCTAGATCGGCAGTGACGACTTATCAACAACAATGCCCGGGCCCATGGTGCTGGATACTGTCACTTTTTTCATATACACACCCTTTGCCGAGCTGGGTTTGGCCTTCAGCAGGTCTGCCAACAGGGCCTCAAGGTCTCACGCAGGGCCTGCACTTCAAAACTGATTTTGCCGATAGGACAATGAATAATGCCGGCCTTGTCGATGCGATAACGCACCTGACCCGCCTTGGCGTTTTTCACAGCAGTGGCAACGTCCGGCGTTACCGTGCCCACTTTGGGGTTTGGCATCAAACCACGGGGGCCAAGAATCTGCCCCAACTGACCCACCACACGCATGGCGTCCGGGGAAGCAATAACCACGTCAAAATCCATATTGCCTTTTTTCACGTCGTCAGCAAGATCGTCCATGCCCACAATATCCGCGCCAGCCTCTTTGGCTGCATCAGCATTGGCACCCTGAGTAAACACCGCAACACGCACGGTTTTGCCCGTACCATTCGGAAGCACTGTGGCGCTGCGCACAGCCTGATCAGACTTGCGTGCATCCACACCCAGATTGACGCTCACATCAATGGACTCTGCAAACTTGGCCGGGGGCAGATCCTTGAGCAGGGCCAGTGCATCATCAATAGCGTAAGCCTTGCCGGCTTCCAGTTTTTCGTTGATTGCCTTGGCGCGTTTGGATAGCTTTTTTGTTGAAAGTGTCATTAGTTCACCCCTTCCGTTTCAAGACCCATACTGCGGGCAGTGCCTGCAATAATACGCACAGCA
>Ga0256830_1001289_pt1 | contig 17871 bp, 12 predicted proteins | sample 128326metaG_FD_190537 | JGI IMG/M metagenome (GOLD analysis project Ga0256830, IMG submission 190537) | Hydrothermal vent microbial communities from Lau Basin, Pacific Ocean - 128-326 | ecosystem: Environmental > Aquatic > Marine > Hydrothermal vents | place: Pacific Ocean: Lau Basin | collected... | reverse complement strand
GAGCTGGGCTTGATGGCTGGGGCCGACCGTGTTGAGGGTACCTTGCTGGGTAATGGTGAGCGCACCGGTAATATGGATATCATCACCATGGCGATGAACCTCTATAGCCAGGGGATAGATCCAGAGTTAGATCTATCAGATCCAGATGAGATGATTCGTATCGTCACTGAATGTACGCAGATTCCGCTTAACCCGCGCCACCCATGGGTGGGGGCGCTGGTCTATACCGCTTTCTCCGGTAGCCATCAGGATGCAATCCGTAAATGTCTCAAGCAGCAGCAGGCGGAAGCGCCCTGGCAGGTTGCCTATCTGCCCATTGACCCGGAAGATCTGGGGCGTGATTACCAGGCGATCATCAGGGTGAACAGTCAATCAGGCAAAGGGGGTGTCGCCTTTGTGATGGAGCGTGACTACGGCCTGAATCTGCCGCGTTGGTTACAGAGTGAACTTGCAGAGCGGGTGCAGGAGGTGAGTGAGGCGCAAGGTGGGGTGGTGGATAGTGAGTGCATTTACCGTATCTTTTGCGAGCACTTTATCAAAGGGGGCGCCCCGGTCACCTTGGAAGGGTATCAGATCGATAACAACGGTTCGTGCGACATGTTAGAGGCGCAACTTAAAATCGATGGTGTTGAAAAGGTGATATGTGGTGCTGGAGAAGGGGCGATCTCTGCATTTGTTGATGCGTGGCATCTCTATAGCGATCAGCCACTGGCTATTATCGACTATAGTGAACACGCCATTGAAGAGGGGACCAATGCTGAGGCGATCGCCTATGTGCAGATTGAACTGGCGGGTAAGCGTATTAGTGGTGCAGCACTCGATCATGATACAGTTAGTGCGTCGTTAAAGGCGGTTATCTCAGCGTTAAATCGCGCAGCGTTAGCGCAAAATCGTTTAGCTGAGATCCCGCTAACGGCGGCTAAGAGGGTTGCATCACTGGTTTAAAGCCACTGTTCGCAGCTTCAGATTCTCAGCGGGCGAGAGCGTGTTCAATTGTGTTGATCATATCCAGTAATCTCTCGATTCCTTTAGATGAAATCGAGTTCAGTGCGATCCGTGCGCAGGGTGCGGGCGGACAGAATGTGAACAAAACATCGTCGGCAATTCATCTGCGTTTTGATATCAACGCCTCGTCACTGCCGGCATTCTATAAAGAACGCCTGCTGGGTTTAAGGGATCGACGTATCGCGAAAGAGGGTGTGATCGTCATCAAGGCGCAGCAATACCGCACGCAGGAGAAAAACCGCGAAGATGCCCTCGCGCGGCTGCAGCTGATGATTAGAACTGTCTCAGTCGTGAAAAAAAGAAGGCGGGCGACGAAACCAACAAAAGCCTCGCAGAGACGCCGGCTAGATAGCAAAACCCGGCGAAGCAGGATCAAAGCGCTGCGCGGAAAGGTGGTGGATTAGCAGGCTGCTAGCCTGCAGGCACCGCAAAAATCAGAACAAAGGTCAAAATAGCGCCAATAAAGATAAATAGCGCGCGCTCTTTCACGTTGCGGCAAACAGAAAAAGCGACAATACACTGCAACAGATAATAGAAGGCAAACGCACGTGATGCCAGTGCAATGATTTCGAAGGTGGAGCCGGACCAGGCTAGCAGCATAGCGGTTACCCCAACAAGCAGATAACCCCAGCGCGTATCTATCAGCTGTCTGCTTGTCTCTCTCAGGTTTGCTGCTGCCGCCACTGTATCCGCTACGGCTGCGGAAAACTGGGACATTCCCGCCGCAATAATTAAAGGGATGGGGAGCAGCAGTGATGCGGTGGCGGCCAGCGTGATCAGGCTGTTATCGCCATAAACGCCATTCAATACCGGTACGATGGGCTGGGCTAACGCAACAAATAAAAGATAAACAGCGAGTGAAAAATATTGTGCCCAGCGTGACGCCTGAATGCGGGTTGCAGCATCAAAATGTTCTCCTAAATAGCGCGTGGTTTCAAATCCCTGAACAATAATAAGCGTGCCTGCGACAATGGTAACAATCTCCCAGCTGCTACGATCGGGCATCTCGGGCAGGATGAACTGGCCAAGTGAGAGATACTGGTTGATGTCATAAACAGCAAACATCACAAGCAACAGAGCAAGCAGTGCAATGGTTACATAGAGTGCCCAGCTTTCAAGTTTTTCTAGCGGCCGGAGTCCACCAAAGAGGCCGATCACCGTGATGGTGCCGATAATAATGGTGGTGAGCAGGCTTTTATTAAATGCGCTGTCAAGGTCAAAGCTAGCCAGCACAAACGAAGAGAGTATGTGAACATAGAGGCAGACTGAAACCACATAGGCCGCCACCAGTGCAACTGCAGAGAGTTGCTCAGCATACCGCGTGATGGGCCTGGCACCTCTGGCTAATGCGTGTTCGGCGCAGTGGATGTTATGTCTGACGATGCTGCCCACCAGAAAAGCGACAAACGCGACAATAACCATTGCGGGTAATGCGTAAGGCCCCACTGCACTCGCTAAAATCGGAACGACCACAAGAAAGCCGCTGCCAAAAATGGAAGCAAGGGGGGTGCTCATGGCGGGGATCAGGCGGATTTTAAATGAGCTATCGGTTATGACATTACAGTTGGCATCATCAGAAGGTGAGTTTAGTGGCATGTTTCCCTGCTTTTTGTTGTAAAACCGCTCAAGAGTTGCACATTACCTTTTGATCTCTCCTCATCGTAAATCATACCGACCAAAGCCTCAATCACTCGCGGCGTTACACCTGGGTCCCTGTTCGAGTGACTGCCGTTTGAGTCGGCAGAAGTTTTGATTCGCGATAGCTTCCCTGCTATCGCTTCATCAGCTGACGGTATCGTTACGAGGCCCGGCTACGCTTAAAACGGCTGCGTAGAAACTGAGCGGCAGATACCATATTGACCAGTGCAGTGTTGACTTCCGGCCATCCTCGGGTCTTGAGTCCGCAGTCCGGGTTGATCCAGAGCCGCTCGACAGGAATATGGAGCAGTGCTTTATTCATGAGCGATGTTATGCTTTCGACTGCCGGTACGTTGGGTGAATGGATATCATAAACACCGGGGCCAATGTCATTAGGGTATGAGAACTCTTCAAAAGCCTCGAGGAGTTCCATATCTGAACGTGATGTCTCAATCGTGATCACATCGGCATCCATGGCGGCGATGGCGGGCATGATGTCGTTAAATTCTGAATAGCACATGTGAGTGTGAATCTGCGTCTCATCTTTCACCCCACCCGCTGTGATCCTGAAGGCGTTGACTGCCCAGTCCAGATAGCTCTGCCACTCGTCTGTGCGTAACGGCAGCCCCTCGCGTAGCGCCGCTTCATCGATCTGAATGATGGCGATGCCGGCCTGTTCGAGATCACACACCTCATCGCGCAGTGCCAGTGCAATCTGCAGGCAGGTGGTCGCACGTGGCTGGTCATCTCGCACAAAAGACCAGTTAAGAATGGTAACAGGGCCGGTTAACATCCCCTTCATCGGCTTCTCTGTTTTTGATTGCGCATAACGGCTCCATGCAACGGTCATCGGCTGTGGCCGGCTAACGTCGCCAAAGATGATCGGTGGCTTTACACAGCGAGAGCCGTAAGATTGCACCCAGCCAAACTGGCTAAAGACAAAGCCATCTAACTGCTCTCCAAAATACTCCACCATATCGTTACGTTCTGGCTCACCATGCACTAGCACATCGATGCCGATCGTTTCCTGCTTTTCGATCACATTGTCGATCTCTCTACGCATCAGGGTCTGGTATTCAGTCTCAGAGAGCTCGCCAGATCGGTACTGCCGCCTTGCCTGGCGAATCTCTGCTGTCTGTGGGAATGAGCCGATGGTGGTGGTGGGGAGCAGGGGAAGATTGAGGCGCGCTTGCTGCTGTTTTATTCTATGTTTAAAAGGGCTCTCTCTTTCGGCCATCGACGCGGTCACCGCCGCACAGCGCTGTTTTACATCGGGCTGATGAATGCGGGTGGAGCTGCGGCGAGATGCGGCCGCCTGGCGCGACTCATGCAGCGCCTGCTCTGCAGCTTCATCATCGCCTGCGAGTGAGCGCTTAAGGGTGTTCAGTTCAGCCAGTTTCTGCTGTGCAAAGGCGAGCCAGCTGCGGATGTCGCGATCGAGTTTCTCTTCCTGTTCCAGATCTACTGGCACATGCAGCAGAGAACAGGAGGGGGCTAACCAGAGGCGCTCACCGAGGCGCTGTTGCAGTGGGCGCAGCCGTTCCAGCAGTGCATCAAGGTCGCTGCGCCAGATGTTGCGACCATCGATAATGCCAAGCGATAAAGTTTTGTAGACCGGCAGCCATGAGAGCACGGTGTCGATCTCTTCGGCACCGCGCACCGCATCGATGTGGAGCGCATCGGTCGGCAGACCGCAGGCCAGTTTCAGGTTCTCTTTGAGTGGGCCAAAGTAGACCGCCAGCATGGTTTTAACTCCCTTGATCGGAAGGCGTGTATAGACCGACTCGAACGCCTGCTGCCACTCGAGTGGCAGGGTTAATGCGAGGATCGGTTCATCGATCTGCACCCACTCAACTCCCTGCGATTTGAGGCGGTTCAGAATCTCACCATAGGCGGGTAGCAGCTTCTCAACCAGATCGAGCTTATTAAAATCACCCCCCTTTGTTTTGCCCAGCCAGAGATAGCTGAGAGGGCCAAGCAGCACAGGCTTGGTTTTATGACCCAGAGCAACGGCCTCGGCGACTTCATCGAATAGCTTGCTGCTGCTGATTGTAAATTGCTGTTGAGCGGTGAGCTCGGGTACCTGGTAGTGGTAGTTGGTATCAAACCATTTTGTCATCTCGCACGCACTGGTCGGTTCACCGCTGGGTGCACGGCCGCGCGCCATGCGAAAGTAGGTGTCGAGCTCCACCTCTGCTGTGTTGTGGTTAAAGCGTTCAGGCACCACGCCAAGCAGGGTGGAGAGATCCAGCACCTGGTCATACCATGAAAAATCTCCAACAGGGAGCCACTCGACGCCCGCATCTGCCTGCTGTTGCCAGTGGCGCTGACGCAGTTCACGGCCGACGGCGAGGAGTTCGGGCTGTTCAATGTCGCCTTTCCAGTAGGCCTCGAGTGCCCTTTTGAGTTCGCGTTTTGCACCGATTCGGGGGAAGCCGAGGTTGTGGATCGTGGTCATAATTTGCTCCTGGAGGTTGATTTTCTGTTGAACGGAGTGTGAATTGGAAATAGAAATGAGTAAACTTCATCTCTTTCATAACTAACATGAGGATCATTCGTATGTTACTTGAGTTGCGCCACCTGCGAAGCCTGCAGGCGATCGAACAGGGGGGGAGTCTGGCGCGTGCAGCGGAGCAGCTGCATCTGACTCAGTCTGCGCTGTCGCACCAGATCAAATCACTGGAAAATTACTATCAGACACCGCTCTACCTGCGCAGCACAAAACCGCTGACGTTAACGCCGGTCGGCTTAAAGCTGTTGGCGCTGGCACAACAGGTGCTGCCGGAGGTGGATGCGATCGATCGTCAGCTACGAAGCTATGCGCAGGGGGAGTGCGGCCGGCTCTATATTGCCATCGAGTGCCACGCCTGCTTCGAATGGCTGATTCCGGTGCTGGACCAGTATCGCCAGGCGTGGCCAGAGGTGGAGATCGATATCCGGCTGGGGCTCAACTTTGAACCGATCGCTGCGTTACAGAAAGGTGAAGTGGACCTGGTGATCAGCTCCGATCCTCAGCCGCATCAGAACCTTCACTTTGAGCCACTATTTGATTATGAAGGGTTGCTGGCGCTTGCGCACGACCACCCCTTGACTGCGAAAGCGTATATTGTGCCGGCCGATCTTGCAGATCAGACGCTGGTGACCTACCCCGTTGAGCGCAAACGTCTGGATGTCTTTTCACGATTTCTGCAACCGGCCGGGGTAGAGCCTGCCAGGCTGCGTCAGGCAGAACTGACAGCGATCATCCTGCTGCTGGTCACCACACTAAAAGGTGTTGCGGTGCTGCCGGACTGGGTGCTGCGCGAATCGATGCGCCATAACCGTTTTACGACACGCCCGTTGGGAAAAACGGGTATGCACGGCACACTCCATGCTGCGGTCAGGCGTAATGAGGCAGATGCGGCGTTTATTCAGGGGTTCATTGCGCTCGGTAAAAAGGTGATGGGTGACAGCTGAATAATATCTGATTTTATGGCTTGTATTTCCTGGGGTAATCCTCTATCTTGTAATTCGATTCCGGTAAGAGCACTAGATATTGTGATTCTTATATCAGGGAACCCGGTGAGAATCCGGGACTGTCGCGCAGCGGTATTGGGGCGCAAACGCTACATGAGCACTCTCAGGCGCTGCCAGAAGGGTAGCTTGCCGTAGCCTGAATCGGCCGAGATTAACTGATTTCAGCCACGCCCCTAAGTCCGAATACCTGCCGGAATGGTCATCCGTCTCGCAAACTTGCGCGCGGATTTTAACCGGGCCTCGCGTCAAGGTCACAGGTTGAGTGCGATCGTGGCTGCTGTCTGCTGTTACTGCGCCTTCTCTCCTGTTTATCTGCGCCTGGCCTGACCATTCGATTAATGATGAGGATTATCATGCAGACTAACGCGCCCTTAGCTGTTACCCCCGATACCAACGAATATTCCCAGCACCAGGTGATTCGCCGAAATGGCAAGCTGACCCGTTTTGACCCTTCCAAGATTCAGGTGGCTGTGACCAGGGCGTTCCTCGCCGTAGAAGGTGGCCACGCGAGTGACTCGCACCGTGTACGCGAGATAGCGGAGCAGTTGACCTCGCAGGTGATTGATGCGCTATTCCGCCGTTTGACCGGCGGTGGCGCGATCCATATCGAGGATATCCAGGATCAGGTTGAACTGGCATTGATGCGTAACGGCCATCACAAAATTGCGCGCGCCTATGTGCTTTATCGCGAAGAGCATAACCGTCGCCGCCAGCTGGAAAGCGAAGCGGATGCGCAGGCGAGCAGTGATGAGGCGCGTATTCATATTACGATGGGGGATGGCAGTCGCAAGGTGCTGCAGGAGTCCTCGGTCAGGGCGATCATCAATGAAGCGTGTGCAGGGCTGTCGGGGGTCGATGGCGCGCTGATTCTGAAAGAGGCGTTGCGCAACATTTATGACGGCATTGCAGAAAAAGATATTGCGACCGTACTGGTGATGAGTGCGCGCACCCTGATTGATAAGGAGCCAGACTACGCCCATGTTTCGGCGCGGCTGCTGCTAGACAGTCTGCGGCAGGAGGTGGTGTCGTTTTTGAGTAGTGAACCGCAGCCGCATATTGATCAGGCGGAGATGGCAGCGCGTTACGCCGACTATTTTACGGACTACATTCGCAAGGCTGCAGAGATTGAACTACTCGATACGGAACTAACGCGTTTTGATCTGGCGAGACTGGGGCAGGCGATCAAGCCCGAGCGCGACCTAAAATTTACCTACCTCGGATTGCAGACGCTCTATGACCGCTATTTCATTCATAGCGATAACCAACGGCTGGAGCTGCCACAGGCCTTTTTTATGCGCGTGGCCATGGGGCTGGCGATTAATGAAATCGACCGTGAGGCGCGTGCGATAGAGTTTTATGAGCTGTTGTCATCGTTTGATTTTATGAGTTCAACCCCGACCCTCTTTAACTCGGGCACGCTGCGCCCACAGCTCTCATCATGTTATTTAAGCACCGTACCGGATGAGCTGGAGGGGATCTATAACGCGATCAAGGATAACGCACTGCTATCAAAATTTGCCGGTGGTCTGGGGAATGACTGGACACCAGTACGCGGCCTTGGCGCTAAAATAAAAGGGACCAATGGTGAGTCTCAGGGGGTGGTGCCTTTCCTGAAAGTGGCCAACGATACCGCAGTTGCTGTTAATCAGGGTGGCAAGCGAAAGGGGGCGGTGTGTGCCTATCTTGAGACCTGGCACATCGATATCGAAGAGTTTTTAGAGCTGCGTAAAAATACTGGTGACGAACGCCGCCGCACCCACGATATGAATAGCGCTAACTGGGTGCCGGATCTGTTTATGGAGCGGGTTGCTGATGAGGGGGAGTGGACGCTCTTCTCACCCGATGAGACCCCCGAACTGCATGAGCTTACGGGCAACGCCTTCCGTGAAAAATATGAGGCGTATGAGGCGGCCGCCGAGCGTGGTGAACTGCACATATTCAAACGTGTTTCAGCGGTAACGTTGTGGCGCAAGATGCTCGGTCAGCTGTTTGAAACAGGCCACCCCTGGATCACCTTTAAGGACCCCTGCAATATCCGTTATACCAACCAGCATGTCGGGGTGGTGCATAGTTCCAATCTCTGTACTGAGATCACCTTGCACACATCAGAAAAAGAGATCGCCGTCTGCAACCTTGGCTCGGTGAACCTGGCGGCGCATGTGTCAGAGAGCGGTATTGATCGAGAGCGGCTTGAACGCACCATCAATACCGCAATGCGCATGCTCGATAATGTGATCGAATACAACTATTACGCGGTGCCGCAGGCGCGTAACTCAAATCTTCGCCATCGCCCGGTGGGGTTGGGGGTGATGGGTTTTCAGGAGGCGCTGTATAAATTGAATCTGCCATACGCCTCGTCGGAGGCTGTTGAGTTTGCCGACCGCTCGATGGAGCTGATCTCATATCACGCCATTTCTGCCTCCACCAACCTGGCAGAGGAGCGCGGCCGTTACGCCAGCTTTGAAGGGTCGCTCTGGAGCCAGGGTGTGCTGCCGTATGATTCGCTACAGCGCCTTAAGCAAGAGCGGGGTCGTTTTGTCGATGTGGATGAGACAGCCTCACTGGATTGGGAGCGCCTCCGTCAGCGCGTCAAGCAGGTCGGTATGCGTAACTCGAACTGCATGGCGATCGCGCCGACGGCAACCATTTCAAATATCTGCGGTGTGTCGCAATCGATCGAGCCGACTTATCAGAACCTGTTTGTGAAATCGAATCTCTCTGGTGAATTCACTGTGGTGAATACCCATCTGGTTGCCGACCTGAAAGCGCTGGGATTGTGGGATGAGGTGATGGTCAATGACCTCAAATATTTCGATGGCTCTGTACAGCCGATTGAGCGCATCCCGGAGCAGCTAAAGCAGAAATACGCCACCGCCTTTGAGATCGATTCCCGCTGGCTGATTGAGGCGGCAAGTCGTCGCCAGAAGTGGCTTGACCAGGCACAGTCACTCAACCTTTATCTCTCTGAACCCGATGGCAAGGCGCTCGATAGCCTTTATAAACTCGCCTGGGTGCGCGGCCTTAAGACGACCTATTATCTGCGCACCCTGGGTGCGACGCATGTGGAGAAAAGTAGCGCACATGCGGTGAGCAGTGATGCGCCAAAACTCTGCTCAATTGATGACCCCGACTGCGAAGCGTGCCAATAATAAGGAGCCACTCATGTTGAACTGGGATAACCCATTAAGTAGCGCCAGTGTGGCGAAGATCTCTGATGAGGCCGTTGTTGAACCGGCAGTACAGCGCATCATTGATGAGCTTGATCAGACCGATACACATCACCTTCCTCCGGTGCGGGCAGAGGATAAACGGGTGGTGAATGGTGTCGCGGATATCAATCAGCTAGCGCCATTTAAGTATCCGTGGGCGTGGAAATATTTCCTTAATGCCAATAAAAACCACTGGACACCGCTTGATATCAATATGACCCAGGATGTACAGGATTATCACAATAAGCTTAACGATAATGAGCGCCATGTGTATGAGAATGTGCTGGCCTATTTAACCACCTCCGATATTCTGGCGATGCGTAATGTCGGTCTGGCGGTGATGGAGAAGATGAGTGCGCCTGAGTTACAGATCTATCAGGCGCGTCAGGTCTATGAAGAGGCGCTACACACCTGGACCTATCAACACTGCATTGAAACCATCGGCATTGAACAGGGTGAGATCTATAACCGTTATCGAGTAGTGCCCGAGATCCACTCGAAGATCAAGATTGCGAATCGACGCCTTAACTCGGTGCTGCGCCCGGATATTGACCTGACGAATCGAGATGATCTGCACGACTTCCTGATGTCATATCTCTTTTTTGCAGCGGTATTTGAGGGGTGCTGGTTCTTTAACGGCTTTAGTCCGATCTTTGCATTGCAGCGCCGCGGCCTGATGAAGGGAACGGCAGAGCAGCTGCAGTACATCATGCGAGATGAGGTGATGCACTGCGGCTTTGGCATCCGCACCGTTAAACAGTTAATGCAGGAAGAGAATATCAGGCCAGACCCCTCGGCACTACGCGAGATGTGGGATGAGGCGGAGGCCGCAGAGAGCCGCTATGCGAATTATATTCTGCGCGAGCCGATGCTCGGCTACGATGCAGAGCAGCATATTGAACAGTTCCGTTTTATCGCCAACCGTCGCGCCCGTCAGCTCGATTTTGAGGAGCCATTTCCCGGCGCTGAATGTGCATTGCCGTGGCTGGATGAGCAGTCAAACATCCGCAAAGAGAAGAACTTCTTTGAGACACGGGTGACAGAGTATCAGACCGGTGGTGGCCTGAGCTGGGATTAAGCTGCGTCGGGAGTCAACCAGAGGTGGTGAAAACGGTGCGCTTATCTGCGCTGTAAATCACGTATAATCACCCACTCTATTTTTATGGGTGGTTGTATAAAGCCCGCTACTGAGTGTTGCTGCCGATGAGCTTTTCTGAACTGGGTCTTACCGACCGCCTGTTGCGTGCCGTTGAAGCTGAGGGGTACGATAAGCCGACGCCAGTACAGAAAAAGGCGATCCCTGTGATACTGTCGCGTCGTGATGTGATGGCTGCCGCAGAGACCGGCAGCGGTAAAACAGCAGCCTTTTCACTACCGCTATTGCAGAATCTGGCTGAAGGTGAACAGGCCAGCGCCAACAGGGTGCGGGCGTTGATTTTAACCCCGACACGAGAGCTTGCCGCACAGGTGGCGGCGTTTGCCGCGCGCTATAGCCAGCACCTCTCGCTGTGTTCGACGGTGGTTTTCGGTGGGGTGAAGATCAATCCTCAGATGAAAAGGTTACGTGGCGGGGCTGATCTGCTGGTGGCAACCCCGGGGCGTCTGCTGGACCTCTATCATCAGCGTGCGATCCGCTTATCGACAGTTGAAACGCTGGTGCTGGATGAGGCTGACCGCATGCTCGATCTGGGCTTTACCGATGAGGTCACTAAAATCATCTCGCTGTTACCGCAACATCGTCAGAACCTCCTCTTCTCAGCGACCTTCTCGCCCGACATTCGCCGCCTTGCGGGCGCTCTTCTGCATAACCCTGTTCAAATCGAAGTCAGCCCACGGAATGCAGCGGCCAGCGCTGTCAAACAGTCCGTTTTTGAAGTCGACAAGGCTCGGAAAGCAGCGCTGCTAAGTCATTTGATTCGTCGTGGTGGCTGGGAGCAGGCGCTGGTTTTTACCCTGACGAAACGCGCTGCCGACCGCCTGGTCAGGCAGCTTGAGGAAGATGGGATTAGCGCGATTTCGATTCATGGCGATAAAAGCCAGGGGGCGCGCACCCGGGCATTGGCGACATTCAGGGCGGGAGATGTACGCATTCTGGTCGCGACTGATGTTGCGGCGCGCGGCCTGGATATCGTGCAGCTGCCGTATGTGGTTAATTTTGATCTGCCTAAAGTGGCGACTGATTATGTCCACCGTATCGGCCGCACCGGGCGTGCAGGTCTGCAGGGTGAGGCGATCTCATTGGTTACCGCTGATGATGTCAAACAGCTAGCCGCAATCGAGACGGTGATTCAGCAGCAGATCACTCGTGAGCAGGAGGTGGGGTTTGTGCCGCGGCAGGTGGTTCCCATCACCCAACCGCGTGCTGGTGGCCCAAAGAAACCCAAAAAACCCAAAAAACCGAAACAATTTGCAGCTGAAAAGCCGGGCAGGAGAAACCGAACAGGTCGAGCTGCTAAACCCTCTCATAAGCGGGTTGTGAACCGCGCTCCAGGAAGAGGGGGGAGGTAGGTCGCAGAGAGGGCACTGCCAGGCTGTCGCTATTGGCAGGGTGCTGGAGCTTAGAGCGCACCAGTATGAGGTTGTGCATGCCGCAAAAACAGAAGCGCTCTGCCCCCTTGTTGCCGATGATACAGCCCCCCATGCGATAGGTACGACAGGCTCCCGGCGGTCGTTACTCATAAAACCCACTCTCCCGGTCGATATGCTTGATAGTTATTTCAGGCCGGCATGCTGCCACCAGAGTCGATTTCCAGTGGTGCAACTACATCATGAAACCCGCCTGATAACTACTATTAACAGAAATAGACCGTTAATGGAGTCTTCTTATGCGATTTATGCGATGGGTAAAGAGATCCTCACTGAAATGGCTGCTTGTTTCGCTGCTGTTTAGCCATGCGTTAATGGCAGAAAGAGAGCTGTATGACAGCTATGAGATTGGTGAAGGTGGACGCCTTTATGACAACTGGGCAGCGGAGCTAGGGGTCTCAGCACCGACCAGAACGCACCCCGGTTATAACGACTACAAAGGTAAACAGCGAGGGGCTGTCACCTGGCGCTGTAAAGAGTGTCACGGCTGGGATTATCGTGGTGCAGCGGGAAACTACGGCGTTGGTGAGCACTACACCGGCACACAGGGGATTTTTGCTGCGCGCAGAACATCGATACCCGAGGTGCTTGCTACACTAAAGAACGATAACCACCTGTTTGATCAGTTTCTGCCAGCCAGACAGCTAGAGGCGGTAGCGGCCTTTGTGGTGTTGGGACAGGTCGATATGCGCCGTTTTATTCACCCCATCACAAAAAAGATTTCAGGCGATGCGCGAAAAGGGCGGTTGACCTATCTGGAGCAGTGCTCACTCTGCCACGGCAGTGATGGCAAAACACGCAATCTCTCTCGCGTAAAAGGCAAGAAACGCTATCTGGGAGAGGTTGCACAGCATAATCCCTGGAAAACCATGCACAAAATTCGCTTTGGTCACCCTGGTAAATTTTATAGCAATAAATATGACCCAGAGGGGCGGCCGCGGCTCAATATGCCTGCCATGCTAGGTGTGGTGACGCTACAGGATCAGATCGATCTGCTGGCCTATCTCTCAACGTTGCCCGTCAAATAGTGCGCTAACCGCTGTGGAACAGCGTGCATTGGATTGCTCTGAACAGAAGGGAAAAGGACTCTGTTGAATAGTGCTAAAACAGTGAAATAGTGGCAAAATTCGCCCCTATGAAAAGAACGATGCAATTCCTCTCACTGCCCAACGGTGCCACTGCCGACGCTGATGTGCTGATTCTTCCGGTACCGCATGAACAGACCGTGACCTATAAGTCGGGTGCCGCCAATGGACCCGCGGCGATATTAGCGGCGAGCGAGCAGCTGGAGTTTTATGAAGAGGATATGGGCTGGAGCCCACTACTGCACCTTAAACTCGCAGTGTTGCCTGCGGTTGAAGATGTAGCGGAGGAGCCGCTGGCGGCCTATCATCGCCGTCTCGCGGAGAGGGTTGCTCAGCTACCCGAAGAGGCGCTGTTGATCGCACTGGGAGGGGAGCATTCCATTACGCCAGAGATACTATTTGCACGCATGCCTGCCGGTGGAACGGTGGTACATATTGACGCCCATGCGGATCTTCGCCCCCGCTATCACGGTTCGATCTATAACCACGCCTGCCCGATGTATCGTATCAGAGAGCGGGGTTATCAACTGATACAGATCGGTGTCCGCTCACTGCATGCCGATGAAGCGGCGATGATTGCGGCCGACGACGGCATCACCACCTGGTTTGATCGCCCCCTGCAGCAGCCGGCAGCGTGGCAGGCGCTACTTGATCAGCTGGCCACCCTCAGTGGCCCGGTCTGGTTGAGTATCGATATGGATGGTTTTGACCCGGCATTGGTTGCCGGTGTGGGTACACCGCAACCAGGAGGGCTGTCGTGGCATCAGGGGCTTGATCTGCTGCAGACCCTCACCAATAACCGCGCGGTAGATCTACGCAATATCGATATTGTAGAGCTTGCACCTGAGCCGAGCCGGGTCTCTGAGATGATGGCTGCCAAACTGGTGCTGAAATGTATCTCATACTGGGGGAGCGCTAACGGTTACGCCCAGCGCCCAAAGGATGGGTCGCAAGTCGGGGTTGATGATGAGTGATCAAAAGTGGCGCGTGAGTGATGCCGCAAAACTCTATCAGGTGGCGGGCTGGGGCGGTGGATTTTTTAATGTTAATGATGGCGGCCATGTTGAGGCGGTAGCAAACGGTAACCGCGTTGATCTCAAGAAGCTCTGTGATGAACTGGCGGTGCAGAATCTCCACCCACCACTGCTTCTCCGTTTCTCTGACCTGCTAAAAAAACGGATGGAGCAGATTCATAAGCGCTTCACCATCGCGCGCGAAGAGGCGGCGTATCAGGGTAAATATTACGGTGTCTATCCAATAAAAGTGAATCAGCAGCGACAGGTGGTTGAAGAGATCATCGAGTATGGTGCTGCCTTTAACTGGGGGCTGGAGGCGGGTTCCAAGCCGGAGCTGCACGCGACGCTGGCGATGCTGGAGGATGTTGAAGGGTTAATCATCTGTAACGGTTATAAAGACCAGGAGTTTATCGAGCTGGCGTTGATGGGTTTAAAGATGGGCAAGCGCATCTTCATCGTGATTGAAAAACCGAATGAGCTTGAGCTGATATTAAACACTGCGCAGCGGCTGCAGGTGAAACCGTTGATTGGGCTACGCTGTCGGCTTGCCGCCAGCAGTAAAGGGAAGTGGGATAGTTCAGGCGGTGATCTGTCGAAGTTTGGTCTTTCGCCTTCGGAGTTGCTGGATGCGATCAACAAACTAAAAGAGGCGGGGCAGTTATCATCGTTGAACCTGCTCCATTTCCATATCGGCAGTCAGGTGCCGGAGATCAGCAGTATTAAGGATGCCATGCAGGAAGCGGCGCGATACTTTGTGGAGGCGCGTCGCCTTGGTGCCCCAATCGCGTTTATCGATGTCGGCGGCGGACTGGGGGTAAACTACGACGGTAACATCGCCTCAGTTAACTATAGTCTGCAGGAATACGCCAATGAGATTGTCTGGACGATGCAGCAGGTCTGTAATGAAGAGGGGCTGGAACACCCTGATATTATCTCGGAATCGGGACGTGCTCTGGTAGCACATCACGCCGTATTGATTGTGGATGTACTGGGTATTACGAAACGGATGAGTGACCAGCCACTACAGCCACCCGCTGATGATTCTCCCTCTCAACTTCGTCAGATATGGGAGACGCTGAAGGAGCTGGATGAGATGTCGCCACGCGAAGCGATGCATATCGCCATCTCACTGCGTGAGGATATGAATAAGCTGTTTAGTCTTGGTCACGCCACGCTCTCCGATCGCGCTTTGATGGAAGATATCTACTGGCATCTGGTTTACACCGTTATGCAGCGACTAGATGAGCATGAGATTGAACAGTTGATGCCGGAATTAAGGATTCAGGCGGCGGACCGTTACTTCTGTAACTTTTCGGTATTTCAGTCACTGCCAGATGCGTGGGCTATTAAACAGGTTTTTCCGGTGATGCCGGTTCATCGTCTCGATGAAGAGCCTACACAGGATGCGATACTGGTGGATGTGACCTGTGATTCAGATGGGACATTACTTAATTTTCCGTTAGAAAGCGGTCATGCAAAGACATTGCCGCTGCATGCTGAAAACCCAGGAGAGCGTTACCTGCTCGGGATATTTTTAACCGGGGCTTATCAGGAGATCCTTGGCGATCTGCATAATCTTTTTGGCGACACCCATGCGGTCCATATTCGTATGGATGGTGAACAGTATGAGCTTGAGCAGGTGGTTGAGGGTGAGACAGTTGCCGATGTGCTGAACTATGTGCAGTTTCATGAAACCGTCCTGGTTGACCGGATGCGCCGTCAGGTGCAGGAGGCGCGTAGTGAAGGGCGTATCAACGCTCGTGAAGCCAACACTTTTTTACGCTTTTATCAGGAGGGGTTAAAAGGGTATACCTATCTGGAAGAGGACACCCCGACGGTTCCGTTTAGCCCGGGCTAAACGCACGATATTGCTATGAAAGGCGCCGCTCATAATCGTGATAGTCGAAATGGCGTACCACTTCTATCTCTCCATCTTCATGCCGGACGGCAATGGCAGGGTGGTTAACCCCGTTGAACAGGGTGCTCTTTACCATGGTGTAGTGCAGCATATCTTCAAAGATCAAGCGGTCGCCGATCTTTAATGGCTGATCAAATGAGTAGTCGCCAATCACATCACCCGCGAGGCAGCTCGCTCCCCCGAGTCGATAGGTAAAAGGTTTTTCTGCGGGGAGTGCCGCACCGCGCAGTGCGGGTCGGTAAGGCATCTCAAGCACATCGGGCATATGGGCGGTGGCGGAGATATCCAGCAGCGCAATCTGAACGCCACCACGCTCCATCACATCGAGCACCGTGCAGACCAGGGTGCCACACTCCCAGGCGATGGCGGAGCCCGGTTCCAGCACCACTTCTAATGAGGGGTGGCGTTCGCGGAAAGCCTTTAGGAGGTCGATCAGCCGGGCCACATCATAGCCTTGTCGTGTCATCAGATGACCGCCGCCCAGATTAATCCATTTCAGTTTCTCAAGCAGGTGGCCAAAATGGTGCTCAACCGCCTCAATCAGTCGCCCGGTTGCATCAGCATCGCATTCACAGAGCGCATGCAGATGTAGCCCCTCAATACCGGCCGGTAGGCCTGTGCTGAGTGCTGCTGCAGGTATGCCGAGGCGGGACTGTTCACCGCATGGATTATAGAGAGCGGTCTCAACTTCATTAATGGCAGGGTTTACACGTAGGCCGCATGAAACATGAGCTGTTTGATCTGCAAAACGGCGCCACTGGCTGAGTGAGTTAAACGTGATACGGTCGGCAAGTTTAACCAGTTCCGGAAATTCAGCATCACTATAGGCAGGTGCATAAAGATGAAGGTGCCCGCCGAAGTGCTGTTGAGCAAGGCGTGATTCGTTATACGAGCTCGCCGCGCAGCCGGAGAGATAGTGGCGTATGAGCGGAAAGGTAGACCACATCGCAAACCCTTTTAGTGCAAGGAGTATGGTGCAGCCCGCTTCACGTTGTACGCGATCGATCAGCTCAAGGTTATCCCTGAGATTTCTCTCCTCCAGCAGATAGCAGGGCGAGGGTGGTTGACGTTGGTCTGCCATCGCTTAAGTGAGCTTTCTGATTTATTCGTGTGGAAGCGTATCGATATCGATATCACACGCCACATCATGCCACGGCAGGCCAAATTTATTCAGGTCATCCATAAATGGGTCGGGATCAAACTGCTCCATGTTCCAGACGCCTGGCTTTTTCCACTTTCCTTCCAGCATCATCTTGGCACCAATCATCGCAGGGACCCCCGTGGTGTATGAAACTCCCTGCGCATTGGTCTCTCTGTAGCAGCTTTCATGGTCACTGACGTTATAGAGGTAGCGAGATAGCGCTTTCCCCTCTTTTGACCCTTTGATGATACAGCCGATGTTGGTTTTCCCTTTAGTACGTGGGCCGAGTGTTGCAGGATCGGGTAGCAGCGCCTTAAGGAACTGTAATGGCACGATCTGTTGTCCCTGAAACTCGACCGGTTCGATGCTATCGAGGCCGATATTCTGGAACACTTCAAGATGTTTCAGATAGCTGTCACCAAAGGTCATCCAGAAACGCATACGTTTTACCCCTGGGATGTGCCTGGCGAGCGACTCCATCTCCTCGTGGTAGAGCAGAAACATCTTGCGTGGGCCGATCTCCGGAAAATTAAACAGGCGTGAAACGCTCATGGGCTCGGTCTCTACCCATTGCCCATTCTCATAGTAACGGCCGTTGGCGGTCACCTCTCGGATATTGATCTCAGGGTTGAAATTGGTGGCAAATGGGTAGCCATGGTCACCCGCATTGCAGTCCAGGATATCGATTGTATCGATCTGATCAAAGTGATGTTTGAGTGCATAGGCAGTGAAGACATTGGTCACGCCGGGATCAAAA
>Ga0256830_1001288_pt1 | contig 17875 bp, 14 predicted proteins | sample 128326metaG_FD_190537 | JGI IMG/M metagenome (GOLD analysis project Ga0256830, IMG submission 190537) | Hydrothermal vent microbial communities from Lau Basin, Pacific Ocean - 128-326 | ecosystem: Environmental > Aquatic > Marine > Hydrothermal vents | place: Pacific Ocean: Lau Basin | collected... | reverse complement strand
AGCCTGACTCCCAGAGGCTGGAAGGACTGTCCAAAGGCAAAGCGGCGCGTCGAGCAGCGGAAGCAGAGGCTCCACGAGATCCTCACCCGACTCGAAATGCTGCCGGCCTGAGCCTCACCGAATCCGCTGAAAGCAGGAGCCGGGACCCGCCCGCCGAACGGTTACTGAACTCCAGCTCGTGAGCGTGTTCCTCGGAATCCCCGAACGCCTCGCCAACTCCTCGTAGGTCAGGCCCTCTCGCTGTCGGACCGCCAACCACCTGAGGACCTCTTCACGCCTGCCTCGGGCTTTCGACATGTGCTCCTCCTTCGAGAAACACTCCGTCTTACCCAATGACCCCCCAGGAAAAAGATGGGCGTCGCCGAACAGTTACGATTCAAGGATGGAACCAAGGTCGCCGCGTGATTCAGCCATCCACAGCTTTTGACAATACCTCCGAAATCCGAAATGCTGCCGGCCTGAGCCTCACCGAATCCGCTGAAAGCAGGAGCCGGGACCCGCCCGCCGAACAGTTACAGAGGGGGGGCAACAGCATGCTCGCTAGCGGCAAAAACGCCAAGACCAGCATGCCGTCCAGCTCCGATGGCTAGCGGACCTGGAAGCGGTTCCAAAAGCCTCAGCCATACGTGCCACCTCGGAAGGTGTCTCAGATAGGAAGGTACGACGTATTGATGGGAATGCTTTGATCCGGGCCAGAAGGGTGCTTTACGCATGGCCAGCTCAACAATCGCTTCAACAGGAAGGTCGGCCTGCGAAACCGCGGTGAGAAAGAGGCGCTCTGCCTTGGCCTGCTTACAATCGTCAAAGCCAGGCAGAATCACTGGGCTAACGCTGCACCAAATCCGTGCTGCATCCACATATCGGCGAATTATCGCCTTCGACTCTGAGCGCCAGAGGTTCAGAAGTGGCCCATGGTCATTGCCAGCCTTATCCCTAAGGGTTGCGTTGCGTAATTGATGCTGGGCCCATTGTGCATGGACACCGTCACCGCCAAATGGCTCGGCGATGAGGAGACGTCGGATCATCCCGTCAGCGTGCTTGTGACCAATCGTTGGAATGGAGAAATAGGAAAAGCGAGGCGGGGTTCGTTCTTGCCTGTCCATATGTCCAGCGACGTAGCTCTCGGAGCCCCCTGGAAACTCGTGAGTGTCACGCTTGGCATGTCGACAAGCGAGGGACCGCAGCATAGCTGCGACCTTTGCTACACTCTCTTGCCTGAAACCGATCCCCGGGGGCAGTTCGAATACGGCGTATGGACGTGGTGGGACCGTCGTCGTACTCAGATAATGCACAGTATCGAACCGGCTCGGTTTTGTTGTGGGACGATAGCGCCGGCCATCGATACGCTGGAGGAATGAACGGTGGACTCGTTCCAGGTCCTCAAGGGAGTCTCTTGTTGGTACGCGCCAAGTTTGCATACCAGGACGGTAAGTGCTCCACGCGCGCCAGCGCTCGCCAGGCAAGGCGGCGACCTGGGTGTCAGTGAGAATCTCGCCGTTACCTACCACTTGGTCGATTCCCCAACCTAGGGAAAAGAGATGCCGCGCCTCCTGGCAAAGAGCCTCTGCCCAACGCTGGTCCTCTGAGTCGTTAGCGTTTTCGAGGGCCCACAAGAAGTGCACCGAGGCCCCGTCGCGGAGGAAATGCGGCCAAACGACCTTGCTGGTAAGCCGGTCCTGGCGATCGAACTTCTTGTCGCTCTCGTTGTTTGGCACGAACACTGTGTGGTGAGAGGAACGAAGGGCAGCCGGTGCAATGATGAGAGGTGGCTTCCTTTCCCCCAACCATCGGAACGCGTTCGCGCGAGTGTCGCTCCAGTCGTTGCCGTGACAGCCAGTCCGCGCTCCTGCTAGGAGGGCTTGGAGGAGGCGCATTGGAGAGGGAGGCCATTCCGGCTCATCGTCCCCTTTTCCGTGGAAGAGAGGATCAAGGAACGTGACGGAGATGCATAGGTGGAGGCTCATTCCTCAGTCTTCTCCATTGCCCTCTTCTTGCCCTTGGCTTGTGCTTTCGACCCCTTTGAGAGTTTTTCGATGGCTTCCGTTGTTACCGGACCCTGCTTGAGCAATTTCTTACGGTCTTTCTCATTCAGTTCCAGAACCTGACTGGCAAGCCTGTGGTTAAAATGAACAGTACGGCTCTCTCCCACCCCGAAAGACTCAGCTGCGGCCGTAGCGAACGCGAATGCTTGATCATGGGTCAGAGCGAGTTCCTCACGTGTACCGTTATGCTTCACCGACATCCATTGGGATGTATGATTCGGATCGCATACCAGCTCGCATCCTTCTCGCAGGCACGGTTCCATCGGTGCAGTGAAGCTGACCAGCGCCAGACCGAGGATGTACCGGCGAAGCCTCAAAGTTTCGTCATCACCGGCCGGGTCTGCAAGCGCACGGAGTGCCGACAGATTTAGGATCGCATCACGCCGGATCTCGCCCTGTATCTGAACCCCGCCATGGGTGTGGACAGCCGGAACATGCGCCAGCCCGAGCTCCGCTTTCGGACCCGTGGTTGTGACCTCCGCATTCCCTTCTGCGAGGATCTCCCCTGAGATAGTCGAATACTGCGCCGACCGGTGCAACTCCTTTACGTTGTACGCCCGGATGACAGATCTAACGATTCGCGGCAGCTTGGCCTGAGTTGCCCGGGAGTCCCAGGCTCCGAATACGATTGATGTGGGGGCGATTTTTGCCAATTCCTTGGCGTTGCCAATGTCCCGGTAGATCTGAAAGGCTCTGTGCAACTCCGGGCCTAGCTCCGAGAACCGGACTATGGCGTCGGCTGCACGATGCCCGGCATCGAGAATGTGGATCTCGCGATCGTCGGCCTTGATAACGACCTGGGGCACAAGGTGCTTATACTTATCGCGTTTGAAGATTGGCTCCATCCGGTTCGCCTGCGAACCAACACTGTCGATCTGACAGACATTGGAGCCGTCGTCAAAACGATCGATGTTGTAGCCCGCCTTGTTCTGCTCGATTGGATATGTCGGAGGGAAGATCACAGCATCCGGACCCTCGACCGGTACCAATCGTTGACGCATCACCAGCGCCGCCACATCACTTTCGTTCTTCAGCCAATCGTCGTGCTGTTTCTCATCGTAACCGTGGTTGTTGCTCATGGGTTTTCTCCAATCATGTTGGCCCAGCCGAATGCCTTGTATCGTTTCTGATCGTCACGGAATCTCAAGGGAAAGCGGTAGCCTACCCGACCGGGAGCCGGCACAGCACCACTGGCAACGCCAGCCGCGACAGGAACCCGCAGCGGACTCGACCAAGTCCAGTAGTCGAAGCTCCATTTGAAGGGAGCGGGGCTGGGGCGAAACCGCTGCAGGCCAATAAGGCTAAGCAGCTCGACCGCAGGATAGGCGAGGGTCTCCGCCCCAATCACGTCAAGCGAAAACCCCGCATTGAGAGGATGGGCAAATCGCCTGGCATCGAAGTAGAAGGGCTCTACTGACTTCTTGCCATCACTGGCTTTGCCGCGGTACTCCTTAGGAGCCCGCAAGACACAGTAACAATCGAATAAAGGCGTACCGTCGTCGATTAAAGGGAGAGCGTCCTGTGCGGCTCGTGCGACCTTGTGAATTTCCTGGCGTCCAGCCCAAGTCTTTGGGGTTACCTCATTGTCTGCAGTTTGCCACCAGTCGAGCAGCATATGAAAAGGATCACCCAGGCGAAGCACACCTTTTCGTGCCTTCTCACCGAGTTCTTTCCGACGGCGGTCTTTATCTTTGGAAAGCGACTGAAGCCTACCGAGCTCTCGCTTTTCCTTCTCAAGTCTTTCGCGCTCGCCACGCTCTTCCTCCGTGAGGCCAGATATGCTGCTTGTCTTCAAAGTCTTTACGAGGTGTTCAAGGTTTGCTTTCGTGTCGATGGCGCTGACGGCGAATTTACTTCTACTCGCATCGAACCAACCCTCTGCACCAGGCCAGCGCCGATGGGCCAACTCAAAGAGGCCGCAACAGGCGAAGAACTGACCCGGGTTTGTTACGTCCACATGAACACTGAATAGGGACTCCGAGATGGTCATGCTCGAACCTCCCCTATTAATGGTTCCCTACTCGACTCGGTCACTTTTTGCGAGGCGGCGATGTCGGCACACCGCAGGAGAGATTCCAACCAGGCGAGGCCCCAACGCCCGAAGCGCTCCTGCAGCCGCCCGAAGCGACGCATTGCCTCGACGGCAGCCTCTTCGTTTTCCTGAGTCGTATAGGATTGATCGAACGAACGTCGCTCGAAGTGTGGGCGTGCCCAGCCGTGATGCGCTGCGATTAGATGCAAGATTAGGTCGCGTTCAGCGTGTGATTGAAGCCTTTCGTCCAACAGAGCTTCCTGCAGCGATCCGAACTCGTGGCGGTAGCCGCCGAGAGAACGGGGGTGCAGGTACTTCGTTGACTTGGCCAGCGGCTCTGTGCCACTTGGGTTGTGCGCATAACGCTGCCACACAGGCCGGTCCTTGCCCCGATCGTGCCAGCGCGCTGCTTCAACTAAGGCGCCTTGAATCGAGTTATCCAGTCCCAGGGAGCCCGCGATTCGCGCCATATGCGTCGTAATCGCATCGGTGTGCTCCTTGAGGGTCTGTCGTGCCTTGGCAGTCTCCGGATTCTTAACCGCCGACTGCCGGGGCGGTACGGTCAACAGGATGTCGAGCGCCTCGCCTTTGTCCTCCTCGTCCTCTGACTGCTCTTTCAGGACTATCCGCTCCTGCTCGCATAACCCCTGAGGTAGGGAATCCGCCCGCTCGCCAGTGAGAAGCCGCTCATATCGCTCGCCATCGTCCGAGCGGATGTACAGCCATCGTTCGCGTGGGGTAGAACTCGCGCCATCCTCGGCGACGTCGATCTGGTTGCTCGGTCCCGTGGCTTTGGCGCTGAGCATCCCATGTGTGTCGAGTCCTCTTGCTTCAACGGGTAGAACGATCGTGCGGTAGGCAAGGTCGAAGTCTTTCGCAACGACTTTCGATAATCGCGACCAGTGCGCATCGCCCCGCTCATCGAGGAGGGCGACATGAAAGTCGATATCCTGGTTGAGGATCTTTCGATGGGCCTTAAGCAGCGCTGCCAGTGATTTTTTTACTCGGTCGGTACGATCACGAAGCTTTTCACGTACCTCGATACGACAGGCGGAGAACCAATTGCGAAGCGCCTGCTCGTCAACCTCATGTTCTTGGAGAGCAGCAAGTTCCTTCCGCCAGGCGACACAGGTTTCCGGCGTGTCATACGTCAGGCCATGCAAGTAATCCGCCACCCCCGGCTGGCCTGGCATCCCGTTGATACTCGTCAGCGACCAAGCATCAAGGACAATATCGTTGACCGGTTGTGTAGTGGGCTTTGGGGAGAACGCCGCTTCGCGTCTCAGCGGATCCAGGGCATCTAGCTGCTCCCGAAGTCCTCGCGGACTGACATCGATGCCCGCCGGTGATGCGTCGTACCACTCCTGCAGGATTGCCAACGATGCTGAAATGGCCTTGTCCAACTTAGATTCTTTTTGTGATGTCCTAACTCGCTTGCCTGGCAGCACGACATCAACGCTTGCAACGCGGTCCTTACCGCCCCGACGGTTGACACGACCTATTCTCTGAATCAGCACATCGAGCGTCACTACGTCGCAGACCATGTGGTCGGCATCCAGGTCGATACCCACTTCCCCCGCCGAGGTACTTACCAAATAGACGGTTTTCTTAACTTGTGATTCGTCGTCCAGAAGGGCACGGTAGACTAGGTTTCTCTTAACGAGTTTGTCACGTTCGTAACCGCGTATCGTTCCAGTGAGCATTGCGACCCGGCCATCAGTATTCGCCTTTCTTAGGGCCGAAGCTACTCGCTGGGCATCCTCAGGAGAACGTACATAGATTAGGACCTTCGCACAGTTTTCTTCATGAGCGCTGGCAAGGTCTGCGATCTTCTCGACGATACTACTCTGTTCCGTCGTATGAAGGTGGAGGAGTTTTCGGGCGTTGATTCGTTCCTGGACAATCTCATCTTCCTCATCTTCAGGATCCAGCTTGAATGTGCCTTCAACACTCCCACGTGAGGTTGCCGAAAGTTCGATAGTACGTATCGGCCGGGCAATTGTTGTTGTGTTGTGAAGGCTTTTACCTTCTCGTTTCTGCTCTTGCTCGAGAGTCCGAAGGAGATCGCAGAATGCCGGGGTTAGGTGCGCCTCGTCATGAATGATTAGCGCATCATGGCCGATCAGGCCGGCGTGATGGGACCGGCCATAGCGATGATCTCCGTAACCGTTGAAGAGAAGTTTGCTGCCGATCATGTCAATCGTGCCAATGATGATCGCTGGCCGACTGGGGTCGGACTTCCACTCCTCGTTGTCTGCCAACTCACCGCGTAGTGTGCTGACTGCTAGCGGATCGCCCTCGGTGGTGCAGAGACTTCGGAGAGCCGTGGCGATCTCACGGAGATCCCTGGCATTCCCGTGCCAGTCACGGAGTTCGGGCTCCAAAAGGCGACAGCGCATATCCAACACAATTTTCGTCGCCTGATCGACAACGGTGCGACGGTTGACCACGTAGACCAACCTTCGGGGCAGGACCACATTGCCGTAGCTGGCTTGCCAGCTAAGGGCCAAGAGCCAGACAACAATGATCGAGGTCTTCCCGAGTCCTGTGGGAATGTCGCACCTGGCCGGATACTGATTCTCGATGAAATGCTCGAACAACCGGCACTGCCATTTCATGGGGCGGAAGCCAGTTAAGCTCTGGAATTGTTCCGAAAACCTCTTATTCATGCGACTATCTACACTAGGCATTGGCAAGGTCGATCTGCATAACGATTCCGGCATCAGCTGCGGCGAGAATCGCCCTCAGATTCGCGAGTTTTTTGATTGCCCCGCCAGCCCTGGATGATGCCAAGAGCTTTCTTAACAACATTTCTCCATTTTTCGGGCACGTCAATTCAACGCTTTCCTCACCCTTCTGTCTCCTGGAAACCCCTGTATGGTTTGTCTTCGATCGGTGCAGTGTATCCCAGGACATCCTCAACCCATACCTCCTGGACCGTAATACGGCTGGTATCGCCAACCTCCTTGGAGATCTGGAGATTGAACTTCTCCATTCTTGCTATCCCATTGTCGCGGGCGTGAATGACATGCAAATCTATATCAAAAGTCCGCAGATACTTCACCTGTCCGATGATCAATGCCTTTCCCCCCGCAGGCACGTTCTCGAAAACGCGCAAAACCTTGTGCCAACGAGCTTCGGGAAGGCGTCCAAGGGTTTCCCAAAATACAATTTCGTCGATGTCACCCTTAAAAACGACGGCTGATTGAGTAAAAAAACCCGCGACATATGGTCGCCCATCTTAAGCGACATCTTCACGTAGGTCTTATTCCTCACCTTCCCATTCATGATACCTGTCAATGGGGCTCCACACTTTCGGTGGACACGGGGGAGCGCCAGTGTCTCCGAATACAGCCCGAGCATTCCGAATCTGCCGTAAGTCTTTGATGTTAAGGGAGTAGAAACTCATGGCGTTCCCTATGTCGTTCTAACGGTTTCACTCAGCGACGGCGATGCGCCGTCCGCTTTGCTCCAGGGGTAAGAGGAGCTTCAACAGGGCCGCGTTCTGAAGAACACGGAGCCCCCCACCTCCAAAGGATAGTATCTGCAGACTAGACCCACTTCAATGGCGCTGCGTTCTGAAGAACGCCGAAACGAACCGATCCGGTGAGATCGGATCCTAGGCCATCCCCCACTTCAATGGGGCCGTGATCTGAAGAACGCGGAACCTTTCTTCCAAAGAAAGGTTGAGGCGATGTTCGAAGAGCTTCAATGTTTCCGCGTTCTGGAGAACGCGGAAACATTCTCCGTTTTACGTTTGTATGCTGTTGTTTAGCGAACACACCCGATGCAGCGGTTGACCGAAGGTGCCGACTGTCTGGGCCAACCGTAGAAGCACCGGCCTGATCATTGGCGCTTCCGCCCTCCCGCCCGGTCGCGACGAGGACCGCCGCCGCCTCCTGTTGATCGTGTTGATCGGTCCGGCAGCGTGGGCAGTCCCGCGTCGCTCGCGAGGTCCGGCAGGGCGTGCCGCGCATCTTGCCTCTCGTTCGCTACAAACCACTTGAAGGACTCGCCGTCAGGGGCCGGCGGGCCTGGCTGTCCATCCGACGTGGCCCTGGGGTAGTGGACCGGGAGGTCGTCCTCGTGCCCGCGGCAGGCGGCCAGGAAGGCGCGGACGAACGGTACGTCGTTGAAGCCACCTTCAGCTGGAGGATAGGCCCGCATCACGCCGTTCTTGAAGGCGTTGATCGTGTCAGGGCGTGGGTCGTTCGGCGGAGCTGCCTCGTGCCACGCATCGTAGCGTGCGCGAAGCTCGTCCCCAGTGCGCACATCGAGAGACACAACCTCCAGCCGCACGCTTCCGAAGCCGAGTGGCTTGCCGCCACCGAAGCGGAAGAAGCAATCCTCCGGCAGTTCGAGGAGCCAGAGGAGCGCGCCAAGCTCGACTTCCGAGAGGTTCTGCACCTGGAGGTCGAAGCTGAACTGAGCGCCGGGCTTGACCCAGCCGAGAATCGAGCGGTTCTGATCGTCGCGCTGCTCTTTGCTGTCCTTGCGTGGGCGCCGATACTCCTGGTGATGGGCACCGCGCGGCTCCTGCGTCCGGTCCTCCATTGGGTCGTCCCAGTGGTCTTCAGGCAGGCTCCCTTGATGCGGATACACCTTGCGCCCGCGGAGCCCCTTGCCCGGAGAGTAGCCCGCGTCCTGCTTGGAAAGACGGTCGCTTTGCGCCTCGCCATTCGGCGACCCGGCAACGTAGAAGCGACCCTGCTGGGGCTTCGGTGTCGAGAGAATGGCGAGTGGCACGCCTGGAGCCGCGAACCGCTCCACCGCTTCAGTCGTGCTCGACTCGCAGCGCACGGGCCCCACGCGCAGGAGCCCTCGGGCGGCCACGCGCTCGCCCTTCGAGCGCGATCCGGTGTCCGCATCGACCTTGACCCAGCCGAAGACCCGGTCGGCGGGAGAGAGCCTGTCAATTGCAGCAGCGGGTAGGAGCGAATCGTCGAGCAGATCCCAAGCTGACGCTTCGTAGTCCACTTTTCTGAACGGCTTCTGGTTCTGCCGAAACTTCAGCTTCTGCTTATGCGACCCCGAAAAGCGACCGAAGCGCGAGTTCGTGACGGCCTCATAGGCGGAACGGAGCATGCCGCGGACGCTCGACGCCGGGATGAGCGGCTTCCCGTCCGCGTCCACGCGAAGCGGAAAGGTCTTGTGCCCGTTCGCGCTCTGTTGAGCCCGCTCCGTGTCGGGCACGAGCAGAGGCGTCTTCGACGTCATGCGAACACGGATCGATCCCGAGAAGCGGTCCGCGAGGAAGGCATCCTGATCGACGGGGCACTGATCGCCGAGGTCGGGATCACTCGTGTTCCGAGGAGGGGCAGGCACGAAGTTGTAGGGGTTGTGGAAATCGGGTCGTCGTCGACCCATGTCGCGATCCTTCCGCTCGCGGCGGTCTTGGGCGCGGCGCGGCTGGGAGCGGCCGCCACGACTCGACCGGACTCTGTCACCACGGCCACCGCTGGTATCGCGCTGCGGCTGAACGAAGGAGCCGTTGACCTCGCGGATCTTCTTCGGCTGGCCGCCGACGCGTTCGAACTCGACTTCCGAGCCTGCCAGTTCGGTGAGACGGTCAAGCACGCTTTGCGAGATCTCGCCCCGAGCGGGGTTGAACATGGCCGTGCCGATCCGAACCTGGACGCGCGGCGGCTTGCCCTTCCGCTCCGTGATGACCAGCTCGCCGCGCTCAAGCGTCATGTCTACCTCCGACCATAAGCATGACGAGGCGCGTTGCGGCGACGCGCACCGCGCCGGTCTTTGTGTCCGACTCGAAGTGGTGACGCACTAGAAGGCGGACCTGCCCTGACCGAAGCTGGTCGGCGGTGACCGCGAGAGGGAGAACCTGCTCCGCTCCGGTTCGGTCGCCAACATGCGTGAAGTCGTGATCATGCTGCGCGAACACGTGAAGGCCACGAAGAATGCGCGAGTCATCCGACGGGCCGAGCGGGTTTGAAGCGTCGCCTGGCTCAGGGCCCGGATCGCCCTCGCGAAGGACCCGGCCTCGAAAGCCGGCGTCCGTGCGCCAGATCAGGATCTCGCCCGTCTCGCCAAAGAGCCGCAACTCTTGCAGCGACTCCCGCCTGATCGGCGGCGAGACCTCGGGCGCGACCTGGTTCCCGAGATACCAGACCTTCGCACCAACATCGTAGCGCCCCCACGTCACGCCGTCGTCGCAGTGGGCGAGCGCCCAGTCGAGCCCGTTTGCCCCTTCCGGCGCGGCGGCCTCGTCCTCGCCGAGCAGCCAGGCGAGGTATCGCTGGCAGGCTGCGGAGTCCAGCGGCGACAACCGGCAACCGCCAAGGGCAGGAGATGCTTCGCTCGCAGTCATGGAGCAGGCTCCGCGTTGTCCGCCTCAGCGTCGGACGGTATCGATGCTAGGGAGGCGGCCTGGTGAAAGGCGCCGATCGCTTCGTCGATGTCGCCGCCCGCCTCGCCGTCGGGCTCCCTTCCGGGCTGGATGGTGGCCGAGCGCGGTGCGGTTCCGTTGCCCTCGTGCCACGTGACCGTGGCCGAGCCACAGAGTACGCCACGACCGACAGCGGACGTGCCACCGACCGGAACGGATCCATCCAGCAGATCCTTCAGCACGAGGAGCACCAGGCCCAGCTCGCCCTCCTTGGGGTTCCGCAGCTCCAGCCGTACGCGTGCCCTGCCGCCGACTTCCGTCTGTTCGTCGAACAGCGCGCTGTCGACGACCCCTTGGGTGAAACGATCGATAGCTACCCGGGTCTGTCGCTGCGGCTGGCTCCCTTCCACTCGCGCTTCACCGACACGAAGGCGTGAGGCACGCGGCGTCAGCTTCCCCGAGGGACGCTGACCCTCGAAGCGCGGACCGAAGAGGCGGTCGATCCACTGCACGGCGTCGTTCTTGCCGTTCCGGACCAGCTTCGCGATGCGCAGCGCTTGCGTGCGCATCACCCCTGCTAGGCTCGTTCCCGGGAAGATGGCGGCGCCGCCGCTGTGTAAGTGGGAGACGTCGGGGGCGCCAGGGTCCGTACCGGCACTCCGAACGAGGAGGTCGTGCGCGGTCCGCAGGTCCACGTCGATCACGATCCGCTCTCTGCGATCGCAGGGAAGCTCGAGCGGCCGGAGAGCTTCGGGTGCGGCCTGCTCGAGTGCGTGACGGATGCACGCCTGTTCAGGCAGGGCGGCGAAGGACAGCTCGTGGTCCGAGAGCGTCCACTCGATCCAGCCCTCAGGCGAACTGAGGTCGAAGCGCCTGGCAGCCCAGATCGCACGGACCTGGCCGAGCCCTCGCGAGCGCCTGGCACCGAAGGCACGCTGGCCGTCGGCAAACACGTCCAGCGCGGCGGCGAGTGTCTCCAGCAGCCACTTCTCATCGGGTGGTGTCGCCCCGTCTCTGCTCGTCGGCGCCGGGAGCAGCAAATCGACCCGCACCGGGAACGTCGTCCCGGCCGGGAGCACCTCGTAGTCGTACTTCTTGTGGTCCTCGGCGATGCCGGTCGCCGGAGCGATTGCCACGCCATCGCGGATCTCCACGCCTTGGCCGGGAGGCATCTCGCCAAGAGCATCGAAGACGATCAGAGGGCTCTGGGATCCGTCGTCATCATCTCGGGCACCTCCGAAGAGGGCGGCGAGTTCCGGGGGTTCGGGCTCTTCATAGCCGGCCAGCCGATCGGCGAGCGCGCTGCGGAGGGCCCCAGCGAGTGTCGTTCCTGGGAGCAAGGGCGTACCATCCCGCGCATCGCGTAGGACGGGCATGTCCACCTGTTCGCCAGCCTCCCCACCAAGGTGAAGCGCGGTTTCCAGCGTGAGGGTGCCGCAGATGACCCAGCGTGCGGTCAGACGCCGCGGCGGCATCGAATCGTTCAGTGGGTTCCTACTCATCTCGCTCCCCTCCGATTCAGGCGGGCCAGCGCGGCGAGGACCGCATCGATCAGGTGGACGCGCAAGAGTGCGGAGTGCTCGTGCAGAACGGCTTCTGCAGCCGCGTCAGAAATGAGGTGGCTCCTCGCCGCGAGACCGGTCAGCGTGGTCGGGTTTCCGGAGGCCTCGACCAGCACTTTCCAACCCGCCTCGCCCTGAACCGACTCGGCGAGCCGGCGGAGCCACCTGCGGAGCCCTTCGTTACCCACCTCGCAGCGATCCAGCTTCTCTCGCGCCCTCTGCTTGAGGGCCTGGGGGATGTCGTCGTCGCTGCACCAGGTTCGGAGGTTCGCTAGTGCCGCCCGCGCTGCCTGCTCGTCCATTGCGCGCCGGAAAAGAGTTCGAAGCCGACCAAGCAGGCTGTTGGTCGGGCGGGTTCGGGTCCGGGCGGCCAGATCGATGGCGGCGACCCGGTCCAGCTCAGCCCGCGCCGCTGCGAGCACGATCCGCCTCTCCAAGAGATCGAGCTGCTGACGATGCGGGGCAGACGGGGATCCAAGCCCATTCGACCCACCCCCTTCCGCCTGTATCTGTTCGTCGTCGCGATGCAACCGGATGGGCTGCTGGTCGTCGGAGTGTTCCAGGAACAGGACCCGACCGAATCCTTCGACTCGGCGCTCCCCGAGCCCGTCGTGCTCGATCGCTTGGAGTGTGGATACCGGGATGGCGGTCGTGGCCTTCAGGACCAGCACGGCTCCGGCCGCAACGGCCCGCACCTGGGGCACCTCCAGGCGCCACTTCTGGTTGAAGGCGCCCGCGGTCTCGAAGGTCCACCGGGTGCGCTCCACGGATGCAGCTCCGCCGAGCCGGCAATGAAGCTCCTGTCGCAGCGACGTGGGATCTATCTGCCCGGTCATGGGGTTCCGGCCGATGCACGCGGAAGCCAGGAACGCTCTGAACCATGTTCCGCGGGCAACGTCCCGTGAGATCGATCCGGAGACGTTCTCGTATTCGCGTTGGGCCTGCCCGGTGAACTCGATCTCGGCCTCACCTCCGTAGCCAGCTCGTCGGGAACGCCCGACCAGGATGGGCTCAGCGGCAAGCAAGGTCTTGATACGCCCGATGTCCGCGGCCGCCGCCGGCATGATCTGGATGACGCCCCGGAAGACCTGGCCCGGCTCGAGGTACTCGTAGGCAAAGAGCGCGCCGCGCCGCTGCTCCGAGGGATCCTTCCAAGGCCGACCCTTGACGCGATCTCGTTGCTGGTGGACTCGCGAGCCGATCGATGGCGCCGCGATGCTGCGGGTGCCGGCAGAAGCCGCTGCGGCGGCGAATGGTGCGGGCACCGAGACCAGCGCTCCTTCGGCCCAGACGCGGCCGAGGTCCTCAGCATCGATCGACGCGTCGATGTTACCGCTGAACGCGGCGAGGTCGAGCGCACGGTTCGGCTCCGCCTTCTCGCTCCTCCAGGACGACGAGACCGGCAGTGACCGCTCTGCTGCCAGCTCGGGATACGCGTGCAGGTAGCGGACATTGCCGGAGAGGATGAGGCGCTGGAACTCGTCGGAGTACTCAGCAACTCCATCTGCGATGAGGCGGGCGGCCAGGATGCCGCGAAGAGCACTGCCCGGGATGAAGGGCTGGGTGGCCGCGCTGTTCGGATCGCCGGACAGTGTCGAGACGATCGCCGGCGACTGGAGACGGAGCCTGTAGTGGAGGTAGGTCGGGGTGGCCGAGGTGCTCATGCCGTCGCCTCCGCATACTTCCGTGTCGCTTCGACGTTGCCGTCGAGCGTCACGCGGATGTGACCGCGCCCCCGGTTGCGGAGTAGCCCCCCGTGCCGGGTCGCGAGCGCGCACAGAGCCAGGAGTCGCAAATCCTCCACCGTCGGCTGGTAGCCGGCCAGCCAGGACAGGCCCGCTTCGAACACGAAGCCACGGAGCACGACGCGCGACGACCGCAGCGTGGTGATGTCAGGAGCGCCTGTCTCCCGGTCCTCGGCCGTCTGGTGACGGATGCTGGTGAAGCCGTCGAGGATGGCTCTCGGCGACAACGGATGTTCCTGTCGTTCGGCCGCCGCGCGGATCACGGCCCGGATCGGTGCCGGCAAGACCGCGTTACCGATCCTGAGCCGACACGATTCGTCCAGCGCCTGGCTCCGCCCCAGGACTCGCTCGGCCGCCTGCTCGAGTCCTGGGAAGTGGCAGGACATCGAAAGCCACGAATCCCGCAGCAAGCCGCGCATGGTCTTGCCCCCGATGAACGGCATCCCGAAACCGTCGCACTCCACCTCGGTATCAACGACTCCGGCAGTTCCCTCGCCACGGCTGAAAGTGGCATCGGAGAGCAGCTCGATGCGCAGGAACGAAGGCGAAGCGCGACCTGTCATCGGGCTGCCTCCTCTGGCACGGGTGCGTCGGCGGCGCAGTCCGCTTCGCTTGGATCGGGTTCCAGGCGAACGTGAAGGTCCAGCAGCTCGATCGCGTCGAGAAGTGGGGTCCGGCACCCGATGAAGCCTCCGGCAGCGAGCCCTGCCGGCAGTTGGACGCCATCTTCATCTTCGATCGCGTTCCAAGCCTCGACCTGGCGCTGGATGCCGTCCGAGCCATCGGGCACGAGCGAGCCGAGCCGCTTCACACGGCCGCGGCTTCCAGCCCAGCACGCGGCACCTCGGAACCCCCGTTCTGCCGTCTCCCGCGTGCGTCCCGGCCCGACGAGTTCGGTCTCCAGCCAGGCCCAGGACTGCTCGCGGCCACGGAACTCGACAAGCGGATAGGGACGCATCGTAAGGTTTTCGTCCTGGTACTCGCGCCTGCGAAGGTCCTCGATCGCCTCGGCAGGTCGCGTCGAGCCGACGTGCCAGTCGAGCCAGCACCCGGTATCGACCTGCCGCCGCTCATTCTCGTCTCGCCGCGCGCGCTTCGCCGAGGTGCAAAGGCGCTCCGCGAGGTCGCAGGCCTGATGGAACGGCGCGTGCGCCTTGACGAGCGCGGCACCGGCGCAGGCGGTCAGCGTCCTGTCGCCGCCGCCTTCGCCGAGGTGCGGGATCTGGTGTGCCTCAAACTCCCGTAGGGCCGCAGCGGCGAGGTCGAGCGTAATCCGGCCGTCGCACACGAAGGTGAGATCGTCCCCCCCAAGGAGGATAGGACGGAGCGGCAGGAATACCGTGTGCCCGGCAGTCTTGCGGATCTTGTCATCACGCGAATCCCGCAGGGGGAAGCCAAGCTCGTACGGGGTGCCGCGGACGACGCACCTCTCCTCGCCGTGGTCGTTCTCCTCCTTGACGATGCAGGACGCGACCCGCTGAACCATGGTGCGCAGGACGCGTGCGCCCAGGTCGTCGATGGCGCGCGACCACTCGTGGTACTCGACGCGGACTCTTTGGTCGTCGACCTCCTCGCCAAGGCAGTGATTGAGCCAGGCCGTGATCGCCCTGCCGACGCCGTTGCCGTCCAAGTGGACGATGCCGAGCAAACTCGTTTCGTCGCGGGACCGTCCCATCATGTCGAGCTCGAGCGGGAAGTCAGCACTCCATCCCCCAGCTCGTTCCAGCTTCTCCGGTAGGAAGCCATTCCAGCGTTCCTTGGCGCGCCTCTGAACATCGTTCCGCCGTAGCCTCTCGATGTGGCGCGAGATCGGAACATGTTCGTGCGGGTCGAGCGACGTGGCGGGCAAGCCGGTCACCGAGCAGGCGGCCGTAACGCTGAGCCCGAGTTGCGAGGCACCCGGCGACCGCTCGAGCTTGGCTCGCGCGAGATCGACCGCGAGTGCCCTGAGGCCCCACGCCAGCGAGCGGCCAACGTAGGGTCGGTGGGCGACCACGACCTCGAGCCCCGGCGCCTCGTCCTGCAACCAGCGCGTGTAACGCTGCGTCCACGTTCGTGCCTCATCGAGGCTCGCGAACTCGACGATGGCGTTCCCGCCGGCGGCGAGCAGGACGTGGTCGGCCGTCATCCCCCACTGAAGGAGCGAATCGGCCTCGCGCTTCACGACGTGGTCCACCATCCACGAGGCAGCGAGCACATCCCGAAGGCGATTCGATGCGAAGACGTAGCCTTGAATATCGAGGATGTCGATTCCGGTGACCACGGGCATGTCAGCTCTCCATCCAGGCCTTCAGCGAGTATCGGTTCGGTTGCTTACCCTCGCAGTCGGACCACGCACGGACGTCCGAGAGGCCGAAGACCCTGGTCGTGTTGCTGGCTCCCCACACATCATCCACATCAGTCTGCAGCGCCGAAACGGTCGAGTCATCGGCGAGGCAGACCAAGGCGGCGCGTGCGAGATCACCCCCGAGTTGCCGGGAACGGACGGCTACCTCGAACAGCTTCGACTTGCAGAGGTGCTTGCTGGTATCGGTCGTACAGGACACGAAATACGAACGGTGACCGCGGACCACAACGACGTCCACCTCGAGCTGGGCCTTCTTCTTCCCGCGATATGCGTTCACGCCGACTGTGATCTCTTGCGCCGACGCCAGATCCAGCTCCTGGATCTGCGCGCCCAGCCACTCTTCCAGCCACCCGCCGCCGATGAAGGCATACCACTGTCTGTACCAAGACTTCCTCTCGTTGGCGTTCTCGAGCTGAGCGAGCTGCTCACTCGTCGGAAACTCTGGTAAGCTCAGCGTCAGGCCGTGGCGGTTCGCTTGGAAGGGCTCAGACCTCGCATTGTTGGGGTTTCTGAACCCCTGAAGCCGCTCGCGCTCACAGTGGAGAGCGCGCGCCAGGGACGGATCCGCCAGCACCTTGCACAAGATCTCGCGCGCGTCGTCGGTCGTGGGAGCTGGATCCCTTGGCGCTCGCGGTCTGTGCGTGATGCCGTGTAGTGCGAGAACGGTACCGAGCTTCAGCGGGATCTCGCGGTAGTAGGAGAGAGGCTTCGAGTTCCCGTCGTCGAAGCGTAGCCGCGCCTCATGGTGCACGTCGCCCTCGTCGAGGTAGGAGGCGTCCTCCCACCGTCCCTTGCTTGAGCAGAAGGCCAGCCGCGCATGGGCCGCCATGACCTTGGTGCCACCCGTGTAGTTCAAGAGCACGTTCCGATCCCCATAGTCCGACAAGAGGGAATCGAGAACGCGTCGAACCGTCGTCGCACAGGTGGCGTCCTCCACGAACGGCTCCTCGAAGGTCACCCCCTTGCCGAGCGCACACTCCAGTCTACGTCGCAGTTGGTCCTTCGCCTCCCTCGTCTCATCGGTGTACACGAGCGCGACACGACTCGGCCGCAACGCGCAAGCCGAGAGGTAGTTCGGCAGCGGGTTCGAGCCCACCAACAGGATCAGGTCCGTCATCACCCCTCTGTTATCCGGAAGCTCCGTGCTGGGTTCGGCTTGGACTGATGGATCGTCACGTTCCTCCTCCATCTCTGCTCTGTGGCAAGAGTCGTGCGGGTTCTTCAGCCGACGCGACCTTGGGGGGGCGTCATGCCGAACGGTTTCACTCAGCGACGGCGATACGCCGTCCGCTGCAGAGATCTGTTAGATGGTATGTTCAGGATTCTCATCCTTTCGCTTTGTCGTCAGTAGCACACCACATCCAGATGCGGCGATTACAGCAACCAACTGTATGAGAAGTCTCGATATGTCTATCTTGACTCCCTGCCTCAAGCTTTTGCTTTTCCTCGCTGGTGGAGATGCAATGAAGCTATATCCAGCGGACTCTTCGCTATAAGTGCCCGTAGTTTTATAGGTGTATGTCCAAGGGGGGAACAATCCTAGGAAAACAATCATCACCATGCCAATGATGAGGATTAACCGTTGGTTTTTATTCATACTCATTCACCAATTCATTTCCCCCGTATACTTCAAAGCTAACTCTCATTTGAGATGGTCTTTGTAGGCGGGGGGATGGAGAGCGGGCTGGGAGGGTATGTGTGGTGAGCCGGGAAGAGGGGACTTTTCTGGGGGAGGCGGTGGAGAGGGTTTCATAAGGGGGCTGGATATGTTGGAAAAGGGGCAGCGGGCCAATCGAAATGGTGG
>Ga0256830_1001287_pt1 | contig 17884 bp, 21 predicted proteins | sample 128326metaG_FD_190537 | JGI IMG/M metagenome (GOLD analysis project Ga0256830, IMG submission 190537) | Hydrothermal vent microbial communities from Lau Basin, Pacific Ocean - 128-326 | ecosystem: Environmental > Aquatic > Marine > Hydrothermal vents | place: Pacific Ocean: Lau Basin | collected... | reverse complement strand
AGGCCCTTGAGAACCAGCTCGCGACGGAACAGGACCGGGATGAGCCAGTAGGTCAGCGCCATGAAGGCCAGCGTGGTACCCACCACCACCGTGGCGTGGAAGTGGCCCGGCACGTAGATGGTGTTATGGATGATGATGTTGATCTGCTCCGTGCCCATGATGACGCCGGAGATCCCGCCCAGGAAGCCGAAGCCGATGAGCGATAGGAACATGCCGGAGAACGTGGGGTTGCCCCACGGGGCCTTGCGGATCCACTCGAACAGCCCGCGGTTGAAGCCCTTCTCGCGCTGGGCCACCTCGATGGACCCCGGCACCGTCAGGCCGTGGATCATGGACGCCAGCACTGCCAGGTACATGGCATAGCTGGTGTTGAACACTTTCCACTCGGAGCTGATGCCCGGATCCACCAGCAGATGGTGGGCGCACGCCAGCTGCAGGAACAGGATGTAGAGCAGGAAGGCCGAGCGGCTCACCTTCTCCGACATGGGCCGGGCTCCGAACACGATGGCGGCGATGGCATACCACACCGCCACGTGGGCAGAGACGTTGATCTGCTGCGAGGAATGCCCCATCCCCCACCAGACCAGGCGGTACATGAGCGGGTCGATCTGGCTGATGTAGCCGACGGACCAGAGCCAGGTGGGAATCAGGATGATGGCCCCCGAGGCGATGGTGAAGATTGCGATGATGGCCGCAGTGAGTGCGCCAAAGGTCACCAGCGGGATGGAACCCTCATAGGTGCGCTCGGCCCGGGCGATGACCAGGGTGCCGAGAAACACGAAGCAGCCGATGAGCGCTCCCACCGCAAACAGGATCAGGCCGAGGTAGAAGTTGGGGTTGGCCGGCATGGGCACGTACGACGTCATCATCACGCTGGAATCGCCGCGCAGGATGGCGATGTTGGTCCAGGCCGCGCCCACCACCATGAGGATGAACCCGGCCCAGGCCCAGCGCGGTGTCGCCAGCCGGCAGCGCAACAGCGTGGACGAGGTGAAGTACAGCACCGCTATCTCGAAGAAGATGATCCAGAAGATCAGCATGTCGATGCCGTGAGCGGTGAGGGCCTGGTAGAACTGGTCCGCAGGCAGCAGGTGCACGGCGGGCCAGCGGGTCAGGGTCACCAGCAGGGCGAGAACACCACCGATGAGCAGGATGACCACCGCGACGAAGGCATTGGCCTTCATCAGGGCCTCGGCAGGCTTGTGGAACTGGAGCCCGGTCGTGGGACAGACCCGGAACAGATTGTTGTCGGCCATTGGCGGTGTCCTCCTATTCCACGACGTAGATCTTTCCGAGCATGGAGTGATGCCCGATGCCGCAGTATTCGTTGCAGACGATGGTGAATTCGCCGCTGGTGTCCGGCGTGATGGTCACCACCGTTTCGTAGTTCGGGATGATCTGCAGGTTGATGTTGAGGGGCTGCAGCGAGAACCCATGCTGCCAGTCCATGGACGACAGGTGCAGCCGGTAGCTCTTGCCCTTCTCCAGCTCCAGCATGGGCCACCACTGCCACAGACGCCCCGCCAGGTAGACATCGCTGCCTGCCGGCGGGCGCACCACCGGGATCTGCTGGTCGGTCTCGGTGCGCACCGTGTACTGGTCGATCATGGCCTGGACCTTCTTGCCGAATGCTTCAGGCGTGGTGCGGTAGGCCTCGTTGGAAAGGTTCTGTTTACCGTAGACGTGCCAGAACGGCATCATGGCAAACATGATGAGGGACCACAGCAGGGCGATGGCGATCCACATGCCCTCGACGCGATCAAGCGGCTGTTTCCACCAGATCTTCTGGTGCGGTGGCATTATCGAGCTCATGGCAGCCCTCCATTGCGACGCCGGAACAGGGGACGGCGCCGGGTGTTGTTGCTATTTGGCAATGGGGATCGAGATGATTTCCATGATGCCCCAGATGATGTAAAACACCGTCGGCATCACCACGCCCAGGAACAGCAGCAGAAACGGGTTGTCCAGGATCCGCTGCATCACGGGAATGGATTCGGCCTCGGATGACTCGTTGTGTACGTGCTCGGCCATGGACGAATCTCCTCTGGTTCTTGCATGCGGCGTTGTCTTTGCGCCGTTGCCATGGCATCCGGTCGGCGTGTTTCAATTCATAGACCCAAACACGGACATCGTGTTTGACCTAGGTCAAGACGCGCCTGCCCCACCGGTGGTTCGATGTCTGGCATGCCGGTGGTGTTGATTAAGGTCAACGGCAAGGTGTTGATTGCGCCGATGATCCGACCTGACATGAAAATCCCAGCAGTTCACTGCACAATCCTTTTCGTGCTGCTGCTCGCGGCCGGATGCAAGTCATCGCCGCCGTCGGAGCGTATGCCGGAGGGTGAGGCGCGCTTCGAGCGGCTCAACCAGGATGGCACGCGGTACACGGGGACGGGCGACTTCGGCCGCCAGCCATGGGCCTGTGTCCGGGATCGCGTCACCGGGCTGGTATGGGAGGTGAAGCAGGGCGACGGCGGCCTGCACGATGCCGATCATACCTATACCTGGTATGACCCGGACCCGCGGCGCAACAAGGGGGCGGAGGGCAAACGCGACGGCGGACAATGCCGGGGCAGCGCCTGCGACACCCTGGCCTTCATCGAGGCCGTCAACGCCGCCGGCTGGTGCGGCTTCAACGACTGGCGGCTGCCTGACCAGGCCGAGATCGCCTCCATCAACGATCGCCACCGCCGTTATCCGGGCCCGACCCAGGACCCGGCCTTCTTTCCCAACGCGCGTGCGGATCAGTACTGGACCAGCGAGACCCACCTGTATTATCCCGGGGCCTGGGCCTGGAACTTCGCCTACGGCCACAACCAGGTGGACTGGAAGACCAATGCCAAGCGCGTGCGCCTGGTGCGGGGTGAGGTGAAGACCCGCCTGGCCCGGCCGGAGGATTGACCGTGAGCGCCGACCCGGTCACTCGCCTGCTGCTGGTCCTGGCCCTGGGCCTGATGCTGGCCGTCATCGCTGCCAGTGCCCAGCTGCGGCTGGTGCGATCCGGGCCGGGGTGCAGTCCCTGGCCGCAGTGCTACGGCCGCCTCGCCGGTACCGCCGAGACCGGGGCGAACCCGGCCCGGCGCGTGCACCGGGCCAGCGCAGGCGGGTTGGCGCTCATCCTGCTGGGACTGCTGGGGCGGGTGTGGCGGCGGGGTCCGCACACCATGCTGCCGCCGCTGCTGGCGGCGGCGGCCCTCACCGCGGGGCTGGCCGCGCTGGGCATCTGGTCCGGCGGCGTGGCGCCCGTGGCGGTGACCCTGGGCAACCTGCTGGGCGGGATGGCGCTGCTGGCCCTGTTGTGGCTGGCGTGGCTGCAACAGGGGCCGCGTGCGTCCGGCGGTGCAAGGGACCGGCACCTGCAGCGGCTGGCCCGGGGCGGACTGGCCGGTGCAACGCTGGTGCTGGTGCTGGGCGCCGTCTCCAGTGCCACCTTCGGACTGCAGCCGTGCGCGGCCACCGGCGGCTGCAGTCTGCGCGTCCTGCTGGACTGGCAACGGGTGCCGGTGGCGGCGGTGCACGCCTGGGCCACGGTGGTGCTGCTGCCCGCAGTGGCCGCCGCGCTGGGTGCATGGCGCAGGCCGGGGCTGCGCCGCACCGCCGCCACGGTGCTGGGGATCACGGCCCTGGCCGTGCTGTCGGGGCTGGTGGTCACGGCCACACCCGCCGGCCTGGGCCCGGCCCTGGTGCACAACCTGGCAGCGGCACTGCTGGTGCCCGCCTGTCTCACCCTGCTGTGGCGGAAGAGCGCCCCGCGCACCGGATGAGCACCATGGACGACACCGCCATCCTGTCTCCGACCCCGCCTGCGGCCGCCGGCACCCGCTCGCCTCTGAGCTGCCGGCCTCGCACCGTGGCGGCGTGGCTGCTGGCCTGCTGCGCCCTGGTCTTCGCCATGGTGGTGCTGGGCGGCGTGACCCGGCTCACCGGTTCCGGCCTGTCCATGGTGGACTGGGATCCCATCATGGGCGTGGTCCCGCCCCTGTCCGAGGCCGACTGGCGGCAGACCTTCGATCGGTACAAGCAGTTTCCGGAGTACCGGCTCAAAAACCGCGGCATCACGCTGGACCAGTTCAAGTCCATCTTCTGGTTCGAGTACGCACACCGGCTGCTGGGCCGGCTCATCGGCCTGGTCTTCCTGCTGCCGTTTCTCTACTTCCTGGTCCGGGGCCATTTCAGCCGGCCCATGGTGGGGCCGCTGGTGAGCCTGTTCATCCTGGGCGGGCTGCAGGGTCTGCTGGGCTGGTACATGGTGCAGAGCGGCCTCGTGGACCGGCCCCACGTGAGTCCCTACCGCCTCACCGCCCACCTGGGCATGGCACTCCTTATTTATGCCTACATGCTGTGGCTGGCCCTGTCGCTCCTGTACCCGCAGCGCGACAACCCCGATGCACGGGCCGGCCGGGTGGTGGCGGTACTGACCGCGGGGGTGGCCATCACCGCGCTCTCGGGTGGATTCGTGGCGGGCCTCAAGGCGGGCCTGGCCTACAACACCTTCCCGCTCATGGGGGACCGGTGGCTGCCGCCGGACTACTGGGCCCTGGTCCCGGGCTGGCGCAACCTGTTCGAGCACATCCCGGCGGTGCAGTTCAACCACCGGTTGCTGGCCGAGCTGCTGCTGGCCGGCACCCTCGGCGTCTGGTGGTGGGCCCGGCGCCGGACCCTCCCGCCCCGGGCCCGCCTGGGCCTGAACCTGCTGGCGGCGGCGGTCCCGGTGCAGGCCGGGCTGGGCATTGCCACCCTGCTGCTGTTCGTGCCGGTGCCCCTGGCCGCGGCCCACCAGGCCGGGATGCTGGTGGTGTTCACCCTGGCCCTGTTCACCGCCCACGCCCTGCGCCGGGCTACATGAGCCGGCGCAGGCCGGCGACATCGTGCAGCGTCACGTCGCTGCCTTTCACCGACAGCAGCCCCATGTCCGCCAGCCGGGCCAGGATCCGTGACAGGGTCTCGGGCTGGATGGAGAGCCGGGCGGCGATGATGCTCTTGGGCGTGGTGAGGTGGATCTGGGGCGACTCCATGACACCCTCCGGGATCTGCTGCAACAGGTAGTGCACCAGGCGGTAGGTGGCGTTCTGCAGGGTGAGGTTGTTGATGTCCTCCAGCCGGGCGCGCAAGCGGCAGCTCATGGTGGCCATGAGGCGGAAGCAGGTGTCCGTGGACCGGCGCAGCAGCTCCAGGAAGGAGCGCATGTCGAAGCTGTACAGCTCGCTCGCCACCACCGCCTCGGCATTGACCGGATAGGTCTGCTGCTCCATGAACATGACCGCCTCGGCGAAGGTCTGTCCCGGCTGGATGATCTCGATCACCTTTTCCGAGCCGTCCTGGGACAGGCGGAACAGCTTGATCTGGCCCGAGCGCAGGAGGTAGAAGCGGTCCGCCGGCTGGCCATAGCTGAACAGGTGCTGGCGCGGGTCCAGGCGCACGCGCACCATCCGCTCCACCACCTGCTCCAGCTCGCGTGCCTGCAGCGCCTCGAAGATGGGCACGCTGCGCAGCTCTGCGGCGACGTTCTCGTTCATCGTGCTGACTCGCCCGGCATCCGGCGGCACTTGATCGTGGTCAAAGCGTATCACAACCACGGGTGTTATCTGGAGCGCATGGCCCGGCCACGGATGCACCCATGCACCTGCAGCTGATCCTCGCCGACCGTTGTGCCAGCTGCGAGGCGGCCGAGGCACTGTGGCGCGACCTCGCCCCGCGCCATGGCCACACCCTGGAGGTGCTGCTGGCCAGCGAGCCGGCGGGGGCGCGGCTGGTGCGGCGCCTGGGCCTGCTGTCGCTGCCAGCGCTGGTGGCCGGAGACAAGGTGCGGGCGGTGGGCCTGCCCACCGCTGCCGACGCCGCCGCCCTGCTGCGGGCGCTGGAGTGCGAGGACAGGTGCTGAGGCAGCGGGCGCCCGCGCCCCTCAGCCCTCGCCTCCCTCCCGGGGCAGATAGCCGCGCCAGCCCACCGAGTCGTCACCGAAGACCAGGAATTCCGGATTGAGCAGCGATTCCTTGGTGTTGTACAGCAGGCGCCGGCCCTGCAGATCGGTGACGTGGCCGCCGGCCTCCTCCACCACGCACTGGGCCGCGGCGGTGTCCCACTCCGAGGTGGGACCCAGGCGGGGATAGACGTCGGCCCGGCCCTCCGCCACCAGGCAGGACTTGAGGGAGCTGCCCATGCTCACCAGTTCCGCCTCGCCCACGTTGCGCACGAACTCCTGCAACCGCGGCGAGGCATGGGAACGGCTGCCGGCGATGATGACCGGGCCCTGGCCGGCGCGGCGCACGTGGATCCGCCGTGCCGGCCTGTCGTCCTCCCGCCGCCAGGCCCCCAGGCCGCGGGCGGCGTAATAGTACAGGTCCTTCACCGGCACGTAGACCACCCCCAGCACCGGCTCGTGGTCATGGATGAGGGCGATGTTGACGGTGAACTCGCCGTTGCGCTTGATGAACTCGCGGGTGCCGTCCAGCGGATCCACGAGCCAGTAGGTGTCCCACCGGGCCCGGGCGCTGAAGGGGATGTCCACGGATTCCTCCGACAGCACCGGCCAGGCATGGGGCAGAGACTGCAGGCCGTCGACGATGACCTCGTGCGCCGCCATGTCGGCTTCGGTCACCGGCGAGGCGTCGTCCTTGGTCTCCACCATGTAGGCCCGCTCGTAGACATCGAGGATGCGGCGTCCCGCCTCGCGCGCCAGGGCCAGCACCTGCTCCAGCAGCCGCTCCAGCTCCGCCTTGTCCAGTGATTGTCCGCCCATGGATACCCGCCCCGTCAGAGGATGTCGGCCGAGAATCGCACCGTGGTGCGCAGCCGGCCGGTGAACCAGGCCTCGTAGCGCAGTGCCCCCCGCTCGCGGTACACCCGAAAGCCGGGCTGCGGCGCCGGTTCCACCGCCGCCGGCTTGAGCCCGGTGCCGGCGAAGTCGAGCCGCGCCGAGACGTGCATGGGGAGGTAACCCCCGGCCCGGCGCCGCATGTAGGGCCCGCCGTGGAAGGTGAAGGAGCCGTCGTCGTTGATGCGCAGCGAGCGCAGCCAGCCCCGCACGCAGATGGCCGCCCCCCGGCGCACCGATGCCATGCGCACGCGATCACCGGCCACCCACGCCCGGCCGATGCCCGTGCGGCTCACCACCTCGAGCCCCCGCGCCCGTCCCGGGCGGAACACGATCTCCACCTCGTCCGCCGGGTCCATGTTTTCGTGGCACTGGGTCACCCGCACCCAGCCGTCGTCCAGGCTGCGGGCCACGATGGCGATCTCGGCCCGCTGGTGGTGCAGGCGCCCCCGCGGCGGCGGGTCCAGGAACCGGGGCCGGGCCTCGGGCCCCGGCGTCTCCCGCGGCGGAGCGAACTCGTCGCTCCGGAACCAGCGTTCCAGCTCCTCCGGCGTGATCTCGGCCCGCAGCCCGCCGGTGAGAGATAAAGCAATCAAAATCAGAAACTTGCCAGTTTGGCTCATGCCTGCCCCACGCGCCGCCGCGCGTGCCCCGCCGGCGCTTCCGGCTATACTAGCACTTTGCCGCCGCCGACCCTGCCATGACCACCCTCCACTGGCACCGCATCGACACCGTCCTGCTGGACATGGACGGGACCCTGCTGGACCTGTACTTCGATACCTATTTCTGGCGCCAGCACGTGCCCCTGCGCTACGCCCAGAAACACGGCCTCGAGGTGGACGAGGCCAAGGCCCGCCTGTTCCCCCTGTTCGCCTCGGTGGAAGGCACCATCCAGTGGTACTGCGTGGACTACTGGTCGCGCACCCTGGAGCTGGACATCGCCGCGCTCAAGGCCGAGGTGGACCACCTCATCAGCGTGCACCCGGACGTGATCCCCTTCCTGCAGCGGCTGCGCGGCAGCGGGCGGCGGGCGCTGCTGGTGACCAACGCCCATCACAAGGCCCTGACCCTCAAGCTGGCCCGCACCCGCCTGGACCGCCACCTGGACGGGATCGTCTGCGCCCACGACTACGGCCTGCCCAAGGAGGAGCCGGCCTTCTGGGACCGGCTGCAGGCGGACACCGGGTTCGACGCCGCCCGCACCCTGCTGGTGGACGACAGCCTGGCGGTGCTGGAATCGGCGCGGCAGTGGGGCATGGGCCACCTGCTGGCGGTGGCCCGCCCGGACAGCCGTGCGCCCCGGCGCGAGATCGCGGGGTTCGCCGCCATCGACGGCTTCGCCGAGATCATGCCGCCGGAGCAGGCGCCGGTTCAGTCGTAGCGCCGGTCCCAGTTGCGGAAGCGCTTGCGGCAGTAGGCCAGCAGGCTCTCGTAGCCGTCGAAGAACAGCTCGAACCCTTCCTCCGCCGGGGCGTCGTACTCGCAGTAGTCGTTGTCGTACTCGCGGCAGATGAGGGGGCGCCGGTCGTAGATCCGGCAGCGGCCCGCCGGTCCCAGGAAGCGGCAGGGGGTGAGGAACAGCAGGAACCAGCCGTCCTCGTCCTTGTAGGCCTGCACGTTCTCATGGGCGAGCTGCCACAGCAGGTGATCGAAGTCGTCCTTGCTGCGCGGGGTCTCGATGGGCTGGGTGACGTAGGTGCAACAGCGGGTGCCGGTACAGAAACCACACTTGTTTTCCGGGGTCATTTCCTGCTCGATGCCCCAGATTTTCTTGCGGTCATCGGTTAACATTGAACTGCCTCGAACCGTGGAAGGGGGCATTATAGCCCAGCCTCGCGCAGGCCGGCGCCAGCCACGACAGCGCCATGATCAGACGCCTCATCGATCCGCAGTTGCGCCGCCGCAACGAGTACACCCAGGCGTGGATCCGGCTGGGGGTCTGGGTGGTGTTCGCGGCCTTCGCCGCCGCCGATGCCTACTCCTCCGGCCATCCCGAAGACCTGCGCAAGGTGGTCTACTTCAGCGCCGTGTTCACCACCTACTCGGTGCTGGTGCTGTGGTCGGTGATCCGTTTTCCCCGGGTGCCGTGGCGCAGGTATGCCACCGCCATCCTGGACGTGGGCTCGGTGGCGGTGGCCATGGTGCTCATGGAGGCGGGGCCGTTGAGCCCCTACTACCTCGTCTTCATCTGGATCTTCATCAGTTACGGCGCCCGCTACGGGCGCGGGCCCCTGTTCGCCGTCACCGCCGCCAGCACCGCGGCGTTCGTCGGGACCGCGTTCCATTTCGGAACCTGGCACAGCGACCCGCTCAAGACCCTGCTCTATCTCGCATTCCTGGTGGTGCTGCCGCTGTACCTGCACTCCATGCTGCGGCAGCTCCGCCGCGCGCGCGAGGAGGCCGACCGCGCCAACCGGGCCAAGAGCGAGTTCCTGGCCACCATGAGCCACGAGATCCGCACGCCCATGAGCGGAGTCATCGGCATGGCCCGCCTGCTCAGCCGTTCGCGGCTGGGGCCGGAGCAGACGGAGTACGTCAACGCCCTGGTGGAGGCCGCCAACGCCCTGCACGCCCTCATCGACGACGTGCTCGACCTGTCCAAGATCGAGGCCGGCAAGCTGAAGCTGGACACCACCCCGTTCGCCCTGGAACCGGTGGTCCACGCGGTGGCGGTGATGTTCGCCCCCAACGCCAATGCCAACGGCACCGAGCTGCTCGCCTGGATCGACCCGCGCCTGCCGCACACGGTGCGGGGCGACGCCGCCCGGCTGCGCCAGATCCTGCTCAACCTGGTGAGCAACGCGGTCAAGTTCTGCCACGGCGGCGAGATCCTGCTCAGCGTGACGCCGGGGGAACGGGACGGCCGCATCCGCTTCGAGGTCGCCGACACCGGGCCCGGCATCCCGCCCGAGCGCCTGGGCCGCATCTTCGAGCCCTTCTACCAGGGCGAGGCGCCGGCCGGCGGACCCACGGGCACCGGCCTGGGCACCACCATCTCGCGGCGGCTGGTGGAACTCATGGGCGGCGAGATCGCGGTGGACAGCCGCGCGGGCGAGGGCACCCGCTTTCGCCTGGAGCTGCCGCTGCCCGCGGAAGGCGATGCCGGCCGGCCCCGCACCGGCCGGTCCGGGGCACGGGTGTGGCTGGCCGATCCCCACGCCGCCAGCCGCCGCATCCTGGCCGACTACCTGGCCCACCTGGGGGCCGACACCCTGGCGGCGGCGGCGGTGGAGGACCTGCCGGATCGGCCGCCGGCGCCGGCCCCGGACCTGGTGCTGGTGGCCGACGCCCTCGATGCAGACACCCCGGCGGAGGCGGTGCAGCGCCTGCGGCAGCGGCTCGCGCCCGGCACCCCGCTGGTCCACATCACCTATCTGGACCGGCTGGAGCAGGCCCGCGCCCGGGCCCTGGCCTGCGACGCGCGGCTGGTGCGCCCGGTGCGGCTTGACGACCTGCGGCGGCTGCTGGCCCCGGCCCGGACCGAGGAGACCCGCACCGCCCCGCCCGCACCGGCGGCCCGGCGCATCCTGGTGGCGGAAGACGACGACATCAACGCCCGCGTACTCATGGTGTTCCTGCACGAGGCCGGCCACCGGGTGACGCGGGTGCGCAACGGCGCCGAGGCCCTGGCGGCGCTGGCCGGCGAGCCCTACGACCTGGTGTTCATGGACATGCGCATGCCGGAGATGGACGGGCTGGAGGCCACCCGCCGCTGGCGCCGGAGCGAGTCCGGCCCGCGCCTGCCCATCGTGGCGCTCACCGCCAACGCCACGCCCGGGGACAGAAGCCGCTGCCTCGACGCCGGCATGGACGGCTTCCTCACCAAGCCGGTGAGCCCCGAGCGCGTGCTGGAGACCCTGGAACGGTTCGCCCCCGCGCGCACCGCGGAGGCAGCGGTGTCGTGAGCGGGACGGCCGGCGGCGATCCCCGCGCACTGCGCCGCCAGCTCCGGGCCTACATCGCGCGCGCGCGGGAGAACGAACGCAAGCTGAACCGGCTGCAGGACTTCGAACTCAAGCTCGTGAGCAGCGCCGGGCTGGACCGCCTGCTGGAGCTGATACTCGCGGTCTATCCGCGCAACACCGGCCTCGACCAGGCAGCCCTGGTGCTGTTCGATCCCGACGACGAGTGGCGCCACTATCTGGCCGAGAGCGGCCGGCCGGTGCCCGCCGGCCTGCATCTCCGGCGCGGCGAACCGGCGTCCCTGCCGCGCGAACCCTGGCTGGGCACCTGCGGGGACGGGGCCCCGCCGCTGGTGCGGGAGGCGCTGGCCGGGCCCTGTGCCTCCGCCGCGCTGCTGCCCCTGCGCCGCGAGGACCGGACCCTGGGCGCCCTGGTGCTGGCCAGCCGCGATCCGGCGCGCTACCCCGCGGGCAGCGGCAGTGCCTTCCTGGAACGGCTGGCGGCCTTCGTCGCGGTGAGCCTGGAGAACGCGCTCAACCACGAGCGCGTCAAGCGGCTGGGACTGCTGGATCCCCTCACCGGGGCCTACAACCGGCGCTACTTCGAGCAGCGGCTGGCCGAGGAGTGCCGCCGCAGCGCCCGCACCGGCCAGCCCCTGTCGTGCCTGTTCCTGGATCTGGACCATTTCAAGCGCATCAACGACACCCGCGGCCACGCCGCCGGTGACGCGGTGCTGCGCGCTGCCGCCGCCACCATCCGCGGCCAGCTGCGCGACAGCGACGTGCTGGCCCGTTACGGGGGCGAGGAGTTCGTGGTCCTGCTGGTGGACACCGGCACCGCCCTGGCCGGGGAGATCGCCGAACGCATCCGCCGCGCGGTGGCGGCGTCGCCGGTGAGCCTGGACCGGGACCCGCCCGTCGCGGTGACCCTCTCGGCCGGCGTCGCCACCGCCGCCGGTGACGCCGCCCGGGATGCGGAGGGGCTGCTGCGCCGGGCCGATGCCGCCCTCTACCGGGCCAAGGCGGCGGGCCGCGACCGGGTGGCGGTGGCCGGCGTCCCATGAGGGCCGGCCCCCTGGCCTGGCGCGACCCCCTGCTGTGGGTGGCGCTGGCGGCCCCGCTCCCGCTGTGGGCGGCCCTGGCCTGGCACGGCGGCGCCGCGGGACCGGCCTGGATCGCGGACGGCCCCGGCCGCTTCGCCCTGCTGGTGCTGGCCTACCCGGTGCTGGAGGAGATCGTCTTTCGCGGCATGATCCAGGACTGGCTCCTGCGCCACCTGCCGCCACGCCGGATCCTGGGCATCAGCGGTGCCAACGCCGCCGCCTCCCTGCTGTTCGCCCTGGCGCATCTTCCGGCCCACCCCCCGCTGTGGGCGGCGGCGGTGTTCGTGCCCTCGCTGGTCTACGGCTTCTTCTTCGAGCGCACCCGCGCGCTCGCCGCGCCGGTGCTGCTGCACGTGTGGTACAACCTGGGCTACTTCGCCCTGTTCGGAATGTGAAGGGGCTGGCGGCTGGGTGCTGGCTGCTGGGAGGGTTGCGCGCGCCGCTGGCGCGCGACGGGGGCCGGGCTCCGGCCCGCCCCCGGATTCCGCTACGCTCCATCCGGGCTACGCCCGCTGCTTGTCTGTACGGGAGTCAATGCCGTAAGAGCGCCGCCCGTTCAGAAGACGGGTGACGGAGGGCAGAGACCGGAAGACGGAACCTCTTGCAGGGTATGGTAGCGAAGCCCCCGCACCTAACGCTCTTCTGTCCTCTGTCTTCCGACCTCTGTCCTCTGAATCACGGCCAGGGGCCGCTCCTACATGTATCGGCTTCTTCTGTGCGCACTCTGCGTTTCTGCGTTCCGTCGCATAACCGGTTCGGTGCGGGCAGGTAGCGCTGTGCCGGATTTTGGAACAGCCATGCAGAAGCCGGGGGCTGGATGCTGGCCGCCCCTCGCCCCTCACCACTCGCCACTACTTGTTCGGCGCCACCCGCAGCCAGAAGGTCACCGGACCGTCGTTGGTCAGCGTCACCTGCATGTGGGCGCCGAACACGCCGGTGGCCACCACCAGCGGCAGGCCGCGGGCCCGGCCCGTGAAATATTCGAACAGCCGCGCGCCGTCCTCCGGCGCCGCCGCCGGGGTGAAGCTGGGGCGGTTGCCCTTGCGGGTGTCGGCGGCCAGGGTGAACTGGGGCACCAGCAGCAGGCCCCCGCCCACCTGCAGCAGATCCAGGTTCATGCGATCCTGGTCGTCCGGAAACACGCGGTAGTGCACCACCCGCTCCAGCAGGCGGTCCGCGACGGCCTCGTCGTCGCCGCGCTCCACGCCGAGGAACACGCACAGCCCGCGATCGATGGCACCCGTCGTCCGTCCCGCCACCTCCACCCGGGCGGCGGCCACGCGCTGCAGCAGTGCGATCATTGGACCCGCCGCACCATGGCCCGGGTGGCCTTGACCAGGGCATCGACGATGCCGGGCTCGGTGGCGGCGTGCCCCGCCTCGGGCACGATCTCCAGCTCCGACAGGGGCCAGGCCCGGTGCAGCTCCCAGGCGCTCTCCATGGGGCAGACGATGTCGTAGCGGCCCTGCACGATGATGCCCGGAATGTCCGCCAGCCGGCGGACGTGATTGAGGATGTAGTTCTCCTCCAGGAAGATGTGGTTCACGAAGTAATGGCACTCGATGCGCGCCAGCGCCAGTGCGGTGTGCGTGCTGCCGAAGAACTCCAGCACCGACCGCCTGGGCACCAGGGTGGAGGTGCGGCCCTCCCACAGGGACCAGGCCCGGGCCGCATGCAGGCGCGCGATCTCGTCCTCGCCGGTGAGCCGCTTGTAGTAGGCCGCCACCAGGTCGCCGCGCTCCTCCGGCGGAATGGGTTCGAGGAACTGTTCCCAGGCATCGGGAAAGATGCGGCTGGCCCCCTCCTGGTAGAACCAGCGGATCTCGCGCTCGCGGCAGAGGAAGATCCCGCGCAGGATGAGCCCCAGCACCCGTTCCGGATGCATCTCCGCGTACACCAGGGACAGGGTGGACCCCCAGGAGCCGCCGAACAGGATCCACCGGTCGATACCCAGGTGCTCGCGGATGGCCTCCATGTCCGCCACCAGGGCGGGCGTGGTGTTGCCGGCCAGCTCGGCATGGGGCGTGGAGCGCCCGGCCCCGCGCTGGTCGAACAGGACGATGCGGTAGATGGAGGGATCGAAGAACTGGCGATGGTAGTCCTCGCAGCCGGCCCCGGGGCCGCCGTGGACGAACAGCACCGGCAGCCCGCGCGGGTTGCCGCACTCCTCCACGTACAGTTCGTGAGGCGGCTCCACCGGCAGGCGGAAGGTGTTGTAGGGCTGGATGCGGGGATACAGCGTGCGCACGGGCGGCCGTACTCCTCAGATCAGCCGCGCCCCGGTACCGCCCGCCTCAGTCATCGCGCACGATCTCGCCGCGGAACCCCACGGCCGCCGCCGCGCCCATGGCCAGCAATGCCGCCAGCACCAGCCACGGGCCGGCCTGCAGCGGCACCGCCGCCCAGCCCTGGCCGAAGCTCAGCAGGTACAGCATGCCCGAGTGCAACAGCGCACCGAGGATGAACAGCCACGAGATGATCTGCTTGAACAGGCGCCCCACCGCGACGAAGCACAGCGCCAGGCCGGCGGCGATGTTGAGCAGCGCCTCCAGGTTGCCGTGGGCATGGGGGCCACCCTTGATCTGGTCAAGCAGGTCCCCGGTGTTGAGAACCTTGTTCAGGGCCAGGATGCCGTCGGTGTTGGCCCTGGCGATGGCCTCCGCCGGCAACGGCTCCAGCTCTTCCTCGAAGTCGTTCTCCTTGAGCTGCTGCAGCCGGCCCACCGCGGCCTGCTTCTCCTGCATGGCGGCGCCCACGTCGGGCAGCACCTTGACCACCATGTAGGGCCCGAGGGCAGCGGTGAGCACGAGGTAGAGAAATCCGAACGCGACATTTTTTCTGCCGATCATGGTATTCCCCCTCTGATTGTGTGTGTGCGGCCGGAATCACCGTCACCGGCCCGGCCATCATAAGCGCCGGACCGGCCTGTTTCCAGACGGGTCTCAGGCGCTGGCGCGGGCGGCGCGCCGGCGGTCGGCCTCGGCCAGGAGCTTCTTGCGCAGGCGGATGGCGGCGGGGGTGACCTCCACCAGCTCGTCGTCGATGAACTCCAGCGCCTGCTCCAGGGTGAGCCGCCGGGGCGGGGTGAGCAGGAGGTTCTCGTCGGAGCCGGCGGCCCGGATGTTGGTGAGCTGCTTGGCCTTCATGGAATTGACCACCAGGTCGTTGTCGCGCGCGTGCACGCCGATGATCATGCCCTCGTACACCTCCTCGCCCGGACCGATGAACAGCCGCCCCCGCTCCGCAGGTTGAACAGGGCGCAGGCCAGTGCCTTGCCGCTGCCGTTGGCCACCAGCACGCCGTTGGTCCGGCGCCCGTAGCGGCCGGGCCGGGCGCCGGGGCGGTCCACCTTATTTATAACCACGATTTATTTATAACCACGATGGGCCCCAGCCCCCGGGCCAGGGCCCTGGCGGTCAGAACCGGGTCTGGGGCATGGGGCCCCTCCACCGCGTCCACCAGCAGCAGGACCGAGTCCACCATGGACAGTACCCGCTCGGGCACCGCGGCACGCGCGTCCAGCGTGCCCGACCGGCGCAGGAGCTGGTCCACGAGCGTGGTCTTGCCATGATCGACGTGGGCGATGATGGCGATATTTCTCAGGTTCTCAATCACTTGCCTTTTTCGCAGACGATAACTTGGGCGGTATCATACCCGGTGCCGGGCGGATGTCGGGCAAACCGCCGGCTCGATTCAAGCCCATGTGCCAGGCGCCGATGTACGCAATTGCCGAACGGTCATTTGACAAAGCACGGCAAGATTGGCAGATTGCACTGGACACGCAAGTATTTTTCGTCTATTCAATTAGTTGTGTCACGTTATTGAGGTTCTGCGTGAGCAAACGACCATGAACCCGGCGTGCATCGGCCCGTGGAAATGCTCCATATGAACAAACGAGAAGTAACTGCGCCATGACATCCGTTCCACGCTCTGGACGCCGCGAGGGGCGCAGTGTCGCTGCCTCTCTTCTGGTGACCACCCTGCTGCTCGGAATGCTGGCTCCGGTGCCGGCGCCGGCCCTTGAAATCGTCATCGTCGTTCAGGACAACCCCGGCGAGGGCTTCAACGATCCCACGCCGTTCAACCCGGTGGGCGGCAATCCCGCCACCACCCTGGGTGAGGCGCGGCTCAATGCCGTGCAGTATGCGGCCAACATTCTGGGCCAGTACCTCCGCGGAACGGTACCGGTCGTGGTGAATGCCAACTTTGACAAGTTTGTCGGCCAGGACGCCCCCATCTGGAGCGCTGGGGAGGTGGGTGTCCAGGGCATTTACGTAGATGCGCTGGCAAACAACCTCAACGGGGTTGACGGCAGCCCCGGCGCGGATGCGGGGCTCACGGTAAACGGCAACATCAACTGGTATTTGGGGCTGGACGGCAACGTAGGGCCAAACCAGCATGATCTGGTCAGCGGCGCCATCTCCATGCTCATGTCCGGGCTGGGATTCGGCACCAATGCGGACGTGGAAACGGGTGCCCTTCCCGTAGTAATAGACTCTTACACGGCTCTCCTGGCGTACTACAATCTCTCCAACAACCCGGACATGCCCGGCGGGCTGACGCTCCTCTCCCTGCTGCCGAGTGATACGGAACGGGCCACCGCCTTCTCCTCCCCCGGGGAGCTGGTGTTCACGGGACCCATTACCGCCGCGGCCATTGCAGCCGACAAGATCGACCCCAAAACATCGACCGAGGGCTTTGCGCCCATCTATGCGCCGAGTACCGTGGAAAAGGGCCGCACCGGAAGCTATTTTGATACCAAGGTCGCTCCCCTGCAGGCTCACCGCCCGCTCTACGCGGCGGGTGCTCCGGCCGTGCACCATCCGGGCCTGGGACTCTATGTGCTGGCGGACATCGGCTGGAACAATGTCGCCGATGCCATGGCAGTCACCGGGATCCGCGAGGGAACGGGTTCCGCCGACCTGACGGTGGCGGTGTTGCCGCAGTCCGGATCGGCGACCGTGTCGCAGGGCAACCTGGTCAATTACGTGGTGACCATCACCAACGGCGGACCCAATACGGCGGTGGGCACATCGCTGACGGCATTCCTGCCCAGGGGATCCACGCCCGGTGCCCCGGTTCCCAGCCAGGGCGTTTGCACCGCGACCGGGAATATCGTGAGTTGCCAGGTCGATGACATTGCCGCGGGCACATCCGTTTCGGTGCAAATTCCCGCCACCCTCGGTGCCGGTGTCTCCACCCCGGGCGGGACACGCGTACACACCCTCACTGTCCGGACAAGCAGCACCACCTCCGATCCGAATACGGGCAACAATCAGGGGGCTTCCACGCTGGCCAGCGGCGGGGTGACACTGGAAGACCTCAAATCAGGGGGAGGGTGCAGCACTGGCCGCCTCAGGACCGGGCGGCCCGACCCCGTTCTTCCACTCCTGGTGCTGGCCGCCGGATGGAGACTGTGGAGGCGCCGCCGGGCGGCCTGAAGGAAACAAGGGTCTGCCGGCTCCATCCTTCCGGCCAAATCATCTCTTGCAGTGTGTATATTCACGGGCCTGTTTTGTGGCAGGTTTAACAGTTTCCCACGGGCGACAAGGAAGAGACTATTCACCCGGGATTCCAGAATTCGCGCAACAGGACCACAGCAGTCCCTCGTTGGAACGTTCCGGCTGCCATCATGCACCAGTATCGTTTTGCTCATGCACTGTTCATGATGGCCTGGCTTGCTGCCGGGTGCAGCGGTGGTGGAGGTGACGAACCGGCACCGCCGCCGCTGATCCCGCCCCCTGCGCCCGTCAACGCCACCGTGACCCTGAGCTGGGCCGCCAACCCGGATACCGAACTCAACAAGGCCGGCGGCGGCTACCGGGTCTACTACAGCCAGAACGCCAACTTCCAGCCCGGCGATCCCGGGGTGCAGACGGTGGACGTGCCCTATGCCGCCGGAGCCCAGGCCCCGACCACCATCGACATTTCCATTACAACCAGTGGCACGTGGTACTTCCGCGTCCAGGGCTACTCGATGCTCAACCCGCAGGGCAGCGCGCTGTCCGATCCCGTCGCCGCAGTGGTGCCCGCGCCATGAGCCGGAGCAGCGTCATCCTGGCCGC
>Ga0256830_1001286_pt1 | contig 17897 bp, 11 predicted proteins | sample 128326metaG_FD_190537 | JGI IMG/M metagenome (GOLD analysis project Ga0256830, IMG submission 190537) | Hydrothermal vent microbial communities from Lau Basin, Pacific Ocean - 128-326 | ecosystem: Environmental > Aquatic > Marine > Hydrothermal vents | place: Pacific Ocean: Lau Basin | collected... | reverse complement strand
GAAGAGGAAAAAATAGAAGAAGAAGAAGAGGAAGCAGAAGAAGAGGAAGAGGAAAAAATAGAAGAAGAAGAAGAGGAAGCAGAAGAAGAGGAAGAGGAAAAAATAGAAGAAGAAGAAGAGGAGGAGGAAGAAGAAGAAATAGAAGAAGAAGAAGAGGAAGAAGAGATAGAGATACAAATGTCTCCGGAAGATTTTCTAAATCGGTATTTGACTGAAGAAGTTCTAAATTCTCAGTTTATTAAAATCACTAAGAAAGATCAAGTTTTGAATGCTTTAAGAAAAGTATTTATACGTCCTAGGAAAAAATTTGAATGGGAGAAAAAGAAAGAATGGTCTCCTAATATATTTCTTTCAGACGAAATAGAATTTAATATTAATACTTATCTAGAAATTCTAGTTGGATCTCCTGAAAATGGAAAAATTCATGCCGCACAACATTATATAAGAAAAATCTTCTTAAACAGAGAAAAGAACACAACATTAAATTATAGCAGTCGTAAATCTTTAGAACTAGCAAATATTCTTGCACCTAAATCTATAAGGAGTATTTCAACCACCAGCTATGATGTTCTTCCTAATACTTATATCGATGAATCAAATATATTATCAGGTCTTGAACTTCTGAAAAAGAGCTTAGGACGAGAATTCTCAATCCAAGGAAAAATACCCGAATTTATTAATAAAAACGACGAAATTTGGTCTGAAAGAGATTGGATGATATGGCAAAATAAAGAAAGAGAAAGAAGAATAAATATTTTTAAATCTCCTTTCTCATCATCGACTTTGAACAAACTTCCTATAATCTCAGAAAACTTTATTGAAAAACAAGAAGACTGGTTCCCTAAATATATCCATGGTTTAACTATTTCTTCTACTCCTTCTATTCCTTTCTAATTATAAATTTCAAATATATATAATATAATATTTTAATTCATTTCACCATATTAATAAATTTTTTTATTTAATTAATTAATTAAAAAAAAAAAAATAAAAATAAAAAAAATTAATTTTCCTTATTTTTTTTCTTATTGAAAGAAATCTCTTTTACCTGATCTAAAAGCATTAATATTAAATTCTGGTCTATGCTTACTTTCTCTTTCAGTTGATTTTAAAACATCATAATATTTTTTTGCAGTATCATCTTTAAAAATAACAGTAAGTAAATTCTGAAGACTATTACCTTCCACTGTTGGTTGTTGTTCTTTTTCTTCTGGAGGTGGTGAAGGAGTAGTAGGTGGTGGTTGTTTTGGAGGAGGAGGAGCAGATTCACCTCCTTCACCTCCTCTTTTTTCTTCTTCTTTTTTCCTTTTCTCTTCTTCTTCTTTAGCTTTTTGAGCTGCTTTAGCTGCTTCTTCTTGAGCTTTTCGTTCTGCTTCTTTTTTCTCTTCTTCTTCTTGAGCTTTTTGAGCTCTAGCTCTAGCTGCTGCTTTAGCTGCTTCTCTAGCTGCTGCTACATCAAATTTTCCTCCGGTGAGTTCTTCTCTTTTTTTTCTTTCTTCTTCAGTTTCTCCTTCTTTTTCTCCTGATGCTACTTCTACTTGTTCTGTCTCTGGTGCTTTTGCTGATACTCGTTCTTTTGTTTTTGACATTTTTTCAATTTTGTTTTAAGTTTTTTTTTGTTTTTTTTTTAACTATTAAAATGGTTTGGTTTTTTATCTGTTTTTTAAAAATAATATTTCTAAATTCTTTTTTTTTTCTTAAGTTTTTTATCTCTATAAATTTATGAAAAATAAAAAAAATTGAGAAAAAAAAATAAATTAAAATCTCATATTTTTAACAACATACACATAATATAAAAAAATATACAATATTAAAATTATATAATATGATTTGTAAATTATTATTTATGTTAAAAAATCTTTGTGAAGAAGGAGGAGAAGAAGGAGAATAGTATTGATGATATTCATATGGTGGAGGAGATGGAACAGTAGTAATAGATGGAACTTGTTATTCTTAAAAATAATTAGTATTTTTTCTAATTTGATACCTTATCCGCTCCTGAAAAAAAAAATTGGAATTTTATTTCTGGGACCCCTCTTTAATTTTGTATTTTGTCTTTTGTCTCTGGTGAGAAAAGTGAATTATAAACTTCTAAAATCTCTTGTAATAAAGAATGTAGACAGTTTGTTGCCGTCGCTTGACAAGCATTTAAAGCAAGATGTTTAGCATTAAAACAAATAGTATTGTTAGAAAAGAAAGAATTGTTATAAGGTTCTTTATTTGATAATTTATGTATTGGTATTAATAAAAGATTAGATGTTTTGTTACACGCTATCATCTTAATTCATTCCCATCTTAAATGAAAATTTTTTATTTAAAATAGTTGGGATTTTTTCAATAAAAACTTAAGAAGTGACTCAAGAATTTTACTTGGTTGTTTTTGTTATTTTTTTTTGGCTGAATAATAATCTCTCCACGCGTCCACGTGGTTTTTTTCTTAAATTAAGTCTTGTTTGCTACTTTTGGACGAACGGTCCATTGTCCATTCTGCTGGTTTATTTGTTTTTGAAATCGCTATTAAATGTTAAAAATGCAGATGCAGTTCTATTCAAACACAAATGAATACAACGACAAAACAATTCCAAAAAAAAATTATCTATATCAATCACCATCAACACCATCATCATCATCATTATCACTATCACTACCACCACTACCAAAAAAAAACTTCTAAAAATTCATTTTCTCGAGCAGAAATATATTCTAATTTTAATTGAAAAAATTAAATAATAATACAATTAAAAAAAAATAAAAGAAAAACAATTATTTTTTATCATTTAATTTATATGAAAAAAAAATCTAATTTATTTAAAAATATTTTTTTATTTCAAAAAAAAAATTATAGTGATTGTTTTTTCCATTGACTTAAGATTCGTTCCATATCATGACCATATTTACGTAGTGATTCAACTGAAGATGTAGAAGCATCAACTGGAGATGGAAGCTCTGGAATAGACAGTGATTTTTCTGCCACTGAAGTAATAATCTCTCGTCCACGTACTACATGATGACATCCTTTCTTATTATCCAGATGATAAAGAGCTCTTAAATAATTCACCCATTCATGAGGCATCGAATCTGGAAAATCATGATTCCGATCATTATATAATACATAATTATAAAAATGCTCTAAGAAATGAACTTCACATTGCTCTACTGAATTATGTTCTTCAGGAGCAAAATACATAATTAGAGCTTGTCTCCAAAACTTCAATGGTGCTAAAGAAGATAATCGTTTACTTTTAAAGTCTTTATATACATATTCAATAACATAATCCTTAATATCTTTTTCACTCATTCCTCCAGTATAAGGTGGAACATTAACAATAAATCGATAAAGAGCAGGAAGCCACGACTTCTCACTTTTCGGATAAAGCATTTCAAATTTTCCTGTCCATTTATACATAGGAATATCAGGATCTACTTCACCGGGTTCAACTGATCCTTGAACTAACTTTAAGTTTGGTGAATACAAATTCACTTTCATAAAAGCAATTGAAGTTTCCCATATTCGTCCATAAATATCTTTTGCAGGTATCCAATATTCTCCTTCTTCATTAGATTCTCTTCCATGTATTCTTGTTTTAATTCTTATTGAAAATTCATTTACAAACTCTTTTTCACTTCCACCTTCACCTTCACTATATGGTCCAAATGTTAAATGAAAAAAGAATACTCTCCACAAATTCTCATCTATCTGTTTATATTCTCTCAAATCATAATATTGATAAATAATATCTCGATATTCTGATGGAACCCATTCTCGACGATCTGGACGAACTTCAATAATTTTATCTTTTGTTCCTACTGCCGGTATCAAATTACCTTTTTTATCTGTAGTATACTTTGTGAAATGTCTAAGAAAATTTTTAAATTCAAATCGCTGTCCATCTTTAGTATTCAAAATAAATGTCACATTTCGCGGTCCTCCTAATTCTGACGGTTTCGCACGAAAAGGATCTGGAATTTGATCATAATTTTTAGGTTTAAAAGGATTATCATTATTAACTAATCTAGTACTTATTTGTTCTTGTTCATCTAATCTAAATGATTTTCTAATATCCGTCATAAGTCGATCATATTCTCGATCAATAATCCTTTTTCGAACTCCTCTATCAGGATAAAAAATCGCAAATCTTTCTATTAATTCCATCATTTCTTGATCTTGAAACGAAGGCAATTTTTGTATTTCCATTTTCTGTTTTTTTTGTTCTTTTTTCTCCTCTCCTTCTCCTTCTCCTTCTTCTTCCTCTCCCTCTTTTTTTTCTTCTTCTTTCGGTTCTTCTTTTCCCAATTTCAAATCAAAATTCGTTAAATCTCTTATAACTTCTCCGCTTTCTTTCAAGAAATTTTTTATATCATTCATATCCCATGCTCCTGACATTCTCAATTCATCTAGTGTCATCCACCACGCCCTGCTTGCAACTCGGACTCGTTTCAAATTTTTTCCTTTAGTATTATAAAAAGTCATTGGATTATTCACTGTTCCTAATCTAGGCCATAATATTACTTCTCCAGTATCTTCATATTTTATTCCTTTAAGTTCTTCAGCTTCTTTTACAAGTAAATGTTTTTTTTCTTTTTTTGCTTCTTTACTTAATGTTTGAATCGCTTTTTCAAGTTCTTTTACTTTCTTCTCTAATTCTGTGTAATCTTTTACTTTTGGTTTATATTTCTTAGGCCTCCTTCTTTCCACTTCTTTTTGTGTGACTAATTCATATACATTTTTTGGTTCAATTAAAACATGACCACCACTTCCTTCTTTTATTTCCGATTCTATTTTCGGTATTATTACATCTGATGGAGAAATTTCTGCTCCCTTTATTTTTTTTGTAGGAGAAAATTTAGTTTCTTCTTCAGACATTTTTTAATATTTTTTTTCTTCTTTTTTACTTTTTATTTTTTGTTTTTTTCTCTTTTCTCTTTTTAAAATAACAGATAATAGTTTTTTTCCTATTAATATCAAAAATATAAAATTTAAAATATGATTTTCCTAAAAAAATTTTACTTATTTATAAAAATTTATTTTTAATTTTCTTAAAATAATTAAATTTAAATAAAACAATTTTTTTCTAAATCCTTTATTATTATTTTTTTTATAATAAATATTCAAAAACTAACATATTTATTTGTTTTTTTATTATCTATTAAACATTTTTTTATACTTCTCGTTTATAAATATTTTAATTCTATGTTTCAATATTACGAATCATAATAAAATTTTAAATTTTAAAAAGTAAAAGTAAATATTTATCATTTTTTATTTAAAAATTTACCACCATTATTTGAAACATTTTATTTTAATTCAAAATTTATTTGTAATAAAAAACTTAAAAACATACATTATATTAAATAATTTAGTATTTATATTTTATAATATTAAATTTATAATGTTTTAAAAATTTTAATACACTTACACTAACATTTAATTTTTTTCTATTTATTTGTAAATTAAGGGAAAAAAATTTTTTCATGAATAATAAAAAAAAATATATAATTTTTTTTTTCAATTTAATGAAAAAGTTAGATTGCTTTTTTTATTAGAGAAGCAAGCTTCTCTTTGGTTATGGTTTTAAGACTTTCTCCTTCTGGAAGAGTGATTTGTAAATCTTCAGCCATTCGAATAAGCTGTTGCATAGTTACTTGACTTTCATCAAAATCTTTACTTATTCCTCTTTTAATAGCCTCACGTCGTGGGTTCTTAATCAATTTTCTCATTACTCTGGGCTCTATTATACCCATTAATAATCTATCAGGGAATTCACAACTTTTGACAATACCATATGCACATTCTCGTTTTTTCACTTCTTCTCTCGTAATCTTTGTAGCTTTTCGTTCTTCTTCAGTAGCAAGTCTACCCTCTATAGAAGCTTCATCTTCCTTCTCTATGAAACTCAACGTATATTTATCTTCAGGAAGCATAAGTTCTTCCAATTTCAAGACAGGAAAATACACTTCTCTTTCTGTTCCTTCTCTAGAATAGCCAAAATGCTGAATATCTGAGCCTTGTAAAATATTTTCTAATGCTGAAAAATATTTTTCTCTATTTATTTTAGAATAATCCATCTCTTTTTTCAATCCTAATAATTGAACAGACGCAAGTTGTCGAAGTATTAAAATAAAAATATAATAAATAACATTAAGATCTTCATAGTTATTTTTAAAATCTTGTAATACACGTTCATAATTTTGTGTAACATCATCAGTAGATTCAAGTCCTAATACTACCATTTGAAATCCCCAATTAGGAACAGATCCTAATCTGGGATTAGAATAACTTAATAAATATTTCCAAATATTTATCTGGGATAAATCATTACGAATATAATTTAATACATCTCTGATTGCTGGACTTTTTTTAAGAAATTTTTCCCAAGAAATTTCATTTTTTCTCGCTTTTTCTATTTCTCTATCTATTTCTTGGAAAGAAATAGGTTTTGTAGAATAGAATAATCGTTGATAATATTCATTTTGAGAAATAATACTCTGAAACATTTGAACATAAAATTTCGCGTAAAATGGAGGTAAAATTAACATAAAATAACTTCCTTTATCTTCATCATCATTATCATAAAAAAAGTGTTTAACAAATATTCCAAGATCATTCATTCGTTGAACAAAATTTGAATATTCAACATCTATACTGTATCCTCTATTTAAAGCACTTGTTACAAGCATGAAATCATGATAATTTTGAAGTTTAGCAAATTCTTCAGCATTTTCTTCTGGTTTACGAGCAATACTTTTTGTTTGTGATGGAAATTCAATATTATTTTGAATTGTATTAAGTTGAAAAATCTCTTTTAATACTTCTTCTATAGTTTTGTCATTTTTATCAAATCCACTAAATTGTTCCAAGAATATTTTAATATCCTCTGACCATTTGCTAAATAGAATATTTTCACCTTCATATTTTTGAAATTGTGGAATTCTCTTTTTTTCTGTTTCTGGTGGTTTAACATCAAGTAATTTTTTAAGTAAAAGAGATTCATAAGGAGCTAATTCTCTAAGATTTTCAGCTAAAACAAATTTTTTTTCTTTTCTTAACATTTTTTTTTTTACTTTTTTTCTAATTTAAAATTTTTTTAAAAAAAAGCTTTGTTTTTTTTCTATTTTTCTTTTAAAGGATAAACTTTTCTTCTTATAAAAAGGAAAAAAAAATATATTTATAAATTTTCTAACTATAACTTTTAATATTAAAAAAAAGTCTCTTTTATAAAAGAATTTAAATTTAAAATAATTATTTGTTTTTAGATTAGTAATTTTCTCTAGATCCTGATAAATTTAGAAAAAAAAACTGATTTTTTTTTTAAAAAAATATAGTTAAAAAACAAAATGAGTTTATACGGAAGACAAACTAAAAATAGGAAATGGAGATTTTTTGATGAGGCAGATCATTCATGGATAGGTCCTGAATTTCCATCTGAAGAATATCTTCTTAGATTTGAGGAATGGTATGATGGAGATCCAAGATTTATTAATACAGTTTTCAATAATAAATCATGGGAAGATATTATAGAAGATTTTAAAAAGAATAATTCTGATATTGATTTTTTTCCATCATTATCTTCAATATCTGATAATTCTAAATTAAAAAACAAAAAAGTATCTAATGTTAACATTATAACTACTAATAAAAGAAATAATAGTGAAAAATTAGTTACTACTGAAGAAATTTCATCTATTTTAAATAAAAACACAACTTCTTTGATTTTTTAAATTTTTTCTCTTTTTTTTATTTTTTATTTTCATTTTTTTTTATAGATTTACTGATAAAAATTTAAATATCTTCAATGATAAAGATATGAATATCATTATGACATATTTTTTTATGTTACATCATATTCATATCTAAACAATAAAAATATATTTTTTTTATAGTTAATATTCTAAAATTTTCAATATTTATTAGGGTAAAAAAAGTGAATATTTATAATGTAAAAATATATTTAAATTTTTAATTAGATGAAAATTTTTATTTTTTGAATTGAGAAAAAACTATTAAAAAAAAATGAAAGAGATAAAATTTGGATTGCAAGAAATAAAAGATATTATTTATGAGAAAATTGCTTTTAAGAAAGGTAATTTTTATTATATAATTCAAATTATAAATGATTTTGCTTCAAAATTAACAAATTATATTACTATGATGATGGGTGATGATGAAAATGAATTAACTAGAATATATGAATTAGTTGATTTTTATGAAAAGCAAAAATTACTATTTTTAACTACTCAAGAATTTTTTAAATTGATAAAAATTGAAATTACTAAAGAAAATAATGATTATGGATATAACTTTGAAGTTAAATTTGAGTATGAGAAAATAAATGAGTTTATTCAATTAGCAAAAAATAAATATTTTAATAAAGTAACTATTGATAATGATAATAATCAATTAAATGATAATAATCAATTAAATAATGATGAAAAGAGTAATTTTTGGACATTGATATGGGTTTATGTTTCTCGGTTTTTGCTTGAAATTGATGATTATAATTCTTCTTTTTTTGTAATTGATAAAGAATTTAAAGATCATGTTCTTACATATCAGAAACGATCCACTATATTGATGAAAATATATATCTTATTTTATTATATACTTTTTCCAAATGAAGATAAAAATTATTTAATGACAATATTTGAAATTAAAGAATTATGTGAATCTATAATTCTAAATTATAAACTTGAAAATGAATGTATTCCGCCTATAGTTTGGATTTCTCCAAAGAGGCGATTTCCCGATTATCATTCTTCACGGTGTATTAATTTTAAAAATGTTTCACTAAAAGATTGGAAAATATTTCAAAATTATGTTAGAATAACTGGTATGTCTAAATTATTGAAATTATTATCATTGTCTAATGAATACATGAAATTGAAAAACTATAGTAATAGTAAAATTGAAAAATTAAAAAGAGAAAAAGAGGAAAAAAATGATACTAATAATACTTGTAAAAAAGAATTTAAAAATGAAGAAAATAATGAATTCGATTCAATATCATCTTCATCATTTCTGGTTTCATGTTCGGACTCGGACTCGGATTCGCATTCATATTCATGTTCATGTTGTTTGTGTACATGTTCTTCATCTATGATAAGTAATAGAAAGAAATTGCCAATTCCACTTTTTTTTAATTTATTAGAAGAAATTTCTGGAACTGAAGTTTTTGATAATATCAAATTAAAAAGAAAAAGAATAAAACAATATAAAAAATATTATGAAGAAGATGAAAATTTGAGATATGAAGAAATTAAAAGTAATGATAATTATGCAAAATATCGTCAAGAAATCAATATTGTCAATACAATTGAACAAAAAGAAATTTTTTATGCTAAACCTATTTTCTTATTTCTCTCTTTAGAATATGAGTTAATTAGTAATGATAAAAATGAAAAAAATGAAAATAGAAAAAACACAGTAGATATGATAGATATACTAGATAGTACAGTAGATGAAATGGTTATGAATATGGATATGGATATAGATATTAACATGAACATGGATGACATAGATATGAATTTAAACATGGATATAAAGAATACACAAGATACAATAACGAAAATGGTTAGTAGTGATGGTAATGGTGACAGTATAGAGAATATTATAATGAATGTGAACATGACAAATGTAACTGATATACAGGATTCAACATTAGATTCAACAAATACAATGTTGGATACAATAAATAATAATACAACAAGTATAATGAAAAATGATTTTAAAGTATTAGTAAAAGATATGAATTTTACATGTTTATTTGATTCTAATTTGATTGTTGAGGAAGCAATTTCTCAGTTTAAAATTAATACGTCGGACTATTATCGAATTAATCCTGATGTTGAATTTTTTTATGAAAGAATGAATAGTTTCATTAAATCTATTATACAATTACATAAGAAAGGAATTACAATTCCTTATTTGGATATTTTGAATTGTACAATTATATTTTATTCTTTGAAATGCTCTATTCCTTATTTTATATTTCAAAATAAGAAATTTTGTATAAATTTTTATAATCATACTACAGTTACTACAACTTCTTTATTCAAGAACAAAGAGAATAGTAATAGTAATAGTAATTTATGGACTCAGATTTTAAAAACAAGAAGAAAAAAATTCAAAAAATTTAAAACTTTAAAAATTACTGAACAATTATTCAATTATCATTTTTTTGGATTAGTTAATCTTTATTTAAGTAAATATAGATCTTTATCAATTAATAATGACGAAATTTCATCTATACAAACTAATAATAAAAAAGAAAAGAAAGAAGAAAAAGAAAAGAAATATAATGATAAATTGTTTAAAATTATTAACAAAAAAGATTTATTTATAAACAAAATTGAAAATTCGTGGGAAATATTCTTATTTCTGTTATTAATATATAAAAAGATAATTAACACACCACTTGAACAAAATGAACGAATTATTAGTTATTTAATAGGACAACAGTCTAGATTATTTTTGTGGCATTTTAATTGGGATGAATACTTCTTTTTTCTTGTATTATTATGGAGTGGAGAAAAAGAACGATATTATCATATAGAGGAAATTATTTCTCAACCTATATATAAATTATGGATTTCTAAAAAACAAGTAATTTTTAATGGGTATACATTTTTAAGAGATCGAAGATATTTACATGATGCTATGAGAGAAAGATCAATTATAAATATGATAACTGAAGCTGAAGAATTGTTATTTTTGCGTATGCATTCATTAGTTTCTAGTATGAGATCAACTTATATTCTTTTATCGAATAAATGGAAAGACGAAACGAATCCTGAGAATCTTTTTAAAATAGTTAGAGCTTTTGTTTTGCAGCTTAGAAGATTTAGAGAAATTCCTATGCTTTTTAAGAATTGGTTTCAATATATAATTCGTTTTATATGGGATGAAAATGATTTATTATATTATTATGATAACGATAGTGATAATAATGAAATTCCAGATCTTGGTCAAGGTTTTGGAATTAATCAAGAAGCTATTATGTATTTTTGTATAGCTATTGAAAAGCTTAATCTTTTAGAATCTAATAATATAAATAAATTTCTTTATAATACTACTAAACGCAAATTTTGTGATAAAAGGAGTTTAAAAAATAATAAAAAAATTAAACTTTATCATCGTAATAATAATAATAAACAAAAAACAATAAAAACTGAAATAAGTAACAATACAGATACAGATACAGATATTATTATAAATAATGATACAAGCTCTTTGAATAAAATGATTATTAATATAAATAGTTCAGATGATACAGATGATACAAGTGATACAAGTGATACAAGTGATATAGATAATATAGAAGATATAGATGATAATATAGAAAATATGGATGATAATAATATGGATAATGAGAATGAAGATAGTGAAAATATAATAAAAAATGAAAAAAATAAACTAAAGATCAAAAGTAATGATAATACTGAAGAATATGATAATAGTGAATTTAATAGTTTCGAAAAAGATTTCTGGTTTGTATTAGGAATACTTATTAATCATGCTTTGTTACATAATTATATTTTTTATGTTTCGAAGCCTTTATCTTTTTTCAAAATTCTTTTATATGGTCCAGAAAAAGCTGATTTTACTATATTTGATGTTTATGAAAAAGATGCATGTGTTGCAAATAATCTTGCTTTATTAGCTGTAGAAAATGAAGAATATATAAAATCATTAGATCTTTCATTTGATGGATTAGAAAATTCTTCTTTAATTTTTAATGAAGTAAATAAGAATAATATAATAAATTACATAAAGGCCAAGTCTCGAGAAATAATTTTAAGAGAATATAATGAAGTAAATCTTAGATTAATGCATGAAGGTTTTAAATTATCAACAATGGAAAGAATGCCATCTGAAGAATTTCTTTTTCTATTATTTGGGGTTAAAGCTGAGCTAAATGCTTCAGAGTTATTCTCTTTATTGGAGTTTGAATTTTGTAAAGCTTTAGTAAATTTTCCTATATCTCATATATCTGGAAATTCTTCTTCAATTATGAATATTAATGAAAATAGAGATAAAGCTGAAATTGCTATCACTGCTATACTTATTGTTCTACAAGAAAATAAAAATAATATTTTTAATTTAAGTAACAATTATGAACATAAATACAATTCTAATTCCAATTTTAATTGTGATCATGATTGTGATCATGATTGTAATAATAGTAAAACTGATCAGATTGAAAAAGTATTTATTGATAATGAAAAAATTTTATTGGTGAAAAATAATATAATAATAAAATTTGAAAATTTACAATTCTCAATTATAAATACAGATAATACGTTCAATAATGACAATATAAATGATATAGATATAGATACAAATAATAATTCAATTACGATTCTGAATTTTAATATAAACACAGAAACAAATACAAATTCAATAAATAATAATAATACAAATGAAATTCAGAAAAACACATTTGTTTCAAATACAGATACGAATACAATCATTAATGAACTAGATTTAGAGTTAGACGTAAGTAATAATGATAATAAACAAGTATTAAAAGAAAAAGTTAGCATTACTATTAGTGTTATGGAAATTACTAATATTAATACTGAAGAGAACGATGTTATTAACAATGCTATTAATACTGTTATTGCCGAAGAAAACTTTTTTAATATAATTGAAAATGAAAATGAAGATTATAAACAATATGTGAGTTTATTATATAAAATAATAGAAAGCAAAATTTTAAATTTTTCACCATCATGTAGAATATGGCTAAATCATCTTCACTCATACAAATGTTCAAAAAATAAAATTCGTAATCGCTATATATGTAATACTTCATTACCACATTTAAATTTATATTTCTTTTGTCCTTATTCCTTATTAGCAGATTATGTCAAAACATTATCAAATGATAAAGTTGCTAAATTTCTAAAATTTATTAGTGGTTCACATGTTATTTCTAATTTATATACAGAAGATGAAACTAATATTAAAATCAAAATCATTTCTAATAAATCTTTTAATACTAATGTTAATGTTAATACTATTTATTTACCAATAGCAAGAACTTGTTCTAGGGAATTTGAAATTTTCAATAATGTACAATTCTCAGGAATAATCTCTTCTGATTCAAAGGAACTATCTTTCTTCCAAGAAAAATTAGATTTTGCTATTTTTAATGCTCCATATTTTGACTTTATTTAAATTCTTTTATTTTGTAAATATATTTATATTATAAAATTAAAAAAAAAATAAAAAAAGAAATTAAAATTATTAATTATTTACTTATTTTTTTTCTTCTTCTGCAACTTGATAAAAAAAGTAATTTACTTTTTCTTTTTCTTCATCTTCTTTTGGTATAAGAACACCAATTTCGTTTTGAAGAGTTTGAATTTTTTTAGAATCCTCAATATCTTTACTATTAATAATATTATGTAATTTTTGTAAAAAGAGGGCAGTTGTAGATGCAGTTTCAATATCATTTTCATTAACTTTTAATTTCTTTTTTTCGTCAGTTGAAATTTTTTGACTACTAATAACATCTTTCTCAGTAAACATATTGTCTTCTTCTTTACTATTTAGCATAGAATTAAGTGCAGCTGAAACATTATGAACTCCTGGTGATAGAGTTATAGGTTTTTCAACAGATTTAATATTTTCACCATATTCTTCTTCTTCTGACAATTTCTTCTCCTGAGAAGATATATTATTAAATGGATAATTTACTTCATAACCTGGTGGTAATTTAATTTTATTCATTCTTAATACTTCACCACTACCACTATCACTACCACTACCACTATCACTACCACTACCACTCATTTGACTAATATGATGATGATGAGATTTTGGTAAAAACTCTTGGTTTTGTAAAGAATGAGAAGAAATAAATTCATGTTCATGATTATGATATTGAGTTCTCGCTATTTCTTTTTCTATATCCTCAACTGATAGCTGATTCAATGATGATTGAGAATTTGCTGCACTAGAGTGTTTCTTATTTTTCTTTTTTCGAATCATATAAATAATTACAACAGCTATAAATATAATTATCAAAGTTGAAGCTATAATAATAGTTGAAATAATAAATTTTTTACTTCGAATAAATTTTAGAAAATTTTTCGAATTTTTTTCCTCTTCTTCCATATTCTTTCCTTGTCTTTCATTTTCATCATTTCTATCACTATCATTATTTTTAGTATATTTTTCACTATTTTTTTTATTCTGATTCTGATTTTGAAGAATAGGCAAAGGTGTTATTCCAGAATAATATACTGATCCCCATGTTGGAGTTGTTTCTCTTCTTTTTTTATACAATTTTTTCTTTTTTCCAAGATTTTCATGTTTAGAAGAATAAGAAACATTTCTTTTCGCATTCCATGATGGTTTCTTCTTGAATGGAAATATTCCCTCTATCGATTTTGATTTGCCTCTTTTTTTACTTTTATGATGATGATGATGATAACCCATATTTTTCTTTTTCTTTTAAATTTTTTTTATTTAAATCTTTTTTTAAAAAAACCTTATAGAATTTTTTCTTGATTCTTATTTATATTCTTTATTTTTTTCTCTCAAAAATATTATATATTTTTCACACATAAAAAAAATTCTTTTTTCCACTTTTTTTTAAAAAAATTTAAAATTTCAATACAATTTTTTATTTTATAATAAGAATAAATTGAATATTTTTTCAATAACAATTCCAATCATATATATAGTAAATTCTTTATCTTTATTTTTTTTATGTTTATTTCTCTCAATAAATTGCTGAAGAAGAAAAGGTTCAAATAAATCTATTTCTTCTTTTACTAATCTTTTAGTTGAAGGAATTCTTAGTTCTAACATATTAATATTTTTAAATTCATTATGCACATGTAGTAAAATAGCAGATACTTTCGCTTTGTATTTTTCTTTCTTTTTTTGTTCTAATTCTTTTACTATATCTTCTTCTAATGCAATATAAGTCTTTTTTTCTTCTTCTTTTTCTTTTTTTCCTTTATAATTATCATTTTTATTATTAATATCATTATCATTATTATTTATATTTGTTTTTTCATTTTTATTAGTATTAAATAAAGTAGTAGTAATAATTTTTGGTCCATAACGATCAGATTTCGAATTATCAAAATAAAATGAAAGATTAATTTTTTTTTCTATCGTCTTGAATGACTCAAATTTACTATTCCCATTATTAAAAATTACAATACATAAATTAGAATTATATGTATAACATTCTAATATTCTTAATATTTCTTCTTTCGTAAGAGAAAATAAAAGTATTCCAGGTTCAGAACTTTCAAGAGCTAAAGTATCTTCTCTTTCTACAAGATAATTCCATCTTTGAGAAGAAAGTATAATTGGTACACATCCTGTATTTTCTATATTAAATTTTAGATATTTTTCTTGAAATAATGTTCTTGTATCAAAACAATATCCCTCATAACTTTCTTCATTATAAGAAAAAAAAATTCTAATTATATATGGTCGAGATAATTCATATTCTTCTGTAGTCATTTTATAATGTCTTATAAATGATTTTTTATAAAATTTAAAAAATGTATTATAAAGCATTGCATAAATTTTTCTTCGAGACTTCGTTTTATCTATTATAGAAATTTTTCTTTTAGTTATTACTTTCATTGAACTATTATCATCAAGTTTTGTCTCTGCAAGCTCCATAATTATATTATTTATTTATATCTATTATTTTTTTTTCTCTTTTAAAAAAAGAATTTAAAATATTTTTTTTATTTGAACTAATAATAGGTTTAATAAATGACATTACAAAAATTAACAATAGGATTTATATTAATAGGAGTTGTAATTTTGACTTTATTTTTATCAATTAATATTATTTTTATAATTTTATTTGTAAATAAGAAAAACACTATTCATAATCATAATTATAGTAGTAGTAGTATTTTTTGTAGTAATGATAGTAATAATAATTTGAGATTAATATTTAAAATTTCCTCGTGGAATGGAAGACTTGGAAATAATTTATTTCAAATTGCTGATATTATATTTAATGCAAAAATTTATAATGCTAAAGTAAAATTTCCAAATCATAGTTATCTTAAAGTATTTAATATCAATTTTCAAGAAGATACTAAAAATAAAAAAGATAGTAAAATTGAAGAATTTTCTTTTACATGGGGTAATAATATAGTTCCTAATAAAAATAAAACTCGATTAAAAGTATATAATCCATCATGGAGAGAAAGAAGTGAAATAATGAAATTTTCATTATTTAAACAAATGCTTCCTCAAAAATTATTTCAAATTGTTAATTCTGATGAACCTGTTATAAAATTAAGTAAAATGATTACAACTTTAACTATTCATTTAAGATCCGGAGATTTATTTCAAAATTATGTTCACAATTTATATTGGCAACCTCCTTTAGCTGTTTATGAAAAAATCATAAATCACTTTCATCCATCAAAAATTATTATTGTAACTGAAAATTATTCTCCTGATATTCAAAAAAATATTCATACATCTAATAACGACAATAAATTGCGTGAATCATTATCTGATAATTTATTTATAAATCCATGTGTTTACTATTTAAAAGAAAAATATCCAAATTTAATACATATTCAAAGCTCAGATATAACTAATGATATGGCAGTATTATTATCAGCTAAAAACTTAGTTTGTTCAAGAAGTACTTTTTCTCTTTCTGCTGCTTTAATGTCAGAATATTTAGAAACAATTTATTTTATGCCTGGTTGTACAGATGGAGATCCTTATTGTCAAATCATTTCTTCTCCCAATTCATTACATAATTTTCCCTTATTTTGGAAACATATTTATTATATAAAATTAAAAAATTCATTTATAAAAAATTGGAAAAATACTAAAGAACAAAGAATTTTAATGTTAAATTTTCCTTCATCCAAAGTTGAGATTCATAAAATAAAATAAAAAATATTTTATCATTTTTTTTTAAATTTCAAAAAATATTAAAAAGAAAATAATTTTTTAAGGTAAAATCTTTTATCTTTAAAAAAAAGGATAGGTTTATTATTATTTTTTTATTATCTTTAAAAAAAAGAAAAAAGTTAAAAACATTTATAATTTTTTTAATAAAAAAAAGGCTATACTCACTCTATGGAAGAAGAACAAGATGAACTTGTTTTGAGTAATGATAATTTTGGAAAATTTGATAATAATATAAATAAGAAGAAAAAAAAGAATAAACAAAAAATTAAAAAGAAAAAATATAAACCCGAATTGTTATTAGAAGATAATTATGTAAAGATATTAAGGCATATTCAACATATTGAACCAGAATCAAAATCTTTATCAAGCAATAATTTACCTTTTACTTTTTATAATGAATATGAGAAAAATAATAATTCTAATTATATGACAGTAATTATTATTACAGTAACATTCTTTTGTAAAAAAATTAGTATTGAAGAATTGCGACTTGTAAATTCTTATATTGAAGAACAAATTTACAAGGCTAATAATAGAACTTCAGAGTATGCAAGTATATATATTGATGCTCGTTCATTTATTAAAGCTGGTCCTAAAATAATTCAAGAGGAAATTGATTTTGTAAAAAGAGTTAATAATAAGTATCGAGAACTTGATCGAAAAGCCATCGTAACTGGTAAATTATCAAAATCAGTTTTAACAACTGTATTTACTACTGTTTTTAAAGATGAGAAATTTTTTCCTAAAGTATTTTCAGATCCAAAACTTGCATGGGATTATGTTTCTTTTAAATAAAAAAAAAATATATTTAATTTTTTTTTCAATAATTGATTGAATTAATTTTCAATTCTTTTTTTTTAAATAAATTTTTATTAACTAATTTTAAATAATTGTTTAAATAGGCACAAAAAAAGAAAAAAAAGTTCTTAGTTATTTTTGTCGAAAAAAAAAAGTAATTTTGTATTTTTTTTTTTGA
>Ga0256830_1001285_pt1 | contig 17908 bp, 13 predicted proteins | sample 128326metaG_FD_190537 | JGI IMG/M metagenome (GOLD analysis project Ga0256830, IMG submission 190537) | Hydrothermal vent microbial communities from Lau Basin, Pacific Ocean - 128-326 | ecosystem: Environmental > Aquatic > Marine > Hydrothermal vents | place: Pacific Ocean: Lau Basin | collected... | reverse complement strand
CTCCTTCGATCTGGCCAAGAGTGGATGCCCACTCGGTAAGATGATTCGCCTCTCCCCGCCTGAAGGCATCGAGGACCAAAGGCGGCAGGGAGAACTGGTAAACCATCTGTGCCTCGTTGTAACCATCCCCGAAATAGGAGATATTCTCCTCGTGCGGTACATTGGTTTCCGTTATTATTACGACCCACGGTGCCACTTCCCCCAGGACCGACCTGAAAAGCTGGACTACCCTGTGGGTCTGTTCGAGGTGAATACATGTCGTTCCGAATTCCTTCCAGAGGTACGCAATGGCATCGAGCCTTATTACCTGGGCTCCCATTTCCACGTACATGAGCATTATGTCTATCATTTCAAGTAGGAGGTCGGGATTCTTGTAGTTCAAATCTATCTGATCCTCACTGAACGTAGTCCAGAGTTTCTTTTTGCCCCATGGGGTATCGAACTCGGTAAGAAGGGGGAGAGCCCTGGGTCTTACCACCTTCGAGAGGTCTGCACCCTCCGGCACGACTATGAAGTAGTCCCTGTATTTTTCGTTGCCCTTGAGAAACTCTCTGAACCATTTGCTCCTGGCAGAGATATGATTCAGTACCAGGTCAGCCATCAGCCTGTACTTTCCGCTTATCCTCTTGATATCATCCCATGTACCGAAATCCGGATTGACCTGCCTGTAGTCGATAACGGAGAATCCGTCATCTGATGAATAGGGAGAAAAGGGCAGAATGTGGATACCTGAAACAGCGTTACCAACATGACTGTCGAAAAAGCCTTTCAACGTAGCAAGGGGATTCTCCCCTTTCTTCCTGAACTGATCCCCATAGGTTATTACGATTGAATCTCTCTCGTCGAGGGGAAGAGGCCTTTCAGGAATATTATGTGGCCTTGAAATTCTATTCCTGTAACCTGCAAGTAGTTCCTTTAGCCGTACCAGTGTGGCCTTGCCCCTCTCCTTCCCGTAGAGAAATACAAGATGATCCTCTATATTTTTCTTCATGGACACTATTTTATTGGAAAAACGTTCAAAAGCAAGTGAAAAAATGAATGAATATGTTGAATAAATCGACTATAGCGTTATATTAATTGAAATCAATGTCTGAACTTGTCATCTTCCATTATCACCTTCTCCCCGGAGGAGTTACCAGTGTAATCACAGACCAGGTAAAGGCCATAGCTGCCTTTGATATGTCAAAGACTGCAGGTAAGGTACACGGAACAGTAGAGAGGATACGTATCGTTACCGGGAGAGTAGAAAACACCGAAAGAATCGGAAGAGATATACAGGCTTATTTTTTTGACAGGAATATCAACATTCAATTCGAAATTGAACTTCTCCCAGAGATAGATTACCTCGATATATCTTCCCAATCCTCCGGAATCGAGAGGCAAGATGCAGAGCATTTGATCGACCTATTGTCAAAGAGATATTTAAACAGAGATTCCATCTGGCTCATTCACAACTATCACCTCGGAAAGAATCCCCTTTTTACCAGAGCACTTGTTGAAATTGCAGAAAGATACCCGGAACAGAGAATAATACTTCAGATACATGATTTTCCCGAGAGTGGAAGGTACGAGTATCTGAATATCCTCTTGAAAACATTTTCTCCTGCCTCTACCGGCCCGTACCCGGTGAGGGGAAATGTGAGGTATGCCGTAATAAACGAAAGGGATAAGAATATCCTGGTAAATTCGGGGATTCCCCGTGAGTATGTCTTTCTGCTGGAAAATCCCATGTCGGTCAGAGAGAGGTCATTCACGGCTGGGGAGCAGAGGCACCTTAAGGACAGAATATATTCTTACTATTCCAAAGAAGCCGAAGCTGCGACAGGAAAACTCCTCTTGTATCCGATTCGTGCCATCAGAAGAAAGAATGTTTTCGAGGCGGGACTACTATCCAGCCTGGTAGGTCACAACCTGAAAGGTCACAATTTTACAGGTCACAATTTTACAAGTCACAATTCGGCTGGAGACAATCCTGCTGGTTACGACGCAGAACTCGCCGTCACGCTTCCCGGCACCTCGGAGACGGAGAGAGCATACTCAGCTCTCGTAGAAGAGAGCTTCAGGAAGGGACTTATCAGAGGGTTCTGGAGGATTGGAGAGAAACTCGATGAAATCGGAATCTCCTTCGAAGAGCTCGTGGGAGCGAGTGATATGCTTATTTCAACATCCGTCCAGGAGGGGTTCGGTTTCTCCTACATCCAGGCGGTACTCTGGAACAAGCCATTGACAGCACGTTACCTCGACGTTCTTGAAGGATTCTCATCCATTTTCAATGAGCACCCCGTCCTATTTTATTCAAAGTTGTACTGTCCTCTCGACTTGAAAAGCCGAAAATTATTAAGGGAGGAGTATAAAATCAAGATCGGGCGTTTGAGTGATATTTTATCCGATGCTGCCCTTGAAAAACTCTACCGTGATGTAGATACGATCACGGGAGAGGAACTTGTCGACTTCTCCTTCCTCGACACAAAAAGCCAAATATCGATACTTTCCAAACTTTCCGAGGTGAAGGACGAAGGTTTCATAGCGGAACTAGAGAGCATAAACAGATCACTCATAGGGAACATACTAGATACCATGGAGAGGCAGGTGACTGCAGACAAGCACCTTGAAAAAACCATCATGATTCAGAATCGTTTCGGATATTCAAACCATGCAAAAAGGTTTTATGAAATAGTAGAATCATTTCACCATACAAGTGTTCCGGTTCCAAAGATAAATAATGAACAAATATGGTCGAATGTTATTGACAATTTTACAAAAATTGATTATTTGAGGTTGATCTATGGGTGAAAACGGAAAAAGGACTGGTAAGTTCCACAAGCCCCTCAATATCGGATTCATTTCAACACGTTTTGCCGGCCTAGACGGCGTGTCACTGGAAGCAACGAAATGGGCTGACGTGTTATCCGGTTTTCATCACAACATCTACTGGTTTGCCGGCCAGCTCGACAAGGATCCCCAGGTGAGCATGCTCGTTCCGGAAGCATTTTTCCAGCACCCGGCAAATCTCGAGTTGAACAGAAAAGTCTTCGGAACACAGGTACGTACCAGGGAGATAACAAACGAGATTCACGAGCGAAAAGAGTTCCTCAAGGACAAGATTTACGAATTCCTAGACAGATTCAAGATCGATATGCTAATTTCCGAAAATGCGCTCTCCATTCCAATGCATATTCCACTTGGTGTTGCACTTACGGAGGTGATAGCGGAAACAGGAATTCCCACCATCGGGCACCACCATGATTTTGCCTGGGAGAGACCAAGGTTCCTCCTGAATTCTATTCAGGATATTCTCCAGATGGCATTTCCCCCGGAATTGCCCTCAATAAGGCACGTCGTAATAAATTCGGTGGCACAGAGAGAACTTGCCGCCAAGCGAGAACTTTCCTCTACGGTGATATACAATGTCCTCGATTTCGACAAGGAGCCGACATACCTGGACGATTTCAATAGGGACTTCCGTCAGCAGTTTGGTTTCAAGAGGGATGATCTGTTGATTCTTCAACCTACAAGGGTTATCTCGAGAAAGGGAATAGAACAGGCGCTCTACCTTGCCGAAAGGCTTAAACTTCCCAACCTTCACCTATTAATATCTCACTCCGTAAGCGATGAGGGAAACGAATACTACGAGTGGATACAGGAAAGTGCCAAGGAGAGAAATATTCCCATTTCATTTTTGCACAACAGGTTGAACGATACGAGAAAATATGCCAAAGACGGAAGCAAGTTCTACTCGCTGTGGGATGTCTACCCTCATGTCGACCTGATAACATACCCCAGCCTCTACGAGGGCTTCGGTAATGCCTTCCTTGAGGCAATCTATTTCAAGAAACCACTCCTTGTAAACAGGTATTCAGTTTATATAGTTGATATCGAACCGAAAGGCTTCGATGTAATAGCCATAGACGGCTATATAACCCAGAAAACCATAGAAGAGGTGAAAGAGGTGCTCCTTAACGAGGACAGGCGGAGAGAAATGGTGGAGAAGAACTACCAGATAGGAAAGAAACATTTCTCATACCAGGTACTCAAGAGGAAACTTCATACGATTTTTACTAGTTTTTACGGCTACCTCAACGGGAATCATAATGGTAACAATGGCAACGCCAACTACAAGGGTAGTCACAATGATGATACCAGCCGATCCGATGAAAAAAAATAATTCTCACATCGGCAGTATCGGTGATAACCGTAGTACTTTAGCGATAATATTTGAACAACAAGATTGACAACAATTGATTCCTGCCATCCTTTTTGAAGCAAGGAGATAGCAATGAATCGAGTTACAGTAACCATACCGACATACTGGGGATGGGAAAGTGGCAGGCCCAGTCTTCCCGAAGATTCGATTTTCGATCACCCGACACCCCTGGATACGGAAGGAACACTCCCAAGAACCCTCAATAGCCTTACAGAGCTCAAATCATCAGATTTCCAGGTGATTCTTATAACGGCACCGGTAAATCCCAGGCTCTCGGAAAGTGTGGAAAAAAAGATTGCAGAACTTATGGATAGATTCAAGTCATACTATCCAATTGCACAATTCGGGCCTTCCGACCTTAAGGTGACAAGGGAAATAATGTCAAAAAACGGACTGGAAGACTCCATACTCAGCCTCGAGGCATATGCACAGATAAGGAACTGCCAGCTCTTTGCATCCATGCTCATCGATACGGAATTGATAGCTGCCATAGATGACGACGAGGTGGTGCCGGAGGATTATATCGACAAGGCAACATTGTTTGCAGGGAAAGAAACAGCGGGAAAGAAAATCGACGGAGTAGCAGGTATATACCTCAATGCAGAGGGAAACTACAAGCTGAAAGAAAAGCCGGGAATCAGGGCCGAAAAGAATATCTTTATAAAAAAGGCTGCCCTTATGAATGACGAGTTCTCCCGCTACATGGAGTCTCAAGAGAGGTTAACGGAGAGCGCAGTGGCACTTGGTGGCAACATGATCTTTACGAAAACACTGTACATGAACGTTCCCTTCGACCCCGGAATAACTAGGGGAGAGGACATCGATTACCTTATAAACTCGAGACTTCTCGGCTACAACTGGTTTCTTGACAGGGAACTATACATAACACACCTTCCACCCAAGCCATCACATGAGTTTCAGATAAACACCTCACCCTATGCCAAGCTGCAACAGGATGTTCTCAGGTTCATATACGAGAAGGAAAAACTGGCTATATCAAAAGAGTTTCCCGATGCCTATCCCCTTTCTGCCGAACAATTGGGGTTCTACCCAGGTGAGTTTTTGAAAGAAGGCCTGGAGGAACAGGCGATGGAAGCCTTAAAAAGGGAAAGGCCAAAAGATGCAGACGAGAGATTCTTTCCCAAACCCGAAGAACTCTTGAAAAGAGCAAAAGAGAGAGCTGCCATGGCACGAAAATTTTTCGATTTTGCAAAAAAGTGGTCCGTCACCATGAGCCTTGCCTCGAAAATCGAAGAACTCAAGGACTACATGCAGAAAAAGTTCGACTGACAGGGTTGTGACAAGGTTGAAGATATGAAATATATCAGAAAATGGCTGCCCTGCATTTTTTTTATCTCTGTTTTTCCTCTCTTTTCTCAGTTCCAGACAGACACGCTTGATATCCCCGGGTTAAAATGGCAGAAGCTGGAAAGTGAACATTTCACCATATACTTTCCCGAAGAGATAAGAGAGAATGCCGAGAGAGTTGCAAACATTCTCGAGCATGTCTACGGACCGATAGGAAAGAGCCTCGATGCTTCGAAACCGGACAATTTCCCAATCATTCTTCTAAATACAACAGCGATTGCAAACGGCTATGTGAGATCGGCTCCCCGTTACTCTCTCTGGTATCACCTTCCCACATTCGGGTATTCCTTCGGACCCGGTGATTGGTTTACCATACTTGCCACTCACGAAACGAGGCACATGGTCCAGATGAATGAGATGGACAGGGGATTTACAAGATTGATACATTACCTCTACGGGGAAACCGGTGCTGCCGTTATGATAGCCATTTCCGTTCCAATGTGGTTCGAAGAGGGAGATGCGGTAATCACGGAAACAGCCCTCACCGATTTTGGCAGGGGAAGGCAGCCATGGTTCTACAGAGATCTCCGTGCGATACTCCTTGAAGGAGTAGAGCCATCCTTCTACGATGCAGCCATTTCATCCATGTATGGTTCTTTCAAGGACCACTTTCCCAACAAGTACCACCTTGGTTTCGTACTCGTTACATATGCAAGAGACAAATACGGAGCGGATGTCTGGTCACGGATAATAAAAAGAACGATGAACTTCCCCTATCTGCCCCTTATGATAAACATAGCCGTCAAGCAGGAGACAGGTGTAACGCTATCCAAGCTGTATGACAATGCCATGAAAAGGCTTAAGGATTTCTTTGAGGAGCAGGAAAAGAAGGCAATAATTACTCCGGTAGCAAAGGTAGCGGGTGGCAAGAATCAACATGGAGACTGGACCAACTACACCTGGCCTCATCCAACAGAAAGGGAAGGGATTATCGCCCTTAAATACGGACTGGACGATGCAGCAAAAATCGTTGAAATAGAGGAGAAAGGAGAGGAACATTTTCTTGCCAATGCCGACCCATTGGACAATGAGGTTTCCTACGCAACGGGTAAGATTGTCTGGTCGGAAGCCTTTGGCGACCCCGTGTGGAAGGCAAGGCAGTGGGCAGACCTCGTTCTGTTCGACAGAGAAAGCGGAAAGAAGAGACGACTTACCAGAGGTGAGCATCTCTTTGTTCCGGCACTGTCTCCCGACGGAGAGAGGATAGCGGCTGTGGAGTTTACCCCTGCAAGGAAGAGTTCCCTCGTGATAGTCGATTCAAAGAGCGGGAAGATTCTTTCACGCCATGCTGCGGAAAGAGGTGAGGTTTTCCAGAAGCCCTCATGGTCTGAGGACGGAAAACACCTTGTTTTCGTCGGAAAGAGCAGCATGGGGAATGCTCTTAGAATGCTCGACATAGAAACGGGAAAGATACTTCCACTTACGGGATACATCAAACGTGACATTGCAAACCCGGTTTTTTATGGAAATTACATCGTACTTCAGGCGCCGTACCACGGGAAAGACGTTATCTTTGCAATCGAGATTGGCGGCGGAATAAGAATAAACAGCGGGACGAGTATTGGAATGAGTGGCGACATACCTGCAAGGCATGTAAGTGGTGATACAGCTACAAGGCGTGTAAGTGGTGCAAGGCATGTAGGGCGAATCTTCAAAATCGTGGAGAGGCCCTACGGAGCATACCAGCCAGCCATCAAGAACGGCAAGTTGTACTTTTCCGACTATACAATATCAGGATTCAAAATCAGCTACATCGACCTGAAAAGTGTAGCGGAATATGCGGAGATGGTATCGAAAAGTGATTTCTTCTCCATGGACAGGGACAACAGTGTTTATCCTTTTCTGGATACAATCGTTTCACAGGAACAGGGAAGGGGCATAGTAGGTAAAGAGGAGATACCCAGGAAGGAGTATCCGGTATCCCACTACAATCCCGTGGCTCACCCCTTCAATTTTCATACATGGGGAATCCTCCCCACTTCTACCTCGGAAATCTCAGCCATTGCGATTAGTAACGATATATTCGGTAGCCTCTCTTTCATACCGACGTTATCCTACGATTTCGTTCAGGGGACCTTCGGAGGAGGTGTCAATGCAACCATTACCGGCATTTTTCCGAATATCGGAATTTCAGAGAGCCTTACCCAGCTATCATCCAAAACCGACATCTTCGAGGCAGCACAACTGTCCCTGATATTTCCCTTGAACCTCTCACGTCTTTCCTGGAGTCGAAAATTATCATTCCTGCTGGGAATCGGTTACAACAGCATCATAAGTATCACGGGAAACTCGGATACTCCCCAATTTACCGTTTCTTCCGGTATCTTTCCAGTGCAGGTATCTGTAAGTTTTTCCAACACGCTGAACAGAGCAAAACGTGATATTTTCCCATTGTGGGGTGAGGAATTCTACACCTCGGTAATTGCTACCCCTTTTAATTCATTATCACCCCTATCATCACCCTCCTTATCATTATCATCCGGCAGTAACACAAGTTCATACAGCGCCTTTCAATTCTTCGGCGGCATACGGGTATATCTTCCAGGCCCCTTTTTACACCACAATCTAAGACTCACTTCTTCCTACTTCTATGAGAAATCGAACTACTACTCTCTGAGCGATCCCACCTTCAACCTGATAACGAGCCAGAGTTCCCTGTATCCCCGCGGATATGCAACAATCGATTACAATGACCTTTACAGATTGTCTGCAGATTATTCTTTTCCCCTGTTCTACCCGGATTTTGCCCTGGGGCCATTTCTCTTTTTTTCCAGGATAAAGGCAAACTTATTCTACGACCTGGGGCTTAGAGGCCAGGCACTGGCCAGCCTCGCTGCTTCTGCTACTTATGGTTCTTCTGGTTCTTCTGGTGCCGGCGAAAGTATCTCTTTTTCTTCCCTTTCATCACTCTACCCGTACTCTTATCAGTCTGTAGGAATCGAGATTACATCAGAGTTCATGATATTTACCCTTCCCGGGCCCATAGACTGGGGTGTAAGGTTCATCTACAGGATCAATGACAACAATTTCAGGATAGAGGAGACCTTTCTCTCCTTCGGCTTCGATTTTTAACCGACCCGATAGTCGACCGCTTATGGCCGGTTTGTGACATGCTTGTTAGCCGCTCGTTGCTTCCAAGGCAGCCTTAGCCGCAACAGGCACCTTCTGCAGGTCGAGCTTTTCTGAAAGCATATACCTCCCACTAATGACATCAAGCCTGTAAACGTATGCCCATACGGATAAATCTTCCATAACATAGAACATGATAAAGGTGCTCTTAGAGCCAAGGTCTCCAATTCCCCTGGCATGCCCCGCATCTATCTGCCATACCCCGTCGAAAAACTTGGCACTGTAGTTGTGAGTATGCCCACAGACATACGCCGTCACCCGGTACTGCGACAGAAGTGCCCAGAAGCGGTCCCGATGTGTCGGATACTTGTTCAGAGAATCCGCCATATGCCTTTCCCGTCCGCTCTCCTCGTCCGGTTGCGGATAGGCAGGCTCATGCCCGAAAACGAATACCAGCGGCTTTTGATTCGTAGCAAGATCATTGCTCAGCCAGTCGTACAGGCTATCCGAAACATCGCCATCGATACCGGTCGAAGAGGTGCCGTCGAAATACTCATTCAGCACCACAAAGTGAGCATTTGATCTGTCGAAACTGTAAGATGTTTTTTCATCACCGGTCGGACCGGGATTAATCGTTTCATATTGATATTTTCCACCGTTATACTCAACAATCCACTGCATATCCGAGCCTATTTCAGCTTCATGATTCCCGACAACGGCATACCAGGGATTATTCACCCCTATATAGTTGTCAATATCCTTTCTGACATCAGAGGGAGGGTCTATGTCGCCGGGTGAAATCATAAAATCACCCGGGCCTGCAGCATTGATAGTTTCACAGACTCCTCGAAAGTAGAGCCTATTGTCACCGGTGTAACTGCGCATATCGGCAGTTACGGAGAAGGAAAGTGCAATATTCCCCTCCGGAGTAGTGAAATGAACATTGTTGGAGGTTCTTCCGAGGCATCCGAAAACGGATGCCCCAAGAAAAACCACTATTAAGGAGATTAAAAGACGAGCGGCAACTTTTTTACTTGCTTTTTTACTTGCTCTTTGTGTTACCACATCATTCCCATACCAAATCCAAAGCCATGCTTTTCTCTTTCAAAGAAGGGTCTTACTTTGAAAGCGCCGGATTTGACTCTTCGCTCTGCAAGCTTTTCTGCGTTGTCAGCCGACCATAACCTTAGTAACAAATCGACGAGGTGACCACCTGCCATAACTCCGATTGCCGGAAGGTAATCCTGAAGGCTATGGCTTCTCCATCTGTCTTTTATAACACTGATACTCTCGTTCAGGTAATCGGTCCTGTCGAAGCGGAGGTCAGCAGGGAGAAGGAAGTAACTTCCTACGAGGCTTCCTGCAATCACACCGAGATGGGCAGTAAGAAAGAGAGAACCGGAAAGTGGTTCCTCGTTCATAAATTGTCCCACACCAGGCATATAGAAGGAGGCTTTTTTACTTCTCTCTATGTACAGTGAGGCCATCTTTAGTTCTTCTATTCTAAGGATGAGCTTCCTCAGATCTGAAAGTGTAACCGAACCGAGTTCTCTGTTACCCTGTGCTTCCAGAAGCCTAAGGATCTCCGGTCCCGGGAGACCTAAAAATCCTGGAGAACCCTCTTCCATCCGGCCGGGATGCATACCACCCATCATCCACGGTCCCCTCTTTCCGTCACCATCCGCGAAGGCAAAGGCAACCGATAGGATAAGCAAAGCTACAACGATAATTCTTTTCATAATGTTACTCCTTCTAAAACAAATTATTATTGATTATCAATCCAGTCAAGATATTTCTCGAAGTTCTTTCTAAAATTTATCTACAACTTGCCGGGAGTTTAATAAAAATATTTTAAACGGGCAGCAGAGCGATCAGCTGAACACAGATAATTTGTATCTGCCGGCCACCACTCCGCTGCCTCCTAAAGGGGCCTTAATTTAAGGGAGCTTCAATACAAGCTTCAAGAAAAGCTATAAAAAGCAGCTTCAATCCATATATCCATATAATTTAATTCAGACGCACTGGCTTGAGCTCGTTAAAAAGTTTATCATCGATCTGACTTCGAAGAATGATTACAAGACGGTTTTTCAAAGTCCTTGCATCATGGGTATCATGGGGATCATTGGCATCATGAGCCTTGTGGGCATAGCTCTCCACCTTACCCTGCTTGCCTGGCAGTAAAAGTGAGGAACCTGCATTTTCCAGGACAACTGATACCTTTTCGGGGGTGAGATTCCACATTGCACCGGTTATGGGATCTACGATAAGCCAGCCAATCCATCCGCCGAGAAACAGGTTTCCAGCAAGGTACCATCCGGCATTTAGAGTGTTTTTTATCTGGAATTGTTTCCTTGCATAACCCGGTTTTTCAATTATTACCCTATAGGTTGCACCCTGGAAATACCCGTTTCCTCTCTTTAGAGATACCGTAACAGGTGTTTTAGAACTCCAGACAACCATGTTGTTTGAATCATAAATAGTGATTTTTGCCCCTTCCGGCTCTGTCACAAAATCAATGTTCTGCTGGTCACCGTTGATAATGGAAGCACAACCGAAAAAGACTCCGGTAACCAGTGCTACCACCAGAATCAGGTAGATTCCGGGGAAACCTTTCAAAGGCCTTTCGTACTCCCTTCCCTTTGCCCCTTTTGCCGTATTCATGCTTTTTTTGTTTCTTCTGAACCCAAACTCTTCCATAAAACAAACCTCCTCGATTCAATGGACTTCAATCCGAAAAAAGCAATTCCGATGCCAGAACCGAACCGTGGGACTCCACACCGGGAATTGACAAGAGAACCTTTTTTAGATGAGTTCAGATGGGAGTGCAAGCTTGTAATGATTGTTTAATTTTAAAGGAAGTTTTGCTATGCAATATATAATTATCTATATTATAAAGAGATATATCGCTTAGAATTCATTTCTGTCACACCTGAATCTTACAGTTGAAGTGCTCCGTTACTATAGAAACAGGTATGGAAAAGCATAACAGTAATCCAAGATCCGAAAGACATTAATTAACTTCGGAATCATCGGGAAAAGCCGGGAATTTCCGTAACCGGAGTTGCATAAGAGGTAACTAAAGTTTCATACCAATGATGTTACCATCTTTGTTCTCTTAAAAAATTAATCAAGCTTTATTCAAAGTCTTTCGTAAAAATGGCAGGTTGATAACGGGAACTACGATGTATTACAATATCAACCCGACATATTGAAATTCAAAGGATATGTTATAGAAAAGCATTAAAAACTTTAATACAGGAATTTATAAAGGAGTTCAATTGAAATCTCATACATGAAAACCCAAACAACACTTATAGATTTCATCATCAAAGAATGGCTGGTAATCGTCTCTGGTATCGGTCTTATACTGACCTCATTATATACAAAACATTTTCCTGCTTATTCAGTCGAAGAACTGAAAGTGCTATTCATACTTTTCATACTCTTTGTTTCAGTCAAGGGATTGTATCAAAGCGGACTAATATTAAAAATTGCCAAAAAGATAGAAAGAGGTAGAGTGGTACCTCTGAAATTGATAATCACAACCTTCATCCTTTCAATGCTGGTAACAAACGATATTTCCCTGATCATCATGGTTCCTCTTACATTGTCATTCGATATAAAACGCAAAGACATTCTCGTTATTTTAGAAGCACTGGCAGCAAATGCCGGCTCTGCATTTACACCTTTCGGCAATCCTCAGAACCTCTTCATCTACTGGTTCTACGGCATTCACCCCGTTTCATTCATCAGAACAATCGCTCCTTTTTCCCTAATACTCATAGGCCTGCTTGTTGTTTCGGCTCTATTCCTTGATACTGACAGACAGAAAAATACTAAAGGGCACCTCGAAGACCAGGTGCAAAAAATTGATAAAAAGGCGTATGCCTACGGAGCGTTTCTTCTTATAGATATACTGGTGATCCTTCGCATTCTTCCTATTCCGGTAGGGAGCCTGGTTATCCTCTTTGCTCTCATATTCGACCGTAAAGCCCTGCTCGTCGATTATACACTTTTACTCAGTTTTCTGTTTTTCTTTGGTATTGCAGGCAATTTGGAACTGATCATCGCTACTAAAATAAATCATGCCGGGCATATATTCCTCTTTTCAGCTCTCTCGAGCCAGGTGATCAGTAATGTACCCGCAACATTGCTCTTCGCAAAATTCACTCCGAATTGGGAAGCCCTGCTGTGGGGTGTAAATGCGGGAGGGTTTGGGAGCCTGTTTGGTTCACTGGCAAACCTGATAGCCTACAAGATCTATCTCACCCATGAAAACACTAACGAAACGGTGGGATTTACCCTCAAGTTTACCCTAATCGGGTATGTGGCATTGTTTGTATCGGTAGTGTTGTATTTTATCCTGTATACTCCAAGCTTTCCCGGGTGATAACATGGTGTAATACATGCCAGACCCTTATACCTTACGCATCTATCCGGCTTCCTGTTAGAATGTTTCTAACTTTTCTAATGAATAGAATACTGGCCGTATATTTCTACGTGTGGCCACATACCTAAGAGATAATTGGAACCTGCACTCATCTGGTTCTCCTTGTAAAAAAGAGGGTAACCAGCCCCCAGTTCCCCACCAAGAAGCACGCTCTCTGTCAGTGGCATAGACATACGGATATCTGCTCCCAGGTTCCACATGCAGGCAACCGGATTGGTGAATACAACCATTCCATCTGTCAACCCGAATGTCACTTCCGCTCTAATCGGAAGCGAACCGATGCTCCTGGTAATGTATATCACAGGTGTCAAATCGTATGAAAGCATGAAATCACCTTCGAAAATCAGGGCTGAGGTGCCAATGTCTGCTGCTATACCGAAGGAATCGGTTAATTGATATTCAACACCCACTTTCAAATCGAGACCCAACGGCTCGATTGCCAGATTGATTCTCCACTCCTTGGCCTGCCCGTAGGTGTTTATCGTTCCAATTGCCACGAACATCAATAATGCGATGACAATTACCCTATACCCTTTATACCTTTTCATTTTCCTTACCTCCTGAAACCTCTCTTCTGTTTTTCATGGAATATGTCAACAGGGAGATCCCTGCTGCTGCCAAAGGAAGGCTCAACAGCAGAAACGAGCCGAATAGCCCCACGAAAGACTTCAACCCTCTGGGGTAGAAATAGATCAGGTAGAACGGAACCGTCAGGATTGACGCCGCCGTAGATACAATCCCCGTAAACACTGGAAACCTTATCGATAGCAATGCAAGGACAAAAAATGGAACGGGCACAGCAAGTAACGCTATCAGGATTGTCCTTATATATTGATGTTTGCCAAGCAGGACGAATGCACTCCAGAAGATTGCAAAGAACAGTAGTATCCTGAATGACGCCTTTTTCTTGTCCCAGAATTGGATGAAATAACTCGAGTATTTGACAACAACGAGTAGTACGAACAGAAGAGTAAATATTTCTCCGGAAGAAACCGGGTTTGACATCCACATGCCAGAATTTCCTATGATGATTGCACTGAATACCGCCGTTGAAATATACGCATGATGGCTCGCCTTTTTAGAAGCTTCGAGTTGAAATTCATCCATATCGGTAAGCCAGCCAAATTCTCTAAGTAAATCCGGCATTACCACTGAAAGAACTGCAAAAGCATAAAAGAATCGATCTACAAGGAGCCCGAGAGCCAGAAACAGTATAAAACAACTTCCTGATATAATCGTTGCAACCTTTGGTAGATTTTCAGGCCATGCCTTCATTCTTTCTTTCCCCCTCTTCTATTTCTTCTAGCGAGAAGATATCTTCCACCGGTGAATTGAAGATTTTAGCTATCAGCAGGGCAAGCTCTATGGAAGGCTTGTACCTTCCCCGTTCGATAGAGATAATGGTCTGCCTGGTTACTCCGGCCAACTCTGCAAGTTTTTCCTGTGTAAGCTCGCCATGTTCCAACCTGAACTTGCGCAGATTTACTTTCAGCCTATATTTCCCTTTCATCCTCATTTCTCTACCCTCATAAATGTAAAGCATGCTTTACAAAATGTCAAGTATATTTTACATTTATCTTAAAACAAATGAGCATTATACTTACTACCAGTGAGGAGTTGAATGGTTATTCAGTTCCGTCGGTTCATGAGCATTAAGCTTTCATGGTGCAACTGGCTGCAAACCACCTTGGAGGAGAAAATGCTATCTTTTTTCTGCTTGGCAGAACATTCATTTGATCCTGGCGGGTAAGAGGCATGCAGAACCTCTTGTTAAATATTGCAGAAGCAGGAATGAAGCTAAGAATGTTCAAAGAATACTGCGGTGACAGAATCTGTTTTGCCGGAAATAGAGCTAGTCGATGCCATTGAAACCGCTTCCCCGGTTAACGGGTACATACTCTGTACTACCTTTTCACTCATCCAACTCATAATCAAATACCACCCTCTGTCCCGAAGGCTCTCTCTCCTTGGCCGGAATTATTCTTGCACTCTTGCCCTTTATTTCTTTCATTCTCTTCAACAATCTCTCTTTCATCACTTTTCTTACCTTCCCATAGGCAAGATGATCTATCAGATTATCCTGTTCGTAGGGATCGGCCTTCAGATCGGGGGGGAATCCATCTTCCACTATACCTCTCTGCATATCCCCTTGGGGCAACAAAGGCATCGATATTATTTTGATGATGCGGCTCAAAAATAGATAGAAAGAGCATAAAGGGATTATTCCTATTTCTTGATATGAATTTTATGGCTTCGTCCGTATAAGCATCCACCCTGTAACCGGGTAATTTCACCGGCTTATTGCTCTCATCGAATAGCAAAGGATGATAGGCATCCGAGGTGAACTCCGGCAGTTCCGCTCCCAACCAGAAGCGATAGCCGCCCCTCTTTTCACGAGGAACAGGTTCCTCTTTCCAATCATCCCTTCCCGTATAAACACCGGCCAGGTGCCACTTTCCTATGTAGCCCGTCTCATAGCCTGCCTCGTTGAATAGTTTTGCCAGTGTTAATTCATTCTCCTCGAGCGAGAGGGTATTCTTCCACACGCCTGTATTTGTGGGATAAAGACCGGTTTGCATACTGAAAAGAGTAGGACCACACACAGGTTGACAAGTAAAGGTACTATTGAAATACGTTTCTGATTTTGCCATGTAGTCAAAATCTGGTGTCAGGTCCAGTGGATTACCATGTACACCCGTAGAATCCCATCGCTGCTAATCGGTAAATACAACAATTACATTGGGTTTACTCATTATTTGAGCTCATACAAAACCTCATACAAATTTCTGCATATCCTTTGACGGCAGTTTCAATTTCTCAGCCATCTCCAACTGGAAGTACCCCCTGTATACATCCCATCTTTCATCCTGTGAGAGACAGCGATTCAATTCTCTTAAGGCTTCCTCATAGACAGCCTGATACTCCGGATTTCCATATAAATTATTCAAGCTGGCACCGGGAGAGAGATCGTACAATTCATCTATATAATCCGTTGTATTGTATGAAAACATGTAAAACCTGCCGTCCGAAGACCTAAAAACAATTCCCACAGAAGGATTTGGAACCACATGATTCCAGACATCAAACATTATAGGTTTATCAGAGGGACGTTTCTCCCCGGGGGCTGTATCCAACAAACAGAATCCGTCCAACCTGTTCGGAATTTCAACTCCTACAGTATCAAGAATGGTCGGTGCAATATCCAAAAGAGAACAGGGTTCCTCAAAAGTGAAAGAAGATCGCCTTTCGAGCCCATTAATTTTAGGATGGTTACTATTTCGTGGCAACTTTATAATAACCGGGACTCTAAGCACCTGTGGATTTAAGTATGCGCCCTTATCTATACATCCCCATTCTCCATTCATCTCACCATGATCTGCCGTTAAAATTATCAAACTCTCATCATATAGGTTTTCCGCTTTGAGAAAATCGATAAACTTACCCACCATTCTGTCCATTAGTTCAAATTGAAGTTGGTTTGCCACCATGTAATCTACCAATACTTCCCTGTCTCTTAGTCCCCAATTTTTCCTGTATAAATTGTATACTCGGGGCTGATCCTTTATTTCACCGTATCCTCTTTCGGCCCACCGAGACCAGCTCTTTGGCGGAACCATACTCTCCCTGATTTGCCTTTCTCTCTCTTCCCAACCTCCGGGAATGGCAAAGGGTTGATGAGGACCAAAGAAATCGAGTTGAAAGTAGAGAGGGCTCTCGCTATCCGGCCGGTTTGATATGATACTGATTGCCCTGTCAACAAGAAATGCAGGATAAGTTCCATCTTCAGGAAAGGGTCTTCCATTCTGGTCTGCCAACCAGCCGCCATAGTTGTTTCCCAAGCCTACCCCACTCCAGCTTACACCCTTTATTTCCTTCTTGAATGAATACTTCTGCAACCCCATTCTATGTAAGAATTCGAGATAGTATTCATCATCATACCAGGGGGGAGACCAGCGATGCCATGGTGTATCATTCTCGCCAAAAACACGTGTAAATATCTCTGTTCCGACATGAGATTTTCCTACATGCCTGGTATAATAACCGGCTGCTTTAAGGTATTCGGGCCAGATCGTATCGCTGTTCCTGAGCTCTGTCAGATGCCCGTCATGTGAGCGTTCACTGTTTCCGGTAATGTAACTGTAACGTCCCGTTAGATACGAAGCCCTGGAGGGGCCCCATAGCGGAGCACTTGCAAAGGCATTACTAAAGAAAATTGAATCGTTTCCCAAGGAATCCATATTAGGAGTATCAATTCCCCTGTGTTCTCCCAGGTAAAAGCGAGGTGGCACCATATCCATTGTAATCAAGAAAATATTCGGTTTACCTGCACCTTTGTCTATCCAGAAAGGACCCCTCCCTGTTTTACCATTCAGGTAACCCTTGCCGTATTCAATTTTTTCCTTTTCCATCTGATAAAACTCCCCCTGATTTCCTTGACTAACTTTCGGTGTATCGGCTTATTGTAATTAAGGTAACATGCCAGGTTGCTCTCCCTTTATTACACCTGCAGTAAGCTCCTTTACCATATGTTCACCCATATATTTTTGAGCCAGAAAAATAAAATATCGGTAAAACACTGTCCTTTGAACAATTTTGGTTTCCCCGCACGATAAATTTTACAGACACACTTTAGAGTTTCCATTTTAGCAGATACTTGGCCTTCTTATACAGTTCTGAAACTGCTTTTTCTGCAAGCTCATTCCAATAATTGGCAATTGCAGCAGTCCGGCTCTTTCTGAAGAGCAAGAAGGAAGTAATTGAATAATACCTGGTTATCTGCTCTTAACTTGTTGCGATGTTATTTAAATCAAATTAAA
>Ga0256830_1001284_pt1 | contig 17909 bp, 12 predicted proteins | sample 128326metaG_FD_190537 | JGI IMG/M metagenome (GOLD analysis project Ga0256830, IMG submission 190537) | Hydrothermal vent microbial communities from Lau Basin, Pacific Ocean - 128-326 | ecosystem: Environmental > Aquatic > Marine > Hydrothermal vents | place: Pacific Ocean: Lau Basin | collected... | reverse complement strand
CTACTGCCGCCCACCTGTTTGAGTTGGATGGCACGGGCTACGATCCCCACGGTGCGATATCGCTGTCGAACAGGGATGTGCTTCCGCAAGAGAGGCCTCTTCTGCTGGAGGCAGTTCGGGCGGCGGTGCTTTGCAATGATGCATCACTGGAACAAAGAAAAAATGAATGGCTTGTCCATGGTGATCCGATGGAGGGGGCGCTGTTAGTATCAGGTTTAAAGGCGGGGATGGATATTGAGGCTGCGGCTAAACAATACCCTCGCACCGACCTTATTCCTTTTGAATCAGAGCACCGTTTTATGGCGACGCTTCATCACAGTCACACCGGTGATGCCTTCATCTTTCTCAAAGGGGCTCCTGAACGTGTATTGGAAATGTGTGCTCATCAGAGAACGGTTGATGGCGAACAGCCTCTGGATAGAAAGTACTGGCTGAACCGTGTCGAAGAAATGGCGCAGCAAGGCCAGCGAGTATTGGCCATTGCCGTCAAACCGGTAAACCACGAACAGCTGGGACTAAAGTTCAGTGACATAGAAAACGACCTGATTTTGCTGGGCATGTTCGGCTTGATCGATCCACCTCGCGAGGAAGCGATTGAGGCGGTGCAAGCTTGTGATAAAGCAGGCATCCGGGTGAAGATGATCACAGGCGATCACGGCGCCACAGCGCGTGCCATCGCCCGGCAACTGAAACTCGTTAATGCCGATGATGTACTCACCGGACAAGAACTTGAATCAATGAGTGAGGATAATTTGCGGAAACGTGTGCAAGATGTTGATGTATATGCTCGAGTTAATCCTGAACATAAGCTGCTTTTAGTAAAACTGATGCAGGAACAGGGTTTGATTGTGGCAATGACAGGCGATGGAGTAAACGATGCCCCGGCCTTGAAACGTGCCGATGTAGGAACAGCCATGGGCCAGAATGGTACCGAAGCGGCCAAGGAAGCCGCCGAAATGGTGCTGGCCGATGATAATTTTACATCAATCACTCACGCCGTGGAAGAGGGTCGTACGGTATATGACAACCTCAAGAAGACCATCATTTTTATTTTACCGACTAATGGCGGTGAAGCGCTGATTATTCTTGCCGCCATTTTGTTTGGTTTTCACCAGCTGCCGTTAACGCCGGTACAGATACTCTGGGTGAATATGATCACTGCTGTTACGTTAGCGCTGTCGCTGGCATTTGAGCCGCCCGAAAAGAATGTAATGTTGCGCCCTCCACGCGATGCCCATGAACCTATGCTTACATCTCATCTTATTTGGCGTGTTGCGTTTGTCTCCGTTATTCTTATGAGTGGAACATTCGGGCTTTTTCTCTGGGAGATGGAACAAGGCGTCAGTATCGAGCATGCACGAACTGTGGCTGTGAACACACTTGTGACGTTCGAAATTTTTTATCTATTCAACTCTCGTTATATCACAGCATCGATATTTAACCGGACAGGATTAACCGGCAACCGTTATGTGCTGATTGCCATTGGCATACTTATCATCTTTCAACTAGGTTTTACTTACCTTCCGCCAATGCAGTCCTTGTTTGGCACTACAAGCATTGACTTTAATAGATGGTTCCGTATTTTGTTTGTTTCCTCCTCGGTATTATTCCTGGTTGAGTTGGAGAAGTATTTTGTTAGACAGATGGATCGGAACCTAAATACGAATTTAAACCATAAATAGGGTTGGTTAAGGAGTCTATGGATTTTGAATGGGTCGCTATAGCGCTGGGTGATGTTGCCTGGATTTCCCTGGTTTTTTCCCTGGGTTTCCTGGCAAGACTGATTAGCCTGCCGCCATTAGTAGGTTTTCTGGCAACCGGCTTCGTGCTCAATTATATGGGTATTGTGAGCGGAGAAATGTTGCAGAAGCTTGCTGATTTGGGTATCACTCTGCTGCTGTTCACTGTTGGCCTGAAGCTGAACCTGAAGGTGTTGATAAGGCCGCAGGTCTGGGCGGTGACTGCGCTGCATATCTCAGTCATTATTACCCTCTTCGGTGCGGCTATCTTTGGCCTGGCCCTGATGAGTGTGCCGCTCTTCTCCGGCTTGAATCTCAAGCTTTCGCTGATGCTTGCCTTTGCATTGAGCTTTTCCAGCACCGTTTTTGTGGCCAAGTCGCTGGAAGAGAAGGGGGAGATGAAGTCCCTGCATGGACGGATCGCTATCGGTATTCTGGTTATGCAGGACTTGGCTGCTGTCATTTTTCTTGCAGCATCCACAGGGAAGATCCCTTCGCTCTGGGCGCTGCTGCTGTTTCTACTCATTCCGCTACGATCGCTGTTTCACTATCTGTTACAGAAAACAGGTCATGGTGAAATGTTGATTCTGTATGGTCTGGTCTTGGCTCTGGGTGGAGCTGAACTTTTTGAACTGGTTGGAGTGAAAGACGATCTGGGTGCGCTCATCATGGGGTTGCTGATCTCGACCCACCCCAAATCGAAAGAGATGGTCAAATCAATGCTGGGTTTTAAGGACCTTTTCTTGGTAGGCTTTTTCCTCTCCATCGGCATGTCGGGTCAGCTCTCGCTGGAGGCGTTGATCATCGGGCTCCTGATCGTCCCTTTTGTCTTCGTCAAATCGGCACTCTTTTTTGCGTTAATGACCCACTTCAAACTACGAGCACGGACCTCATTGTTGGCGACTCTGAACCTGACCAACTACAGTGAATTCGGCCTGATTGTTGCGGCGATTGGCGTAACCAATGGCTGGCTGGCTGGCGAATGGCTTGTTATCATTGCTATCGCACTCTCCCTCTCTTTTGTTGTCGCAGCACCTTTAAACAGCCGGGATGACAAAATCTATAGCTCGTTCAGAGAGTATTGGCGGAAGTTTCAACGCAAAGAGAGGCTTCCAGATGAGATGTTGTTGGATACGCTTGGTGCATCTATTGCCATATTTGGTATGGGCAGAGTAGGTAGTGGCGCTTATGACAGGATGCGCGACTTCCATGGTGAAACGGTGGTCGGTATCGATTTTGACGCTGAGCTGATAAATAAACATCGGTCGATAGGGCGCAATGTTTTGCACGGCGATCCAAGCGATGCGGATTTCTGGGACAAACTAGAGAAAGACCACAGCATTAAACTCATCATGCTGGCGCTGCCGAACCTGGAAGCCAACCTAGATGCTCTGGAACAACTTCGGGAGATATCTTTCCCAGGACGCATTGCCGCGACAGCAAGGTACTCGGATGAGGAGGAGCGGTTACGCAAGTCAGGTGCAACCGCTGTGTTTAATATCTACACCGAAGCAGGCACAGGGTTTGCTGAACATGTTGAGGTTCAAGACCAAGAAGGAACGTTCAGGAGTTGATTCCTACACTGGCAAAGAAGTTGCGGATCGAACTGATTGTCATGCGTACGGTCTGCAGAACCGGCATGGCTGATTTTTTCACTGGAAATACAGCAGAAAAGATTGGATTGTTCTGTTCTATCAGAATAGGCGGCATCCCTGTAGTTATGTCGTCAAATAATTCTGTAGGTTACAATTGTAAAAGGATCTGCGCCATCCCAGGTGATGCTGACCGTGACCTTGCCTATCCCTTTAATTCCAGATTGTTCTATTACTTTACTCCAGGAAAAGATCATGTCCCCCATTTCTTCCTTACCTTTCCACTCTCCTTCTCTTATTTTGTTGGCCATATCAATTTCAGAGAGCACTTTTCTGCTGACGAGGGCGGCGCGGGAAAGATCAATCGCATAGGAGGTTCTGGTAATACTCATGTTTTGAGAATGAAGTAAAAAGACAAGGGTAAATGAAATAATAGAAAGGGCAATCATAACTTCAAGAAGAGTAAAACCATGTTCACTTAAATCAGTTCGCTTCAATGTAACCTTTATGTTGTTTTACATTACGTGAGAGGTAAGATATTTCCAGAGTGATCTCTTCATCTTCTTTACCTCTTAAGTGGATGAAAGAAGGATTTGCTTTACCACCGGGATAAAAAACTATCCTTGCTTCGCCGTCAATAATTTTTTCTTCACCGTTCAAAACTATGTCGATGATTTTGACGCTTTCAGATAATGTAACAGGTCTCAAAAGAGATTTATTATCAACCGTGCCGTCACTCCTGGTAACCCGGAAGGTACCGTTATCGAGTTTGCAGTGAAGTATCAAGATTTCCTGTCTGTACATGGAGAGGTCTCTGACATGCTCAATGTAAACCGATAGTTTTGATACGCTGCTTGCCAGTTCTCCCGAAGATACAAATGATATAAGCCTCGGAACAGATAAAGTTAAAAAAAGTCCCATAATAAAAAGGACCATTGTTATTTCAATAAAAGTGAATCCTCTGCTAGTTGAGCCGCCAGCTTTCAACATCCTCATTGTCACCTTCTCCGCCGTCTTCTCCATCGGCGCCGTACGATTCTATGTCATACTCCTTGTTATGGACTCCAGGGGAGATGTAGATAAAATTGTTGCCCCACGGGTCAAGCGGGACAGTTCCTCCCTCCAGATATCCGCCACTTTTATATTTGTTTGGTATTCTGCCCACAGTCGGTTTTTCAACCAGCGCTTCAAGGCCTTGCTCAGTGGTAGGATAAAAACTGTTGTCAAGATAGAAAAACTTTAAAGCGCCTTCAAGATTTTCTATCTGCAGTTGCGCCTTCGCCCGTCTGGCCTGTTCCGGTTTATCCATCATTCGCGGAGCAACCAAACCTATTAGTATCCCGAGTATAATAATGACGACAAGAATCTCGACCAGTGTAAAACCGTTCTTATTTCTAAATAATTTCTTCATTTAATCTCCCTCCTGAGAAAGCTTTAATAAGGTAATTTAATAGTATTTGAAATTCCTTTTTCTGTAAATCCCGGCATCAGTTTTTTTTGCAGAGTGGATCAATCCTTATTTTGCCGATAGTTTATTGATTGAATAAATTATTTTATACCGATATGTTTAATCTGCAATCAACCCTTCCAAACAAACAGGTTTGATAGGTGCGGTACAAACGGCGGGTTATCTTTGATTTGTGTTCACTGTTAAAAAGTAATTGTATCTGCCCGTTAAATCGATTACTGACATGAAGCTTAACACTCTGTGCATTTTTATTATGAGTCTGTTCCATAGCCCTGGTTACTGACAATTTACAAATTTTGAATTGCTGAAATAATCAATGTCACACTCATGTGGCCGGGATTGCTGTATCTAGGTTTGATGTCCACTTTCCTTATTTTAATATTATGTCCTGAAGACTCAATGGTATACATATATTTCACAAGGGGTGTTATTGAAACATTCTCAAGTTCGACAACAACAGTCGACTCAATGTAATCGGTTTTAGTCGCCGTAGAAGGTTTCATGGCCTTAATCTGTCTTTTCAGGCCGGCATCGGCGGCAGCTCTATCCAGAAAAGAAAAAAGAGTAAAATCATCTTTTTTATTGTGGCTTGAGCTGCCTGATTTTTTGACCTTTTCCTTTAAGTCTTTGTACCGTTCTGACATTACTGCAATACTGATCAAAGTTTTCTTTTTTGCCTCCACCTTTTTTTTATAAAAATCTTTCCTGTCTTTAAGAGGAAGAATTATGACGAAGGTAAATAGAATAAAGGCAATGAAAACAGATGCAATTTTGAGAGTTTTTTTATCCCGGTCGCCAAGGTTGTCTAGGTAATTCATTTATCCAACCATTAAGTTCATTTCAAATATGGGAAGAAGTACGGCAAGTGCGATAAATCCGACTACCAATCCCATTGCCACGATTAATACAGGCTCTAAGATGGATGTCAAGGCGCCGGCAACAGATTCCACATCTCTATCAAAACTGTTTGCTACGTTTAGTAGCATCTGTTCAAGTCTGCCGCCTTTTTCTCCCACTGAAATCATATGAATTGCAACGGGAGGAAATACGGCCCTGGCTTTTAATGCCGAAGCAATGTCCCCTCCCTCGGAGATGTTTTTTTTTGCAGCTACAATAATATCGGAAAGGATGGAATTTTTAACCACATCTTTGACGATATCAAGCGCCTTGGTGACAGGTACTCCTCCATTTAAAAGAAGAGAGAGTGTTCTGGCAAATCTCGAAACCTCAACTTTTAAAATCATATCTCCCACGAAAGGAATTTTTAATAAAAGCTCATCAAAAAAATATTTCCCCTTTTTCGTTTTGTAAAACCTGTATGCCGCAAAAAAAGTGAGGCCGATTACAATTAACTGGTATACCCAATAACCATGTATAAAATTGGTTGTACTGATCAGCAGACGGGTGGGAAGAGGCAAAGACTCGCTCATATTATCAAATATGCTGATAATTTGCGGTATTACAAGAGTGAACAAAATAGCCATAACAACAACACCGATTAATGTCATAATAATGGGGTAGGCGAGGGCCGCGGTAACCTTGCTTTTAATTGCCTCCTGCTTTTCCCCGAGTTCGGCAAGTTCTTCCATTATTTCATCCAGACCGCCCCCAGTCTCCCCAGCTTTTACAAGGTTTACGTAGGTTGTTGAAAAGAGACGGGGAAAATCAGCCAGAGCTTCGGAAAAGGGGCTGCCGCTGGAGACTTTTTCTTTAATATCAACGATGATTTTGCTCAGTTCGGAATGTCCGCCCTGTTCTGCCAGGGCTGCCAAGCTTTCGGTAATGTGCATACCTGAAGAAATCAATGTGCTCAACTGCCTTGTAAATGCATTCACTTCAGATTTCTTGACCTTTTTTCTCCTGACTTTTTTACTCTTTCCGCTGGTAAGTTCGGAATCCTGAGAGAGTTCGAAGGGAAAAAGCCCCTTGCTTTTCAGTTTTGCTGAAGCCTGGGCAGCGCTGTCTGCGTCGATTATGCCGGTTTTCATTTTGCCGGAAGAATTGTATGTTTTGTATTTGAAGACAGACATATTTTTTTGTCACTAAAAAATTGTTTTTGCGCCGAAGTCATTAGGCATAGCTAAAAATGGAGGGGATGAGTTATATCTTTCCTTACCGCTTCTGAACCTTTGACTATCCGGTTCACATAACTTTTTTTCCATTCACCGATATTCGAGGGGCGAACATTCTGCCGTTTATTGTGACATTAATATCTTTTTTTCTTCCTGAAAATGCCTCAAGAAATGGAAGGTAACTTCCAAGAGCTCCATTTTCCCCATTTTTGATCTCAACTTTTGCTTTTAAGTTAATGCGGGATCCGGGCAGTTGCTCGTTGAGAGTAATCTTGCCCTGTCCCTCCAGCTTAATTCCTTCACCTGACATTTCACTTATACGGAGGTCAATTTTTTTATTTTTTTTATTTGCCGTAATACTAAATCGATCAACCAGAATTTCCGGCAGAAAGGGTGATGACCAGTAAATAAGTAATGAATTCCCTGAAGCGGAGACGGAAGCGTTGCCGGTTAGAATATTACTATTAATGTCTATGTTACCGTCAATGCTTATTTCCCCCTTTTTAACCTTGAATTGATTGCCGTATTGAAGGCCGGCTATATTCAGATCGGCGGCAACCAGTTGAAGTACGAGAGATTCATTATCAAAAAACAGATTGCCTTTTCCGGTCCCGCCGTTGAGAATTTCAAAGTTTATCGATCGGGCGCCGGAAAAAATGGTTGCCGCCTCAAGCTGCAATGAGAGTTTGTCAATCCTCGGGCTTATAAATTTTGTTTTGGGAGTATCTGTTTTTATTATCAGGTTTTCAAGTTCAATGCCGAGTGGGAGAGCCAATCTGGAATCAGTCAATGATATCTCAATACCAACGCGTCTGGCAAGAGATTGGATGACATATATCTTAATCTCTCTGTAAGGAGCCCTGATGATTACAAATACGATAAGGACAAACAGAAAAGAAAGTACAATTTTAACCTGTCTTTTTCTTATAATTTTTGCCATGTTCAAAATTAATCAGAACCCTGGGTTACGGCGATGACCTCTTCCATGGTAGTAACCCCCTGGAAGACTTTTTTCATCCCTTCCTCTTTCATGGTAGTCATTCCCATTTTTTTTGCCTCATTAATAATCGCAATCCTGTCGTTTGATTCAACAATAAGCCTTCTCATAGTTTCATTGATTCCCATTATTTCATATATGGCCGTCCGCCCTTTATAACCGGTTTCCGAACATACTGCACAGCCGGCGCCTTTGAAAAAGGTATGACCTGCTTCAGCATTACTTAAACCGAGTTGACTAATAATTTTATCGGACGGTTTAAACTCAATTCTGCAATTATTGCATATTTTTCTGACCAGCCTTTGCGCAATGACTCCTCTCAGCGTTGCCGAAACGAGAAACGCTTCCATTCCCATGTCAACCAGCCTGATAACGGCACTTGCGGCATCGTTGGTGTGGAGAGTGCTGAAAACCAGATGTCCCGTCAAAGATGCCTGGGTAGCAATTTCTGCTGTCTCAAGGTCACGTATCTCACCAACCATAACTATGTCGGGATCTTGTCGAAGTATTGAGCGCAGCCCTGCCGCGAAGGTCAGTCCCACTTTTGTATTTACCGGTATCTGACCTATTCCGGCCACCTGGTATTCTACCGGGTCTTCCACGGTCAAAATATTTCTTTCCGGTGAATTGAGTTTTTCAAGCGCGGCATAGAGCGTTGTGGTTTTTCCGCTTCCCGTCGGGCCAGTGACAAGGATTATTCCGTTAGAGGAAGTTATGAGATGATTAAACACTTCAAGCTGGCGGTTATCCATTCCCAGATCTTCAGTCCCTATAAGAATACTGGATCGGTCCAGAATTCTAAGCACCAGTCTCTCCCCAAATGATGTTGGTATGACTGAAAGCCTTATATCAACATCCTTCCCGGCTACTTTAAGTCTTATGCGTCCATCCTGGGGGAGGCGCTTTTCGGCGATATTCAGGCCGGCCATGATTTTTATTCTCGACACAATTGCGCCATGGTAAACTTTGGGCGGACTCAATTTCTCATACAGGGTACCGTCAATTCTAAATCTGATTTTAAGTTTTGATTCATAAGGCTCAATATGAATGTCACTTGCTCTTCCTTTTATAGCCTGATAAAAAAGTTTGTTAACCAGCCTGATTATAGGAGCCTCATCAGAAAGATCCAACAGGTCTTCCGCCTCTTCAAGATCAAGAGACAGAGTACCGATATCGTCTCCGCTTAAATCTTCAATTACCTCCTCGGGAGAGACAAAACTCTCTTCCATAAGACTATGTATTATCTTGATTATTTCATCCGGAGGGGATAAAACCTGGACTACGTCACATCCGGTAAGCGACTGAAGGTCATCGATCGGCTCAGTATTTAAAGGGTCCGACATTGCTATGAAATAAGCGCCTTCTTCAAATCTATAGGGAAGTATATTGTTTTTTTTAAGGAAATTCAGAGGGGCTGTTTTTGTAAGATCCTCACTGCTGATACTCATCTCAATAGAGTCCAGGTAGGGTATGTCAAACTGCTCGGCAAGAGCTTTTAAAAGGTCACGAATATCAATGTATCCAAGTCGGACAAGAATATTACCCAATAACTCGTTTTTTGTCTTCTGCGCCGAAAGAGCCGATTCAAGCTGTTCTCCACTGATTAAGTCTTTTGCAAGAAGTATTTTACCTAGTAACTGCATAATGTCGAATTTTCATATCATAATGTCTCTATTGCAAATAACGAGGGGTAATTCCTTACTTTTAATTACTTTCTTCACTTCCTAGCGGAGCGGATGTCTTCTTTTTTTCTGGATTTTCAGTATGGCTCCCGTGCGATTCCCTGTCCTTGTCTATTTCTTCCCTTTTTCTTACTGTAATTTTATCAATAGTTTCCGAATCCTTGATTATTCTCGGCGTAAGGAATATTAACAGGTTGGTTTTTTTCTTGGTATGGGTTGTAGATCTGAAAAGAGCGCCTAATATAGGAATATCACCTAAAAAGGGCACCTTGGTTTTTGTGGTAGTATCATTGTCCCGGATAAGTCCTCCTATTGCAACAGTCTGATTATCTTTTGCCACTATGGTTGTGCTTGCGGACCTGATGGTTGTCATCAAGTCTGCCGCCTCTTCAAGCTTGAATTCCTGCACATTGGATATTTCCTGGTAAATCTTCAACTTGACAAAGTCACTCTCATTTATCTGGGGTGTTATTCTAAGTTTAATGCCCACATCTTTTCTTTCAATAGTTGTCAGAACATTGCCTCCCGTCGACTGACTTGTTCCGGTAATAAAAGGCACATTTTCTCCGATAATTATTTCAGCTTCCTCGTTATCCGTGGTCATAAGATGCGGGGTAGAGAGAACGTTAACACCTGATTCCGTCTCCAGCGCCCTTAAAAGAGCGCCTATATTGTGGTAGGTATTGCCCCCGAATTCTATAGTGCCTTTTACAGCGCCGACTACCAGCCCGGCCCCCACACCCAACGGGTTCTGGCTTACATCCGAAATTCCCCCAAAGGTTGATCCTCCGATAACCTGTGTCCCGGAACTGTTTGAAGTATCCGTGGTGGCTCTGAACTCTATTCCAAGCTCCCTTTGTTTATCCATGCTGATTTCCATTATCGTCGCCTCCACATAGACCTGTCTGCGCCTGATATCCAGCTTTTCTATGACTCCCTTAACAATTTTATAATCGTTGGGCGAGGATATGATAACGAGAGAGTTGGTTGCTTTGTCAGGGGTTATCAGAATCTCTCCCACTATGGGAGCGCCCGCTGCCGGCGCTTTTCTGCCCGCAACAGTTTTATTCTTCTTTCCAGTCATAACCCCAAGTACTTTTGAGAGGTCTTCGGCAACGGCATTTTTCAGATAATAAACATGAATCTGGCCTCCTTCAACGGATGTTTCCACATCCATCACCTTGACAAGGTCTTTAATGGCCGACATATCGTCATCATTTGCGACAACAACAAGCAGGTTCGTCCGTTCATAAGGGATTATTTTAAGAGCGGTCTGTTTTGAGGAAAACTTCTTCATCTTGCTTCCCCCTGCGGCTCTTTTGTTTTGAAGGGGAAATATGTTTAAAAGATGTTTTGACAAATTTTCAGCGGAAGCATATTTAAGGGCAATGACCTCAATCCTTTCCGCCATAAGATCTGTGTCTATTTCACTAATAATTTTAAGGAGACGGCGTATATTTGAGGAGATATCGGTTATGACCAGGGTGTTTGTCGGAGCATATTCAATCATGACTCCGTTTCTGGATATCAGAGGGATGAGAGCTTTTCTTACACTTGAAGACGCTGCATTTTTTAGAGGGATAATCTGTGTGACCATCCCGTCATCCTTTGCGATACGGGCAGCATCGCTTCCAACTTTGGTAACGGTGAGAGTTTTGGATGCGTCGGGTTTTGGGATAATTTTTATTATGCCTCCAGACTCTACAGCGGAAAAACCGCTTACTTCAAGAATTGACTGGAAAACCTTGTACGCTTCGTCGGCAGTGATTTTTGATGGAGAACTTACAGTAACTTTTCCCTTTACCTTGCTGCCGACGATAATATTTTTACCGGTAAGTTCGCTGATAAATTTTATTATTACCCTTATATCCGCATTTTCAAAATCCATTGAATACTGTTTCTCCGCGGCAATCACAATTGTTGCGGAATGTAATAATAGTGTGAATATGAGTATTGAAAGTGTCTTAACAAAACATTTTTTCTTCATTATTCTCCCTGCAAAATTAGTATGATCTTTAACGTTTTTGCTCCCGGATACGGTTGATTCCGGTCTGACTGCAAACTTAATAAAGATGAAAAACAAATACAGATATCTTAATTTGTTTTTTATATCAAGGATTAAATAAAAGACGCGCCTTCGAGATCAGTTCCAAAAAAACTCTTATCTTACTTCGTAGCGTATAGTCTCTTCTTTTCCATTACGGTCAATGTCAAGGACAAAACTCCCGCCGTTTTTTAACTGTTGATAAACCTGAAATGCCTCTTCAGGCCTGTTGATGCTTCTGCCGTTAATCTCCTTTACTATGTCACCGTTTTCAAGGCCAATGCTTTCAATAAGGCTTCCTTTTTTTATGTTCATCAGTTTATATCCGGATGGCTTACCTTTTACTATGTTAGGCACAACTCTAACCTGAGTCATAAACTGAGTGACGTTTCCTGACAATTTTTCAGCCTCTTTCTTGTCAAGAATAAAGCTGTTGGCCGATACTCTGGTTACACCTTCGGTTTTACTGGACAACCTCTCTTCGATTGTATCGGCGCCGCCGTTTTTTGAAGTATCCTCAAATTTCATTTTAAGTACCTCTTCCCGGCCTTTATTGTTCAGGACAACTCTTGTCCGTTTGATTTTAACGATTATTACTCCATCAACCTCGTCTCCCTGGTGATATAACAGCTGTTTTTTTTTGCCTGGGATATCAATTATGGCAAATGACTTTTCCGCAGGTCCTGTAACCGTGCCGATGAGCTTATAATTTAATGATGACAAAGGAAGGTTTTTATCATCATCCTGATCAAGCTTTTCCATCAGCTTTTCCTCTTGAACCGGAGATGGCTCCTCTTTGGCGGAAACCTTTAGAAGGTTAAAAAAATTCTTTTCCCAGATGGGGCGGTAATAATCAAAACCAAATTTTCTGCCTGCTTTAAAAGCAGGAGTACTGTCCTCTATTATCGGAGTTGTAGTGAGAGGCAAGCTTCCCCTGATCAACTGGGCGACAATTCCTGATGTCATGTAAGCGGACGCCAGCAGAATCAAACCTTTTATTGTTAAGGATATTTTTTTTTCATCCATGACTTAAAATAGCGGCGGATGTGACAGCCTTTGAGAAAATTAAAACCTGCAACAAAAAAATATAGCACTTTATTTAAAAAATCAAAAGGGTTATGTGATTTTAATTCAAATCCCGGACATTGATATTTCTTTATTATAATCACTCATGAGTATTGCCTGCTTTATATGGATAAAGCCAGGCAATTAAATTAATCGAAAGAGGATTCAAGAATGTTTTTATTGTTTCAGCAGCCTTGTTTAATACCACGCACTTTCAGTGCATAGGTTTTTATTTTTATCAAAGGTTTGAATAAGTGTTATCTGTTTTATTCCATTTCATCGAAAACGGAATTCTATCATTTCAACAAGCTGTAAACGATCTTAGATACCGAGATTGCCGGTACGACGTCTTTTTTACGATACTATCAACATAAGGTGTTTTTAAATATGTACTCATCTAATGAAAAGTCAAATTGCCTGGTGGATCTAACCTGTTGTGAATAAAGCAAAATATATACTCGATATGAGCGTGGACTGTTTTGGTAAGCTGATTGGGCGCATTGCAGGATAAATCTATCAGTACTAATGTTATTTAATGGCTTGACAGGCAAAGAAAAATCTACTATGGTTGCACCTAATGGAATTAGTGAGTAATCCTCTCCGGGTTATTCTTTATAAGCATATCATCTTTCATATTCAGTTGCCGGCCCTCACAAACTAAAAATATATTACCTGCGTTGTTATCATACTCAACGGCTGTTTTCCAAATTGGGATCTAACAAATTAGATATATGCAACTGAAGTGATTATCAACCGCATTTGCCGCTGTGTCTTGTGGGGTGTTTCAAATATCGTTCATAATTTCACGGTTCCTTGCTTCGAATCCCATATCATATGACGACCGCAAATAAGTTTATTTATTAATTGGTTAAAATAATAACCTTCCAATTAGAAAAAAAAACACAGTCAGCTGGTCGACATCGATCTTTAAATAACATCTCAGGTTAATTGAAGTTTGTTTATCATCCGATTGCCGGACTGTTTCCATAAATTAGCCAAACAACATTATTAATACCTCATATTTTAAATAACCAACATCAACTGAAGGAGAAGGAGTCTGTATGAATTTAAAGGAACTGAAAGAGGAGAAAATAGGCGCTCTCATAAAGATGGCTGAAGACATCGGAGTTGAAAGCGCTTCAGGCATGAGAAAACAGGAACTTATCTTTGCCATGCTCCAAGCCCAGACTGCAAAAAACGGCAACATATACAGTGAGGGTGTGCTGGAGATACTTCCCGACGGTTTTGGATTTCTAAGGGCCCCCGATTACAATTATCTGCCGGGGCCTGATGATATATATATTTCTCCTTCCCAGATTAGAAGGTTCGGATTAAGAAAGGGAGACATAATTTCAGGTCAGATAAGGCCTCCTAAGGATTCGGAGAGATATTTTGCCCTTTTGCGTGTGGAAAAAATCAATCATGATAAACCGGAAAAGTCAAAAGGGAAGATACTCTTTGATAATCTCACTCCACTCTATCCGGATGAGCATATCAAGCTGGAAACAAGCCAGGAAAACCTCTCCGGCAGGATAATGGACATAGTAAGTCCAATCGGTAAAGGACAAAGAGGACTTATAGTGGCCCCGCCTAGAACCGGTAAGACAGTGCTGCTTCAAAATATTGCAAACAGTATTACTGTGAACTATCCGGAAATCTATCTGATAGTTCTGCTTATTGATGAAAGGCCGGAAGAAGTCACCGACATGATTCGTTCTGTTAAAGGAGAGGTGGTAAGCTCTACCTTTGACGAGCCTGCTCAGAGACATGTGCAGGTGGCTGACATGGTTATCGAAAAGGCCAAAAGGCTTGTGGAACACAAAAAGGATGTGGTAATACTGCTTGACAGCATAACCAGGCTGGCCAGGGCATTTAACTCGGTAATCCCGCCAAGCGGAAAAGTATTATCGGGGGGGCTAGATTCAAACGCATTGCAGAAGCCGAAAAGATTTTTCGGCGCTGCCAGGAATGTGGAGGAGGGGGGCAGCCTCACGATTATCGCCACGGCGCTTGTGGATACCGGCAGCAGGATGGATGAAGTTATTTTTGAAGAATTTAAAGGTACCGGAAATATGGAGCTCCATCTCGACAGAAAGCTTGTGGAGAAGAGGATATTCCCTGCAATAGATATCAACAAGTCGGGGACGAGAAAGGAAGAACTCCTTTTAAATCAGGAAGATCTTAACAAGATATGGATACTGCGTAAAATTCTTCACCCTCTTAACTCAATTGACAGTATGGAATTTCTTCATGAAAAGTTATTAAAAACCAAGAGCAACAGGGAATTCTTTGATATTATGAATAAATAGCAAATATTCAGACAGTCGGAAGCAGTTAGAAGTAAAATAGAAAAGACGGAATAAACAAAACGAACTTTGTATCGGTCTTCAGCGCGAGAATTTTTTATACCCTTTTACAAAACCGGGCATTTACTTTCTGTTATCGGGCATCGGAAAACAATGTCTTTTATCGGCTTGTTTCTTCCGAATAACTTTTCAAGTTTTACAGCCCGAGCGGGATAAAAACAATAGTACTTTTATTTCCGTCTAATGACTATCCTTCTTCTTTAAGCGCCGCCTGAGCAGCCGCAAGCCTTGCAATCGGCACACGGTAAGGAGAGCAGCTCACATAATCAAGGCCTATATTGTGGCAAAATTCAACTGATGACGGCTCGCCGCCATGTTCACCGCAGATGCCGAGCTTTATATCCGGTCTGGTGAATCTCCCCTTTTCAACCCCCATCTTTACAAGCTGACCGACCCCTGCCTGATCAAGAGCCACAAAGGGATCTATGTCGTATATCCCGTTTTCCACATAGTAGGGAAGAAAATGTCCCGAATCATCACGGCTGACTCCCAGAGCGGTCTGAGTAAGGTCGTTGGTGCCGAACGAGAAGAACTCCGCCTCGTTTGCTATATCATCTGCAGTAAGCGCGGCGCGGGGAAGTTCTATCATTGTTCCTATGAGGTATTTTATGTTGCACTGTTTTTCATTGATTACATCATCGGCAACCTTTACCACCCTCTCCTTGATGTAGCCGAGCTCTTTCACATGCCCCACAAGCGGGATCATTATCTCCGGGACAATGGAGTAACCATCATCATTTACAAGTTCGCAGGCAGCTTCAATAATAGCCTTGACCTGCATCTCGTATATCTCCGGATATGTGACTCCGAGCCTGCATCCCCTGTGGCCGAGCATGGGGTTTACTTCCTTCAGGTTTTCGGTCTTGTGTTTCAGATCTTCAATAGGCACTCCCATATCGACGGCTATTTCCTCCAGATCCCTTTTGGTGTGGGGCAGGAACTCGTGAAGCGGCGGGTCGAGAAGCCTTATGGTGACGGGAAGCCCTTTCATTTCCCTGAAGATTCCCTTGAAATCGGCTTTCTGCATCGGTTCAATTTTGTCAAGGAACCTTTTTCTGTCCTCTTCCGTGTCGGAGAGGATCATAGAGCGAACCGCCATTATTCTGTCAGCCTCAAAGAACATATGCTCGGTTCTGCAGAGCCCTATACCTTCAGCGCCAAAAGTCCTCGCCTGCCTGGCGTCAGCCGGTGTGTCGGCATTGGTTCTCACTTTGAGACGCCTCGTTCTGTCCACCCATTCCATCAGTGTTTCAAAATCACCGGAAAGTTCGGGGTCAATGGTAGGCACCTCGCCGAGTATTACTTCGCCCGTGCTTCCGTCCAGTGTAATGATATCACCTTTCTTGACTACCGTTCTGTGGACGATAAATTGTTCCATTTTGTAATCTATCCTTATATCTCCCGCACCGGCAACACAAGAGCGGCCCATACCTCTGGCCACAACTGCCGCATGAGACGTCATTCCGCCTGTCGCCGTGAGAATACCCTGGGCTGCATGCATGCCGTGAATATCCTCCGGGGATGTTTCCTGTCTTACAAGTATCACTTTTAGTCCGAGTTTTGCCGCCGTCTCCGCATCATCTGCAGAAAAAACCACCTCACCGTAAGCTGCTCCCGGCGACGCCGGAAGTCCCCTGGTTAAAATATTTTTTTCAGCCTTCGGATCAAGCATGGGATGGAGCAGCTGGTCAAGCTGAGACGGTTCCACCCTCATAATCGCTTCATTTTCGGATATGATTCCTTCGTTTACCATATCAACGGCTATTTTGACGGCCGCTGCGGCAGTGCGTTTACCGTTTCTTGTCTGAAGCATCCATAGTTTCCCTTTTTGGACGGTAAACTCAATATCCTGCATGTCCCTGTAATGTTTCTCAAGCTTTTTATATACATCAACTAGATCATTATAAACGTCGGGCATTACTTCCTCCATCGTGGGAAGTCCCGTCTCGTTTTTTGCGGTCTTGTTCACCGGCTGGGGCGTTCTGATTCCGGCAACTACATCTTCACCCTGGGCATTTACAAGAAATTCGCCAAAAAATATTTTTTCACCCGTTGAAGGATCTCTTGTAAAGGCAACACCTGTTGCGCTGTCATCGCCCATGTTTCCATAAACCATGGAGCAGACATTTACGGCGGTTCCCCATTCGGCAGGGATATTGTTCAGCTTACGGTACGTTATCGCCCGCGGCACCTCCCATGAGTCAAAAACAGCGTTTATCGCTCCCCAAAGCTGCTCCTCGGGATTATCGGGAAAAGGTTTGCCCGTTGTTTCCCTGACCTTTGATTTGAACTCATTTACAAGTTCCTTCAGATCTTCAGCCGAGAGGTCGGTATCTTTTCGCACCCCTCTGGCGTACTTCTTTTTTTCAAGTATATCTTCAAGGATTTCGCCATTCATTCCCATAACTACATTGCTGTACATCTGGATGAACCGCCGGTACGAATCATAACCGAAGCGTTCATTGGCAGACTGGTTAATCAGTCCCTGCACGGTATTATCATTAAGACCTATGTTCAAAACAGTGTCCATCATGCCGGGCATCGATACCCTTGCACCGGAACGAACCGAAACAAGGAGAGGATTTTCTTTGTTGCCAAATACAGCCCCCATGACTTTTTCTGTTTTGGCCATATTCTCGTCAACAGCCTTCTTGAGGCCGTCGGGGTAAGTTTTACCGTGATCGTAATAATAGGTGCAGACTTCCGTGCTGATAGTAAAGCCGGCTGGCACCGGTATCCCAAGATTTGTCATTTCGGCAAGATTAGCGCCCTTGCCTCCCAGCAGGTCTTTCATTTCAGCAGTCCCATCGGCCCTGCCGTTCCCAAAGAAGTAAACATATTGTTGAGTCATCGTATTATCTCCTCTCGTTTACCAACACATATC
>Ga0256830_1001283_pt1 | contig 17919 bp, 14 predicted proteins | sample 128326metaG_FD_190537 | JGI IMG/M metagenome (GOLD analysis project Ga0256830, IMG submission 190537) | Hydrothermal vent microbial communities from Lau Basin, Pacific Ocean - 128-326 | ecosystem: Environmental > Aquatic > Marine > Hydrothermal vents | place: Pacific Ocean: Lau Basin | collected... | reverse complement strand
GAGCGAGTCCGCGCCCTGCTTGATGCTGAACACGAAATCGCCTTTCTTGACATCGACACTGATCACGCTGCCCGGTTTATACTTGCCTGACAGCAGTTCCTGTGCCAACGGATTTTCCAGCCGTTGCTGAATTGCGCGCTTCAACGGTCTTGCGCCATACACCGTGTCGAACCCGGCTTCGCCCAACTTGTCGAGCGCCTTGTCGCTGACCTTCAGCTCCAGGCCGTTTTCGGCCAGGCGCTTACGCAGCTGCTCGATCTGGATCGTACAGATCGCACGGATCTGTTCGGCCGCAAGCGGATGGAAGACTACCACTTCATCGATACGATTGATGAACTCAGGGCGAAAATGCGTGCCGACGATCTCCATCACCGATGACTTCATTTTTTCATAGTTCTCCTCGCCTGCCAGTTCCTGGATCACGTGTGAACCAAGATTCGAAGTCATCACGATCACGGTGTTCCTGAAATCCACGGTGCGCCCGTGACCGTCGGTCAAACGCCCGTCATCCAGCACCTGCAATAAGACGTTGAATACATCCGGGTGCGCCTTCTCGACCTCATCGAGCAGAATAACCGAATAGGGTCTGCGCCTGACTGCCTCGGTCAAGTATCCGCCTTCCTCGTAGCCTACATAACCCGGCGGTGCGCCGATCAGGCGGGCGACAGAATGCTTTTCCATGAACTCCGACATATCGATACGCACCATCGCCTCTTCGGTGTCGAACAGGATCTCGGCCAGTGCCTTGGTCAACTCGGTCTTACCCACACCGGTAGGCCCAAGAAATAGGAAGGAACCGTTCGGCCGGTTCGGATCCGACAGGCCGGCACGCGAACGCCGTATCGCGTTGGCGACTGCATTGACCGCCTCGTCTTGGCCGATCACGCGGCGATGAATGTCTTTTTCCAGGTGCAGCAATTTTTCGCGCTCTCCTTCGAGCATCTTGCTGACCGGAATACCGGTCCAGCGTGAAACCACTTCGGCGACTTCTTCTTCGGCAACATGGTTGCGCAGCAGTTTCATCTCTTTGGTTTCCGCTTCAGTCGCGGCACGCAGCTGCTTTTCCAACTCCGGAATGCGGCCGTACTGCAACTCCGACATTCTCGCCAGGTCACCGGCCCGGCGTGCGTTGTCGAGTTCGATACGCACCCGTTCGAGTTCTTCCTTGATGTGAGTCGCCCCCTGCAACGCTGCTTTTTCCGCTTTCCAGATTTCCTCGAGGTCCGAGTACTCTCGCTCGACCGCGGCAATCTCCTCGTTCAGCTTGTCGAGCCGCTTCTTCGATGCCTCGTCCGATTCCTTCTTCAAGGCTTCGCGCTCGATCTTGAGCTGGATCAGGCGCCGCTCCAGGCGGTCCATTTCTTCGGGCTTGGAATCGATTTCCATGCGGATACGGCTGGCTGCCTCGTCGATCAGGTCGATGGCCTTGTCAGGCAACTGGCGCCCGGAAATATAGCGGTGTGACAGCACCGCCGCGGCGACGATCGCCGGGTCGGTAATATCCACTCCATGATGCAGCTCGTAACGTTCTTTCAAACCACGCAGAATGGCGATGGTGTCCTCGACACTGGGTTCTTCGATCAGGATTTTCTGAAAACGGCGCTCCAATGCTGCGTCCTTTTCGATATGCTGGCGGTACTCATCGAGCGTAGTCGCACCGACACAATGCAGCTCACCGCGCGCCAGCGCCGGTTTCAGCATATTGCCTGCATCCATCGCCCCTTCGGCTTTGCCGGCACCGACCATCGTGTGAATCTCATCGATAAACAGGATGATCTGCCCTTCCTGCTTGGCCAGATCATTCAAGACTGCTTTCAGGCGTTCCTCGAAATCACCGCGGAACTTGGCACCTGCGAGTAACGCCCCCATGTCCAGTGACAGTACGCGTTTGCCTTTCAAGCCTTCAGGCACCTCAGCATTGACGATACGCTGTGCAAGTCCTTCGATGATCGCGGTCTTGCCGACACCTGGTTCACCGATCAGTACCGGGTTGTTCTTGGTGCGGCGCTGCAACACCTGGATCGTCCGGCGAATCTCGTCATCACGCCCGATCACCGGATCGAGCTTGTTCTGCTCCGCGCGCTCGGTAATGTCAATCGTATACTTCTCCAATGCCTGACGCTGGTCCTCGGCATTGACATCGTCGACTTTCTGGCCGCCACGAAGATTCTCTATCGCACTTTCGATCGCCTTCTCGGTGGCACCGGCACTGCGCAGCAGGTCACCGACCCTGCCCTTGTCCTTGACTGCGGCAAGCACGAACAACTCGCTGGAGATGTAACTGTCCTTGCGTTGCTGCGCCAGCTTGTCGGTCATATTCAACAACCGTGCAAGATCGTTGGAAAGATGCACATCACCGTCACCCCCCTGCACGGAAGGCAACTGGTCCAGCACAGAGCCCAGCGCAGAACGTAATTGGTTCACATTGACATTGGCCTGGGTCAGCAGATGGCGTATCGACCCTCCTTCCTGGTCGAGCAGTGCAATCATCAGGTGTACCGGCTCGATAAACTGGTGATCACGGCCGACTGCCAGGCTTTGCGCGTCGGCAACAGCGAGTTGAAATTTGCTTGTCAGTTTGTCCATTCTCATTGTGATAGCCCCGGTAAGTTGAATGTGTCACAGGCAATTGATGTCTTCTTACAACTATGAGGGTAAATAGCGGGGATTCAAGGCTCCCGGACAGGAAAAAGGACAGTGGTGCGTATAACGCACCCTTGCGCCGTCTCGCGACGAACGGTGGTGAGCAACGCGCGCTAGCTCCTGAGCTGTTTCTTGCCGAAATAGGCTTCGGGATAGGGATAGAGCTCGTCGAGTGGGATGCTGAAACCGGAAGATTTGACCATCCTTGCATGTTCACGCCGGAACTCTCTTGCATGGACCAGGCCACAGGAGTGTGCCAGGCGGTCGACCTCGAAATTCATCCAGTGCGCATAGCTGGCGACTCGTTCACTCTTGACCCCGACCACCAGGCCGCGCTGCAGGCGTGGATTCTGGGTCGTAATCCCGGTCGGGCAGGTGTCACGATGACACTGCTGTGACTGGATACAACCAAGCGCGAACATAAATCCCCTGGCGGTGACGATAAAATTGGCGCCCAGGCACAAAGCCCAAGCCACCTTGGCCGAGGTAACCAGCTTGCCGGAGGCTATCACCCGGATACGTTCACGCAATCCGGCTGAAATCAACGTGTCGACCAGAATCGGCAGGGCCTCCGACAACGGCAGCCCGACATAGTCGGCCAACACCTGTGGCGCAGCCCCGGTGCCGCCGTCACCACCATCCAATGTGATAAAGTCCGGTGCCTGGCTGACACCACGCCGCATGATCGCTTCACACAATTCCTTGATCGGCCTGTCGCTGCCCAACACTATCTTGATGCCTACCGGCCGGCCCGTCACTTCGCGTACATGGTTGATCATGTCCAGCAAGTCGTTGTCATTACGAATCTCCGGATGCCGGTTAGGGCTGTTGGAGGTCTGTCCCTGCCTGATGCCACGGATACGCGCGATCTCGGCGGTGACCTTGCACCCGGGCAGCACCCCGCCACGACCGGGTTTAGCCCCCTGCGAAAGCTTGATCTCAAACGCCTTGACGCGCAGCGCGACTTCCTTCAGGCGCTGGTCGCACAGGCGGCCTTTTTCATCCCTGACACCGTATTTCGCCGTACCAATCTGGAAAATCAGGTCGCCGCCGCCTTCAAGATGATAAGGCGACAGCCCGCCTTCGCCGGTGTTCAACCAGATTCCGGCCTTGGCCGCACCGACCGACAAGGCACGGACCGCCGGTGCCGACAAGGCGCCGAAACTCATGCCGGAGACATTGACGATATGTTTGGCGACATAGGGGTAAACACAATCCGGGCCGATCACCAGTGGCGGTGTGGGCTTGTTGTCCTCCTCCAGCACCGGGTAGGCCGCGTTGACGAAGATAATCGTACCCGGCATGCGCAGATCGTTGGTCGAACCAAAGCCGATCGTGCCGCCGATGTTTTTCGACGTCCGGTAGACCCAGTTACGAGTCGCCCGATTGAACGGGATTTCTTCACGGTCATTGGCATAAAAATACTGGCGCAGGTATTCACCGAGATTTTCGAGAAAATACCGCGCCCGCCCGATCAGTGGGAAATTACGCCTGACCGCATGCTCCTTCTGCACCCGGTCATACCAGTACATGCCAAGCAGCACAAAGCACAACAGGATCAGGCCATAGCCCAACAGCGTGAAAATCCAGTCGAATATCGTGTCACTGCTTGCCATAAAATCCATTATGTAATAACAGGAATACAACTTTATCTCTTGCAACTTGCACGCCGGAATCAACGTGTTGCATCAGCCTGTTTCCACACCCTGGGAAAAACCCTGTTTTTCCTGGCTCTTATCGTCTGCGGCCTGCGCAGCGCGCAGGCAAGGGGCGCACCAATATATGGAGAATGACAGGGTACGGAAGAATCGTGTGTAGGAGGATCGTCACGCGACGCAATAGGATTCGTCGCGGTGTTGGTACATACTCCCCGCCGCCATCGTGACGGTATACGAAGCACACCAAAGGATTGACACCAAGAAAATGTCGTCTGTGGAAGAATCGCCACGTGGCACCATTTGATTTGCCTTGGTGTTGGTGCGTACAACGCACCCTACCTCGTCATGACGGTGTGCGAAGCACACCAAAGGATTGACACCAAGAAAATGTCATGCACCAAAGTAGGGTGCGTTGTACGCACCTAATGCTAATGCAACGTGGTATGCGCCAAGTAGATCAACGCAACGCCGGAACCGATCAGCAGCAGTTGCGTCAAAGTGTCACGCAGGCGGGTCTTTTCATGCAGCCCCGGAATCAGGTCCGCAACGGCGATATAGATAAAGCTCGACGCCGCGACCGCCAGCACATAAGGAACGGCCAGGCTGGCAAAGGACAGGCTGAAAAAGGCGATCAACGCGCCCGCCACCGTGGTCAGGCTGACCAGGGTGTTATAGAAAAACGCCCGGCGCCGGCTCATGCCGCTGTTCAGCAGGATCGCAAAGTCACCTACTTCCTGGGGAATCTCATGTGCTGCCAACGCCAGCGTGGTCACCAGGCCAAGATGAAAATCCGTCAAGAACGCCGCGGCAATGACCACGCCGTCGACCAGGTTATGAATCGCATCGCCGATCAAGATCAGCGTGACAGTCGATTTGTTCTGCCCATTGGCAAGACTGGTGTCAGGCACATGGGCCGCGCAATGTGCCGAGTGGCAATGACGCCAGAGCACCATTTTTTCCAACAGAAAGAAGCCAAGAATACCCAGCAGCACCAACAGCGCGACCTGGTGAATACTCAACGTCTGCTGCACCGAAACCCGGGTGTTGTCCAGTCCGTAGACCAGCTGCTCGGAAAGGCTGAGCATCGCCGACCCGGCAGACGGTACCGGCTCGACCGCATGTGGCAGCAGCGCCAGAAAGGCCGCACCCAGCAGCGCTCCGATCGCAAAGCTGATGATGTGCGGAATCAGCCGTGTACGCAGCGGCTCCCGAATCAGCAGAAAGACCGACGCGGCGAGAATGCTGAGTACGCCGCCAAGCAGACTGAATAACAGGATCCACCAGAACATTGCCACAGGTGTCCCCTAGGTCAACCAGGCCAGCGTGGCCATACGGCCAGTGACCCGGTCACGCCGGTAGGAATAGAACAAGCGCTCGTCACTCATCGTACAGTAGTCTCCGCCGTACACCCTGGTCACTCCGCGGGCGGCCAGTTTCTGCCTCGCCAATGTATAGAGATCAGCCATCCACTTGTGCTCACTGACCTGGTGAAACGCCGCGGCATGCTGTGCCGACAGATCGACGAATGTATCGACGACATCAGGCCCCACCTCGAAACGCTGCGGCCCGATCGCCGGCCCAAGCCAAGCGACGACAGCAGCATGTCCGGCCTCCGTCCCGCCGATCAGGGGCAGCGCCTTTTCGACGATCCCGGCGGCAAGCCCGCGCCACCCCGCATGCACCACGGCAAGCCTGCCAGCTTCCGGATTGTACAACACCACCGGCAGACAGTCCGCTGTCATCACACAACACACCTGACCGGCCGCGGTGGCATAGCTGCCATCCGCCTGCTGACCCTGATTTTGCGGTAAGGCCTGGACGAGACGGTTGCCATGCACCTGGACCAGCCAGCAAGGCTCCACTTCCAGCGCCAGCATCGACCGCAAGCGTTCGCGGTTGCAGGTCACCGCCTGCGGATCATCACCGACATGCATGCCAAGATTGAAACTGGCGTAAACGCCGCGGCTGACCCCACCAAGCCGGGTGGTACAGACCGCATGCACTCCAGCCGGCACGCTCCAATCGGCCTGCAGAATGGATGGCACGGAAGACACGATAACAGCCTACAGAGGGTTAGAAATGATAGGCATTATAGTTTTCCTGCTTCGGCGCAGGCAAGTTCAACTGCTTGCACACCGCAAGAAAGATCTGGTAGGCATAACCCAGCAGGCTTTGCGGTAAAAAGAAGCCCTGGTAATCGCCATCCATCGCATATTTCTGCCGTTCCGCCATGTTCGCATGCTTGACGAACAGCTTGAAATCATTGCGGTCGAACTCGACATGGACCGGCAGATCGGGAAACTCGAGCTTCAGAATCCGTTGCAGGCGCACCGCGACCTGTTCGACGACCAGCTTTTTATTGGTCAGCGGGTCGAGACCCGAATCGATGTCCATAAAGTGCGGCGGCCGCAAACGACTGAAGGTATCGATGATAGTGCGAATAAAATACATGTTGAGCCAGATGGCATCTGCGGTGGCGGTCTCACCCGGCCCGGCATTGAACATCCGCACCACCTTGCCATGCTGGTTGGTAAACTGCTGGCTGAAATAATGCAACCCGGCGGTACCGCTGCGGGTTTCCTCGTTCAACTGGCGATACACCAGGTCATACTCTTTTTCACGCCCGACCTGGCGGCATTTTTCCTGGAATGAATCCACTTCCCAATCCTGGTGACCCTGCTGATCAGCCGCGGTCAACGGCAGTGACTTGTTACCGTATTTTTCCAGCCGCTTGTGATAGGTCGCGAGGCGGTAATGATAGTGCGCAAGAAACATCGCGGCCCTGTTGGCCGGGTCTTTCTCTATATATTCGAGTGTGATCATGATCTCGAACAACGACTGGGCGATCTGCATCGCATCCTGGCCAAAGCCACTGGCGATCAACTGCCTTACAGCCTTGGCGGACTTGACGGCCTTGAAAAACACCATGATGGTCGCAGAATGGGGCAGTTCGGCCATCTCGTTGATGTCAAGCCCCAGTAAACGGCGGTCTATTTCCGCGAGCAGTTGATCCAGCAAGCCGAAATGCTCACTGAACTCCTGTTGAATCGATTGTTCCAGGTTCATGATCGCTTAGGTATAAAGAGTCAACAAAAGCGCTTATTATGTCCCATTTTGCGGCAATAACCAATCAAAGAATGGGCTCAGCGCTTTTTTCCTCCCAGGTGTGCGATGATACGGTCGGCGACACGAAACGAATTGGCATAGATGGTCCAGGTGTAGGTCACACTGCCCCCGGTCGGCATAAAACTGCCATCGGTCACATACAGGTTGTCGACATCGTGCGCACGGCAGTCCGGGTTTAAAACCGAGGTCTTCGGATCGGTGCCGAAACGGCAGCCACCTGCCATCAGGTTGGATGGCGGCACGCCATTGATGTTTGCGCGCACATTGCTTGCCCCCATACGGCGCAGCACGGTTTTAGCCTGGCCGGCAATATAGTTTGCCACTTTCAAATCATGCTCATGATAACCGACCCGCACCCTGGCTACCGGGTCACCCCACTTGTCCTTGACCTTCGTATCGAGGCTCACGAAACAATTGTCATTGGGCAGCCAGTCACAGAATACCTCGAAATTCAGATACTGTGCATCACGAAACTCGCTGACAAGCAGACTCTTCAATTTACTGCCCCAAACCAGCTTGTCATCATCGCCAGTCTTATACAGGTGGGCACGGCCCAGCGCATTCGGGTGGCTGAGAACGAAATCCACCGTACCGCCCTTTACGCGCCCGCCAAGTTTTTTATCGTTGATCACATACCAGTCCTGCAGCCCGCGGTTGACGAACGGACCGATCGGCTTGAAAGACTCCACCTGCTGTGGTGTAAAGTTCTTGTAAACAAAGTCCCCCGTGCCTGAGCCACCTGCTGAAAAAATCAGGTTCCTGCCCACCTGGCCACTGCTGTTGGCCAGCCCGTCAGGGTGCTTGGGTCCACGCGAAAACAGCAACAGCCGCGCTGTCTCGACTGCCTGGCAGGCCACGACGAAGATCTTTGCCCGCACCCGCTGCCTGGCACCCTGGCGGTCGAAATATTCAGCGGCCACGACACGGCCCTGCCTGTCACTGACCAGGCGGTGCACCTTGGCGTTGGCACGTACCGTACACTTGCCGTTTTTGACCGCCCTATCCAGCAGCGCTGCACGCGCACTCCCCTTGGCTCCCGTCGAGCAGCCGTAGTTACCGCAATACCCGGAATACTCGCAACTGCGCCGCGGGCCGACCGGCTTCGACAACACTGCGCGCGGCATCGGTAAGGGATGCAGATTCATCGCCTGGCATGTCTTGTCGAACCGCTTGGCAAATGCATGTTCCCAGGTAGGTGGAAACGGAAAATCGCTGGTCGAGCGTGGCTCGGCATGCGGATGCTTGACCACTCTCCCCGAAATGCCGACCTCCGTCTCAGTCTTGGCGTAATACGGTTCGAGTGCATCGTAATCGATCGGCCAGTCGACGACGTTCGCCCCCTTGATCGGACCGAACTCGGAACGCAAGCGGAAATCCACCGGCTTCATACGCCAGAAGAAACCGCTCATAAAGTTCGACGAGCCACCGACACAGTTGCCGTTCCAGAAATCCTGCCCATCTTCTTCGCTGGAATCCGCAGTCCAGCGTGGTTTTCCATCCTTATCCTTGCCGTCGATACTCTCGACGACATGCTTTTCCTCTTTCAAGTCGGATTTATAGGCCCGCTTGTAGCAGCAGGCCAGTTCATCCTTGTAGAAATCCTTTTCGGTGAACCATGGACCTTTCTCGAGCACCAATACCTCGTAGCCGGCCTCGGACAGTGCCAGGGCCACCGGGCTGCCGCCGGCACCACTGCCGACGATACACACATCAAATTCTTTTTTCATGACAGCTTATAATACATTTTGTTGACAGGAGGACGTGGAAAGCCGGGGGTATGCTGCAACCATTTCCATCCGATACCCTGCGGATTGCCACCATACACCGGGTCTGCCAGCAAGGCTTCCAACAGGTAGTCCATGATCGACGACAGCCAGCGCTCTCCGGCCTTGCTTTGCTCGATCTGGCGTAACACCCATTCCTTGTCCTGCGAGGAAAGCTTTGCGAACGGCTGCTTGCGCTGTTTGACCGCAAAATCATTCAGCCATTTCACACCGTTGAGCATAAACGCCTTTTCGGCCTTGCCGACATCCGGACGTTCCAGTGCCTGGGCCAGGTACCCGGTGGCATTGAGCTGCTGCGCACCTGGCGACTTGCCACCTGGCCAGGTCTTGTCTGCCGTCACTGGAAACAGGTGTGCGTGCACTTGTACGAAAGTCAGCCAGGGTTCCTCGTTCAAGGTATCGACTGACGATGCCTTGTTGTCCACTGCAGGCGTCGGCGGCGATTTCGCCGGCGCTGAGGCCTGCAACCCCGACGGATTGAGGACAACCATCCCAGCCAGCCCGGCGACACCGTGTAAAAAACGCCGGCGGCTGGCGACAGCGGGCAGGCCCTGTTGCTTGAGCCTGGCGTATTCCTGCTCCCAGGATTTCAGAATCGTATGCATAATCAATCATTTCCCAAGGCAATCGTTCAACCTGTGACCAGGCCAAAGGTTGAGGTTTTAAAACGAGCGGTTAAAACCGGGTTCCATCTTACCGTCTATTCAGCTTAGGACAAGCCCTGCGGCGGTTAGTTCGCCGCCGAGCCGAAAAGAATCCATGAATAAATTAAGCTTAAAATAAGCAGGCACCGGCCGAAGAAGTGAGCATGAGCATGTCCATATTAGTGTGTGACGATTCCAGCTTCGCACGTAAACAGATCAGCAAAGCCCTGCCTGAGGCGATCGGCGGGAAGATCCACTATGCGAAAAACGGCCGCGAAGGCATAGAGGCGGTCCGTTCAGGCAAAGGCGAGCTGCTGTTTCTCGACCTGAACATGCCGGAAATGGATGGCTACGAAGTACTGGAGACGATTCGCAAGGAAGACCTGAACACCATGGTCGTGGTCGTGTCCGGTGACATACAGCCCGAGGCACGTAAACGGGTCATGGCACTCGGTGCGCTGGACTTCATCAAAAAACCGGTCGAACAACAGGCCATTACCAGCATCCTGGAAAAGTACGGTGTCTATCCGACAGACGACGAAATCAGCAATCGCACAGCGCCAGCCACGCCTAAAACGGACATCTGGGACATCTTGAAAGAAATCGTCAATGTCTCAACCGGTCAGGCTACGGACCTGCTGGCAAAATTGCTTGGCGTTTTTATCAATATGCCGATCCCGCAGATCAAACTGGTGGAGACCAGCGATCTCAAACGCATGCTCACCTCGGTAGACCGCGACAACAAACTGTCTGCCATTTCCCAGGGCTTTATCGGCAACAAAATCGCCGGCGAAGTCATCATGTTTACCGACGACGCGCAGTACCCCAATCTCGCGAAGATATTCGGTAACAGCGACGCTCTGACCGAACAAAACAAAATCGAAATGCTGATGGACATCGGGACCGTACTGATCGGTTCATTCCTGAACGGATTCTCCAAACAGCTCGACTTGGAATTCAGCCTTGGAAGCCCGCTGATCATGAATGAGCAGATCAACTGTGAGCGGTTCCAGCACCATCACTGCTGGAAGTGGAAAAAGACGCTGGCCATCGAGCTGCGTACGACGATCACCAAACCCCATGTGGAATGCCATCTGCTGGTACTGTTCAGTGAAGGTTCGCTCCACCCACTGAAAGATCTTCTAAACCTGTTTCTGGATTGAACGCATGAGCACAGGACAGATATCGATAAAGGAAGTACACTGCCTGATGGAAATGCTGCGTTCCATCGACGTCGGCCTGATCCTCATCGACAAGGACTACAAGGTCAGCCTGTGGAACAATTTCATGGAGAACCACAGTGGCATCAAATCCAGCGAAATCAACGGCCAAAACATCATCGACTTCGTACCGGATGAATCACGCGATTGGCTGCTGAAAAAGCTGGTCACCGTTACCACACTGATGACCCGGGCTTTCTCAACCTGGGAACAGCAGCCCTACCTGTTCAGGTTCGGCAGCTATCACCCGATCACCGGCATCGCTGAACACATGTACCAGAATATTTCGTTCATCCCGATTCCGTCGACCGACGGCAAACTCGACCAGATCGGCCTGATCATCTACGATGTCACCGATATCGCGATCAACAAAAAGCAGTTGCTTTCCGCCAACAAGGAACTGTCGCTGATCAGCCGCACCGACGCACTGACACAACTGCACAATCGTGGCTACTGGGAAGAGCGCATCGCCCAGGAATTTCAACGCTACCAGCGCACACGGCAGACCTGCTCCCTGCTGATGTTCGATATCGATCACTTCAAAAAGGTCAATGACACCTATGGGCATCAGGCCGGTGACGAGGTAATACGCATGACCGCGTTGAACATCAAAAACATCATTCGCAAGACGGATATCGCCGGCCGCTATGGTGGCGAGGAATTCGCTGTGATCCTGGTCGACACCAACGCGGAAAACGCCATGACCGTGGCCGAGAAACTCAGGACCGGCATCGAATCCTTACGTGTGCCCTGCAACGGCACCGAGATCAGGTGGACCATCAGTGTCGGGATCGCCGAATGCTCAACAGACATTTCCAACTACGCCACATGGATCGAACTGTCCGACCAGGCACTGTACCAGGCCAAAGAAAACGGCCGCAACAACTGCGTGGTCTACCAACCGGCAAAGCCATCGAAGCGCAGGACGGGCTGAGGGTACTTTGGTGAGAATGGTGCGCCCAGCCTACCGGACCACCAACTGTGTCAGCTCAGCACTATCCAACACCTTGGACAAGTTCAACAGGTTGACGACCGTAGAGTCTGACACCGAGATCCCTGCGATACAGGGGTCGCCCTCCCTGACGTCCCCTCGGCTGCACTGAGCACTGAGCACACTGTCGAGTTGCAACACCGAATCGACCGATTCCACGAACAGGCCCAGCAGCGGCCACTCGCCGGTTTGCTGTGCATCGAGCAGGATAATCCTGGCCTGTTCACCAGCACTGCCGCTTCGCCCACGCCCCAACCTGGCTGCAAGATCGATCACCAAGGCCAGTTCTGAACGCACACTGACAACGCCGCGAACGACAGGCCCCGCCATCGGCAGTTCGGTCATATTGACGCATTCGATGATTTCACTGACGGATTCGCTGTCCAGCGCAAATTTCTCTCCAGACACGGTGGCCACCAGGTACCTGCCGCAGAGTCCCGGCAGATACTCGCTGTCGAGTTCCGGCATCTCATCCGCGATCATATCGCTCCTGCCCGGCTTGGCTCTCATTCCCCATCTTCCCTTCGTTGTCGAACAATGCAGGGTCAGTGCACACATTTCCCCACATGCAGCACCGGATGATTTTGTATCACCGGTTCTTGTCCAGACACCATGTCCTGAATCAGCCCGACGATATCCAGCACCATCGCAACCTTTCCATCCGGCATCAAGGTCGCCCCGCGAATACTCTTCAACTGGCTCAACACCCTGCCTAAAGGACGGCTGGCAGTCTGGAATTCGCCGTCCAGAAAGTCCCCGACCAGCCCGACCCGGTGCCGGCCACACTCAACTACGACCATACACTCAGCCGCTGCAGGCTCAGCCTGCACCTTCAGCACCTCGCGCAGCCTGATCAAAGGCAGCGTTTCACCATGCCGGCGGACGGTGTTATGATAGAAATGAGCCTGGTTGTCATCCGACATCCTGTCCACGGTCTCCAGCACGTGTCGCTTTGGAATCACGTAACGGTTTTCTCCCACGCCAATCAACAGGCCATCGATTACCGATGCAGAAACAGGCAAGCGCACCACGAACCTGTCACCCTGTCCGGGTAAGGACATGAACTCCACTGAACCACCGATTGCCGCCAGCCTGTCACTGACAGCGATTCGCTGCCCGTGACCACCATCCCGCGCGCCCTCGAACATGGACTCAAGCACCAAGTGCCCGAGCTCGGCTATCATCATCTCGACACTGCTGTCGAGCTGCCCTGCACGGCGGCTGTCCTCTTTCAGTACCTCTATGTCTACAGCCTGTTGCACCAGCTGCAAACCCAGTACGACATACTCCCCATCGGCGTGCGCCTGCAACCTTATCCTGCAGACAGGTCTTCGTATCCCGGCAGGACCAGGGCCACGGGGAACAGAGACCGGTACGGGGTGACTGTACTCGATCAAAAACCGGATCGCCGCCTGCAACAGCTCAACTACTTCATTCAATACCATACCATTCACGGCAAGGCTGTTACTGTGCAGCAGGAAACTGGTTTCGACACCCAGTTCACGACCCGCTTCCATCCCTTTCCTTGCCAGGTAGTTAAACAAGTCACGGACACTGGATGTCTGTAAGGCTTGTATCGATTCCTGCAGCTGGCTGGCCAGCCGGTCGATCAGTGTCACATTCTCCAACAGCTTTTTCTCACCCAACCTGCCCGCCAACAGCTTACTCGTCGAACAGGCGATCATCATCTCACCCAGCAGGTCCAGCGCAGACTCGTGTCTGCCAACCTCGACGAAACACTCGTCGCCACTATCCAGATCAACCGCAGCGACTTCAGCAAACTCATCGCCTGCTTCCAGTACGTTAAACGACTGGCTGTTACAAAGCTCGTCCACGGCACTAATCTGCCTGCTGTTCAACAGGCCTGTTTGCGCCCAAAACTGTTTGACTGCAAGGGAGTCCCGCCCCCTCTGCTGCAGCAGTATCGCGTACTCCCTGACCGACGAATCCGGTGACAGAATGATCAGGTCCGTATCCTCTGACACAGGCTCAAAGATATTTTCGATCAGCACCCGGCTTGCATCGCTGTCACATGCGATCTCGAAGCCCAGGTAACATTGATCGGCGGTCAACGACGAAAAAACCGGCATCGCGGACAAGACCGGGCGTACCGCAAGCAGGGTTCCCGAGGTCTTCAACTGCTGCAGGCACGCAGGAATATCACCGCCGTCGCGGTAGACATGGCGGCTGAAGCGTACGGACACATGCCACTGCTGTTGCCGTTCCGGCAGCTGGAAGCGTAACAAGGTGGTCGATGCCGGAATCTCCAGTGGCGGTGGAAGACAGCCATTCGGATCATAGTGCAGCAATGCCTGCTCAAGCCCGCAGAGCCGCAGGAAATGCTGATATTCCCGGGTGGGATTCAACAGCGAGAAACCAAGCCCGGAGCGCACACACTCGCAGCGTGCGGCGAGCAGCACCTGAATACAGGCCAGGTCGATCCTGGTAACCCGCGACATATCGATTCGTAACGCAGTCCGGGCCTCGAAACAGGCGGCGATATTCTCATAGAGTTCCTGGCAGCGATACAGATCAAACTCGCCTTTCAGAACGGTGATCGCGGTGCTTGCATTATTGTCGGGCAGCTTCATCTGGAATTCACTTTATCTTTATCTGGTTAACACAATACCCTGTTGAAAAGTCAGTTAGGAACCTGACGGGTACCTGTACACCCAGCAAATATTAAGCCAGCCATGGGTTGAAAACGGGGAAGGATTGTGGGGAAAATCAAGAGGCAGGGAGAAGCCCTGCCTCGGTTCAGCTCAGCCGTTGTCAGCCACCTCCCTGCCGATCGCAGCCAACTGGTTCAGCACACCATCGAGACCACCATAGACGGTGATAGAACCGATCTTTTCGGTGATCCTTTCCAGCGCTTCCAGTTCCTTCAAACGCAACAATGTCGGATTGTTTTCCATCATTTTCGCGGTGTTCATCAATGACCTGGTTGCCGCTGTTTCTTCCCTGCGCTTGATCAAGTTGGCCTGTGCCGCCTTGTCGGCAGCCACGACCTGGTTCAGAATATCCTTCATCTCACCAGGCAGGATGATATCCCTGATCCCGACACTCTTCAGCATGATGCCGTACTGGCTCATTCCGGCAGCCACATCCTCGTGGATCTGGGCGTTGAGCCTGCCCTTGTTTGCCAACAAGTCATCAAGCTCACGGGTACCGATCACATCACGCAATGCCAGTTGCAGGGCAAGGTACAGATGTTCCTTGTAATTTGCCAGCGACCCGGCGATCTTGCGCAGATCCACGACCTGGTAGCTGGCCACCAGGTTCAAGCGCAGGCTGACCTTGTCCTTGGTCAGGATCTCCTGCCCGCTGATTTCAAGCTTCTGCAGGCGCTTGTCGACCAGCAGCACGTCGATCTTACGGTTAAAGACCCAGAACAGGTGCAGGCCTTTCTCCAGCACTTCCTTGATATCGCCGTCGACATACAGCAACGCAGTCTCATGGTCGGCGACCTCAACAGCCTTGACGAACCGCCCGACACTGGTTTTAAGCGGTGCGGCTTCCGCGTAGCACATCACTTTGGCCAGGTGCACAGGCACCTGGTACTGGTCGCTGATCGCGAATTTTTCGATATGCACGCGCTGCGGCGAACGCCAGTAGGCCCGGAATTGTCCCGGTGCGACGATGTCATACAGATGGCCGTCGACATACACCAGGGCGGCTTCCGAGTCCGCCGTGTCGACGCTGACCGCGTGCGGCTCCAGCTTGCTGCCGTACTTTGTAAACAGAAACTTCAGGTGCGCGTGGGTCAGCTCCGGCATCGTCACGTCGTACCACTGCAGCACCGTACCCAACCCAGACAGGATATGACGGCCTGGCTCCAGCACACGTTCAAAACTGCCGTCCCTGAACAACAACACTTTCTGCGTGTCAGCGACTCGTATTTTTTTCAATAAACCAAACATTTTTCTCTCCCTTCCATTCACTCTTCTATAGCGCACAGGTTTTCCGCAAATTCGGGCGGTTGTACGATTGGACGAATCCCGTTCCCGGCGGCACCGACAGACAAGTCCATCTTGCCCCACGACCACGAGAACCGGCAACAGGCCTGTTTACAGGCTGCCGGTCTGTTCACTGTCAGCCGACCCCGAAGGATGCGACAGAAAACGACAGGCAGATGCAGTGACAGGCCTGCTGCCGGGCCTACCCTCGTACACTCAAGGCCCAGCCTTTGCTGCAACCCGGGACAGGCAGCCGCCTGACCCTGCTGCTGGAAAACCTGGCTGACAGTTTCCCTTGATAACAAGGAAGGTGTATTACCAACACCTGTACCTAGCGGGAGTCGAACCCGCAACCCTTGCGTTATCAGCGCAATGCTCTAACCAGTTGAGCTATAGGTCGAACTCGGAATATGTCTCAACCCCGGTCAGCATACATCAAAGTGATCTTGCAACCTTGATGCACTGGGCTGGCATACAGAACCAGCACCGCAGTCCGGAGGGCTGCATACTCCATGGTTGCCAGCTGGCCATGATCCTGGCCAACCGGCAATTCTTTCACGAACACGCCGGGGTTCCTCAACAAGCGACGTCCTGTGCAGTCGCTGCCTGACGGCTGATCACATTCGCCCATTGTTCCAGGCAGTCCAGCATGGCACTGGCACGGATCCAGTAACCGACATCGATTCCCGGATCACCATGTTCCATCTTACTGTAGGTCTGGCGTGTGATTCCCAGGTAACGGCCGAAGTCTGTCTGGGTCAGCCTGCGTGCCTTGCGTGCTGCGCGCAGACGTGCGCCAAGCACTTTCAACAGTTCCTGTTCGTATTGGTCCAACTGCAGCATTTTGTTTTTACCTCCTGCATAAGCTTACCGTATGCTTTTTTATGAGTGCCGCGTCCCTGCGGCGTGCCTGGATCAGCAGATTCTGCGGCGGTCCTTTGGTACGTGACGATGCAGAAAATCCATCTGGTCTGCCAGAATTTTTCTATTCGACAGAATCAAGTATTCTGCATGACTGGGTACAAACGGCACCGCCAGCAATCTCATCCCGGCCTGCTCCGGCCTGCGCCCGCCTTTTTTCTGATTACAGAATTTGCAGGCGGTCACGACATTGGTCCAGGTATCCGGACCCTGCTGTGACAAGGGCACCACGTGATCCCGTGTCAGCTCGTGCGGCTTGTATTCCTGGCCGCAGTAGAGACACAGGTGCTGGTCACGGTGAAACAGCTCCCGGTTGCTCAATGGCGGCGCCCTGTGGCTGGCAGCATGGTGCAAACGGCCTTTTACCGCGATGATGCTGCTGACCGCGACACTTGAACGCCGTCCCGAACGGCGATTGATTCCACCCCTGATCACGACTTTTTCTCCTCCAGTATCCCAGGCGATCTTGTTCTGGCAGTACAGCACCACGGCTTCCTGCCAGCTCAGCCACTGCAACGGCTGTCCGGAAACATCCAGCTTAAGTACCTTGATCCTTTGCATGTCAACGTGTTGCATGACTCTCTCCTGGCCAACATTGAACCACCGCATAAAAAAACCCTGGCAGTTCTTCCGATCTGCCAGGGTTCCTTATACAATCCGTATTGATACAATCCGTATTGTGACTGTCGCCTGGCAGGTTAACACCTCCAGGCAAAGCCCGGAGTTACCCGTCTGGTTTAAAGATGCGGTCTGCTGAATAATCCTGCCTGCCCCACCTCGATACCGAATACTTCGACAAACTGTTTTCACTGGTCAGCACACTTATGCGCGCACACAGAGACACCAGCCCGCCGCCTACTGCATGACGGGGCCGTTCAAGTCTGCCGTGCTGTAACCAATGTAAAGACATAGTTGTTCAAACCTCCTGAACAAAACGAAAGCCGCTAAGCGCGACCGAAAAAATTATTCTATACGC
>Ga0256830_1001282_pt1 | contig 17932 bp, 16 predicted proteins | sample 128326metaG_FD_190537 | JGI IMG/M metagenome (GOLD analysis project Ga0256830, IMG submission 190537) | Hydrothermal vent microbial communities from Lau Basin, Pacific Ocean - 128-326 | ecosystem: Environmental > Aquatic > Marine > Hydrothermal vents | place: Pacific Ocean: Lau Basin | collected... | reverse complement strand
TGGTTTGAACCAGGCGGCGCGGAACGCGAACGACGCGATTTCACTGGCCCAGACTGCAGAGGGCGCGCTGGGTGAATACGGCAACATCCTGCAGCGTATTCGTGAACTGGCGGTTCAGTCCGCGAATGCGACCAACTCGTCTTCAGACCGTCAGGCACTGAACTCGGAAGCGACTTCACTGATTGCCGAGCTGAACCGGATCTCTACACAGACCCAGTTCAACGGCCAGAACGTGATCGACGGCTCACTGACCAATGCACAGTTCCAGGTCGGTGCGAACGCCAACCAGACGATTTCGGTCAGTGTTGGTGATGCGCGTACTACGGCGCTTGGCGCCTTTACATTCGGCAATACAGCGACCGCCGTATCCGGCACCGCGCTGTCAGCCGGTGATTTGACAATCAATAATGTGGATGTCGGTACATCAGCCAGCGGTTCGGCAGAGGACATAGCGACCGCGATCAATAGTGTTACATCCCAGACAGGTGTGACTGCGACGGCAAGCACAACCTATGTGGCCACTGGTAATCCAACTGCGGGAGTAGCGTTGACTACAGGAGACCTGATTATCAATGGTGTCGCGATTGGTGGTACGGCCCTGGACTACGATGTGGCGGCACAAGGTGCTAATATTGCTAGTAAAATCAACGAGGTCTCCAATACTACCGGTGTCACCGCGACAGCAAACGCAACGACTGGTGCATTGACGCTGACTTCGACAACAGGCAAGACCATTTCATTGACGACGGCCAACGCGGCAGCGGCAACCCGCGTCGAAAATGCGACCGGCCTGGATCTTTCAACGACGTCACTTGCCAACAAAGCAACCAATGCCATTACCGTAAATGGTTCAAAAGGGACCAGTGTTGCCACTTTGACATACGGAAATGTAGCTGATGGTGAAACCTTTACAATCGGTACCGGCGCGAAAGCGGTTACTTTTACTTTTCAATCAGGGGGTACTACTGGAGGAAGTGGAAACTCCTACACTATCGGTGATAACTATAGTGATCAAACCTCATTGGAAACAGAAATCAAGCAGGCTATTGATTTGGCGGCCGATAATGGCGATTTACTGATCGATAAAGCAAGCTCCACTTTCAGTGGCGGTCAATTGACCGTGACGTCCAGTGTGCTGGGTGTTGAAAGTGTCGTAGGATACAACATAACTGATGGCGGTGGCGGCGGTTTCGGCAGCGCGACTGACACTGCTGGGACAGGCATAGCTGAAGGGGATACTCTGCAGCTTGCCGGTCAGACCTATACCTTTAGAGTGGGTAGCAGTACAGGAAATGACATTGACCTGGTAACAGCCAGTACTACGACTCTGGCGTCAGCGATTGCGGCAGATATCGAAGCCAATCGCACTGCGACCCCGCCGGTTACCAATGTGAGTGCCAGTGCTTCGAACAATGTGGTTACGGTAACGGCTCTCGTTTACGGTACAGCGGGTAACTCTGATGTGGATGCTACCGATGCCGGTGCTGTTGGAGCTGGTAAGTTAACGGAAAGTATCACTACCACGACAGATGGCAGCCAATCCAATATTACACAAACCGGAACCTTGGCTTTGACATCGTCGTCGTCATTTCAAATCGGTGGTAACAACCCGTCACGTGCAGGGCTTGCGACGGCATCGGTGAGCTTGAGCTCTATTTCAACCATCAACTTGTCCTCGGTTAGTGGAGCCAACTCTGCAATCAGCTTGATCGACGGCGCACTCGACCAGATCAGCAGCATCCGCGCGAACCTGGGTTCTGTACAGAGCCGGTTCGAGTCGACGATCTCGAGCCTGAACACCACCGCGGAAAACCTGAGCGCTGCGCGTTCACGGATCCAGGACGCAGACTATGCGCAGGAAACCGCGGCACTGACCAGGACACAGATCCTGCAGCAGGCCGGTGTATCGATTTTGTCACAGGCAAATTCGCTGCCCCAGCTGGTCTTGTCACTGCTGCAGTAAGTCAGTACTTCGAAAGGACTCGATGGAACTTTGCCCGGGACCAGGTCCCGGGCAGGTTTTCTTGACAACTATCGAGGTAAGAAATCATGCCGATTGATACCCTGAACAACCTGAAAGGGTCGTCGGTCACTGTTAATACGGATATTCAGCCACGTCCCAAGTCAGTCACGAATCCCACGCCAGGCTCTGTTTCGGCCGCAGACCCCGGTGCCGCTCCGTTGCCGCAAAAGACCGTGCAGGCAGCGTCTGCCTCTGCCTCCGTACGCCCGCAGAATGAGCGCGGACCGTCGTCGCCGGACCCGTTGCAGCAGGCCGTGGAACGTGTGCAGGAGCAGGTACAGACGGTACGCCGTGACCTGCAGTTCAATGTCGACGAGGAAAGTGGCAAGACCGTAATCAAGGTAATGGATTCGCAGACCGGGGAGACGATCCGCCAGATCCCGTCTGAAGAGATGCTGGAGATCTCCCGCGCGCTGTCCGAGGTGGTCGAGGAGTTGAGCGAAGACGGCGAGACACGGCTGCCGAGCGTACTGCTGGACGAGAAAGTATGAGTGGCACCGCTTTTGCACAATAACCTGATATTATCACGGCTATCCGGGGAGTAACCATGGCGACGATTTCGTTTTCAGGCTTAGGTTCGGGGCTGGACATCAACGGCCTGGTGACCTCACTGGTCGATGCCGAGCGTGTACCCAAGACCAACCGGCTCGACTTCAAGGAAGCGGAACTGCAGGCCAAGCTGACCGCTTTCGGCACACTGAAAAGTTCGCTGTCTTCTTTCCAGGACACGATCTCGCTGATGAAAAATCTCGATGCGTTTCAGAACGCAGACGTGATTTCCAATGACGACAAGGTGTTTACCGCGACGGCCGATGGCAAGGTTGCCGATGGCGATTACGCGATCGAGGTGACCACGCTGGCCAAGGCACATTCCCTGGCGTCCTCCGGGTTCGCGGCCACGACCGACGCGGTCGGGACGGGCACGCTGACATTCAGTTTTGGCACCTTCAGCGGCGGTACGTTTACCGCCAACAGCGACAAACCGACCAAGTCGGTGACGATCGATACCGCCGACAACAGTCTCGAGGGAATACGCGACGCGGTCAACGCGGCGGACATCGGTGTCAATGCAGTGATCATCAATACCGGCAGCAGCGATGGTACACCGTACAAGCTGGTCTTTACGTCGACTGAGACCGGTGCCTCCAACAGTCTGAAGATCACTGTCAGTGAAGACGGGGGCTCACCGACCAATACCGATACCAGCGGCCTGTCGCAGCTGGCCTATGATCCGGAGGCTGCGGCCGGTTCCGGCAAGAACCTGACCGAGACCAGTGCAGCGACTGACGCGGATTTCAAGGTCAACGGTCTGCAGGTGCTGCGCAGCAGCAATGAGATCGATGATGTGATCGATGGCGTGACGCTGAACCTGCTGGCCGATTCGGCCGGCAAGGCGGTCGGGCTGACGGTCAAGAACAACACTGCGGTGGCCAAGAACCATGTCAACAATTTTATTTCTGAGTACAACAGCCTGATCGATACGGTCAATTCACTGGCCAGCTACGATGCGGAAACCGAGCAGGGGGGGGTCCTGGTCGGGGATGCGGCCGTGCGTGGCGCGATGTCCAGGGTGCGCCAGGAGATTTCCAGCCTGGTGCAGGGGATTACCGGGGACTATTCGTCACTCGCCAGTATCGGCATCACCACGGAGAAGGACGGCAAGCTGTCACTGGACAACAGCAAGTTTGATGAGGCGTTGAAAGGCGGGATCGATGTGATCGGCCGCCTGTTCGCCGCTGCCGGGACACCGGATGACGCGCTGATCAAGTTCGACAGCTCGACCGACCAGACCCAGGTGGGCAATTACGCTGTCAATATCACCCAGGTGGCGACCAAGGGCATATTGACCGGCGCCAGCTTCGGCTACAGCGGCAGCATCACCATCGACAGCAACAATGATACCTTTGCGATCCAGGTCGATGGCGTGCAGTCCGGCACGATTACATTGGGGACAGGCACCTATACCGGCGCGCAGCTTGCGGCGGAATTGCAAAGCCGGATCAATGGTGACAGCAACCTGCAGGAAAAAGGGGTTTCGGTCAGCGTCGGCTTCAATGCCAGCAACCAGTTCGAGAATACCTCGACCCAGTCGACCCTGGGCCTGTCGACCGCAGCCGGCACCGCGGGCCAGGATACGGCAGGGACGATCAACGGCCAGCCGGCCACCGGTTCAGGCCAGTACCTGACCGGCACCGGTGTGGCGGTTGGCCTGAAGATACAGGTGCTGGGTACCAAGACCGGGGATCGCGGCAGCGTGGTGTTCACCCGTGGCGTCGCCGACCGGCTCGACACGGTGATCAGTGACCTGTTGAAGAGCAAGGGGACGATCGAATCGAAGATCGATGGCCTGGAAAAAGGAGTCGACGACATCAGCCAGCAGCGCGAGGCGCTGAATGAGCGTATTCAGAAAATCGAGGAACGCTACCGGGCACAGTTCATCGCCCTCGACAGCCTGATCAGCCAGTACCAAGCCACCGGCAACTACCTGACCGCGCAACTGGCCAATATCCCGAAGATACAGCCCAACAGAAACAACCGCTGATGAGCGGCAAGATTTACCATCCAATGCAGGACATCCACACATGGAGCGGGCAGATTTGGGACATCCACTAATCGATCATGGGCCAAATCCAGTACAATCTGGGACATCCATGAGTTGTAGTAGGTTTGGCCTTTATATTGCTTTATTCAGTCAGCAAGGAAGCAGCATGAATTTAACCGCAGCAGGAGTGGAACAATGACTTACTCGAATACGCGCAACCAGTTGAAGCAGTATGGCCAGGTCAGCGCAAAGAGTGGTGTGGAAACAGCCAGCGCCCATCGCCTGATCCAGATGCTGTTCGAGGGCGCGCTGGAAAAAATAGCCTTTGCCAAGGGGCATATGCAGCGTGGCGAAATCGCGCAGAAAGGGGAGAATATTTCCAAGGCGATCTCGATAGTACAGGGTCTGCAGTCGAGCCTGGATATGAGTGTTGGCGGGGAGATTGCCGAGAACCTGAACAACCTCTATGAGTACATGCAGATCCAATTACTGGATGCCAACGTCAACAACAAGATAGAGAAACTCGATGAAGTGCATGGGTTGTTGAGTACGATCAAGGAAGGGTGGGACGGCATCCCCGATGACCTGAAAAACAAGCCAGCGTCGACCGCAGAAGACGACTTGCCGGCAGACCCGAGTGCACCGGGCATCAACGAAAGCGCGTGAGCCTTAGATAAACAGCAAAAACAGCAAAAACAGGACATCCAAGAATGACAGACAGGACAGGGAATCAGCAGCCAACAGTCAAAACGCGACGCCTGGAGCAGTTCAGTGAGATCATCAGGCTGACGCAGTCAATGCTGGCGTTGGCAGAAGCAGGAGAATGGGACGCTATCGCCCCGGTGCAGGCAGAACGGCAGGAGCTTATACTGGGATTCTTCGATGCCGGGATTGCTGTGGAAGAAGCTGCGTGGGTCGAACGAGGGATCAACGAGATTCTGCAATTGGACAAGCGAGTCATGGCGATGGGCAAAGACGCGATCGCCAGTATCAGCTCCGACTACGAACTGCTTACCAAATCCAGAAACGCCAGCAATGCCTATCTGGCAAATCGTTGAATTATAAGATGGATTAGACCGTATTTCTCACCATCCCTGTTGCGTTGTTCCATGGTTCGGCCTGGCTGGCTTTCCTCGGTCGGCGAGCCAGCGTGAAAATCATCGTCGCGTGGTGCGATGCGATTCAAAACACCTGGAGATCGCTTGGCGCCTGAACCCGCGGGCCTGAAGTTTTTTCTGCAACATGCCTCGCTCAGAGGCGGCACCCTACCTTGTCTGCACGCTCCTCGGTCCTCGGTCGCGAAAGCCATCCACGCCGCACCCCTTGCTCCGCCTCGTTACGAACGGTGGTGAGAAAGGCGGGCTGGTGGCAGTGATAAAATCCACGCTGGCTATATTGGAATTTATGGGTGTCTATGATTGTTGCAAAAGCTTGCTACACTGGTAATGGTAAGTGCTGATTTCCAGTAGGATTTAGGCAGATGAACGCAAATGCGACCGATATTGAGTTGGCTGTTGAATATGCTCAGGCAGGGAACAATCCCACGACTATTACCAAAGTGACGTCGGGTTGGGTATTTTTAGGTTTGAATCAAGTACTAAGAGGGTGTTGTTTATTGGTGGCGGAGCCAGTTGTCGAGTCGATCGATGACCTGGAAGTGGAGACGCGTAACCAGTTTTTTGCAGATATGTTGCGAGTTGGCCGGGCAATTCGCAAGGTGACCGGTGCTGATAAGGTTAACTATTTACTGCTGGGCAATAAAGATCCGGCACTGCATGTCCATATTGTACCCAGGTATGCTGATGAGGCTGATGAATTCAAGGCGCATGGGCCGTGGAAGTACAGCGAGTATGTTAAGTTCGATATTGAGCGGGATGCTGTATTGATTCGTCAATTGAAGCAAGAGATTGATTGCAATGATTAAAACACCGACATCTTTCTTTATCGCATTGTTTTTTGTCGGGTTCGTAGTGAATACGCTGGATTCGTTCGGAGCAGGTGTCGGACAGTTTGATGAAATACGGCTGAACGACCTGCAGGGAGGTTACGGCGGACAACAGATCGTCATTAAACCCGGAGGGCAGTACCAGATAAAGATTATCCGGCCCTCTCGACAGGGGCTTGAAACCCGGGAATTCAGCGGGAAATTGCGTCCGCGTGATTTAAACAGGTTGTTGCGGACTTTTAAAAAAGTTCGCTTTGAGACGATTCAAATCAGACCCAGGGCCGGGTTGCCGGATGAGGCACGTCCCGAGATCGTGTTGGTTCAGGCAGGCAAAACAATTAAGAAATCCAAGTGGGCAAGTGACAAGCATGACCGGTTTGACCGGCTGTATGGCACCTTGTTGGCAATCATCAAGCATGAAGAAGACAGGGTGGTGATGCTAAAGCATTAGTTGTCAGGCGGTGATGTGGTGTCAAGAAGGCTTGTGAGTCTGATATACTATAGGCTCGGAGCGGAAAGTATTTTTGATGTCGACATGGCAGTGGTAAAACAGGCGCAAAAGCCTGAATACAGCTGGTGCAGGGAACATTCAGCAACTAATGTTAATTGGATTTTTACCGATAAATGGACAGTACAGACCGATGTTTGCTGTCCGGAATTTATCAGGGGAGCCTAGGGCATAGAGAATGACCATGAATTCACGCTTTATTATTGTTGTATTTTTGTTGCTGTTCAGCATCGACGGAATGGCGGATTGTAATACAGACTACCGTACAATCATGCAATATCGTGCAAAGGCCGATCAGGAGAAAAAGGCCGGGCGGTACGGAGCAGCTGAGCGACTTTACAAGCGTGGCGCGAGAAAACTGGCGGCGTTGAAATATCGTTGCACGACCATGAGCTTGAAATTGCTTACTGCCAAAGAGCGGGAGTTCCGGCAACTGGCGCAGAGTGTAAAAAAGAATACTCCACAAGCATCTGCCAATGTGGATAGTCATGCAAACCAGCACAAGCAAAAGAAAGGGCGAAAAACCAAGCAGTTGTCTTTAACAGCTTCTAAGAATTCTAAAAGAGCCGTACGCCGGCATGATGTGCGTACAGGCAGGAAAAGTGCTGGCAGAACTGTGAAGAACAAGCGTGAGCGTCGAAATGCGTGTTTGCGCAAAAAACTCGCCCACATCGTTCGCATTGAAAAGAGTGGCTATCGTGCGTTGCAATACGAGGATATCGGGCTGGCAATCAGGCAGCTGACATTGGCAGCAGACTTGTACGATAAAGAATCCTCAAACTGTAAAAAGGTACGCAGTCGACTGGCCGTAATCGACCGCGCGAAACGCATACGGATGCGTCTTGAAGACATAAAGAATAAATATGGCAACTGTGATGAGAAGTATGCAACAGTACAGACCCTTGTCCGCCAGGCAGACAATGATGAGAATTCAGGTGAATACGAGTTGGCACAGGAAGGTTTTATCAAGGCAGCGCAGCAGCTCGAGACCATGCCGTCTCATTGCAGAAAACAGAATTATCTTGCTGACATAGCAAAATATAAGGCTAAAGTACAGCTGTTTGCCTGTAAGCCTTATATAACCGGCATCAAGTTTTATAACCAAGCGTTCACCGAAATGGCAAAGGCCAAGAAAAAGGCGGCAACCAAGCATTTCAGGGAAGCCGCGCTGCATTTTACCCACGCATTGCAGCAGTGCCACCATGGCGGTATCAACCGCAGGCTGTTGCAGAAGCTGCGCAAGTACTCAGAGCTGAGTGTTCGCCGAATGGCTAGATAAGAAATCATAGACACCCAACTATTTGTTTGAGCCAGTAAACCGGGGAAAGCCAGCTTGCTCTGTCGCGCGGTAAACTGGGATTTTTTCTCGTTAGAGAAGTTTCGGGCCTGTCATAAGTTTTTAGGGAAAGTCATGTATGGGAATTACCACGCCAAAAAATGGTGGCAAGAAATACGGGTTAGTATAACCCGGTTAATTTGACAGGTAGATGTTATCCGGTGGCGCCGTAGAGCAGGGCGCAAGCCCGCTTTCCGTGTATCCAGCGTTTTCCGACGAGTGTACTGAAACTTTTCAAGGCCTCAAGAGCCCCGACGACACCTTTGAAGTATTTTCCGTAATGGTTGATCTGGTCGACCCATGTTTTGGCAGGCAGATTCAGGTTTAACAGGATAGACGGTGTGTCAACGTTCATCATGTTGTTTTGCTTACGCTGAATCGCCATGCAGGTCCAATGGGCCAGCGCGAGATAGTCTTTGAAGTGATAAGGGATGCCAAGGGTTTTTTCGTTGGTCTTTGCCCTTGTACCTATGAATGGAAGCAGTTTCGCTTTTCTTCTGCCCGGTATATCCTGGTGCCATGCCAGGTTTTTATGCTTGTTCCCCTGCTGGTTCTGTAACCGCTCGCGTATCGATGTGTATTCGGAGCTGGACAAGGAGTTGGCAAGCCCGGCACGTACGGGATTCAGGTCGATATAGAGCATGCAGGCAAGCAGCGCACGGGCATCCAATAAGGCCTGGCTCTTAAAGCGCCCCTGCCAGAAGCGTCCGGTACATTCGTCTTCCTGGTTGGCCTTGCGCGCGATATATTCGTTCAAACAGCGCATATACCAGCTGATGTCCATCAGGCGGCCCCGCCAGATCTCGATCAGCGCAAGAACCTGCTTTTGTTCAACTGGGGTCAGCGATTCGCCCTGTTTCCAGCGCTGGACAGGCTCGGGACAACGGAAAATCTGCGTGTAGCGGTGGACAATTTCCAGGGCATCCCATTGTTTTGCCCGGTTTTGATCAACGTGTATAAGCAGGTGGTAATGGTTTTCCATGATAGCGTAAGCGCATAGGTCGATCGCAAACAGGGCGCTTAAGGTTTTTGTACGATCGATGATCCATTGTCTTCTGTGTGTGAAGGAGCGTCCTGAAAACTTGTCTCTTCCGCATAAAAACGCACGCCGGACACAGCGCGCGATACAATGGTAGTAGGGTGTCGAATCCAGATGGATCTGGCGTTTACGTGCAAGGGGCATAGGTCAGTTTGTTCCGGTTTCGTAACGTTACAAGTTACGGTACTCGATCCTGGTATACAGAGCAACGATGACTTCTTCGGTTTTCAGGCCGACAAGATCTTTCAGGCTTGGTCAAGTGAGTGGATATTGACAGGTTTGTGGGTGTCTTTGTTTATTTCAGGATCTGCTGCAGGCAATGCAGGTACTGTTTTTCGTCTGGCAGTGTATTGTTTCTTTGTGCTTCCCACAGCACAGAGCCTAAGCATTCGATCATCTGGTGTTCCGCTTGATGAGAATCTTTGAGTTGATTGCACAGCTGGACATAGATTTCGCGTATTCCGGCAGGACGGCCCGCCTGCAACTGTTCGTGCAGCGCGATATGCATACCCATATGCAAAAAGGGATTGCTTTGTCTGCCTTCAGGACTGTAGTCCTGGTCAAGCGCCGTGTCATCTCCTTCCATCAAAGGGTGATATTCCGGATGCATGGCTAAGACTGCGGTGATAATATTTTCCAGCGAAGAAAGTGGCTGTCCATGTTTTTTCTTTTTCCAGGCCTGTTTGAAGAAAGCGCGCATTTGTTGGCGGTCGTTGGGCAGCAGCATGGCAATGTTCACTCGACTTGTTTGTCTTTGTATTCACAAAGGTCTTCGATGAGGCATGCGCCGCAGCGTGGTTTGCGTGCGATGCAGGTATAACGGCCGTGCAGGATCAGCCAGTGGTGGGCGTTCAGTTTGTGCTGTGCAGGCACTGACTTGAGCAGTTTTTTCTCGACTTCCAGGACTGTTTTGCCGGGTGCAATGCCCGTGCGGTTTGCGACCCGGAATATGTGGGTGTCCACGGCGATGGTCGGTTCGCCGAACGCGGTGTTGAGTATGACGTTGGCTGTCTTTCTGCCCACACCGGGTAATGCTTCAAGTGCTTTGCGGTCCCGGGGGACACGGCCCTGATGTTGCGTGACCAGGATCTTACAAGTATTGATGACGTTTCGGGCCTTGGTGTTGTACAGACCGATTGTTTTAATCTGTTGTTTTAATCTTGTCAGGCCGAGATCAAGCATGGCCCGCGGTGTTCTTACTTTTTCGAACAAGTTTTTGCATGCCTTGTTGACACTGACATCGGTGGCCTGGGCGGACAGCATTACCGCGATCAACAGCTGGAAATTATTCTTGTACTTGAGTTCCGTAGTGGGCTGCGGGTCGTTTTTTCTGAAGCGTTCGAAAATCTGGTGGCGTTTCTCGCGGTTCATTGCTTTGTACTTGTCTGCTGCCGTTTAGGTGTACATGCTGGCGGTAAGAGCGTCTTCCAGCCGGTGTCAGTCAGGGTCTGACTGCATTTTCCAGGGTGACAGTCCTGGATACGCGCTCGGCGAGGCGTTTGTCGATGATGTTTTTCAGTGCGAGCAGCAGCCCCAGTCCGAGAAAGGCGCCTGGGGGCAGGATGGCAAGCAGAAAGCCTCCGTAGTCCTTGTCAAAGACGATGACCCAGTCTTTGGGATGGCTAAAGAACAGGGTCTCGCCAAACATCAAGTCTGCCTGTGCAAACAGGGTACCCGCACCGATTATTTCACGTGCGCTGCCAAGTATTACCAAGACCAGCGTAAAGCCAAGTCCCATCATCAGCCCGTCGAAAGAGGATTTGAGCGCGGGGTTTTTCGCCGCAAAGGACTCAGCCCTGCCGATGATCACACAGTTGGTGACGATCAACGGGATGAAAATTCCCAGGGTGTCGTAGAGATCGATAAAAAATGCCTGCATATTCAGTTCGATAATCGTGACCACCGAGGCGATTACCAGTACAAAGACCGGGATACGTACCTCCTGGCGTACCCAGTTGCGTATCAATGAGACGATAAGGTTGGAACTGACCAAAGTCAGTGTGGTCGCCAGTCCAAGGCCCAGTGCATTGATAAAGCTGTTGCTTACTGCAAGCAGCGGGCACAGGCCCAGCAGCTGCGTCAGCGCAGGATTGTTGTCCCACAAGCCGTTTTTAGTGATTTCCCGGTAAGAAGTCATGGTTTGTCCGTTGTGTTATGTGCCGGTACCGTTTTCTGCATACGGAACAGCCTGTCCCGGTTTCTCACCGCGTATTTTAACACCCTGTGGACTGCCTTTACTACCGCTCGTGGGGTAATGGTGGCGCCTGTAAACTGGTCGAACTGCCCGCCGTCTTTTTTGACATGCCAGCCTGGTTCACCTGGGTTGGTCAATGACTTATCGTTAAAACCTGTGATCCAGTTTGACTTACGTATATCGATACCATCTCCAAGTCCTGGTGTTTCTTTGTGGTCTACCACACGGACACCTGAGATGGTTCCATCATGGCGCACACCTATCAGCAGTTCTATGTCACCATTGTAACCGTCCGGTGCAAACGCAGTAAATACCAGCGCTACGGGCTTTCCTTGTTTGCGTGCCCGGTAGACACTGACCGCCTTGTCCGTGCCGAAGGTGGCACGGTCTGTAATTTCAATTTTGTCGTCGAGAATCGCGTTGTCGTATTCGTCAGGCCTGACGATTTTGTTCAGACTGCGCAGGCGCTTTTTGATTTTCTGTGCTTCGATTTTGTCGTGGGTTTTGTAGTGCGTGTAAGCGACCAGGCCGGCCCCGATCAGCGCGAACAGTCCCAACAGCAACGCGGTAACGAGAATTTTCTTCATGGTTTTCTGGTTTTGTGCCCGAATGCATCGGACTGCGTGTAATAGTCCAGGGTCGGTGTGGCCATGTTCATCAAGAGTACGGCAAAGGCGATCCCATCCGGGTAGCCGCCCCAAGTGCGTATAATATAAGTAAACAACCCGACGCCAATACCAAAATAGAGCCTCCCACGGTGGGTCGCTGCACAAGTCACAGGGTCGGTTGCGATAAAGAAGGCTCCCAGCATCGCACCACCACTGAACAACTGAAACAGCGGCGGCAGATAATTGTCCGAGTCGTACACATAAAACAGGCCAGCCATCAAAAACATCGTTCCCAGCATCGCGACAGGGATCTGCCAGCCGATCAGTTTGCGATACAGCAGCCACAGCCCGCCGAGCAGGAAAAAGAAATTGACCCATTCCCAGCCGCTGCTCCCCAGCAGGCCGAATAATTGTGGGTGTCTTATTTCGCTCAGGGTCTTGCCGCGCTCAAGTTCGCTTTTGACTTTGTCGAGCGGTGTCGCTGAGGTAATGGAGTCGATTTTGCTGTGGGCGCCGGGCTTGCCGGGGTTTTGTTTCGGTTTGTGTGGGGTGGTTTGATGAATGATCGTATCGATCAATCCGGGTTTGGATTGTTGTGAAGCATTGAACCATTGTGTGGTCATGACTTGGGGAAACGAGATCATTACCACGACATAACCAATCATCGCCGGATTGAACAGGTTCTGGCCTAGCCCGCCATACAGGTGTTTGCCGACAATGATCGCAAACAGAGTCGCAATGGTGACCAGCCACCAGGGAGCCAGCGACGGCAGGCAGAGTGCAAGCAGTACGGCGGTGACGATGGCGCTGTAGTCACGCAGGAAAAAACCGACTGGTTTTCTGCGCCACCAGAGAATCAGTGCTTCAGACGTGACCGCAACGACACTGGCCAGCAGCATATTGAACAGCACCCCATAGCCAAAAAAATAAACATAAGCCAGCACGCCTGGGATCAACGCCAGCAGCAACTGGCGCATCACGCTGCCGACGGATTGGGGAGTAATCAGTGTAGAGTCAGTCATTAAAAGTCAGTGCCTGGCATGTTTTATGATTCGGGATCCGGGTTCGTAGTGGAAGTGGCCCGTTTCAGCTTCTGACGCCGTTTTTCCGCCTCCTCGATTTGTCGCTGTTGTGCGGCGGTCAGGGCCTCAGTGTTTTTTGGAACAACCTGTTGTTCGGCTTTCTTTCGTTGTACCCGTTCTATGGCCTGTTGTATTGCGGCTTTTTTGGGATCGGGTTGCGCATGCGTTTTGCGATCCAGCGCCGCCTTCTTACGTTTGCGGCGTTCCTCGAGCTCGCGTTTTTGCCTTTCGATTCTGGCTTGGCGGAATTCAAAGCGTTTTCGAGCCCGTTCCGATTTCTGCCTGTCTTTTTCCGTCGCCCAGATTTCGTCCTTAGCGAACCGGTAGTACTGGACCAGCGGGATATGGCTGGGACAGACAGCTGCACAACAGCCGCATTCGATACAATCGAACAGGTTGTAGTCCTGGGCTTTGTCGAATTCGCGTGCCTTGCTGTGCCAGTAGAGCTGTTGCGGCAACAGCTGCGCGGGACAGACATCGACACAGGCGCCGCAGCGGATACAGGGGTATGGCTTGTGCTGCTGCGTGTTTAGCGTCTGTACACCAACCAGCAGGCAGTTGCTGGATTTGGTGACCGGAATCTCACTGCGACTGATTGGAAATCCCATCATTGGCCCGCCGATCGTCAATGGGCTGGCCGTTGTTTGCGGGTTGAAGCCGCCACAGGCATCGATCAGCTCAGTCAGCGGCGTGCCGATCAATGCTTCGATATTGCCGGGTCGCGTGATCCCCTGGCCGGTGACGGTGACGATCCTGGAAATCAACGGCTCGCCCAGGCAGACAGCACGATAGATGGCATACGCAGTGCCGACGTTATGGCAAAGCACGCCAATGTCACTGGGCAGGCCGTTGGCAGGGACCTCCTTGCCGGTGACTGTCTTGATCAGCTGCTTCTCACCGCCGGCAGGATAACGCGTGGGTGTCTTGAGAAGGCTGATTTCAGCGCCCGGCACCGGTTGTGCCGAAGCCAGGGCCTGTTCAAGCGCTGTGTGGGTGTCTTTGACTTCATCTTCGACACACAGCAGGCAGTGTTTGACCTGCAATGCATGTTGCAGAATCCGGATACCATCGATGATCTGTGGTGCGCGTTCGCGCATCAGCGCATTGTCACAGGTGATATAAGGTTCACATTCCGCCGCATTGATGATCAGGGTCTGGATCTCGTGCTCAACCGCGTTGTCGAGCTTGACGTGGGTCGGAAACGCTGCGCCGCCAAGTCCAACGATCCCCGCATCACGAATCGTCTCGCGCAAGGCTGCCGGGGTGATTGTGTGGATGTCCGTGATTGCGGCGGTTTCGTGGGTGTCCCGGATTTGCTTGATTTTGTCGTGCCATTGGTCGTGGCCGTCGGTGTCGATGACGATACACGGGGCGCTGAGGCCGGAGGGGTGGGGGACGGGGTGGTTTTCGATCGCGGTCACGGTGCCGGAACTTGAGGCGTGGATCGGTGCGGCAACACTGGCCTGGGTCGTTGCGATCTGCTGTCCTTTCAATACCTTGTCACCGACTTTGACCAGGGGTTCGGTCTCGACGCCGATATGCTGTTGTAGCGGGATCGTCAGCCTGGCCGGGACCGGCAGGGACTGGATCGGCCGGGTCAATGATTCTTCCTTGTGGCCCGGCAGGCGCAGGCCACCGTAAAAATCCCAGAGTTTGTCGTTCAGCCTGGTCATGGGCGGTCAGGCAGCTTCATGCTGTTTGTGGGTGTCCTGCACTGGTGGTTGGTGGCTGTCCGGGATTTCGGGCATTGACCATTTCCAGGTTTCGAGGGTCTGGGCGACGGGGACGATCTGGATGCAGTCTTCGGGGCAGGGGGGGATACAGAGGTTGCAACCGGTGCATTCGTCGCTGATGACGGTATGCATCATTTTGGCCGCGCCAAGGATCGCGTCCACTGGGCAGGCCTGGATACACAGGGTGCAGCCGATGCATTCCTGCTCATCGATGACCACCACGGTTTTCTCCGCTGCCTCGCCGTGTTCCGGGTTCAGCGGTTTGACATCGCGTCCGAGCAGATCGGCCAGTGCGACGATGGTCTGTTCGCCGCCGGGCGGACACTGATTGATATCGGCCTCACCACTGACGATGGCTTCGGCGTAAGGCCGGCAACCGGGATAGGTGCACTGTCCGCACTGGGTCTGTGGCAGCAAGGCGTCGACCCGGTCTACGATTGGATCAGCTTCGACCCGGTACCTGACTGCGGCATAGGCCAGGATCAGGCCGAAGCCCAGCGCCAGGCCGGCAATGACGATAATTGCGTTTAGCATGATTCCAGTAGCATGATTCCAGGGCAGTACCTACGAAATTCTGTTCAGGCTATTGTACCATAAGGATTTTCACCAGATTGCAGTCTAGTGCAATCTGGTGATGGGTAAAATACATACAATGGGATAGTCGGGTCAGAGATTACCGAGGCCGGAAAAACCCATAAATGCCAATGACATCAGCCCGGCGGTGATCAACGCGATCGCGTTGCCCCTGAACGGCAGCGGCACATCGGCGCCGGCGATACGTTCGCGCATCGCCGAGAACAGGACCAGTACCAGTGAAAAGCCGAGTGCAGCGCCAAAGCCATACAGGATGGACTCGATGAATCCGCTGTTCTGCTGTATGTTCAACAGCGCGACACCGAGCACCGCACAGTTGGTGGTGATCAATGGCAGAAAGATACCCAGTACCCGGTACAGCACAGGGCTGGTTTTATGCACGAACATCTCGGTAAACTGTACCACCGCCGCGATCACCAGGATAAACGCAATGGTCTTCAGATACTCCAGGTGCAGCGGTACCAGCAGGAATTCATACACCAGGTAGCTGCTCATCGACGACAGAGTCAGTACGAAGGTGGTCGCCAGCGACATACCGATCGCGGTTTCCAGTTTGCGTGACACGCCCATGAAAGGGCACAACCCAAGGAACTTGACCAGTACGAAATTGTTGATCAATGCCGTGCTGATCAGGATAAGCAGGTATTCTTTCATCGTGTTCCGGCCCTTGCCGTTTACTTGACCCGCATTCCGGGCTGCGCGCCCTCGTCCGGCTGCAGGATCCACAGGTCCTTGCCCCCGGGACCGGCCGCCAGCACCATCCCTTCCGAGATACCGAAGCGCATCTTGCGCGGCGCCAGGTTGGCGACCATCACCGTGTGCCGGCCGATCAACTGTTCAGGCTCGTAAGCGGACTTGATGCCGGCGAATACCTGCCGCTGGCTGTCGCCAAGATCGAGTGACAGCTTCAACAGCTTGTCTGCGCCCTCGACATGTTCGGCATTGACGATTCTGGCGATGCGCAGATCGATCTTGGCGAAATCGTCGATGCTGATCAGCTTGTCTTTAGTCTTGTCTGTCGTGTCGGTCGTGTTAGTCGTGTCAGTCATGGTTTTCTTGTTCGCCTCGAGTAATTGCTCAATGTGCTGGTCTTCGATGCGCGAGACCAGGTGTTGGTAACGGTTGATTTTGTGGTCGAACAGCAGCGTCCTGTGATCGTCCCACTGCAAGGGGCGGATATTCAGGAACGCTTCGACCTGTTGTGCGATCTGCGGCAGTACCGGCTTCAGATAAAGTGTCAACAGCCGGAACACGTTGAGATTGACCGTACACAGTTCATGCAGACGTTGTGTCTGCGCCGTGTCGCGCGCCAGTTCCCAGGGCTTGGTCTGGTTGATAAATTCATTGGCGGTATCGGCCAGCGCCATGACCTCACGGATCACGCTGCTGTACTGGCGCTCGGTGTAGTACCGGCGCAGCGAAGCCGCCTGTGCCCTGAACTGATCGAGCCATTGCAGGTCGCCATCCGGCAGCCGCGCACACAGCATGCCGTCGAATTGTTTGTGCACGAAGCCCGCGGTGCGGCTGGCGATATTGGCAAACTTGCCGACCAGGTTGCTGTTGATACGCGCGACGAAGTCCTTCAGGCTCAGGTCGATATCCTCGACATGTTGATTGAGCTTGGCGGCGAAATAAAACCGCAGGTACTCCGGTTTCAATGCCGGAATATCGAGATAGGAGCGCGCGGTGATAAACGTGCCCCGTGACTTGGACATCTTGCGCGCATCGACGGTCAGAAAACCATGCACGAAGATTTTGCTTGGCGTGCGGTAGCCGGCCCTGGCCAGCACCGCCGGCCAGAACAGTGCATGGAAACGCAGTATGTCCTTGCCGATAAAATGGTACAGCCCGCACTCGCTGTCCGGTTTCCAGAACTCGTCGAAATCCGCCTTGCCGGTGGTGTCACAAAAATGCTTGAAGCTGGCCATGTAGCCGACCGGCGCATCGAGCCAGACATAGAGGTATTTGTCCTTTTCCCCAGGCACCTCGAAGCCGAAATAAGGTGCATCGCGCGAGATTTCCCAGTCACGCAGGCCGCCCTCGAACCATTCTTCGAGCTTGTTTTCCGATTCCTGCTGCAGCGGTTTTTCAGTCTGCTGCGGACTCAGCCGGCCGGCCTTCCACTGCTTCAGCAGGTCTTCACAGGCTGACAGCTTCAAAAACAGCTGTTCGGTATCACGCATCACCGGTGTGGCACCCGAGACCGTCGAACGCGGATTGATCAACTCAGCGGCAGAGTAGGTGGTGTGGCACTCCTCGCAGTTGTCGCCGTACTGATCCTGCGCATGGCATTTCGGACACTCGCCCTTGACGAAACGGTCCGGCAGG
>Ga0256830_1001281_pt1 | contig 17945 bp, 18 predicted proteins | sample 128326metaG_FD_190537 | JGI IMG/M metagenome (GOLD analysis project Ga0256830, IMG submission 190537) | Hydrothermal vent microbial communities from Lau Basin, Pacific Ocean - 128-326 | ecosystem: Environmental > Aquatic > Marine > Hydrothermal vents | place: Pacific Ocean: Lau Basin | collected... | reverse complement strand
GGGGATGGGGCAACGAGGGGATGGGGCGACGAGGGGAGGAGGCGACGAGGGGATGAGGGGGCAGGGCAGGGGTGGAGGGTCAGGCGGAGAGGAGGGCCGCGATGATCCGGTGGTCGGCGGCGGGGAAGGGGTAGTCGGCCAGCTCGTCGGCGGTGACCCAGCGCCAGGCTTCGCAGCCCAGGGTCTGGGGCTCGCCGGCGACCAGGCGGCAGCGGAAGGCGTGGAGGGTGATGCGGAAGTGGGTGTAGGCGTGGCGGACGACGGTCACCCGCTCGCCCACGGCGATCTCCACCCCCAGCTCCTCGCGGATCTCGCGGCGCAGGCAGCTCTCCAGGCTCTCGCCGTCGAGGCACTTGCCGCCGGGGAACTCCCAGAGGCCGCCCAGCATCGCGTCGGCCGGGCGGCGGGTGATGAGGAAGCGGCCGGCCGCATCCTGGATGACCGCGGCCGTGACCTGGTAGTGGGGGAGCGGGGGGCGACGCCGGCGGCGGGGCAGCGTCTCCTGGATCCCCTGAGCGTGGGCCTGGCAGAAGGGGCGGAGGGGGCAGCGGTCGCAGGCGGGGCGGCGGGGCCGGCAGACCAGCGAGCCCAGTTCCATCAGCGCCTCGTTGAAGGGGCCGGCCCGACCGGGGGGCAGCAGGGACTCGGCCAGCGCCCAGAGCCGCCGCTGGGTGGCCGAGCGGTCCGGGTCGTCCGCGATGGCGAAGAGGCGGCAGAGGACCCGGCGCACGTTGCCGTCCAGCACCGGCACATCCCGCCCGAAGGCGAGGCTGGCGATGGCGCCGGCCGTGTAGCGCCCGATGCCGGGCAGCGCCATCAGCGCCTCGACGGTGTCGGGCAGGCGGCCTCCGTGGCGGCGCACGATCTCCTGGGCGGCGGCGTGCAGGTGGTGGGCCCGCCGGTAGTAGCCCAACCCCTCCCAGGCTTTGAGCACCTCATCCAGGGGGGCGGCGGCCAGCGCCTCCACCGTGGGGAAGCGGGCCAGGAAGCGCTCGAAGTAGGGGATCACCGTGGCCGTCTGGGTCTGCTGGAGCATCACTTCGGCCACCCAGACGCGGTAGGGGGTGCGGTCTCGCCGCCAGGGGAGGTCGCGCCGGTGGGCCTCCGCCCAGGCCAGCAGCCGCCGGATCAGCTCCTCACGTTCCTCCGGTGGGAGGGGGATCGTCGGGTTCATCCCCATCGTCATCGGCAACCGGGCCGCCAGGTCCAGAACGGGTTATCGCCCATCCTCCTTCGGCAGCAGGAGCAGGGTGTGGACCGCCGCTAGGTAGGCCCAGGCGAGGGCCAGCACAAGCAGGAGCAGGAGCGCCAGCCCCAGCCCCGCGGCGACTTTGTGCCACCCCTTGACCGCCGATCTGCCCTGGACGGGACGGGAGAGGAGCACCCTCAGCAACCCCCAGGTCACCGCCAGCAGGGTGAGGCTCACCAAGGTCCATTTGAGCGCCGTAAAGAGGGGAGCCAGCCTCTCCAGGGCCGGCAGGCGGGCAGGGTAGGCCAGGAAGAGCGCTGCCAAAAGGATGTTCTCTCCGTAATCGGCCAGAACGGCCAGCCAGGGGAGGGCCAGCAGGCGGCGGTAACGCTCCGCCGTGGAGAAAGGCCGGTGCAGGAGGATGAGGAGCAAACTGAAGAGCGTGCCGTACACCAGCGGGTAGAGGACGTCGAGGGTGAGGTGCCCAATGGCCGCCGCGCGCCGCTGGGCCGGCGTGAAGAGCATCAGGGCGCGGCCGATCTCCTGGGGCGTGTACCAGAGCTTGACATCGAACAGGGGGGCCTGGGCAGCCAGCCCCGTCTTCGGGGCCATAGCGGGCAGAATGAAGAGGTTGAAAGCCAGTTCCAGAGCCGCGAAGAGCAAGATGCCCTTCCCGTTTGCCCAGCTCTCAAACAGGGAGAGGGCTTTTCGTTTTATGGGCGTGAAGTCTCCCATTGGCTTCGTTCCTCTATGGCGCCTCTTCCATCTGAGCTATTTTGGCCAGGGCGTTGCGGGCCGCCTCCTGGGCCGCGGCCTGCTTGCTGGGACCTTCCCCCCGCCCGTAGACCTTCCGCCCCACCCGCACCTCGACGGTGAAGACCTTGGCGTGATCCGGCCCCCGCTCGGCCACCGTCCGGTAGCTGGGCGTGATCCCCAGAACCCCCTGGCTCCACTCCTGGAAGCGGCTCTTGGGATCCCGGTCCAGCTCCGCCGCCAGGATGTGCTCCGTCTCCGGCTCGATCAGCGGTTCCAGGAAGGCCCGAACCGCCTCCAGCCCTTGGTCCAGGTAGAGGGCGCCGATGAAAGCCTCAAAGGCGTCGCAGAGGTTGGCCCGGCGTCGCCGGCCGCCGCTCTCCTCCTCGCCCCGCCCCAGCCGCAGGTGGGCCCCCAGGTCCAACTGGCGGGCGAAGCGGGCCAGGGTCGCCGTGCGCACCAGGGCCGCCCGCAGGCTGGTCAGCCGGCCTTCCTGGAACTCGGGAAAACGGTGGTAAAGCCATTCCGCCGTCAGGAAGTCCAACACCGCGTCGCCCAGGAACTCCAGCCGCTGGTTGTCCTCCAGGGCCAGGTCGGGATTTTCGTTCAGGTAGGACCGATGGGTCAACGCCCGCAAGAGCAGCGAGCGATCCTCGAAGCGAATCCCCAAACGAGACTCCAGAGCTTCCAGGTCATCCATGGCAGGTGTGTCTTGCCCAGATTGGGTATTGGGTGTTGTGGCTCGCGGGTCGTGTAGGTGGGATCAGGCTTCCCAGCGTTTGAAGATGAGGACGCTGTTGTGACCGCCGAAACCGAAGGCGTTGCTCATCGCCACGCGCAGGTCGGCCCGACGGGCCTGGTTGGGCACGTAGTCCAGGTCGCACTCGGGGTCCGGCGTCCGGTAGTTGATGGTGGGGGGGATCACCCCGTCGCGCAGGGCCAGGACGCAGGCCATCGCTTCGACGGCCGCCGTCGCGCCCATCATATGGCCCGTCATGGACTTGGTCGAGCTGACAGCGAGGCGGTAGGCGTGCTCTCCAAAGACCGTCTTGATCGCCTCCGTCTCGGCCTTGTCGTTGAGGGGGGTGGCCGTGCCGTGGGCGTTGATGTAGTCCACCTCCTCGGGGTGCAGGCCGGCGTCTTGCAGGGCCAGGCGCATCGCCTGAGCGCCTCCTTCACCCCGCTCGGCCGGCGCGATGATGTGGTAGGCGTCGGCCGTCGCTCCGTAGCCCACCAGCTCCGCCAGGGGGGTCGCTCCCCGCTCCAGCGCGTGCTCCAGCGTCTCCAGCACCAGGACGGCTGCGCCCTCCCCCATGACGATGCCATCCCGCTCCTTGTCGAAGGGCTGCGGGGTGGACTGGGGGTCGTCGTTTCGCCGGGAGAGGGCCCCCAGCCGGTCGAACGCCCCGATGCCGATGGGGGCCACCGTCGCCTCGGCACCGCCCGCCAGCATCACCTGGGCGTCGCCCCGCTGGAGGATGCGGAAGGCCTGGCCGATGGCGTCGGAGCCGGTGGCGCAGGCAGAGACGACGGCGAAGTTCGGTCCCCGCACCCCCAGGTCAATGGCCAACTGCCCGCTGGCCCCGTTGACCATGATCATCGGGATGGCGAAGGGGCTCAGGTGGCGCGGCCCTCGGGTCCAGAGGGTGTGGGACTGGGCCTCGTAGGTCCACAGCCCTCCGATGGCCGAGCCGATGATGATGCCCACCTGGTCGGCGTTGTGGTCGTTGATCTCCAGGCCGGCGTGGGCCACCGCCTCCTGAGCGGCGACGGCGGCGAAGTGCTCGAACCGGTCACGCCGGCGGACCTCCCGGCGGGAGAGGTACTGGCTGGGGTCGAAGTTCTTCACCTCGGCGGCGATCTGGACGGCGAAGTCGCTGGCGTCGAAGAGGGTGATGCGGTCCACCCCAGAACGGCCGGCGATCATCGCCTCCCAGGTGGTCGGCACGTCCAGCCCCAGCGGGGTGACGGCCCCCAGGCCGGTGACGACGACACGATGCTTCATTGTGCTCCTCCCACTGCCGATGTGGGGTGCCCGGCCCCCGGGACCAGGAGGGGGGCCGGGCACCGAGCTCTCTGGATTTCAGCGTCGGGTGCCGCTCTCTTTCAGGTTCTGGGCGATGGTGCGGGCTTCGTCGTAGTAGGGACGCCAGGGTTGGGTGTCGGCCGGCGTCGGGCGGTAGTGGCCTTCGATCCAGGTCTCCCCCTGGGGGCCGATTTCCTTCTTCCAGATGGGCACGATCTCTTTGAGACGATCAATGCCGTAGCGGGCCGCCTCGAAGACCCCCTGGTTCCGATGGCCGGCCGAGACGGCGACGCAGACGGTCACGTCGCCCACGGGGAGCCGGCCCACCCGCTGCACCAGGGCGATCCCCTCGACGGCGGGCCAGCGGGCGCGGATCTCGTCGGCCACCTGGCGCAGCTTGGCCTCGGCCATCGCCGTGTAGGCTTCGTAGTGCAGCGCCGTAACCTCCCGCTCGCCCGTCCGCCCCCGCACCGTCCCCACGAAGGCGACGACGGCCCCCGTCGTCGGCCGGCTGATCCGGGCCACCAGCTCATCCAGGTCCAGGGGATCGGTGGTGACCTGGAGGAGGGTGGGGCCGTCCGTCCCTGCCCCCCCGCTGACCGGCGGGAAGAGGGCCACCTCGTCCCCGGCCCGGATCAGCGTGTCGTCGAAGGCGAACTCCTTGTTCACGGCCACCACCAGCGTCGGCAGCATCGGGGCCATCTCGGGATAGGTCTCCGTCAGCATCTCCAGCAGTTCGGAGACGGTGATCTGGGGGGCCGGTAGCTCCACGGTGAGCTGGGGCGTCTTCAGCCGGTCCCGCATCGTGGCGAAGAGCTTGACCTGGATAGCAGGCATTCCTCCTCCTTGGTCCTTGGTCCTCAGTCCTCAGTCCTCGGTGCCTCGGCCCTCGGCGCCTTCCCACCCCTCGGTGCCTCCGCCCTCGGTGCCTTCCCATCCCTCGGTGCCTCTCTCCCCCCCCGGCTCCAGGATCAGGTGGCCGGAGCGGCCTCCTCGCTTCTCCACCAGCCGGATGTCGGTCAGCCGCATCCGTCGGTCCACCGCCTTGGCCATGTCGTAGATGGTGAGGGCGGCGACGGCGACGGCGGTGAGGGCTTCCATCTCCACGCCCGTCTTGCCCACCGTGCGGGCCGTGGCCGTGATCTCTACCCGGCTCTCCGCCTCGTTCAGCGTGCACTCCACCTCGACGTGGGTGAGGGGGAGCGGGTGGCAGAGAGGGATCAGCTCGGCGGTGCGCTTGGCGGCCATGATGCCGGCCAACTGGGCCACCGTGAGGACGTCCCCCTTCTTGATCGCCCCCTCGCGGATGAGGGCCAGGGTGGACGGCTGCATACGGACGGCCCCCTTCGCCACCGCCACCCGTTCGGTGTCGGGCTTGGCCCCCACGTCCACCATCCGAGCCCGGCCGGCTTCGTCCAGGTGGGTCAGGCGGGTTCCCTCGGCTCGGTCGCCCATCGTCACAACCCCAATCGCACCCGGATCAGCCCCTTCACGTCCTCCCAGGCGGTGGGGATGATCTTCACCCGGGTGTCCAGGTCCTCGATCCACTCCACCGGCACCTCGTGGATGCGGTAGCCCTCCTTCTCGGCCAGGAGGAGCAGTTCCGAATCGAAGAACCAGCCCTGGTCCCGGACCCGAGGGACCAGCTTCTGGACCGCCTCGCGGGTGAGGGCTTTGAAGCCGCACTGGGCATCGGAGAAGCGGCGATGGGGGAAGAGGAGCTTGATGAGGAGGTTGTAGGCGCGGGAGATGATCTCCCGCTTCCACTGGCGGGTCACGCGGGCGCCCTTCTTGAGCCGGGAGCCGATGGCCACCTGGTACTCGCCCCGCACCAGGGGCTCGATGAGGGGCATGAAGGCGTTCAGGTTGGTGGAGAGGTCCACGTCCATGTAGCTGACGATGTCGGCGTCGGAAGCCAGCCAGGCGTGGCGCAGGGCCCGCCCCCGCCCTCGCTCTTCCAGCCGGAAGTGGGTGACCTCACCCGGCCAGCGGGCTTCCAGCATCTTGGCGATCTCCGGCGTTCGGTCGGTCGAGCCGTTGTCGGCGATGACGATGCGCCAGCGGTAGGGGCAGTGTTCCTTCAGGTAGGCCCGCAGGGTGGTGATGTTGGGTTCCAGCTCCTTTTCCTCGTTGAGCACGGGGACGACGACGTCCACGCGCACGGCCTCGGCGGGAGGCTGTTGGGAGTTGGTCATCGGAGTTCTCTCCTTGGGATCCGCTGGGAAAGGGCCTGGGATTCAGCGCAGAGCGCGAGGAGATTATAGCACAGGGTGGGAGAAAGAGGCAAATGGGTCGTCACCACTTTGGCACAAGGGGAACCTGTAAAACCTGACAGATCAAACCTGTAAGGATTTACAGTAGACAGATGAATCCATTTGGGTGTGACCAAAATGGGTTGGAGGGCGGTCGTCCATACCCTCGCCCCCCCTCCCGCCTGGTTGGGGAATCGGACAACGAATGGGAAACGAATGAACGAATCGGCAGGCCGGCAAGTCGCGGGGCATTCGCTCATTCGTCCCCATTCGTTGCTTGGCCCGTTGCCCGGCCCGCTGACCAGGAGGAACCACCCATCGTGGTCGCTCGGTCGCTTGGTCGTTTGGTCAGGCGGTCACGATGAAGCCCTCATCCGCCCCATCCGCCCTGGAGCAAACCCATTCGTTTATTCGTTCCCCCATTCGTTGACCGGAAACCGGTCGAGGAGACCCATCCAGACGCCGATGCCCCTCACCCACCCAACCCGCCAGTCGCTCGGCGATTCAACAACTTTTGGTCACGCTCAAACGGACTTCGATGGACCGCCTACGGAGGGCCGTCGCCTCCCATCCGCTCAATCCGTTCTCAAATCCGCTGACAGCTATCCGTTCTCAAGCACTGAGGAAGGTGAAGACACTGAGCCTTGTGCAGGGCGGCCCAGGTCGTCGGCAAGGCCGTGACCCGACGGCGGGGAAGGGGCGCACAACCCCTCAGTGCGTTCATTTCTTTCAGTTGCTCAGTGATTCAACAGCTTTTGGTCACGCTCAATTTTTTGTCCCCCAATCACTAAGTAGTGCACAAGAGGGCTGGGGTCACTTCGTACGCTATACGTGGCACGGAGTGATCCCAGCCTGTTTCCGGTTTGCGCTGATGCCAATCGGAGGAACCCAGTGAACACCAGGACGACCAGCAAAATCCTATGCGGAATCCTGATCGGCATCTTGATTGGTATCCTGCTCTACAAAGCCAGAGGCCGGTCATCCCTGCGGCTGTATTCGGCCGGCCTTGGTAGGAGGCTAGTGCTGCCTCTACTTGCCCTCGTGCTGACCTGGTACTTGCTGTTCTGGTTTATGACCCTCACAACGGGGAGAATTCTGGCCCCGTGGGATCAGTGGGCAGGCTTTGGCCCTCCCGCCGGTACTTGGCAACGCCAACTGAACGACTTCTTCAGCCGGGATGCCCATCAGCGTCTATTGGCCCTGGCAATCGTCGGGAGCAGCGGGTTGCTTTTCCTGGTAGGGATACTCCGAGCACCCGGTAAAGAGGCCCTTGTCAAACTTCCTCTGGCCTTCGCCGCAACCAACTTGGGGTTCATAGGTGTGAGCTTCCTGGCCATCCTGGTCACGCAGCCCTTGCCCGACCTGTGGTTATCACAACCTCGTCCATCCGTGGACGTGGGGTATCACCGCACCTGGCCGGACCTCCTGATCACAGGTGCCCTTTTGGGGTTGCTTTTCTGGCTCCAGGGGCGAGTGATCAAACCCGCGCCACGGTCACGGGAAGGCGAGGGAGGCCCAACTGGGCTCCCGACGTGGAGCCACCGGGATGGTGTGCAGCGCGTGGGGGACAACCAGCACCTCTAGGTGGTCGCCCAGCCAGTCCCGCACGATCTCGAAAGCTTCCTCCATCGTTGCGGCCGGCGTCATGTGGCAGGCTTCCACCACCTCCGGGTGCTCGGCCCCGACGACGATGATGGGGTGGTCCAGCAGGGTGCGGGCGACCATATAGGCTCGCTGCTCCCCGGCCAGGCAAGGCCCCTCCAGAATCTCATCCAACAGTTGCTGGAGGCTCCGCCGGCGGGCCAGGGTGCGGAAGAAGCGGCGCTCCCCCACCCCTTGGCCGGCCCCTTCGGGAATGCGGGCCGGCAGGATGATGAACCCCCCCGGCCGCAGGGCCGGCGCCGACGAGAGGGCGATGTAGGTCGCCGCCCGGCTGGCCTGGTAGAGGTTCACGTCCTTGGGCGGGTCCACCCCGGCGATCACCACGTCGAACTGGCGCTCCACCGGCACTTCGTACAGGAAACGGGCGATGGTCACCAGGCCGTCGTGCACACTCTCCGGGTGGCCGGCTCGCACGGCGACCGCCCGCCCCTCGGGGTCCACCACCGCGTTGAGGACGAAGCGCAACCCCACCCGCTCCCCCCCTCGGCGCAGGAAAGCCTGGAAGGGGTTGCCCTCCACCTGTCCCAGCCGCACTCCGGGCCGGTCCAGGAAGGCGGGGCAGTGGGTCGCCGTGATGGTCCCCTCACCGCCGCAGCCGATGACCACCGTCTTGCTCCCCCCCGAGTAGCCGGCGTACTGATGGGGCTCGACGATGCCCGTGGCGATCACCAGGTCCGCCTCCAGCAGGTGGCGGCTGACCACCAAGGGGATGCCCTCCAGTTCGCCCAGGTGGATCACGTCGTAGGGATCGTGGTCCACCACCCGGTAGCGGGTCAGGACCTCCTCGCCCAGCTTGGCCGCCTTCTCCTCGTCGGTGCTGCGGCGATGCATGCCGACGGCGCAGAGGAGCGTCACATCTCGTTCCCGCACGCCCGCATAGGAGAGTTCGGCCAGCAGCGCCGGCACAAAGACGTGGTCCGGTGAGGCTCGCGTGGCGTCGGGGAAAGCGATCACCACCTGATCGCCGGGATGGGCCAGTTCCCGCAGCGGAGGGGAGTCCAGGGGGTGGTCCAGGGCCTCTTGCACGGCCGCCGCCAGGTCGGGCAGGGGCGTCGCGGGCTGGGGTTCAACGAAGGTGACCCGCCAGGTGGGGGGGAAGACGAAGGTGTCCCGGTGCAGGCTTGTGACGGTCATCGTGGCACCTCGGGGGACGGTGGGGGTGGGGCGAGGCCACCCCCACCGGACAGATCGGTCACCGCTAGTCGTAGCCGAGGACGGCGACGACGCTGCGGACGTGCTCCGCCGAGTTGCGGAGCAGAGCCATCTCCTCGTCGTCCAGCTTCATCTCGATGATCCGTTCTACACCGCCGGCTCCCAGGACGACGGGGACGCCGATGAAGAGGTCGTGGAAACCGTACTCCCCCTTCAGCAGCGCCGCCGCCGGCATCACCCGCTTCTGGTCCTTGACGATGGCCTCGACCATCGCGGTGATGGCGATGCCCGGCGCGTAGTAGGCGCTGTAGCCCAGCAGGCCGACGATCTCCCCCCCTCCCTTACGGGTGCGCTCGATGATCGCCTCCAGCCGGTCGGGAGGGATCAGCTCGGTCACAGGGATGCCGGCCACCGAGGTGTGGCGGGGCAGTGGGACCATCGAGTCCCCGTGGCCGCCCAGCACCATCCCGTGGACGTCCTTGACCGAGACGCCCAGCTCCATGGCGATGAAAGCCTTGTAGCGGGCCGTGTCCAGCATCCCCGCCATCCCCACTACCCGCTCGCGGGGGAAGCCGGAGACGTGGTAGGCCACGTGGCACATCGCATCCAGGGGGTTGGAGACGACGACCAGGATGGTGTCGGGGGAGTAGCGGACCACGTTCTCGACGACCTCGGTGACGATCTTCTGGTTGATCTTGACCAGCTCGTCGCGGCTGGGGTACTTCCCGGTCTTGGGGTCCTTGCGGCGCGGCACGCCGGCGGTGATGACCACGACGTCGGAGTTGGCCGTCTCCTCGTAACCGTTGGTGCCCACGATCTTCAGGTCGTACCCGACCACCGGCATCGCTTCGGTCAGGTCCAGCGCCTTGCCCTGGGGGAGCCCTTCGACGATGTCCACCAGGACGATGTCCCCCAGCTCGCGCGTTGCTGCCCAGTGGGCCGTAGTCGCACCGACGTTGCCGGCGCCAATGATGGAGATCTTCTTGCGCATCGCTTCAAACCTCCTTCGGGGTTGCAGTTCCGATGAAAAGGGGTAAGGAGGGCCGTGTCAGAAGGCGGCCCTTGGAGTCAGGCAGGGGCGTAGCGCCAAGGATCGCGGAAGAGCAGGGCTAAGGAGGGCAACGGGCCCCACAGGCCCCACCGTGTCCGGCACGGACCCTGGTCCGCCTGTTCACTTCCCACGCATAGGTGAGGACGGCTGGCCAATCCCCTTTGACCACACCCATCGGACCCCCACCGGGCTATCACGATTCCTGGAACTTGCGCTCCAGCTCTTCCAGCATCTCCGCGGCTTCGACCAGCTTGTCCAGCGGGTTCTCCGGGCCGACGAAGTAGCGGTAGTCACAGGGCATCAGGTCCAGCGTCTTCACCAGGTCCTTGTGGTGATCGCCCACGCTCTGCTCGCTGACGCCGTAGTAGCGGGCGATGGCGGCCCGGGTGATGTTGTGGACGTTGATCTTGCGCACCGTGTAGTCGAGGGCAGCGGCCCAGGAGGCCGGCTTGCGCACCCGCAGAGGCCGGCGCCCGATGGCGATCCGGTACTCCAGCCACATCTGGATGGCTGCCCCGACCTCCTCCAGCCCCATCCCTGCCTCCCGCATCTTCTCCGTCAGGAGGCGTTCCACCTCGTCCATCGCCGAGCCGTAGAAGGCCTGGAACCGCTCGGCCAGCTCCCCCTCCGGCTCCAGGGCCATGAAGTCGGCCAGGGCGTGCAGGGCTCGGTCGAAGTCGCCGGAGCGGGCCAGCGCCCGGGCCAGGTTCAGGTGGTAGTCGGGTTGCTCCGGGTCCAGGGCGATGGCTCGCTGGAAGCTCTTGATGGCGTCTTCCAGGTGCCACCCGTGGTACTGGCGAAGCCCGGCCTCGTTCAAAGCGGCGGCCTGCTCGGCCTTGGAGCGTCTCTCCTTTGGCATACGCTACTCCTTGCATCCTCTGACGGTTCTCAACGGAGCGCCAGGTCTGCTGGTGAGAGCCCACCGGGCTGGGCGGCCTCTTCGTGGGCCATCATCGTCTCGAAGGCGGTGATGGCGACCTCCAGCATCGAATCGTCTGGCTCCCGGGTGGTCAGCCGCTGCAATGCCAGGTTAGGGGCGATGACAGCCCGCATCCAAGGCCGGTCCTGGTGGCGACCGCTGAAGCGGATGAACTCATAGGCCAGGCCGGCCAGGACCGGGATAAGCAGGATGCGGCTGAGAAGGCGCAGCAGGAGGGGCGGACGGCCCAGCAGCGAGAAGAGCAGGATGGACAGGACCACCACCGTCAGCAGGAAAGCGGTGCCGCAGCGGGGATGGGCCACGGAGAAACGGCGCACCGATTCCACCGTGATCGGAGCGCCTGCTTCGTAGGCGTTGATCGTCTTGTGCTCCGCCCCGTGGTAGGCGAAGACCCGCCGGATATCGGGGAGGAAGCCTACTGCCGCGATATAACCGACCAGCAGGAACAGGCGGACCAGCCCCTCCAGGAGGTTGCTCAGCAGGGGCGACGCAATCCACCGGTCCACCAGCCCGACCAGGGCGGCCGGTAGCAGGAAGAAGAGGCCGATGCCCAGGGCAAGGGAGAGGATCACGGTCCCCCAGGCGACGGGGCCGGAGAAGGAGACCTCTTCCTCCTCCAGCGCGACATCGGCCGAGAAGAGCAGCCCCCGCAACCCCAGCCCCAGGGCGTCCCACAGGACCAGCAGCCCCCGCAGGAAGGGAAGCCGGGCGATGGGACCCCGATACAGGGTGGCGTTCAACGGTTCGCTGTGGACGATGATCCGTCCATCGGGGGCTCGAACCGCCACGGCCACGGCCTGGGAGCCGCGCATCATCACCCCTTCGATGACCGCCTGACCGCCGTAGTTGAAGGATGCTTGTTTGGAAGACGCCACAGATCACCTCACGGCAACAGGGTACATAGCGATTGTACCCCAGGGGAAGCCAGGTGTCAAGCCAAAATCGGCTCGCTGCCTATTGACAAGCGAGAGCCTTTTGTGGTATCATAGCGCCCGGTTTTGTCTATCTTGCCCCCGGTGTGGTGGGTTTCATAGGCAACCCAAGACCAGGTGTGGTAGATGTATTATGGAACCTGAGATCGTGCTCGTTTCACCGTCCCTCCGGGCCCGGTCTGTCGTGCCCCGGGGCACCCATCGCGCAGGATAGACCATGCAACCCGCTCTGGAGGCCGGGGCCTCTCTCCCGACCCATTCCCTCGCTCCCGACGAAAGGGAGTTGGTGGCGCGTTACGCGCCCCGGATCCTGCTGGACCGGTGCGAACCCTTCCGGCCACTGGTGGTAGGGTATACCCTGTTCCGGCAGGATGGCTATTCCCCCTCTTTCCCCCGCTGCATCGGCCTCCGCCCTGTCGGACGTCCCCCCGCTGTCCTTGCCATCGAGTACGCCATCTGGTGGGACTGGGACATCGAGCACCTCTACGAGCTGGAGCACATATGGACCTACGTAGGGGCCGACGGGGAGGTGGTGCACGCGGAGGGAAGCTGGCACGGCGACTTCTGGTCGCTCCGCCACTGGGAGAACGGCCATGTCCCTCTCCACGAGGGGACCCATCCTCTGGCCTACACCCAGCCGGGCAAGCATGCCTTCGCCGCCACCGAGATGCCCTTCCAGATGATGGCCCGGCGGATCCAGGCTCAGTGCCTGGCCCAGACGCCCAAGGACGGGCTGCTGATCACTCCCATCTTCGAGGGTGTGTTGGATGGCTGGAAGACGCCGGAGGCCGACGCGCGGATCAACGCCTACCTGACTCATCGGGCCTTCGAGCCGGCCTTCGTCTGGGACGAGCCCCTGGACCTGGCGTCGGCGCCGATGGTGCCCTGGCCTCTCCTGGAGCGGTGGATTCCTCAGCGCATCGCCTGGCTCCTCTCCCGCCTGGAGAGGGGGGAGCCCCTTTGACAGGGGCGGAGGGTGGGTGTATCATAAATCGGGGTGCACACGTGTGCAAAACGGACAAGGGGCCGGTGGAGCTCCCGGATGGATAGATAGCCGCAGCAAGAGGACAGTCCGATGAAGATCACATTCCTGGGCACCGGTGCCGCCGAAGGCATTCCGGCTATTAACTGTCAGTGTCATCACTGTCGGCGGGCTCGGGAGGAGGGGGCTCCCCTGACCCGAGAGCGCAATGCTATGCTCTTCGAGCTTCCCGATTACAACCTGCTCGTCGAGAGCCCGCCCGGCGTGCGAGAGATGATCAACCGCTATGGCGTCAATCGGCTGGAGGGCGTCCTGGTCACCCATAGCGCCTATGACCACGTCGGTGGGGTGCGGGAGTTCGAGTACTGGCAGGATCGGCTGGACTTCCTGGCCGACGAGAACCTCTTCCGGCTCATCAAGCGGGAGCACTGGACCGCGCGGCTGGACGAGGTGATGTTCCACATCCCTTACTACCCGGGGGCCGCCCTCTACTTCGGCGAGTTCTCCCTTCTGCCCTTCGCCGTGCGGCGCAAGCAGCCGATCTTCGGCTTCTCGCTGAAGGAGGGGGAGCACCGGGTGGTCTACACTTCGGATACGCCGGCCCGCCTGACCAACTACGCCCGTTGTCTGATGCGTCACGCCGACCTGCTGATCGTGAACACCCCCACCTTCAAGCCGCCCAAGGAGGATCACATCACCGTGGTGGAGGCCATCCGCCTCAAGGAGGAGGTGGAGGCCCGGGATCTGATCCTCACCTACATCAACCACAACAACAAACCCCACGACGAGCTGGAGGCCTACGTTCAGGCCTTTGAAGGCGTGCGGGTAGCCTACGATGGGATGAGCATCGAACTCTGACGTTGGTGAGGTGGGCTATGCGCATCCACTTCCTGGGCACCGGAGCGGCCGAGGGCATCCCGGCCATCAACTGCCAATGCAACCACTGCGTTCGGGCCCGCGCCGAGGGGGGAAAGCTGGTCCGTCGGCGGAGCGCCATCCTCTTCTCCCTGCCGGGCTACGAACTGCTGGTGGACACCCCGCCGGACATCAAGACCTTGCTCCGCCTCAACGGTGTGCAGGCCATTGACGGCATCTTCCTGACCCACGAGCACTACGACCACGTCAGCGGGCTGGCCGAATTTGCCTACTGGGAGCGCAAGGTGGACCTGCTGATGGAGGGGAACCTCTACGACCGCCTCCAACAGCAAGGGGTGACGACGCGGGTGCAGGAGACCGCCTTTCACATGGCCTGTCGGCCCGGCGTAGCGCTGCGTTTCGATGGCTTCTTCCTGGTTCCTTTTGCCGTGCGGCACACGGTCCCCTGCTTCGGCCTGGCCATCTACGCCGAAGATCGCAAGATCATCTTCGCCGCCGACACCAGCGCCGAGCTGACCCATTACGCTCGCCGGTTGACCCAGGGGGCGGATCTGCTCATCGTCAACACCCCCTTCTTCGACCAAGGGGGAAACGACCACCTGAACGTGGTGGGGGCAATTCGCTGGAAGGAGACCCTGGACATCAAGGGAATGGTCCTGACCCACATCAACCACCACAATCTGCCCCACGACGATCTGGAACGCTATGTCAGCCGCTTTGAGAACGTCCAGGTGGCCTATGATGGTCTGACCATTGAGATGTGATGGACACCCTCCCGCAGGTCACGGGGAACCTGCGGGAGGATCCCTGGGAAGTGGGGCAGGTAGTTCGATGGACAGACACCCTCAGTCTTATCTCGACTTTGAACGGGCACGACGACGGGCGGCCCTTCAGGACATCCTGGCGGCCCTGCGCCGCCGTCCCGCCGACCTGCTTCCCTTCGAGGAGGTGGAGGAGAAGCTTCACCTGCGCCCTCGGGGCTACCGGGGGCTGGAGGATGTGCCTTTGGACAGGATCGTGGGCAGCGTGGGGCGCTACCAAGACTTCAACCGGGCCTTTCTCCCCCGTCGGGACACCCTCCGGGACCGATGGCAGCGGATTGACACGCTGGTGAGCACCGGCGGTGGGCTCCCCCCGGTTGAGCTCTACAAGGTGGGGGACGTCTACTTCGTCCGCGACGGCAACCACCGCGTCTCCGTGGCCCGGCAGCACGACGCCCCGACCATCCAGGCCTACGTCTGGGAGTTCGAGACCCCTGTTCCCCTGGAGCCGGATATGGACGTGGACGACCTGTTGCTCAAGGGGGAGCAGGCCGACTTCCTGCAACAGACGCACCTGCAGCAGATCCGGCCCGATGCCCGGATTGAGTTCACCGTCCCCGGCGGCTACTACAAGCTGCTGGAGCAGATCGCCCACTTCCAGCGGGCCATCAGCCAGATTGACCAGCGGGACGTGCCCTATGAGGAGGCCGTGGCCCTCTGGTACGAGATGGCCTACGAGCCGGTCGTCGAGATCATCCGGGAGAGCGGCATCTTGCAGGCGTTCCCTGGACGGACGGAGGCCGACCTCTACATCTGGGTCCTCCGCCACCAGCAGGAACTGAGCCAGCGGTATGGACATCCGGTGCTGATGGACAGAGCAGCCGCTGACCTGGCTGCCCGTTCCCCTCGCTGGCTCCTGCGACGCTGCCTCCAGCGCCTGCGGGAGTGCCTCTCCCGCTTCCGCCGAGGAGGCCCCACGGGGAGGGGGAGGTGAGCTGGCGGCAGATCGTGGGGCTCTTCCTGCTGGCCTCGCTGGACGTGGCCTGTGGACCTATTCCGATGACCCTGCAGGATTCCGAACGCGAGACCCTTTACAACCAGGCCATGGCCCTTCACCTGAAGGGTCGCCTGCGCGAGGCCGGCCGGCTCTACGCCCGGCTGCTGGAGGCCGATCCTCCCCGACCGCCCACCGAGGAGGAGCAGGCCCTGGTGCTCCACTACGCCCCCCGCCTCTTCGTCACCCCCCAGGAGCCCTTTCCCCTGCTGGACGTGATCGCCATCCTGCACCCCGACAGGCCCCTCATCGCCTACCACCTCTTCTGGGAGGATGACATAGACTACCCGGAGGACCAGGAACCCTGCGATCACGAGGTGGTCTGGGTGGCCTACGACCCAGAGGAGGGCGGCGTGACGGGGGTCTACACCTACTACCACGGCCAGATCCTGGATGGGACGGAGGCGGTGGCCGAGGCTGCCCGCCACGAGGGCCGCCCCTGGATCGGGGTGCAGTGGGGGAAGCACGGCTCCCTGCCCTATGGCTGGGAGACGGTCCAGGGCGGCGCCGTGCTCCAGAATATGCGGCGGACCTATCGGCGGCTGAGCACCGAAGGGCACCGGCTGCGCAACCACCCCCTGGCCGCCGGATGGCCGGCCACCTTCGTCGGCACCTGGGAGGAGTTCGTGGACTTCTCCCGCCTCGTGGACAGCCGGGAGTGGCTGCGGCGGGAGCGCACCATCTTCGTCAGCCGTTGGGGCAACGCGGTGCTGGACCAGTACGCCCTGCGCTACAACTTCCATCCCAAGCCGGACTGGCCGGACGGGTAGCCCGATGGCGAGCGCTGCAGGGGGGCTGCGAGACCTGCGCCGACGGTGGGTGTGGCTCGGCTTGGGGGGGCTCCTGCTGCTCCTGGCAGGCTGCCGGCCCTCCCGCGAGTTGATCCCCCCAACGGCCTCCACCACCCCGGCCCAGGAACTGCCGTTCCTGCTCTCGTCGGATTCCCCCGCCTTCGAGCAGCGCTGGGTGGCGGCATCGGAGGGGGAGGCCACGCTGGAGGTCGTGGCCTCAGCCCCCGGCAGCGATTGGTCCCGGTCAGGTGCGGAAGCGGCCACCCTCACCGTCTACCTGGACGGCGACTATCGGGGTGACCTGGTCCTCTACGCCGGTGCCCGCTCCCATCGCTACACGCTGCTCCTGGGGCCTGTCGAGGCCGGCCCTCATCGGCTGTGGCTCCAGTACACCGCCGAGAAGTCGGCGCCCAATGCCCGTCAAGTGGTCCTGGAAGCCGTCCGTCCCCGCCTCTATCCCCCGAACCATCCCCGCTACGTCGTCCTGCAACAGGCTCCCATCTTGTACGGGCGTCTCGGCAGCCGCTTCACCGACATCCCCCTGCTGGTGGCCTACCAGACGATGGAGCGCGGTGCCCAACGGGTGATCACCTACACCGTCGTCTTCAGCAACGAGGATGAAGGGACGCCGCCAGAGGGGTTGATGGCCCGCTGGGGCCGGCTGACCGACATCGAGTGGGTCTACCAGGTGGCTCTGGATGCCGGGGGCCGGCCCGTCGCCGCCTTTTACCAGGGCAAGGACCACAAGACGCGCCCCTTCCAGGGCCGGCGCGAGGGGATGCACCCCATCCTGCGGGTCGCCACCGGCAACAACATGGTCCAGGACTGGGGGCACTCCCCCTACCGCTTCGCCCCTGTCCCTCAGATCCCCCTCCCCACCGACCACAGCCGGGAGGGGGTGATGGACCGCTTCCCCTGGACCTACCGGGTGATGGCGGAGGAGTGGGCGCGGGAGGGGCAGGAGCGTCCCACCGACCCCTCGACGCTCCGACCCGGCGACCCCCGCGACTTCCTCTATGTGGAATTCCTGGTGGCGGGGGACTGCCCTCGGGGGGCCTGGTCCGTCCGGCTTCGGGGGGAGGCGACCTGGTACCGCTCCGACCACGGACAGGATGACCTGCGCGTCCGGCTGAAAGGCTGGCATCGGGCGGCGGTGGAACTGCCGCCGGGGACGCGGGCGGACCAGGTAACGCGGCTGCGCTTTCAGGTCTTCCCCGAGGAGCCGGGCGATCCGCCCTGTCGGCTCACGCTGGTCCAGGTCCCTCTCGTCTTCCTGCTGGAGCCTGACTACCGGCCCAGTTCCACCCTCTTCACCTTGGGCACCCCCGTCCCTCTGGACACGGACCCGGCGACGGCGACGCCCGACGAAATCGTCTTTCCCTAGAGCACCGGCCCTCCGCGAGCGTATCGAGTTGGGGACCTACAGGTCGCCGAAATGGGCTCTGGGCTTCGTAAAATGGTCGAAAGAGGGGGGCTGAGCTTGCCCATAATGAATTGGAGCCAACCTCGCGAAATCGGGTACAA
>Ga0256830_1001280_pt1 | contig 17948 bp, 17 predicted proteins | sample 128326metaG_FD_190537 | JGI IMG/M metagenome (GOLD analysis project Ga0256830, IMG submission 190537) | Hydrothermal vent microbial communities from Lau Basin, Pacific Ocean - 128-326 | ecosystem: Environmental > Aquatic > Marine > Hydrothermal vents | place: Pacific Ocean: Lau Basin | collected... | reverse complement strand
GATGTGCACCCCCATCCACCGGAGGAACTCCAAATCGCGCTCGCCGGAGATGGGCGCGAAGCTCAAGAAGACCCTGCGGGGCTTCGTCCCCAGCTCCCGGCAGCGGCGATCGTACGCCCGGAGGAGCTCCTTTATGCCCTCCGCCTCGTAGAGGATCTGGCTGGTGAAGAACTCGATGCCGCTTTGGGCCTTGGCGACGAGGCGATCGGCCTCTCCCGGCCGGGTGGGGATGGCGATCCCCCCCAAGAAGTAGTCCGCTCCCTCGGCGGGAAGCTCCCGGCGGATGCGCTCGGCGGCTTGGACCACGGGGGGGCCCGGGTAGCGCGTCCGGCTCGATTCCCCGCCCACCAGCAGGAGGTTGCGGATGCCGTACTCCCGCCGGGTTCGGAGGAGCCAGCGCCGTTGGTTGGCCCAATGGGTGTAGACGACCCGGCGGCTGATGACAACTTCAAAGCGCCCGCAAGCGCTCTGTTGGAGGAGGCGGCCGAAGACCCGCGGCTCGACCTTGGGGGTGAACGGGATCGGGCGCCCCCCCGGGCGGTCGGCCTCCTCCCGAACCTCGGGGATGTGGACCGCGTCCACAGGGGCTTCCTCCAGAAGCCGTAGGACGCTCTCCACGGAGATCTTCAGATCGCCCCTCGGGCGCCCCCGCGGGGGGGGAAGCGCCGTGTAAAGGACGACGCCCTCTCGGGGGTTCAGGGTCTTTTCCCGAAACGGGGAGGACGCGCTTCGTCCCTGCATCGGACCGGGCGTAAGCCCCCTTAAGGGAGGATCAATCGAGGGCTTGGAGGACCCGAACGAGCTCCACGAGCGCCTCGGCCGCCTCGGCCCCCTTGTTCCCCTTAAGCCCCGCTCGCTGCCACGCCTGCTCCGGGGTGTCCACGGTGAGGATGCCGTACACCAAGGGCACGTCGCCTTCCAGGGCCAAACGCGTGAGCCCCTGGGTGACGGCCTGGCAGACGTACTCGAAGTGGGGCGTCTCGCCGCGGATCACGCACCCCAGGGGCAGGATGCCGTCGTACTTCCCCGTCCGCATGAGGGCCCTTACGGCCTGGGGGAGCTCGAAGGCCCCGGGGACCCACACCACGTCTAGGTGGTCCTCGTTCAAGCCCAGGCGCCGCAGGCGGTCGAGCGCCCCCTCCAAGAGCTTCTCCGTGATGCCGCGGTTGAAGCGGCTCACCACCACGGCGATCTTCAGCCCTCGAGCGGAGAGCTCGCCCTCAATCGTTCGCCCCATCGTGGTGCCCGTCCGCGTCCACGGGCAGGGGGTCCGCCGGCTCGGCGTTGGCGTTGACGTTGATGTTGGCGTTGACGTTGGCGTTGGCGTTGACGTTGGAGGCGGGCTCAGGGCGGAAGAGGTCCTCCAGCTTGTGGCCCAGCTTCTCGTACTTGGCCCTCAGGTAGCGATAGTTGTGCTCGTTGGGCGGCACGGTCAGCGGGATCTGGTCCACGATCCGCAGCCCGTAGCTCTCCAGCCCGACGATCTTCTTCGGGTTGTTGGTGAGGATGCGGATCGTAGTGAGCCCCAAATCCCTTAAAATCTGGGCCCCCAGGCCGTACTCCCTAAGATCGGCCGGGAAGCCCAGGCGGTGGTTCGCCTCGACGGTGTCGAGCCCCTCGTCCTGGAGGTGATAGGCTTTGATCTTGTTTCCCAAGCCGATCCCGCGGCCCTCCTGCCTTAAGTACAGAAAGACCCCCAGGCCCTCCTCCTGGATGCGCCGGAGCGCGACCTCGACCTGCTCGCCGCAGTCGCACTTCAGGCTCCCGAACACGTCGCCCGTCAGGCACTCGGAGTGGACCCGCACCAGGACGTTCTCCCGGCCCGCGACCTCCCCCTTGACGAGGGCGATGTGCTCCTTGCCGTCGATGCGGCTGCGGTAGGCGTGGATCTCGAACTCCCCGAAGCGGGTCGGCAGCCGCGCCGCGGCCACCCGCTCGACCAGCGTCTCCCGCTGGAGGCGGTACTTGATGAGGTCCGCGATGCTGATGATCACCAGCCCGAACCTCTCGGCGAACTCCTGGAGTTCGGGGAGGCGGGCCATCGTCCCGTCCTCGTTCATGATCTCGCAGATCACCGCCGCTGGGTAGAGGCCCGCCAGCCGCACCAGGTCAACGCTGGCCTCCGTGTGCCCCGCCCGCTGGAGCACCCCCCCGGGGCGGGCCCGCAGCGGGAAGACGTGGCCCGGCTTTACCAGATCCTCGGGTTTCGTTGCCGGGTCGATGAGGGTTTTAATCGTGTGCGCCCGATCGTGGGCGGAGATCCCCGTGCTGATCCCGAGCTTGGCGTCCACGGAGACGGTGAACGCGCAGCCGTTCTCGTGCGGATCGCTGGGGACCATGAGGGTGAGCCCCAGCTCCTGCAGCCGCTCCTCCGTCATGGGGACGCAGATCAAGCCCCGGGCGTGCTTGGCCATGAAGTTGATCTTCTCCGGGGTGACCTTCTCGGCCGCCAGCACCAAGTCCCCCTCGTTCTCGCGGTCCTCGTCGTCGACGACGATGACCATCTCCCCCCGGCGGATGGCCGCCATCGCTTCCTCGATGGTGTTGAGTCCACGACCCGTTCGCATTCCCATGCGTTATGCCCCCCTCCGCACCCATGAAAGCTGCTTGGCTACGTATTTTGCGAGGATATCAAACTCCACGTTCACTCTAGCACCCGGCCCGCGGGACTTCAAGGTGGTGTGGTGGTACGTGTGCGGGATCACCGCCACGGAGAAGCGCCCCTCCCGCACGTCGAAGGGCGTAAGGCTGATCCCGTCTACGGCGATAGAGCCCTTCTCCACGATCCAGGGATCGTACTGCAGATCAACTTGGAACGTAAAGAGGTACGAGCCGTCGGGTTGGGGCTCCACCGCGACGACCTCCCCCACGGTGTCCACGTGGCCCTGCACCCAGTGGCCCCCCAGGAACTCCCCGGCGCGCAGCGGCAGCTCGAGGTTCACCCGATCGCCCTCTTGAAGGTCCCCCAGGGCGGTGCGGCGGAGGGTCTCGGGGCTGAGATCGGCCCGAAACGTTCCCGCCCCCGGGTCCACGGCGACGGCGGTAAGACAGACCCCGTTTACGGCCACGCTCCCGCCCACCGCGAGCTCCCCTGCGAGGGAAGGCGCGTAGACGGCCAGCGACCCCCTCTCGCGGGCGCGTACCTCTCCCAGTGCCTGGACGATGCCGGTGAACACGCCCAATGATAGCCCCGGAGGGGTCGAAGTTGCAATTCCCAAAGGGCTTAAGTAGACTGAGCCCGATCCGTGAAGGAGGGCTTCTCCGGCCGGCTTTTGCCGATATAGACGATGATTGCAATCGACGCGTCCACGTGCAGGCGATCCCGATGGGGGTCCCTTCCTGCCCCTTTCTCTTACCTGGTCTCTCTGGCGATCCTCTCCGCCCTCCTGGGGGGGGCGTCCCCCACCGCGCTGGCCCAGGACAACGACGGTGCCCGGGAGCCCCTCCCGTACCTCGAGCGCTCCGCCCGCGGGGACGAGGAGGAGATCTTGGTGCGCCCAAAGCTGGCGGAGTACGTCTTCGGAAACCGCGGGGGGGTCTTAAAGAGCGTTTATCTGTACTTCGCGCCCGCGGGGATCTTCCCCGCCGAGCTCGTCCCTGACGCGGAGACGCGCTCCGTCCCCACGCCCGAGGGGCCGCGCCGGGAGCGGGTCTACGTCCAGGACGCCCTCTTCCCCTTTCAACTCCTCCTCGAGGGCGCCGTTTCAGACCGGGAGATCCCCTACGAGGTCACCGTGGAGCGCCGCGGGAGCGAGGTCCGGCTGCGGTTCGAGGGGGAGCTGCCCTCGGGGCTGCGGGCGATCAAGACGTACACGATCGCCGAGGAGGGCGTCTACACCCTGGGGGTGCAGCTCGAAATTCAGAACCCCACGGACGCGCCCCTTCCCCTCGATTCCGCCCTGTGGGTGCTGGGCCGCGGGGTGGGCCGCTCCCCGGACCCCGACGCCCAGATCCGCTTCCTCTACGGCGGGGAGGTGAGCACGGAGCCGCTGGACGCCCCCGACTTTGGGGGCCTGGGCTTCGTGAGCGGGGGGCTCGCCTTCTTCCTCAAACCGCGGGACGGGACTTTGGATCTTAAGCCTGCGCGACGTGCCCTCGACGGGGAGCGGGCGCTTTGGGGCCTGGAGCTCCCCCAACTCCTTCAGCCCCGGGAAAGCCGGCGGTGGGCGTTCACGCTCTACGCGGGGCGCGCGAAGTACACCCTTCTGGCCGAGGAGGGCCTGGGGCAGCTGGCCCCGCCCGGGTTGTTCTCCCAGCTCGTCATCGCCGTGGTCGAACTATTAAACTGGCTCTATCGGGTCACGGGCAACTACGGCTACGCCATCATCCTCTTTACGCTCATCACCCGGATTCTGCTGTTCCCCTTGACCCGCCAGCAGTTCCACGCCATGGCCAAGATGGCCGAGCTGCGCCCCAAGCTGGAGAAGCTCCAGCAGCGCTATCCCACCCTGCGGCGCCTCCGGGAGCTTCATCCCAATCTCAGCGAGGAGGAGCTCTTAAAACGCGACCGGGAGAACCGCCGCGCCCTGCAGGAGAAGCTGATGGAGCTCTACCGCGAGGAGGGCGTAAACCCCCTGGGCGGGTGCCTCCCCCTGCTCATCCAGTTCCCCATTCTGATTATCTTATGGCGGGCGATTTTGTATAGCGCCGAGGCCATCCACCTCAGTCCCGGCTTCCTCTGGATGGACGATCTTTCATTAAGGGACCCGTACTACATCATCGTGGGGCTTACGGCGCTGGCGATGATCCTCCAGACGAAGACCACCCCGACCCTCACCTCCCAGTCCCAGGGGCCGAACCCCATGATCATGATGCTCTTCTCCATCGGGCTCATGGTTTTATTCTTGAAGGACTTCCCCGCGGGGCTTTGGCTCTACTACTTCCTGACCACCGTCATCCAGGTGGGCCAGCAGGTCTTCATCAACTGGGAGCTGGCCCACCTCCAGCGGAAGAAGGAGGCGGCAGCCGCGGAGGGAGCGAAGGCCGAAGCCGAGGCTGAACCCGAAGCCGAAGCCACAAGCGGCGACCAAGGCCGGGACGACGACGCGGGCGAGAGGAAGACGAATAAAAAGAAGCCCTCCCGATCCTAACTGAACTAACTAACCCATGGCCACCCAAGAGGAGCGCAGGGAAGCGGTGCTCGCGTACTTTCGCGGGTTCGTCGCGGCCTTGGAGGAGCCCCACGTCGAGGTCCGCCTCACCCAGGAGGCGGAGCGCGAGTTCCACATTGATCTTCGGGGCATCGAGGCCCTCCGGGACGCCGACGCGGCGACGCTGCGCTCCTTGGGGTATTTAGCCGAAATCGCCGTCCGGCGCAGGCTGGGCGAGGTCGTGCACGTCCACCTGGACGTCAACTCGCGCAGGGAGCGCCGGGCGGAGGAGCTGCGGCGCCGGGCGCGGGAGTGGGCCACGGAGGCCCTGCGGCGGGGCGAGCCCCTGGAGCTCGAGCCCATGGAACCCTACGAGCGCAAGGCGATCCACGAAGCCCTGGGGGAGGACCCCCGCGTGCGCACCTACAGCAAGGGCCGGGGGAAGAACCGCCGGGTGATCATCGAGCCCCTCTCCGGGGCGCTAGCGCCAGGGGAGGACGAACTCCCAGTTCGGCCCGCGGAAGTAGGTCCCCACGATGATGAGGGCCACGAACAAGAAGATCGTTAGCGTAAAGAGCGCGACGGTGACGGGCCGCTCCCGCAGCCGCCGTCCCGGCGGCTTTGATTTGTCGGAGCGCCAGAACTCGAGGCGGCTCTCGATGTAGGGGATCGCCATCCAGAAGAAGACCACCAGCCCCGGCAGGATGACCCCGCCGATGGCGATCGAGTTGAGCACCCCGCCCAAGTTGGGCGAGATGGCCAAAAGCTCCTGAATCCCCAGGAAGTACCACGGGGCCTTCTCCGGGTTGGGGGTGAACGTCGGGGTGGCCGCCTGCTCCAGGGGCGCGTCCACGAAGAGCGCGTAGATGCTAAGCCCCCCCAGCAGGAAGAACAGGAGGGTGAAGACCACGTAGAGGTAGTACGGGTAGGTGAGGATCTCCTCCCGCTCCTCGATGGGGGCCGGGATGCGCTTCTCGAAGACCTGGACCATCATCTCGACGGTGCGCTCCGTGAAGGGGTGGCGCGAGGGGATCTCCTTCACCAGGTCGTGGTCCAGGAGGTAAACGAGCAGGTCGCGCAGGATCTCGAAGTCCGGGGGGTCGCCGCCGCCCTCGACCAGGGCGTGCACCCGGCGCCGCAGATCCCGCAGGCGCTTGAGGGTGATGCGCTGGGAGGAGCGGACCTCCGCCAGGGGGAGGTGCTCGGCGCAGTAGTCCAAGATGTCGGCCAAAAGGCCCGGCTCGATCTCCAGCGCCTCGGCGACCTCGTAGCCCGGAACCTCCACCTCGATGTCTTGCTCGACGAGCACCTGGCAGGAGAGCCGCCAGTTCTTGTCGATCTTGTCCTTGAGGAGGTCTTTTTCGCAGGGCTTGACCTCGTCGCCCCCCTTGAGCACCCGCACGGTGCAGGTGGCACAGGTGCACCGCCCGTCGCAGGTGGCGGGGAGCGCCCGGTCGTAGCCGTGCTGCTGGATCACCCGAAGGAGGTTGGCTCCGGCTTCGACTTCGATCTCTTCCTGGCCGAGGATGATCACCTTGGGCATGCTCGATCAGTCCTCCGCTCCCGTTCCCGTTTTCGATGGTGTTCCCTTCTTTTCCTTCTCCTCCTCGGCGGGGCGCACCGGGATCGCAAGCGCTTGGGCGATCTCCTCCAAGCGTCGCCGGACGGGCTCGCCGCCGGGCAGGCAGCGCGTGAGGGGCTCCCGGCGCTCGGCGATGGCCTGGGCGTACTCTTCGCACAAGCGATACCCGCAGACCTCGCAGTGGAACCCGGGGAGCGCCCGCCGCAGGGCCCGGGCCTCGTCGGAGAGCTGCCCCGGCGTAAACGACGGCCAGCGGAGCACCAGGGGCTTAAACAGCTCGATCTCCATGTCGTTGTGCACGGCCACTTGGCAGGACAGAACCCAGCCCTCGCCCTTCTGGCGCGGGGTGAGCGCGGCGCCCTGCTCCTTCTGGGTCCACTCCCGTGCCCCCTCGCGGACCCGCACCCGGCAGGTGGCGCACTGGCCCTTGCGCCCGCACTGGGTGAGCAGCCGATAGCCCGCCCCCTCCAGCGCTTCGAGGAGGTTGGCCCCCTGGGGGACGGGCACGGTCCCCTCCTCGCCGTGCACCGCCAGGAACGTCCGGGGGCGGGAGACCTCGCGGAGCTTGAGGACCTCCCGGGTGGCGAGCCACGCCACGGCTCCCAGCACCAGGGGGGCCGCGATCCCTGGCACCCGCAGCAGACCATAAAAGCTCACCAAAACGAGAAACCCGAGCACGAGATGGGGGGCGTACGGGTGGGGCGCCCAAGCCGTCAAGCCGTTGGGCTCCCGCCGGGTGCGCTCGGTAAGCGCATGGAAGGCCGCCCCGAGGAGCCCCCAGCCGAGCCCGCCCAGCACCAGGGAGAGCGCGACCTCCGAAGGGCTCATCTCCAGGGCGAAGGCGTACACCCCGATGACGATCCCCGCGGCGACGCCCAGCGCGATCGCCATGCGCCGCGTCTGCTTCTGCTCCTCCTGCCAACGGGCTCGCGCGTCTTGAACGCGGGCGCTCATCCCTTCTTCCCTCCTTGTCCCTGTCCCCCTGCAGAACTCCCGAAGGGCCGGGGGGCGGCGACCCGATCGAGCCAGGGGACCAGCGCGTTCATCATCAGCACGGCGAAGACGATCGCTTCCTCCGGCCAGGGGATAAGCCCCCGGAGGATCACGATCAGGAGGGTAACGGCGATGGCGAAGAGCCACTTGCCCCGCGGGGTCATCGGGCTCGTTACGGGGTCCGCGGCCAGCCAGAACGCGGCCAGCAGGAACCCCCCCGAGAGCAGGTGGACGAGCCCGCTTGGCCCCAACACCTCCGGGTAGAGCATCGTGAGGAGCCCGCCCCCGAGCCAGGCGGTGAGGACCATCCCCAACGGGATGCGCCAGTCCACGGCGCGGGTAAAGAGGAGCCAAACCCCGCCCAGGAGCAGCAGGCCCGCAAACGCGCCGCCCAGCAGCCCGGGCTGCGCCCCCAACAGCGTCCCCAGGGGCACCTCTTGGCCCTGGAGCACGGCCGTCAGGGGGGTCTGCGTGGCCGGCTCCGCGGGGGCCCACTGCGCAAACCCCGCGCCCCCCGCCAGCGGCTCCCAAAAGCGCGCCATGGCCGCGGGGAAGAGGATGACGAGAAGGGCCTTCCCCACGAGCGCGGGCTGGAAGGGGTAGCGTCCCAGCCCCCCGAAGATCTCGCGGGCCAGGAACGCGAAGACGCTTCCCAGCACCACCAGCGCCCACGGCGGGTTCGGGGGCAGCACGAGGGCGAAGAGCATAGCCGTAAGCAGAATCCCCTCGTCGGGCCGGGGCCGGCGCTGCAGGCGGGAGAACCCGTAGTGCATCAGGAGCCCCACGGCGTAGGAGAGGGCGATCACGGCCAGCACGTGGAGCCCGAAGAGCGCCACGGCCCCCAGGACCGCGGGGACCAAGGCCAGCGCGAAGGCCCCGAGGTACCCCCGGACCCCGACCCCGTCGCGCAAGTAGGGGGCCCGGGCCACGGCGAACCGCCCCCCGCCCCCGGCGGGGAGGAGCTCGATCCTGCGCCTCCGGGTCTCCTGGGACGCCGTGGGGGTGGGTACGGGCGCGCTCATGGGTCAGTCCTCCAGCCGCTCCTCGCGGATCCAGCGCTTCGCCTTCCGGATGCCCTCTAACAGGTCGATCTTGGAGGGGCAGATGTAGCTGCAGAGCCCGCACTCGATGCAGGCGAAGATCGTCAGCTCTTCGGCCCGCTCGAGGTCCCCGCGCTCCCCGGCCTCGGCCAGCTCGATGGGGAAGAGGTTCTGCGGGCAGATGTCCACGCAGTCGCCGCAGCGGATGCAGGGCTTCGTCCCCCCCACCAGGGCGGTCGTGGCCCGCTTCTCCCGCCCGAAGGGGGGCAGGAGCCGCACGTGGGAGTCCGCCCCGGGGAGAAATCCCCATCGGGTCGTAACGGAGGGGGAGCGGGGCTCCTCCAGGGCCACGAGCGCCCGGGCCTCCCGGGTGATGGGGGCGTCCACGTCGGTGACGGAGCTGCCCCGCAGCGGCCCCCCCACGATCACCCGCGAGGGGCCCTGGTTCCCGAATTGCTCCAGGAGGTCCCCCACGGGCGTCCCCAGCCGCACCCGGGCGTTGACGGGCTGCGCCATCGCCGAGCCCCCGATCGAGACCACCCGATCGACCATCGGGCGGGCCTCGACCACGGCCTCGTAGGCCGCCACCACGAGCTGGACGTCGCAGACGACGACGCCCAGATCCGTCGGCGGTCGGCCCGCGGGCACCTCCTCGTTGAGGATCGTCTTAATGAGCACTTCGTCCTCGCCCTGGGGGTACTTGGGGAGCAGGGGATGGAGGTAGAGCCAGTCGTGGTACTCCATCCGGGCCTCCAGCTCCTCGAGCACGTGGGGCAGGTCATACCCCAAGCCGACGTGCACCTCGATGTTGCCCAGCGCGCTCTTGAGGATCTTGAGGCCCGTGACGAACTTCTCGAACTCCTCGAAGAGCAGGGCCCGATCGCCCCGAAGGTAGGGCTCGGCCTCCACGGCGTTGACGAGGAGGGCTCTTATCGCGGAGGGCTCCGCCGGGGCGGTGCGGAAGGGGGTGGGAAAGCCCCACTTCCCCAAGGCCGTGACCCCCGCTTCGTAGAGGATGCGCCCCAGCTCCTCCGGCCCCCAGCGCTCGAAGTTCCCCCGGGGGACGTCGAGGGGGGCCCAGTCGTCCCGGTAGGGCTCGGGATCGGCCTCCAGGGTGATCACGGTCGTGGGCTCCCCATCGAGGGGGTGGACCCCCTCCTCCACGCGCACCACGGTGCCCGTGAGGGAGGCGAGCACAGGGGTGGAGATCTTCTCGTCGGAGCGGGCGAGCACCTCGCCCGTCCGTACCCGCTGACCCACCTCCACGAGGGGGTCGGGCTCCTCCCCAAACCCCTGGCGCAGGGGCAGGTGCACCCTCGGGGGCACGGGTCCCTCCCGGAGGGGCCCGCGGGGGAGCCCCTGCAGCCGGGGGAAGTAGCGCCCGCCCTTGAAGGTCTTGAGCGTCCCGACGATGGCCATTACGACGCCTCCTCCGGCGGGATCGTGTACTCGTCCTTGCGGATCCGCCAGAAGTGGATCGCGATCAGAAGCACCATGAAGACGGGCAGCAGGAAGACGTGAATCACGTACCAGCGCAACAGCGAGAACTGGTTGAGGTTGTTGCAGTTGCTCACGCCCAGGAGGGCCTGGCGGACCTGATCGCCCACGTAGGGGACGTTCTCCGCGATGTTGCAGGCGATCTTGGCCGCGTAGTACCCCAGCTGGTCCCAGGGGAGAATGTACCCCGAGAAGGCGAATAGAATCGTGATCAGAAACAGAAAGACCCCGATGACCCAGTTGAACTCCCGGGGCTTCTGGTAGGCCCCCGTGTAGAAGACGCGGAGCATGTGCAGGAAGACGGCCAGCACCATAAACTCCCCGGCCCACTTGTGGAGGTTTCGGATGAAGCGCCCCAGGGTCACCTGGTTGATGATCTGGCGGACCGTGTCGAAGGCCCGCTCCACAGAGGGGACGTAGTAGAACATCAGGTAGATGCCCGTGACCACCAGGATCACAAAGAGCCAGAAGGCGATCACGCCCATCCAGAACCAGCTGTAGGTGATGCGCAGGGAGCGCTTGTCGATGGTGGCGGGCAGCACGTGGACGAAGAAGTTCTTCCGGTTCATGGCCAGGAAGTCCGTCTCCGTCCGGGGGAGGTGCTCGCGGCGGAAGATGGAGATCCAGACGGGGCTGCGGCGGACCTGCTGGAGGAGGAGGACCAGCCGATCGATCAGCCCGTAGAAGACGAGGTCCATGGGGGATCAGCCTCCCTTTTGGCAGGGGAGGCACTCGCTCCCGTCGGGGAGCGGCCCCTCCACCAACCGCTTCTGCTCCGGGTCGAAGTAGAGGTTGTGCCCGATCCCCTCGCCGCTCGCCTTGCTCAGGGGGTCCGTGAGCATCGTGACGCTCTTGTCCACCAGGAGCCGCCCGTCCGCCGTGAGGTCCACGTGGTAGAAGGGCAGGGGTCGGGGGGCGGGCCCGTCCAAGACGCGCCCGTCGCGGGCGAAGATGCTCCCGTGGCAGGGGCACAGCGCGTGGACGATGGGAAACCTGTCGTTGGGCGGCCCGAACGGGCGATACGAGCAGCCCAGGTGGGTGCAGATCGCGGAGACGACCTGGATCCCATAGGAATTGCGGAAGACGTAGACCTGCTTGGCCTCCAGGAGGCGCATGTCGCCTACTTTGTAGTCCTCGGGGCGGCCGATGGAGAAGATGGAGGAGGGCTCGAAGTTGAGCTTGGGGAGGATGTAAGCCCCCACGCTGCTGGCGAAGGCCCCGGCGCTTAGGGTAAAAGCCCCCAGCCCCAGCCGGGTGAGGAACTTCCGCCGGGTGAGCCGCCGGGCTCCCGGCGAAACCGGAAACTCGTTCTCGACGTGATCTTTGCTCATGGCGGCGTTGTTTTGTTCGTCTTTGCGCGCAATCCGCAGCGGCTGTGGCGCTGCGGTCCCCCTAAATCCGCCCTCGGGCGGTCCCTTATGCTATCCCACGGCACCCTGCAGGGCCATGATCTCCGTCAACTCGCGAATCGCAAGGGGGGCTCCGCAGGGTTCGGCCCGCATTATAGACGCCCCCTGTGCGCCTGTCAACCGCAACAGGTGCCTACGCCCCGGGATCGTTGCCGGGGGAGAGGGGGCGCCGTCCCCCCTGGGAGCTTCTTTGACCCCTTTGACCCCCTCGCATGGGGGCAGAGGAGGGAAGGGCTCAGCCCTCCGGCACGAGGACGATCTTCCCCAGGTGCTCGCGGGCCTCCATGCGCCGCTGGGCTTCGGCGGCCTCCTGTAAGGGAAAGACCCGATCGATCACGGGCCGGAGCTTCCGCTGCCAGACCAGCTCCATCACCCGGGTGAACTCGTGGTGATTGCCCATGGTGGTCCCGATGATTCTCAGCTGGCGCCAGAAGACCAGCCGCACGTCCGTGGGGGGCTTCGGCCCCGAGGTCGCCCCGTAGGTGACGAGCCGCCCGTCCTTCGCGAGGGCCCGCAGGCTCCTCTCCCACGTGGCCTCCCCGACGCTGTCCACCACCACGTCGACGCCCCGCTTGTTCGTGAGCTTCCACGCTTCCGTGCCGAAGTCCGCGGTCGCGTGGTTGATCCCCTCGTCGGCCCCCAGCTCCCGGAGCCTTTGGAGCTTCTCGTCCGAGCCCGCCACGGCGATCACCCGGGCGCCGACGAGCTTGGCGATCTGCACGCACGCCGTGCCCACGCCCCCCGAGGCCCCCAGAACGAGCACCGTCTCGCCGGGGCGCAGCTGCGCGCGGGTGATGAGCGCCCGCCAGGCCGTCTGGTACACCAGCGGCGCGGCCGCGGCCTCCTCCCACGCAAAGCCCTCGGGGATGCGCATCAAGTTGCGCGCCGGGACCTTCACGAACTCCGCGTACCCCCCGTCTACGTGCTCGCCCAGGATGTGATATTCGTCACACAACGGGTCCTCGCCCCGGCGGCAGTATTCGCAGCGCCCACAGCTCAGGCTGGGGTTTACCACCACGCGCTCCCCCGGCCGGAAGCCCTCGACGCCCTCTCCCAATTTCTCAACCACCCCGGCGACGTCGCTCCCCGGGATGTGGGGCAGCTTGGGAGGGATGCCCGGCAGGCCCCGCCGCACCCAGATGTCGAGATAATTCAGCGCGCAGGCTTTCACCTTTACGAGGGCCTCCCCGGGCCCCGGCTCGGGGACGGGGACGTCTTCTTCGTAGCGGAGCACCTCCGGTCCGCCGTGCTCGTGGATCCGCACCGCCCTCATGGTGACCGTCATCGTCGTCTTCTGGCTTCACCCCTTTGCATTCGCGCCTTTTTGTGGAGGGGGCCCAGGCCCGGGCCCGGGCCCGGACTCAGAGGGTCACGCGCCCCTGGAGGGCGCGGCTTAGGGTGGCCTCGTCGGTGAACTCCAAATCCCGGCCGATGGGGACCCCCTGGGCGATGCGCGTGGTGAGGATCCCCAGGGGCTTGATCTGCCGGGCGAGATACAGCGAGGTGTGCTCGCCCTCGACCGTGGGATCTAAGGCCAGGATGACCTCGCGGACGTCCCCGCGGCGCAGCCGCGCCATCAGCTCCTCAATGTGTAGGTCCTCGGGGTGGACGTCCCGCAGGGGCGAGATGAGCCCGCCCAGCACGTGGTAGAGCCCCGGATACCCCCCGGTCTTCTCGATCTTCCAGAGCTCCTGGGGGTGGCTCACCACGCAGATGACGGAGCGATCCCGCCCCGGGTCGCGGCAGATCCCGCAGAGCGCCCCCCGCTCATCGGGGCCCCGGGCCTCGGCGAAGTTGAAGCACTCCCTACACAGAACGATCTCCGCCTTGATCGCGCGCAGCGCCTCCCGCAAAAGCTCAACCTCCTCCTCGGGCTGGTTCAGGAGGTGGAAGGCCAGGCGCTCCGCGGTCCGTTGGCCGACCCCGGGAAGCTTCTTCAGCTCCTGGATTAACGCTTCTAAGGGCTCCGGATAGTTCATTGTGATTATTGTGGTTATTGTTGACTAGAACAGCCCGGGGATGTTGGGCAGCCCCAGGTTCCCCATGACCTCGCTCATCTCCCTTTGGGCCGTTTCTTTCGCCTTCGTTTGGGCTTCCTTGATGGCCGCGAGGATGAGGTCCTCGAGCATCTCCACGTCCTCGGGGTCCACGACCTCCTTGTCGATGTGGATGTCCACGATCTCCTCCCGGCCGTTGGCGACCACCTTGACCATGCCGCCGCCGGCCGCGGCCTCCACGCGCAGGTTCTGAAGCTCCTCCTGCTTCTTCTGAATGAGCTCTTGGGCCTTCTTGATCTGTTTGAGCACGTTGCCCATGCCGCCGGGAAGCTGCATATCGTCTCTTCCTCCTCCGGGGATTGCAGGGTGCCCCATTATAAGCCGGGGCCGCTCCGGCGTTCAAAGCCCGAGCCGGGCTCAGCGGAGGACCTTCCCCTCAAAGGCTTGGCGGACCCGCTCGACCTTCTCCGCCAACGCCCTCCCGGTTCCGGGGGGGGAAGGGCCGATCGCGGCCCCGGCCTCGGCGGACCCGGGCCCGGAGGCACTCCCGGCCTGGGAGGCGGCGGGGGAGTCCCCATCTCCGGAGTATGAAGGGGAGGCAAACCCGACGGCGAGCCGCACCCCGCCGAAGATCTCCTCCACCAAGCTCTGAACGATTTGGAGGTTCTCCGGCTGCTCGAGCCGCTCCTTGTGAAAGGTGTAGTCGGGGGGGTACTCGATGAAGAGCGTCCCCTCGGCCAGCCGAGGGGACGCCTCCGCCAGGAGCGCATGTAGCGCCGCCTTCTCCCGCCGGGCCCGCACCAGGAGCCTCTCCCAAGCCTCCCGGACGCCCTGGGCGCTCCCACCTCCACGGGCGATCGGGGGTTGCGGGGCCGCGTCGTGTGCCCCCGGGGGGGGCTCCTGGGGTGGGGAGGAAGCCTCGGGCTGGGGCTGGGGGGGAACCGGCGCTTGGGCTTTGACGGGGATTGGGGCTCGGGCTCGAGCTTGAGCTTGGGGCTGGGTTTGGGTTTGGGGTTGGGATTGGGATTGGGGCTGGGCTCGGGTCCGGGCCTCGGCTGTGGGTTCCGCCCCGGCGGCCTTCGATGCCGGGATTTGGGGAGCGGGGGCAGGGGCCCCGTGGGTCCACTCCAGCACGAAGACTTCCAAGAGGATTCTCTTGTCGAGGGCGTAACGCAGCTCGCGGCGCAGCTCCAGCAGCTCGCCCGTGAGCCGGACCCAGAGGGCCGTTTCCTCCTCCCCCGAGGCGGCCGGGGCGCTCGTGAGGTCGAGAAGGCGGTCGCGGCTGCGGCGAAGCAGCTCCTCCGTGAAAAGCTCAAAATCCCGTCCCCGTTCGGCCAGCTCTGCTAAGAGCGCCAGGGCCGCGGGGGCGTTGCGGTCCGCCAAAGCATCCAGGAAGCGGTCGAGGGCCTCCTCGGGGGGCAGCCCGAGCATCTCGTATAGATCATCGGGGGTGATCTCCCCGCCGCCCTTGAAGGAGACGAGCTGGTCTAACAGCACAAGCGCGTCGCGGAGGGCCCCGCGGGCGTGGCGGGCGATCGCCTGGAGGGCCTCCTCCGTGGCCGCGATCTTCTCGGCCTGGACGACCCGGCGGAGCTGGGCCACGATGAGCTCCGGGGAGATCGCCTTGAACTCGAAGGCCTGGCAGCGGGAGAGGACCGTGGGGAGCACCTTGTGGGGCTCCGTGGTGGCGAAGAGAAAGACAACGTGGGGCGGGGGCTCCTCCAGGGTCTTTAAGAGGGCGTTAAACGCCTCGTTGGTGAGCATGTGGACCTCGTCGATGATGTAGACCTTGTAGCGGCTCTGGGCGGGGGCGAAGTTGACCTCTTCGCGGAGCTGGCGGATCTGGTCGATGCCGCGGTTGGAGGCCCCGTCGATCTCGATCACATCGAGGGCGCTTCCCTGGGCGATGGCTTGGCAGCTGGGGCAGGCGTTGCAGGGCTCCCCCTCCTGGGGTTGGGGGCAGTTGACGGCCTTCGCGAAGATGCGGGCGACGGACGTCTTGCCCGTGCCCCGGGGGCCCGCAAACAGATAGGCGTGGGCGATCTCGCCCTGGGCGATGGCGTTCTTGAGGGTCTGGACGGTGTAGGGCTGGCCTACGACGTCCGAGAAGCGCTGGGGGCGCCACCTGCGATAGAGGGCTTGATGGGACATGGTGGGTCGGGGAGACCGGATTCGAACCGGTGACCTCCTGCTCCCAAAGCAGGCGCGCTAACCGGGCTGCGCCACTCCCCGCAGGGCGTCGTTATTATAGGCCGACCCGCTCAAGCCCACAAGGCTTCCGGCACAATCGGGCAGGCAACGGACTAGGAGAAGGGGTGAGACGCTCAAGCCAGGAGAGCAGCTATTAAGCTAAACACCCCCAGCCCGATCGCGAAGGCCCAGAAGGGCAACCGGCGCGCGAGGCCCATGAGGGCCGAGATGGTCAGCCAGCCCACGAAGGCCGCCGAGAGCACCCCCGCAGCGCCCGCGAGCGCCCCTGCGCTTAGAAGGGGCTCTTCGTCGGTGGTCCTAAGGAGTTCTAAGAGCTTCAGCAAGAACTGAGCCGCGAAGATGACGGGAATGCTCATCAAAAAGCTGAGTCGGAGGGCCTCCGTCTCGCGGAAGCCCCGCAAGAGCAATATGGAGATCGTAAGCCCCGAGCGGCTCAGCCCCGGCAGGGCTGCTAAGCCCTGAGCCAGGCCCGCCCAAAGGGCATCTCGAACGCTTAACCCTAGAACGGTTCGCCCTCCCAGCTTCCGGCGGGGAGCGATGAGCTGGATCAGCCCCGTGCCGATAAGAAGGGCACCGATGAGGGCGGTCCCCCATCGGCTCAGGGGATCGAGCGAGAGGCTCAGCGCCAAAAGGGGCGCGCCCACGAGGCCCGTGAGGACCGTCGCGACCCCAAGGAAGTCGAGCAGCTTTCGATCGGTGTCCGAAAGATCCCCCCGGTGGGCGGGGAGGATCCACCGGGGAAGCGCCTTCGTCAGCTGAAGCAGCTCCCGACGGAAGTAGCTCACCGCGGCCAGGAGGGTCCCCAGGTGGAGCCAGATCGCAAACGCCACGGACTCCGCCAGGGGCCTTTGGAGGACGTGGAGCTGAATGAGCGTAAGGACCCCCTCGCTGCTTATGGGGAGCCACTCCGCCGCCCCCTGCACGGCCCCCAGGAGCAGCGCCTCCCAGATCTCATACATCTTCCGAGTCGGCGTTGCGGGCCACTTGCGCGAGCCAGTCGGAGAACGTCAACAGCTCTTCTCGAACCCTCTCGAACGTGGGCTGTAGACGCTGCACAAGGGGCTCTAGGCGCTCTTGGTCGAACTCAAAGGCGTAAATGCTGCGCACGACATGGCGAAAGCCGAGATACTCCTCTAGGAGCTTAAGGGCCTTATCAGATAGGACCGCCGGGCGCACGGAGGGGATCTCGGCTCCCATCTGGCGGAGGAGCTCGCGGTGCCATTGGGGACCGGTCGGCAAGCTTCCGTCGATCTCCGACGCGATCAAGGAAAACAACCGCTCTAGCCCCGCATAGAAATCGTGTAGATTAAGGGCGGCCGAGTCGAGGTAGAGATCTCGGTCCTCCAGGCGCTGTTGAGCTGCTTGGAGGGCCCGCTCCGCCCGCTTGACCACGCGTTCCAGATCGCTCAGTTCGCGACGGATGCGACCGGCCACGACCCGATAGCGTTCGCTCATAGCTCCATCCCTTCTCGCTCGATGGCCTCCCGCAGCGCGGGACGGCACATGCTCATATCCACAAGATCAATCTCGATTTCCGAGCTCACCCCGAGCACGGCGGCTACGGCACGGAACGTGTCTTCAGGCCGCAGCCCCCAAGCTGCTAGATCCACATCGGACCAAAGCGTAAATCGATCGGGATGTGTTAAGGACCCGAAAACGACGACTCGGGTGGCCCCGAATTCCTCCTTGAGGAGACGCGCTGCCCTACGGGCCGCCTCCCAAGCGCGGACCCTCCTACGCCGGACCTGGAGCTCCCTCTCGCGGCGTCGTCGCTCCGCCGTCTTGCGATAGCCCTCGAGCGGATCTACTACCGCTGCTGTTTTCCCCATCTCCGGACATTCCCTTCGATCTTACATTCCCCAAGCAGTGTAACAGTCTCTGTAGGGCCCTGCTCAGAGTGAAAAAATGCAGCGTTCGAGCGGTATCAAAACCGAAACGCCAACCCCAACAAGAAGAGCCCGTCCTTCCAGCCCAGCTCGAAGAGCGCGGGGACCCGCCCGGGGTTGGCGACCTCCACCCCCGCGGCTACCTGGTGGGAGAAGCGCAGCTTCCCGTCCGCCCCCATGATTACGACCCCCCGGTAGAAGCCGTAGGGCGTGAGCGCTCCGTACGTCTTGCTGAGGTACACG
>Ga0256830_1001279_pt1 | contig 17957 bp, 8 predicted proteins | sample 128326metaG_FD_190537 | JGI IMG/M metagenome (GOLD analysis project Ga0256830, IMG submission 190537) | Hydrothermal vent microbial communities from Lau Basin, Pacific Ocean - 128-326 | ecosystem: Environmental > Aquatic > Marine > Hydrothermal vents | place: Pacific Ocean: Lau Basin | collected... | reverse complement strand
ACAAGCCATGGTGCATAAAAACAGCCATTGCGTTTACTGATCGAACAAAGGCGTTGGAATTTGAGAGATACTTAAAGAGTCCATCCGGCCGCGCCTTTGCAAAAAAACGACTTTGATCTTCAGAATTTGCCATCACCCGGTGCGCGACGCCGACGGCAACGTCCGCCTGATGGCCAACCTGACCTTCTGGCCGAAGAACCCGGCTGGCTGGAGCTGCCTGTTCCTGCCATGAGCATGGTTGTGTTCAGGCACGAGGATCTTATGGAGTTGATTAGCGCCATTCATGGCGAGCATCAAAGCGCCACAGCGGGCGACTGTGCTCCTGTGTACGGGGAACTGCTCACCTTTGACGACCCATCAACCCGCCTGCCCGCCATCGATCGGCTGGAGGGCTTCCATCCCTGCGGCTCCAGCATGTACCGACGTGTACTGGTCCCGGCGTTCACCGGTGGGACGGTTGTTCCGGCCTGGCTTTATGTGGGGATTATTAAGCGTCGGCTTGCTCCGCTGGGGAAGTCACGCTGGCTTTAGCCGGTTAAATCGGGACAAACATGGAATAAACTTGGAGATATTCCTTGACATCAGACCCTCGATTGATATACTTTATCCTTGTTTATCCGGGTTTGTCTGGACAAAAGACCGGTAAATCCGAGTCTGGTCCATGGTAAACCTATCATCAACCGAATGGAAAGAGACCGTTGCGAGACAACCTTATGAGATGCTCGGAGTGAGTGGAGACGAATGATGGAAGATCGATGGCTCTCCGTAGATGAGATTGCGACCTATCTCGGGATCAAACGGGATACGGTCTATAAGTGGATAAGTGAAAGGCAGATGCCAGGTCACAAAATCGGCCGGCTCTGGAAGTTCAGTAAGGAAGAAGTCGACGAATGGGTGCGTGGCGGCGGTGCGCATGGTGCTAAGGCACAAAAAGAGTAACCCATGCAGACAAAGTGAGAAGCATAATGGCACGTCTTGAAGAACTTAAACGTGGAGCAGTTGTAAAAGGCATCCTTCCGGATGGCTTTGTGACAGTTGTGGATGTCAACTGGATTGGTTCTGTTGCCATTGAACTTACCTATAAGTACAGCCGGGGCAAGCTGGGAAATGAACTGATTTATCGTGACCGGGAGATTGATCTCGAGATACTGGAGTCCGGTAAACCATGGAGTTTCGACGGTGAACCGGACTTGTTCCGCCTTGCTTCTGAAGCCCACCGGATTCGGTTGGCGTATCTTTTCGATCCACTTCTCGCCGTACATACTTCCCTGGTTGATCCCCTGCCACACCAGATCACCGCAGTTTACGAGGATATGCTTCCCAGGCAGCCGCTCCGGTTTCTTCTGGCTGACGATCCGGGAGCAGGGAAAACCATCATGACCGGACTCCTCATAAAGGAGCTGATTGCGCGAGGCGACTTGCAGCGATGTCTGATCGTTTGTCCCGGCAATCTTGTGGAGCAGTGGCAGGACGAGTTGTACCGCCGCTTTCATCTGCCTTTCGAAATCATGACCAACGACAAGTATGAAGCTGCCAGAACGGGCAATTGGTTCAGTGAAAACCCTCTTGCCATTTGCCGCCTTGACAAGCTCAGCCGCAACGAAGATGTCCAGGAAAAACTCAAGACAACAGATTGGGATCTGGTCGTTTGCGACGAGGCCCACAAAATGAGCGCCTCTTTCTGGGGCGGTGAAATTCGCCGGACGAAGCGATATCAGCTTGGGCGACTGTTATCGACACTCACCCGCCATTTCCTTTTGTTAACCGCCACCCCGCACAACGGCAAGGAAGAAGACTTTCAGCTTTTCATGGCTCTCCTGGATGGCGACCGTTTTGAAGGGAAATTCCGCGACGGTGTTCATTCCGTCAATGTTTCCGATCTGATGCGGCGAATGGTCAAAGAAGAATTACTCAAATTCGACGGCAGACCTCTTTTCCCCGAACGTAAAGCCTATACCGTTGAGTACAGTTTGTCCGATGGTGAAGCAGAGCTTTATGCAAAGGTTACCGACTATGTCCGGGAAGAATTCAATCGGGCCGAAAAGCTGGAAAACGACGGGCGCAAAGGCACGGTCGGCTTCGCCCTGACCATTCTCCAACGCCGTCTGGCGTCTTCACCGGAAGCAATATATCAATCTCTTCGCCGCCGCCGGGAACGTCTGGAGAAACGTCTGCGGGAAGAAGAACTCCTGAAGCGGGGCGCCGAAGTCAGTATCGAATGGCGGCAGGAAGTTCCGACCTTGACGGTTGATGACCTGGAGGATCTGGAAGACGCACCGGATGAGGAGGTCGAAGCAACAGAAGAGCGTGTCGTCGATTTGGCATCGGCGGCCCGGACTATTGCCGAGCTGAAGGCGGAGATTGCCATCCTGCAGGAACTTGAAACGCTTGCTTTACGTGTACGGCAGTCCAATTCCGACCGTAAATGGGATGAGTTGTCACGTCTGCTCCAAAATCAGGCCGAGATGTTCGACGCCCACGGCCACCGCCGCAAACTGATTATTTTCACGGAGCATCGCGATACTCTGAACTACCTGCAGGAGCGAATCGGCTCCCTGGTCGGCCGGCCGGAAGCAGTAGTAACCATTCACGGCGGTATGGGTCGGGAGGATCGTCGCAAAGCAGAACAACTGTTTACTCAGGACAAAGATACCGAGGTTCTCATTGCCACCGATGCAGCCGGCGAAGGCATCAACCTGCAACGGGCACATCTCATGGTCAATTATGATTTGCCCTGGAACCCCAACCGGCTTGAACAGCGTTTTGGCCGCATCCATCGAATCGGCCAGACGGAGGTATGTCATTGCTGGAACCTTGTCGCCTCCGAAACCCGGGAGGGTGACGTATATCGCCGACTGCTCGAGAAACTGGATGAGGAACGTAAAGCCCTTGGCGGCAAAGTGTTCGATATTCTGGGCAAACTCACCTTTAACGACAAGCCTCTCAGGCAATTGCTCATTGAGGCAGTCCGTTACGGGGACAGGCCGGAGGTGCGGGCACGACTGAACGAAGTCGTAGACAACGCCCTTGACAGAAACAAGCTTCGGGAACTCATCGAAGAGCATGCCCTGGTACATGATTCCATGGATGCCACGCGCGTGCAACGAATCAGGGAGGAAATGGAGCGGGCAGAGGCCCGCAGACTCCAGCCACACTTCATTGCATCATTCTTCCTTGAAGCTTTCAATCGTCTTGGCGGAGCGGTACGCGAGCGTGAGCCAAAGCGATATGAGATCACCCATGTTCCGGCTGTTGTCCGGAATCGTGACCGCGCAATCGGCATGCGTGACCCGGTCCTGACACGTTATGAACGGATTACCTTCGAGAAATCACTCATAAGTGTGCCCGGCAAACCGATGGCCGAGTTTGTTTGTCCCGGCCACCCGTTACTGGATGCCACATTGGACCTTATCCTTGAACGTCACCGCGATCTTCTGAAGCAGGGAGCAATCCTGATCGACGAGAACGATCCCGGAGATCAGATTCGCGCGCTGGTTTATCTGGAGCATTCCATCCAGGATGCACGGACTGACCGAAGCGGCAATCGCCGGATCGTTTCCCGGCAGGTTCAGTTCGTCGAGGTCACAAAAGACGGGGAAGTGTTTGCCGCAGGATATGCACCCTATCTTGATTATCGCCCGTCAACGGCCGCCGAGCGTAAAATGATCGAGCAGATGCCTGATAGTGGTTGGCTGCAACGTGATATCGAATCTCTTGCCATGGATTATGCCGTTCAGCATCTGGTCCCCCGGCATCTGCAGGAAGTGAAGTCGCGAAAAGAAGAATTGGTTGACAAGACCATTGCCGCTGTCAAAGAGCGGTTGACGGTGGAAATCAACTACTGGGACCACCGCGCCGAACAACTCAAGCAACAGGAACTGGCGGGCAGGATAAATGCCGGAATCAACTCTGCCAAGGCTCGTCAGCGGGCAGACGAGCTTGCAAGCCGGCTTCAGAGGCGAATGGAAGAACTCCGGCAGGAGCGAAAGGTTAGCCCACTTCCACCTAATGTCATTGGCGGCGCGATGATTATCCCCATAGGTCTGCTCCGCAGCCTCGAGGATGCGGGGACGGAACCGGCTACGTTTGCCCGTGAGACCCGGCGGGTGGAGCAGGCTGCTATGGCGGCCGTGATGGCTGCCGAACGTGAACTTGGTTTTGAGCCTCGCGATGTTTCCGCAGACAAGTGCGGTTATGACATCGAATCGCGTAACCCCGACAATCCGGGTGGCCTTCGCTTTATCGAAGTCAAAGGACGTATCAAGGGTGCCCAAACAGTTACGATCACCAAGAATGAGATTCTTACGGCCCTGAACAAACCTGAACAGTACATACTTGCCATTGTAGAAGTTGACGGCGACCGGCCGACGCCTTGTTATATCCGTCAGCCGTTTGCACGTGAACCCGATTTTGGTGTGACCAGCGTCAACTACAAGCTGGAAGATTTGCTGACCAGAGGGGGGCCACCGTGATGAATGCTGCCCAATTGAAGAAACTCGTGGCAAACGGCGAGGACAGTACCTGCCAGTTCAAGGCGGATGTCCGCAATGCGGTCTCCCTGGCCTCGGAGATGGCGGCATTCGCCAATGCCGAGGGCGGTGTGATCCTGATCGGCGTGGCGGATGACGGCGCCATGCCCGGGCTTTCGAAAAAGGACGTGAGCCGCGTGAATCAACTCATCAGCAATGCCGCCAGCCATCTGGTGCGCAGCCCGCTGACCGTGCAAACAGAGAACGTGTCTGTGGGGAAAGGGCGGATCGTCATTGTTTTAACGATCCCCAGGGGTATCGACAAACCTTACTTTGACAAAAATGGTGTCATCTGGCTCAAGGTCGGCGCGGACAAACGAAGGGTGAATTCCAAGGAAGAGTTGCGACGCCTCTTTCAGATCACCGACCAGTTCCACGCCGATGAATTGCCGACAAAGGCCGGGATTGAGGCTCTGGACAAACTGCGCTTTCGGGATTTCCTGCGCGATATCTACAAGCGGGAGTTTCCGGATAACCCCGGGGAACTGACCCGGTTGTTGCAGAATATGAACCTCGCAACGGACGGCGGCATGCTGAACCTGGCCGGGGTGTTGATGTTCGCCGAACGGCCGGAGTGGATCAAGCCCCAGTTCGTGGTCAAGGCCATCCACTATCCCGGCAATGAAATACATGCCACCGATTACCTGGACACCGAGGACTTTGCCGGTCCTTTGCGCAGGGTCTTCGATGACGCGCTGGCGTTTATCATGCGCAATCTCCACAAAGTTCAGGCCGGCCGCGGAATAAACGCGCCGGGCTTGCCGGAAATACCGGAAACCGTGTTCGAGGAGCTTCTGGTCAACGCTCTGGTTCATCGGGATTATCTGATCAGCGCTCCAATCCGCCTGTTCGTCTTTGATAACCGTATTGAGATCATCAGCCCGGGACATTTACCCGACAATCTGACGATTGAAAAAATCCTCGCCGGAAACTCGAATATCCGCAACCCGATTCTGGTTTCCTATGTCGCCAAGGGACTGTTGCCTTATCACGGCCTGGGTTCGGGAATAAAACGGGCGATCGACAACTGGTCCGGCATCGAATTTACCGATGACCATGACGGCTGCCTGTTTACAGCTACGGTTCATCGAAAACCGGTCGAAAAACTTAAACCGGTTCCGGGCTTATCGAAAAGTTCGGTAAAAAGTTCGGTAAAAAGTTCGGTAAAAACATCCGAAGATATCCTCACCCTGCTTGGGGCGAACCCGGAAATGACGATACCCGAACTGGCGAACAGGCTTGGTCTGTCCACCCGCGCCGTTGAGAAGCAGATTGCCAAATTACGGAAAGAAAAGCGATTGCGCAGGGTGGGCCCCAAAAAGGGCGGACATTGGGAGGTCTTGGAAAAATGACCGACCGCCCCGTCTGTTTTGAGCATATCCGCAGAAAAGCGGCGCAACGCTGGGTTCAATTAGAACAGGACCCTGAACTGGCGGGGCCGTGGCATCAGCTTTTCAAACAGGTTCAGAGTCCACGGCATGTTGTGTCAGAATTACTTCAGAATGCTGATGACGCAGGCGCAACTGAAGCTTCCGTAAACATCGGCGACAACGAATTCGTCTTTTCTCACAACGGTCAAGACTTTATCGAAGAACATTTCGCGTCTCTCTGCCGCTTTGGCTATTCAAACAAGCGTGCTTTGCACACGATCGGCTTCCGCGGAGTCGGCTTCAAAAGCACATTCAGTCTGGGTGACGAGGTCCGTCTGTTTACTCCTACGCTTTCAGTTGCCTTTCACCGCACGCGTTTCACCGAACCCGTCTGGATCGGGCGAAACGGAAGTATGCCCTCCCGCACGGAAGTTCGTGTACCCATTAAAGACGAGCACCGTCAACGTGAGTTGGAAAAAAATCTCGAGGAGTGGCTCCGGAGTCCTGCATCGTTGCTGTTTTTCCGGTCTATCCGATGTTTGCGCATTGGACAACAGGAAGTTCGATGGATTTCCGGAGGGTCTGGGCCGGTACGAAATTCAGAATGGATGGCGTTATCTACCAATCCGGAGACAAAGTATCTTTTGCTCAGATCGGAGGCCGAGGATTTCCCGGATGATGCCCTCAATGAAATTCGTCAGGAACGTATGCTGTCAGTCGAAGAGGACCCCTCGTTCCCACCTTGTCGTGTCGAAATCATCCTGGGCATGGAAGGTCGGCTTTTTGTCATTCTTCCTACAGGAGTGAAAACAAAACTTCCGTTTGCCTGCAACGCGCCGTTTGTTCAGGACCCTGCCCGCGTGAAAATCAAAGACCCGGAGATTTCACCCACCAACCGTTGGTTACTGAAACGTGCCGGTGAACTGGCAGCAAACGGGATGCTCGAATCGCTCCGTCGGGAAGACCTGGAGATAGAAGGCCGTTGTAAAGCCTATGCTTTATTCCCGGATGTGGATCGCGATGATAACTCGCTTGAAGGGTGCTGTGCGACGATTGTTGAGGAAGCATTTGAAGAGACCATCAAGAACGAGCGGTTCTTACTGACGGAAGACGGAAATCTGGCAGCCAGGGAAGAATGTATATCAGTGCCGTCTGAAATTCTTGGCATATGGACGCCGGGCCAGGTAACAAAGCTGTTCGATAAGAATAACCGACCGATCCTTCATCGCAATATTTCTTCGGCTGACCGCGAGAAGCTCATTCACCGGAGCTGTTTTGAGGAACTTGACAAGACCGACATTCTCAACGTTCTTGAATCAAAACATTTGCCCAGACCGGGCACCTGGCGGCAGCTTCTGGCCCTCTGGGTCTATGTTTCCGGTGACGTGACAGGCCACCATTATCACTACAACCATAGGGGAGTCCGGATCGTCCCGGTTCAGGGCAAGGATGTTCTTTACGCTGCCGGCGATGTGGTACGCCTGGGCGAGAAGAAACTGCTCCAGTCACATGATGACTGGGAGTTTCTGTCAGAGCATCTTCTTGTCGTCAACCCGAACTGGTTGCGCTTCCTGGCCAAGCAGCGCCGTAAAGCCGAACAGAGAAACGATGATGTGCTTGGCGAACAGGTGGAAACAGCATCAGCGGTTCTCAAGGCACTTGGGCTGGATGACAGCAGCGATGTAAGTCGCGTTATCGAGCAAGTCGCGGAGGACGTTTTTTCCCAAGGGGAATGCCCCCTTGAGGATTGTGTCCGGCTTGCCCGGATTGCCGCGAAGCTTGGAGCCTCTGCACGAAACAGTTTTCAGTTTGTTACCCGTAACGGCGACAGGAAGAGTATCGATCAGCACATTATTGCAGACGTAAATGGCGACCTTGACCGGTTTGTCACCGTTGAATGGTACGAGGAACACGTTCTCCACGATGAATATTGGCGGAAGCTTACTTCCTGCACAGAGTCTGAATGGCGGCAATGGATAACATCGGGCCGTAGCGGACTCCTGACATTTGTACCTTTGATTCCGGTACAACATCGGGTATGGAGTCATGATGAAATCTGGAGGTCATTACGCGAACGCGGTTTCGATGGTAATCGCAAGTTTCCATATAAACGTGGCGATTTTACTGTGGATGATTGGGACTTCGGCGAGGAGCACTGGGATTATTGGAAATCGTTGGTTGAGAAGGATGCTGAGTTCTGGGGGCATCTTTTTGCACGGGTCTTGGCTCAACCTAAAGCATACTGGTCAAAGTCTCTCTCTGCTAAGGTCTGGCAGAATGGATATACTTATAAGAAACCAGTCACGAATGAAGACCTTCTGCCATCGTGGATCGTGGAGTTTCGCTCTCTGCCCTGCCTGCGGGATACGCGGGGGCATTATCGGCAACCGGCAGAGCTGTTGCGGCGTACGCCGGAGACAGAATCGCTGCTTGAAGTCGAACCTTTTGTCCGCGCTGAAGATGATAACGAGCATACACGACCACTTCTCATTAAACTCGGCGTAAGGGATACGCCAACAGGGCCGGATCGTTTGCTTGATCGGCTTCGTGCCCTGGCAACCGCTGCGAATCCTCCGGTCTACGAGGTGGAGAAGTGGTATCACCGCCTCGATCAGATGCTCGTCAAGTGCTCCACTGATGAGTATCAGCAAATCAGGGATACTTTTGCCAACGATAAAATCATACTGACCGAAAACTCCGGATGGGCGCGCACCGCGGAAGTGTTCCTTGATGCTGACGAGGAGGATATTCCCGAGGCAGCCGTTGTCCATGCGTCTGTTCGCCACCTGACGCTGTGGCGCAAGATCGGCGTTGCGGATCGGCCCACCGCAGATTTGGCGCTCGACTGGCTCCGGAGCCTTCCCTCAGGGCAAAGGCTGTCCCAGGATGAATTGAGGCGGGTCCGTTCTCTCCTGCCGCGTTATGCCGAACGGATATGGCGTGAGTGCGGGCACTGGTTGAATCTTGAAGGAGATTGGATTCCGGTTGATTCGCTTGAGTTCAAGCTCACCATGCAATCGCTGACAGCATGGAAGCACTTGTTTCTGCCGATCAAACAAAAAACAGCCGACCTTCAAAAGCTATCCCATGAGGTCTGCCGGCAGCATCCGTTCTCGGAACTGCGGAGCCTGGCCGCCAGTATTGAAGACCGTTTCCGGGACGACTTTGTCGATCTGCCGGTCCGGGAACAGAAGGCCTGGATCACGGCCCTGGGCAACGGGCTGCGCCGGATCACTTTCGACGATGAAGCTGAAACCAAACGCATCCGGGAGCTTGCCGGGCGTCTTGCAAAAACCGGCTGGCAAGTTGCGACGGGGCTCAAGACAGTTCCTTACATTGACGGCACCCCGGCCGGTACACCCCGGCCTGTCGATGTACTCTGGAAAGGCGAACTGCTCTACGTTGAAGATCGACCTGTCGCCAGGTTGTTCAAGCCGATCGCGCAGGAACTTGCCCGACCGTTCGAACGACCGGACATTGCGGAAGCCATCAAGGCTTGCGTGGAACGGTCCCCGGAATTCATCAGCGAATACCTGGAGACAAATTTCAGGCTCGTTTCGCCTGAGGAACTGAAACCACTGAGGGCTGACGGAACCGGGCGGGACGCTGTTGAGGCCGAAGACGAACAAAGCCGGATACCCGATGAGACAAGTCCGGGAGAAGAATTAGTCACGGACCATGGAGAGGATCATACAGAAGCAGGAAACGGAGGTGAATCGTTATCGACCGTAACACCCGAATCCGGAGACGATCAGGGAGATGATGACGGGTACGAAGACGAAAGCGGCGAATCGCCGCCTCCGCGCAAACCGCCCTCCAGACCTCCGAAACCCCGGCTCATTGAGCGGTTTGCCCTGGCCAGGGGTTACGCCAGGGACGGTTCGGATCGATTTTACCACCCGGACGGGAGCTGGATTCAGAAAACCGCCGGAAACAGTTTCCCGTGGGAGCGGTATTCGGCATCCGGTGAATTGCAACAGTGTTACTGGACCAGGGACCACTGCATCGAGCGTGAGCCGTTGCAGGTGGAAGCTGACGTGTGGGAGTTGTGTGACAAACATCCGGACAAATACACGTTGCTGCTCACAGGCCCGACCGGCGAGCCTGTTGAACTCCCGGGCCGCCTCCTGCGTGAGTTGCGGGACAGCGGACGGTTAACCCTTTACCCGGCAAAATATCGTTTGGTGTACGACCATAACAAGGAAGCAGACATTCATGGCTGAATATAGAAAAAAACTGATTGAGGTTGCTCTGCCGCTGAAGGAAATCAACGAGCAATCGGCCCGTGAGAAATCCATCCGTCACGGGCATCCGTCCACCCTGCATTTGTGGTGGGCGCGGCGGCCGCTTGCTGCCTGCCGGGCGGTGCTTTTTGCCCAGCTGGTGGATGACCCTTCCAGCGATCCAGCATATCGCCGACCCGACGGCAGTGTGGATGAAGAACGGGCCGGCATCAAACGGGCCGAGCTCTTCAACCTGATCGGGGAACTGGTCAGATGGGAAAACTCCAATAACCCGGATGTGATCGGCAGGGCACGCGCCGAGATTGCGCGGTCGATCGCCTCGCGCAAGATCGAACTGAGTAAACTGCAAAAAGAGACCATTATCTTTGGGCGCGACGAAGGAGAAAAACACCCTGCCGGTCCGCTGCCCAATGACGGCCGATATACGGCGTGGCAGATCGAGTGCCGCCTGGCGTCCACCGAAGCGGTAAACCATTTTCTTGGCAGTTACGCGCCGCCCATTATCGACCCCTTCGCCGGAGGTGGATCGATCCCGCTCGAAGCCCAGCGTTTGGGCCTGCGGGCCCACGCCTCGGATCTGAACCCGGTCCCGGTTTTGATTAACAAGGCTCTGATCGGGATTCCGCCGAAGTTTGCGGGACTGCCGCCGGTAAATTCCGCATGGAACGCGGACGTCTCGTCCGCATTATTCGAAAAAGAGTGCCAAGGAGCCCAGGGATTGGCCGAGGATGTGCGCTGGTACGGCCGCTGGATGCGCGACGAGGCGGAAAAACGGATCGGCCACCTGTATCCCGGGGTGAAGATTACTCAGGAGATGGTGGACGACGGTCGCCCGGACCTGAAACCCTGGCTCGGTCAGGAACTCACCGTCATCGCCTGGCTCTGGGCCAGGACTGTAGCCAGCCCCGATCCGTCCGTGGGCGGCAAACACGTGCCGCTGGTGCGCTCTTTCTGGCTGAGCAAGAAGAAAGGCAAAGAGGTCTATGTCCGGCCGGTGGTTGATAAGGAAAAAGGAACATATGAGTTCAGGGTCAGAGTCGGGAAACCCACAGACGGGTTTGATCCGGATAAAGGGACGAAACTATCCAGAGGTGCAAGTTTTCAGTGTCTGATTAGCGGCTCTCCTATGGAGAAATCGTATATCCACAAACAATTTCAGGAGCACAACAATTCTGACATGTTGCTTGCGGTTGTTTGTGAAGGCGCAGGCGGCAGAATTTATCTTTCACCAACGGATGAACAGGAAACCTTGGCGCGTATTCCGGAACCTGATAACATACCACAGGAAACAATGCCTACTGACTGCAAGGATCTGCTGAGCGGCAGAGGATATGGAATTACGCGGTGGAGTGACCTCTTCACCCCCCGTCAGCTTACGGCCCTGACAACCTTTTCCGACCTGGTGAAGGAAGCAAGGCAAAAGGTGCTGGAGGATGCGAGAAAGGCATGGAACGCAGGCGTCCCGCCTGCACAGTGCGGGCAGGATGCCCGCGCTCCATACCATAACCGCGGTTACCTCCCGCACTTCGACCAGCCCGGATTGGTACAGCACATCGTCTTCCGGCTTCGTGACTCCGTTCCAGCAACGGTAATCGAACAATGGAAAGAGGAACTGAACTGGCGTGAGAACCTGCCTGCCGACGACGAGCGCGTCATTGAATTACACAAGAAGATAGCTGCTTATGAAGATGCAGGCAAAGGCGCCTGTTGGCTGAAAGACCCGCGTCTGGCCGATATTGTTCAGAAAACTCTGTTGCACTTTGACGGTGAGCGTTACCGCTTGTTGTCCTGGTGCGTTATGCCGAACCATGTGCATGTACTCATCGAGACGATGCCCGGATTTCCCGTTTCGGAGATTGTGCATTCGTGGAAATCTTTTTCCGCCAAAGAATGCAACAAACTCATGGGACGTAACGGACGGTTCTGGATGCCGGAATACTTCGACCGCTATGTCCGTTCGGAAAAGCAATACCGTTACCTGATGGACTACATCGCCAATAACCCCGTCAAGGCCGGTTTGGTGAAATCCCCGGATGAATGGAGATGGCATTGGCATGGAACGCAGGCATCTTGCCTGCAGGAGAAAGAAAATGCGGGCGGGACGCCCGCGTTCCATGCCTACGCCGACGCCGTAGCGACGTATCTGGCTCTCGGGATAGACAGGCTATCAATGACAGGAAATAATCTCGTTCGTTGGAATCCTTCAGGCCCCAAAGCCCAACATTGTTTTGGGCGTCAAGCGTTACCGATGCTTTGGGATTTTGCTGAAGTTAATTTTTTTGCTACGGCTACAGGGTCGGTCGAAGCTGCAATTGAATGTCTTTTTGACCCGCTACAATATTTGGGCGAAGGGCATTGTGCTAAAGTTTCTCAAGGAGACGCAACTTCTGGCAGTATTTATCATCGACAAATAATCTCTACCGACCCGCCGTACTACGACAACATAGGTTATGCCGACCTCTCCGATTTCTTCTATGTCTGGCTGCGGCGGAGTTTGCGGGAGGTTTATCCCGACCTGCTCTCCACCATGCTGACCCCCAAGGCAGAAGAGCTGATCGCCTCGCCCTACCGCCACGGCGGCGACAAAAAGAAGGCGGCCGAGTTCTTCGAGACAGGCCTGGGGCAGGCCATCCGGCGCTGGCAGGAAAAGGGTCATCCCGACTATCCCGCCACGATTTTCTATGCCTTCAAGCAGGCGGAAACCGATACATCAGGAACCGCCTCCACCGGCTGGGAGACCTTCCTGACCGGTGTGATCCACGCCGGATTCACCATCACCGCCACCTGGCCCATGCGGACGGAGCTGGGCAATCGTATGGTGGGCATGGGTACCAACGCCCTTGCCTCCTCTGTTGTCCTCGCCTGCGTGCCCCGCACTAAGGACGCTTCCCTTGCCACCCGTCGGGAATTCATCACCGCGCTCAAACAGGAGCTGGCGGAGGCCCTGCGCCTGCTGCAATCGGGCAATATCGCGCCGGTGGACATGGCCCAGGCCGCCATCGGGCCGGGCATGGCCATCTTTTCCCGTTATGCGAAAGTGGTGGAGTCGGACGGCTCGCCCATGACCGTGCGCACGGCCCTCACCCTCATCAACCAGGTGCTCGACGAGGTGCTGGCCGAACAGGAAGGCGAATTCGACAGCGATACCCGCTGGGCCGTGGCCTGGTTCGAACAGTTCGGCATGGAAGAAGGACCGTTTGGCGTGGCGGAAACCCTTTCCAAGGCCAAGAACACCTCGGTGCAGGGACTGGTTGAGGCCGGGGTGGTGGCCTCGCAGGGCGGCAAGGTGAAACTGCTTGGCCGGGAAGAATTGCCCGATGACTGGGACCCGGCAACCGACGCCCGCCTAACCGAATGGGAAGCAGTACAACACCTGATTCGTGCGCTGGACAGGCAGGGAGAAACCGGGGCAGCCGATCTGCTCAGGAAACTGGGCAGTGACTACGGCGAACGGGCCCGCGACTTGGCTTACCGGCTGTATGCCATCTGCGAGCGCAAGGGGTGGTCGGGTGAGGCACTGGCGTATAACAGTCTGGTCATTGCCTGGCCGGAGATCAGCAAATTGGCTCATCAGACCCTGGCGGGTACGGGTGAGCAACGGACACTATTCGAGTAAGGAGCATGCGGAACATGAGGAGTCTCGATTATGGCTAAAACAAATCACGGAAGAGTGGGCGAAGCGCTGGAGCTGCTGAACGAAGGATTACGACCGTTTGTGGAACGGGAACTTCAGGCTGCCCATGGCGACGGGTGGCAGGAGTCGGTGCAGGCAGCGATTCGTCAGGACCGCGGTGCGGTCAAAGCTGCAAAGTCAGGCGAGATCAATTGGGATACGCAGAACCTGCTCGCAGTCATGTGGGATCAATGGAACAGCGTATTCCGTAATACGCTCGGCCATGCCGAACGGTCTCTGGTCAGTGAACTGCGCGACATCCGCAACCGCTGGGCGCACCATACCCCGTTCTCCAGTGATGATGCGTACCGGGCGTTGGACAGTATAGACCGTCTGCTTTCCGCGGTTTCCGCACCCCAGGCCAAAGAGATCGAAAAACAGAAGATGGCTCTGCTGCGTGTGCGGTTCGACGAACAGCGTCGCAATGAAATGAGGAAAAACTCCATCCGGCCTGTTGAAGGGAGTCCGCAGGGCGGCCTTAAACCCTGGCGCGAAGTTGTCACTCCGCATAAAGATGTGGCCAGCGGGAAATATCAGCAGGCGGAATTCGCGGCCGATCTCTGGCAGGTCTATCTGGGTGAGGCAGCCTCGGAATATCAGCATCCGACGGAATTCTTTCGCCGCACGTTTATTACCGAAGGACTGGGGAAGCTGCTGAGCAATGCTGTCCTGCGCCTTTCCGGTAAGGGCGGAGATCCGGTGGTTGAGTTACAGACCAATTTCGGTGGCGGCAAAACACACAGCATGCTGGCCCTGTATCATCTGTTTTCCGGTACGCCTGCGGCGGAGTTGCCCGGCTCGGAGCACGTTCTCAAAGAGGCGGAATGTAATGTCCCCGCTAATGTGAACCGTGCCGTGGTGGTCGGCACGAAAATTTCGCCGGGCAGCCCGATCAGGAAGGATGACGGCACCGTTGTGCGAACGATCTGGGGCGAAATTGCCTGGCAGCTCGGTGGCCGGGAAGGCTATGAAATGGTGCGGGAAGATGATGAGAATGCCACCAACCCGGGCGACCGGCTTAAGGATCTGTTCAACCGGTTCTCGCCATGTTTGATCCTTATCGACGAATGGGTTGCATACGCCCGGCAATTGCATGAAGGCAGCGACCTGCCAGCAGGATCGTTCGATACGCAATTCACTTTCGCCCAGACTCTGAGCGAGTCGGCCAAAACGGCGAAGGATACGTTGTTGGTGGTGAGCATCCCCGCCTCGGACAATGAGATTGGCGGAGACTGGGGCCAAAGGGCGTTGTCGCGCTTGAAGAACGCCATCGGCCGGGTGGAATCAAGCTGGCGTCCGGCAAGTCCGGATGAGGGGTTTGAGATTGTCCGGCGGCGTCTGTTCGAGCCGATTACGGACAGACAGGCGTTTGTCGCCCGTGACGCGGTGGCGCGCGCGTTCGTGGAAATGTATGGAACGCAACACAATGAATTCCCGTCGGAATGCCGGGAGGCGGAATACGAACGACGCATCAAGATGGCCTACCCCATCCACCCGGAGTTGTTTGATCGGCTTTACAACGACTGGTCAACCCTGGATAAATTTCAGCGAACAAGGGGAGTGCTCCGATTAATGGCCGCGGTGATCCATTCATTATGGGAGCGACAGGACGGCAATCTGCTGATCATGCCTGCAACGGTCCCCATTGATGACCCGGCCGTGCAATTTGAATTGACGCGCTATCTGGACGACCAGTGGACTCCGGTTATCGTCAAAGACGTGGACGGCGAACATTCGTTGCCGCTCTCTCTCGACAGAGAGGTGCCCAACCTCGGACGATACTCTGCCTGCCGCCGGGTGGCCAGGACCATCTATGTCGGTTCCGCTCCGACGCAGCGGGCTGCCAACCGCGGCATTGACGACCGGCAGGTCAAACTTGGATGTGTCCAGCCCGGTGAGACGGTGGCGACATTCGGAGACGCCCTGCGGCGGCTGACGGACCGGGCAACCTATTTGTATGTCGACGGCCGCCGGTACTGGTACTCAACGCAGCCGACCGTGACCCGTCTGGCCGAAGATCGGGCCGGCCAGCTTCACGAACATGATGTGCTGGACGAAATTGTCCGCAGATTGCGGGAAGAAGCCCGGAGCCGGGGCGATTTTCATCGGGTGCATGCATGCTCGGGCAGTAGTGATATTCCCGACGAGCGCGAAGCACGCCTGGTTATTCTTGGCCCTGAACATCCACATAGCAAGGGGCAACATGACAGCCCGGCGAGGATCGAAGCACAAACCATTCTGGACAACCGTGGTAACAGTCCGCGCAATTACAAGAACACGCTTGTTTTCCTGGCCGGAGATGCAACCCGTCTGAAGGAATTGCAGACAGCAATCCGTCAGTACCTTGCGTGGAAGTCCATCTGGGATGAAAGAGAACAACTGAACCTTGATCCGTTCCAGTCCAGACAGGCCGACACGAAACGCAGGAATGCCAATGACACTGTCAAGGCCCGAATCCCCGAAACCTGGCAGTGGTTGCTTGCACCCGGACAACCTGAACTTCGTGGCGCGCCGGATTGGACGGAAATCCGTTTACATGGCACCGACTCGCTTGCTTTGAGGGCCAGTAAAAAACTGAAAAATGAGGAGATGCTCCTCGTTCAGATGGGGGGCATACGGCTCCGCCTGGAACTGGATCGCGTGCCTTTATGGCGAGGCGATGATGTGGCGGTGAAACAACTTATCGAGGACTTCGCAACGTACCTGTACCTTCCCCGCCTTCGTGATCCGGACGTTCTTGTGGCGGCGACCCGTGAAGGTGTATCCCGGTTGACATGGGAAGCAGATACATTTGCTTATGCCCAGGGCAAAGACGAAGAATCCGGGCGGTATCGCGCACTGGATGCAGGAAAAGCCGTAAACATCCAATCCGAGGGAGGGACGCTTCTGGTCAAGCCGGACGTGGCTGCGCGGCAAATCCGCGAAGAAGCCGCCCGTCGGGAAACATCTGCCGTTCCCGGAGGGGAAACAACATCTCCCGGACAACCGGGTGAAGCGGTTTTTCCCCCGGACAGCGGAGCGCAGGGCGCGGTGCAACCGGGAGACAGCGGTGTCACCCCCGTAACGCCGGTATACCGCCGATTTTATGGATCAGTAAAGTTGGATTCTCTCCGCGTCGGCCGTGATGCCGGGCGTGTTGCCGATGAGGTGATTCAGCATTTAACAAAACTTGTCGGCGCTGAGGTCGAGGTAACGCTTGAGATTCAGGCACGGTTGCCGGACGGGGCCTCCGACAAGACTGTTCGTGATGTGACAGAAAACTGCCGGACGCTTCGCTTCGACTCCTTCGGTTTTGAGGAGGAATAAACCTGTTGCTTTTGCTGAGTGGGATGGCAGACCTGAAAACAGCATGGATAAAGGGTTTGAAAAATGACTAAAGCTGGTCGCACATGGAATAACAGAGCAACACGATGGCAGGGAAATGCCAATCGTTGCCGGTCCGCTTTTGTCGTCAACCTGTGCGTTCTCCCGGTATGTAAGAGAGAAATGGAGGACGCTTCATGACTCATAAACTGAGATACCTGGATCTTTTTGCCGGGGCTGGTGGTTTGTCCGAAGGATTTATCCGGGCCGGATTCTGTCCCGTGGCGCATGTGGAAGCTGATAAGGCTGCCTGTTTCACGTTGAGAACCAGGATGGCATACCACTGGTTGAAGGACCGGGACCGTACTGAGCAATATAACGAATATCTGTGCGGGCACATTACACGTTCCGAACTTTATGACCTTGTTCCGGATCGCTGCATTAAATCTGTAATCAATGCCGCAATCAGCAAAGAATCTTTACCGGAAATATTCAGAAAAACAGATGAATTACTTAACGGCGCGAGGCTTGATCTGATTATCGGAGGACCGCCCTGCCAAGCGTATTCAATCGTCGGCCGTTCAAGGGACAAAAACCGGATGAAGGGCGACAGGAGAAACTATCTGTATGTCTACTATGCGGAGTTTCTTAAGCGTTACCGCCCATCATGGTTTGTTTTCAGAGTCATCCCATAAGCTCGTAAAACAGGCCTAAAACGCCTTATTTCCTAGTGAATTTCTTTCAAATCTCAAACAGTGAGTTTCTTGTTTTTACACTAAAACCCTTCCTGTAGGCTGATTAAAAACATGTGCTGTCCCATAACTATGGACCAAATCCC
>Ga0256830_1001278_pt1 | contig 17970 bp, 20 predicted proteins | sample 128326metaG_FD_190537 | JGI IMG/M metagenome (GOLD analysis project Ga0256830, IMG submission 190537) | Hydrothermal vent microbial communities from Lau Basin, Pacific Ocean - 128-326 | ecosystem: Environmental > Aquatic > Marine > Hydrothermal vents | place: Pacific Ocean: Lau Basin | collected... | reverse complement strand
CAGCCCCTGCCCACGGAAAAGTTTATATTATATGATAAATCATGATAATTTACCTCTGTGAGCAGGTGGTATCATGGTGCTCAAGGACTTTCTGAAGCCGAGCCTTGAGGCTCTCATCGAGGATAGCAATGTGGTTAAGGAGGACAGGCCCTTAAAGAGCCTGGCTTATGTTGCCCTGCCCTGCCAGATTCAGGCGGTGCGGAAGGCGCAGTTCTTTGAGTTCAAATCGAGGCAGGAGTGGCCCCGCAGGATAAAGGTAATCCTGGGCCTCTTCTGCGCCGAGAGCTTCCCCTACCGCGAGCTGGTGAAGCTCGTGGAGAGCAAGGGGATGAGCATGGATAAGATTAAAAAGTGGGACATAAAGGGCAAGCTGCTCGGCTACCACAGCGAGGGTGTGCTCAAGATACCCCTGAAGGAGGCGAAGAAGTACGCCAGGGAGAACTGCCACTACTGCATTGACTACACCGCGGAGCTCGCTGACATAAGCGTCGGCGCTGTGGGCTCGCCGAAGAAGTGGAACACCGTCATCGCAAGAACCCCTCAGGGGCTTGCCATAGTCGAGGGCGCGATACGCGAGGGCTACCTCGAAACGCGGGAGGTTAACGAGGGCGAGGGCGGTCTTGCTTTGCTCAGGAAGCTCTCAAAGCGCAAGTTTAAGGGTGCGCTTAAGAACAAGGCGAAGAAGGAGAAGAAGGGCGCCAGGGTGATGCACCTCGACACGACGCACGAGCGCGATATGGAGAAGCTGCTTGCGCACATGACGGTGGAGCACCGCATCGACGAGCTTCTGCGCGACGTGGTCGAGCCCGGGCTGTGCGTGACCTGCGGCGCCTGCGAGGCGAGCTGTGCGGAGAAGATTATAAAGATGGACGAGGAGGGCATGCCTCAAAAGCTTAAGGACTGCGAGTCCACCGACTGCGGGCGCTGCTATTCGCTGTGCCCCCGTACTACGCTTCCCATAGATTTGATAGAGGAGCACCTCTTCGGGAGCAGGCGCTACCAGTTTGAGAGGCGCATCCTGGGGCAGTACATGGCAATCTTCACCTGCCGCGCCGCGAGCAGTGGGATAAGGAAGCGCGGTCAGGATGGAGGCGTTGCCACCGCCCTGCTCAAGTACATGCTGGACCACGGCATTGTGGATGCCGCAGTAAGCGTTACTCAGGGTGAGAAGCCCTGGTATCCGGTTAACTACGTCTCAACCTCGAGCGAGGACCTGCTCAGAAGCGCGGGCACCATATACAGCACCGCTCCAACGATAGTGGCAGCGAAGCGCGCTCTGACGCAGCACGAGGAGTTCTCGAAGTACTACAGCTTCCTCACATCGAAGGGCTTCCTGCCCGAGCTGGAGATAGCCATGCAGGAGGCGGCGAAGGCAAAGAAGGGCGAGGAAGTGGTTGAGATAGACGAGGAGGAGCTCAGGCGAAAGCGCGAGAAAATAGAGGCTGTGCTCCAGCGCATCTCAAAGCCAGCGGTGAAGATGATGATAGAGCAGGGCAAGCATGAGAAGGCTATAGAGATGCTGGTGAAGGAGAAGTGAGTATGAGGATAGGGGTGCTAAAAACTGGGAACATCGCAACCTCGCTGGTGCTGGAGCTTCTCCTGGATGAGCGCGCCGACCGCGGGGACATAAGCGTGGAGGTGTTCTCCACGGGCGCGAAGATGCAGAGCAAAGACGCCGAGAAGCTGCTCTCCCGCGTTGAGCTGGGCGAATACGACCTGCTCCTCTACGCAACTCCGAACCCGAGCGCAGCCGGGCCGAAGAAGGTTATAGAGGCGCTCTCCGGGAGGCGCGCCATTGTTATAGGCGACGCCCCCGGGGTTAAGATTAAGGAGAAGCTGGAGGAGTACGGCTTAGGCTACATCTTAATTCTTGCGGATTCGATGATAGGCGCAAGACGGGAGTTTCTCGACGCCACGGAGATGGTGCTCTTTAACGCGGACATGCTGAAGGTGCTCGCCGCCACGGGGGCGCTGCGCCTGGTGCAGGAGGAAATCGACGCAGCCATAGAGGCTTTGAAAAAGGGCGGGGAGTACCTTCCGCGTGTTGTGGTTAGCGGAGCGAAGGCTACCGCGCGGGGAAGGTTTGCGAACCCCTACGCCCGAGCCAAGGCGCGCGCCGCCTACGAGGCGGCTTCGCTTGTGGGAGAGCTCAACGTCAAGGGCTGCTTCGTCGTGAAGGAGGCTGAGAAGTACATACCCCTCGTCGCGAGTGCGCATGAGCTTTTGAGAAGCGCCGCTAAGCTGTGCGACGAAGCGAGAGAGCTGGAGAAGGGCAGCGACAGCGTGGCGAGAACGCCCCACGCGAGGAGCGGCGAGGTGCTGAGCAAGCGCAGGCTTCTGGAGAAGCCGGAGTAGTTCGGCAGTCACTGTGCAAAGAACTCCTCACTCCAGTCTATTTTGCCAGGTCTGAATCTCTCCCCTTTACCTTCCAGGATTTGGGCTATACACCCCGCCACCTGCTCCGGTGTGAGGTGCGAGGTGTCCACCTCGTACACTCTGCTGTGCATCTCGATGCTCTCAATCAGGCACACGTCCAGCGCCTCGGCCTCCAGGTTCTCTCTTATCTTCTCTTCAGAAAACCCCTTTTTCCTCAGCCTCCTTTCCAGCTCAGCCGGAGCGCAGCGCAGCACCACAACCGTGGCACCGCTGAAGGGCAGGAGATGGGCCAGGTGTCCCTCTATTACAACATCTCCCGTAGCCAGAGGACGCACAACCTCAAATAGCCTCTCCGGGTCCACCTCAACACTTTCTCGCTCCTCGTCATATCCCGAAGCAGCTTCCTGTGCCAGGTTACTCAGGCGAATTAGCTTGAAATTTCTCCTTCTGGCCAACACTTCTGCCACAGTGCTCTTGCCGGTGCCCGGTGTACCGGTAATAATAAGTATCATTTCTGATTCTCTTCACCGGAGGTACGCCTGAAACCGAGCGCCTCCAGGTCGCGGTAGATAATTGTGCGCGAAACTCCGAAGACCTCTGCCACGCGCGCAACATTTATCACCGAGGGGTCGTTGTTCAGAAGCTCCAGGGCGCGCTTTATACGCTCCCTCCTTATCTCAGCATCCTTAACCTCCTCCAGCTCCTCCCTGTTAATCGCCACTATCATTGTGGTGTACACTCTGCCCGGAAGCGGTGTATCTATGGTTTTTGTGTAAACACTCACTATTTCTCCCCGCTTGTTCTCCAGGAACGAGTTGATGAGGTTTGCGGCCTTCATGACCGACTGCTCCCTGGAGTAGCCCCTGACGTTGACACCCACCACCTCCTTCTTCCTGGGCTGGCTTCCGTTTATGGCCAGGGTTATGTTGACGCTCGCCCCGGATACGCCCAGATTTATCTCGTACTCGGCGCTGGTTATCACCCCGTCCACCTTCTTCAGCTCCTCATTTATACTGTCCACAGCTTTGTCGAGGGCGGAGCCCACATCCACACCCGTGGCAGTCTTGCTGATAATCTTCATCACTACAAGAATGCGGAGGCAGCATATAAATAGTTACCTAAAGCTGCGAGGTTATCCTGAAGTGAAGCTTCGCATACCTTGCAAGCGCCTCTCTGCCATGCCTCCTTATCAGCTCTCTGGCTGCAGCTCTGACATGGGTACTTCCCCGGGGAAGCTGCAGCCCCGCTTTTCTGGAGAGCGCCTCCTGTTTGTGGATGAACTCCGCCCTGGCGAGGAGTGCGGCGGCAGCCACGGCAGGATGGCGCTCGGCGCGCTCCTCAAACACCACCTTTCTGCCAAGCTCCCCCTCCAGATGGGAGAGCACCACTTCTGGCGAGGCGAATCTGTCTATCACAATCCTCCGTGGAGAGCACTCCTCCTCCAGGCGCTTAACCGCCTGGGCATGCATCCAGCCCAGTATCTCGTTCAGGTTGTACCTGCCGCCTGTGGCTCTGTGAAGCCTGTTGTAGCGCAGGGGAGAGATCCTCACCACCACGTGGGGAAGCTTCCTGACCTCCTTCTCCAGTGTGAGCAGCCGTCTGATGCTCAGCCCCTTTGGGTCCCGGAGTCCGAGCCTTTTGAGCTCTTCCTCTTCGCCGCACACGCAGGCGACGACCAGGTAGCCGAAATAGTCCCCCTTACCCGCTTCGTCGCAACCCGCAATAATCATCGCACCTGCCTCTGCATCTCATAAAGCTGGCGAACCCTCTGCACCGTGTCCGCCTCCTCCGGAGACTTGTCGTCCCGAATTCTAACCACCCGGGGGAAGCGAAGCGCAAACCCGCTGGCGTAGTTGGGAGAGCGCTGAATCTCCTGATATGCCACCTCCACCACCAGGCTCGGCTTCAGCCTGACCACGCCGGCTTCCTCAAACTCTATCAGAGGCTTCAGCCGCTCTGTAAATTCGGCAAGCTGTTCCTCTGTTACGCCGGTGCCGACCCTGCCCACCTCCAGCAGTTCCCCCGTATCCTCGTCCCTGGCAGCCAGGATGTAGCTGCTCAGCCAGCCTGCACGTTTTCCTGTACCCCATATGGCACCAGTGATCACCAGGTCCAGGGTTTCCATTACGGGCTTCACCTTGTACATGTATCCCACCCTGGCGCCGGGTATGTAGGGCGCTCTGAGGTTCTTTATCATCATTCCCTCATGCCCCCTGGCCAGGGCACGGGAGTAGAACTCGTGCGCCTGCTTAACATCGCCGGTGATGAGCTGCTCAGCCAGCTCAAACTTTCCCCTCTCCTCCTCCACAATCTTCTTCAGCGCTCCGCGTCGCTTCTCAAAGGGCAGGTCTATCATCACCTCCCCTTCCAGATAGAGGATGTCAAAGAGGTAGGTCTCGAAGGGTATTTCCCGCACCATCTCTTCCACGTTGTACTTCCTCCTGAACCTGCGCAGAATGTCCTGGAATGCCCGGGGGCGGCGGGTCTCAGGGTCTATGGCGACGGCCTCACCTTCGACTATCGCCTCTTCAGCTTTAATCGCCCTTGCAGCACGACCGGCGATGTCCGGCAGAGCGGAGGTCACATTCTCAAGACGCCGGGAGAATATTCTCACCTCATCTCCACGCTTGTGGATCTGAACACGTGCGCCGTCGTACTTAATCTCCAGCGCCGCCCTGCCCAGCTCCTCGAAGACCTTCTCAATACTGGGCGCCAGCTGCGCCAGCATGGGTCTTATGGGCCTGCCAACCTGCATCTTTATCTCTGCGAGTCCACTCTCTCCATCCCTCTTCGCAGTCCTCGCAACCACCCCGAAGTCGTTGGCTATCATATAGGCGCGCTCCACAGCAGAAACGCTGACATTGAAAGCCCTGGCGATTGCGTCACGGAGCAGCCCCTCGGCAACACCCACACGGAGTTCGCCCAGCACAGTCCTCACAAGGTACTTCCCCTCCCGGGGCGAGGCGCTCGCCAGGAGGTCTGCGAGGGTCCTTATCTTCCTGTCCTGTGACCCGGAACCGGTGGCAAGGGCTATCTTTTTAAATGCTTCGTAAACCTCTCTTACCAGAAGTTTTCTTGAGAAGAGGGTGAGCTGCACCTTCTTTGCAAGCATCTGTTCCACAGCCTGGCCCACGTCGCCGGCCCTCGCAACCTGGCGCTTAACCTCTGCAACCGGAATCCCACATACAAAACTAACGGCTTCGTACAGGAGACCCGGACCCACCCCAAGTTCCAGGTCGCTCCATTCCGGAAAAACCTTCCCTATCAGCAGGCTGGGGATTATTTCAAGCAGCTCCCCGGGAACTTCCCTGAGGAATTCTGCAACTATTTCTGTTTTTTCCAGCTTGCTTGTTGTTGCCTCCAGTGCCTCGTACACGGAGACCAGGCGTGAGTACTCCATAGTAAAAGCTCCACCTACGCCCCATATTAGCTTTTCCAAGGCACTTGTTAACACAGGTATTTGCCCCGCTGGCAAAGTTTAAATAATGGTATTTTCCATTCTTCCACGAAGGAGGCGGTAGCATAGGGCTCACCCATGTGGACAAAAAGGGCGTGAGGATGGTTGAGATATCAGCAAAGCCTGAAGTGAAGCGGGTGGCCAGGGCGAGGGGGAGGATTATTCTCAGGGAGGAGACTGTGAAGAAAATTAAAGCCGGGAAGGTGGAGAAGGGCAACGTTCTAACAACCGCACAGGTGGCAGCGACGCTGGCGGTGAAGCGCACTCCCGGGCTTATACCAATGTGCCATCCGCTCCCCATAACCGGGGTAAGGGTGGAGTTTGAATTTTTCCCCTCTGCAGTGGAGGTGGAGGTGGAGGTCACCACTGTTGCGAAGACGGGCGTGGAGATGGAGGCGATTACAGGTGTGAGCGTGGCTCTTCTCACCATATGGGACATGGTGAAGGCGGTTGAGAAGGACGAGCGTGGACAGTATCCCACAACCCGGATTACCGATATTCGGGTGGTGGAGAAGTTAAAGGGAGGCGCTGAATGAGTGAGACCACCGCAAGACACAGGGCGGAGGCCCCGGAAAAGGTAAGGGTGGCCGTAATAACCATCTCCGACTCCAAGTTTGAGTACCTCTGGACAAAGAACGAGAACCTGGAGGAGAAGGAGGATATCTCGGGTAAGCTTATAGTAGAGGCGCTCAGGCAGGCCGGGCATGAGGTTGTGTTCTACACCATTGTGCCAGACCATGCGGAGCTCATCTCCGGCATGGTGGACCACATTATAGAGCGCTACTCACCGGAGGCGATTGTAACCACGGGCGGGACTGGAATTGGCACCAGGGATGTGACTCTGGAAGCTCTCGAGCCAATGTATGAGAAAACGCTGCCCGGCTTCGGAGAACTCTTCAGACAGCTCAGCTTTAAGGAAGTGGGAAATGCCGCGATGCTTACCCGCGCAGCGTGTGGTGTCGTTTCCGGAGTTGTGGTCTTCTCTCTCCCGGGTTCTCCCAATGCAGTGAAGGTGGGCGTGAGGCTTATCCTCAGTGAGCTGCCACATCTGGCTAAGCATGCGGGGGGTGGCTGAGGTGCAGGTAATAAGCGTGGTTTCGAGGAGGAGCAATTCGGGCAAGACGACTGTGATTGAACATCTTGTGGCAGAGCTTGCAGGGCGGGGTTACAGGGTCGCCACCATTAAGCACATCCCGAAGGAGAACTTCACCATCGACAGAGAGGGAAGTGACAGCTGGAAACACGCCAGAGCAGGGGCAGGCGCAGTTGTGGCGCTCTCTCCTGGAGAGGCGGCCTTCATATTGAAGACCTCCGGCGAGATGGGTGTAGCTGAGGTGCTTAAGAAGCTGCGCAGTTTTGGGGAATACGACTTTGTGCTTATCGAGGGCTTCAGGAAGGAGAGCTTTCCGAAGATAGTCGCCGCCAGGAGCGAGGAGGACGCACGCTCTCTGGTGGACGATTCCACAATTGCGGTCAGCGGCGTAATCGCGGGCAGGGAAGGAGTGCCCGACCTGGGAGTGCCGGTGATAGATGCCACGAGGCACGCGGGAAAGCTTGCCGACCTGCTGGAGAGCGAGGAGCTCAGGGTAAAGAGCACCCTGTCTAAGCTGCCGAAGCTGGACTGCGGGGACTGCGGAAGTGAGAGCTGCCTTCAGATGGCGGAGCGCATCGCAAGGGGTGAGAAGAGCTTCAACGACTGCGTTGTTTTGAGCGCCGGCAGGAGAGTGGAGATTCTTATTTCGGGCAGGAGGGTGCCCATCGGAAGCTTCGTCCAGGGCTTTGTGCGGGGTGTTGTTCTGGGCATGCTCTCCTCGTTAAAGCGCGCCGAGGCAGAGGCGGGAGACGTGGTGGAGATAAGGGTGAGGGTTTAAATGCTCAGGGACAGCTTTGGCAGGCCGCTGACGAGCATGCGCATAAGCATTACCCAGAGGTGCAACTTCCGCTGCAGGTACTGCCACCACGAGGGAATCTCTGGGGCAAGCGGGGATGAGATGACCCCGCAGGAGATAAGGCGGATAGTAGCCCTGGGGGCGCGCTTCGGCGTGCGAAAGGTGAAGCTCACCGGCGGCGAGCCCCTGGTGCGGGAGGATGTGGTGGAGATTGTGGATGAAATCGCCAGGGTTGGAGGAATAGAGGACCTCTCAATGACCACCAACGCCTACTATCTCGCCGACCTCGCGCATGAGCTGAAGCGCGCGGGCCTGGACAGGGTCAATGTGAGCCTGGATACGCTGCGCAGCGACGTTTTCAGCTGGATAACCCGGGGTGGCAAACTTGAGAGGGTAATCGCAGGCATAGAGGCGGCGCTGGAGGCGGAGCTGACACCGGTGAAGATAAACATGGTGGTTATGCGGGGTATAAACGATGGAGAGATCCACGAGATGCTGAGCCGCTTCTCCGGCAGCGAGGTTGTGCTTCAGCTCATCGAGCTGGTTGAGACCCAGGGAGATTTTTTCAGACGCTACTTCTTCGACCTCGACGAACTGGAGGAGGAGCTGGCAAGGCGCGCCATCGCTGTGCACGAGCGCAGGTTTATGCACGGGCGCAGGCAGTACCAGCTTAACGGAGCGAGGGTGGAGGTTATCAAGCCCATGCACAACTCGCGCTTCTGCGCCCACTGCACCCGCCTCCGCGTTACTCACGACGGAAAGTTCAAGCCATGCCTGATGCGCAGCGACAACCTGGTGGACTTTCTCACTCCCATGCGCAGGGGAGCGGGCGATGAAGAACTGGAGAGGCTCTTCCTGGAGGCGGTGCTGCGGAGGGAGCCCTTCTTCAGGGAGAGTGGGGAGGGAAAGGTGGGGTAATACATTAGACCCGGGTTAATTACCTCATATATGGCGACCACAATTGCAATCAGCAAACACATTAGGTGCTTTCCCGGGTTGATGTGGCTCATCCCGGTGTCTATTTTGGCTTCCGGGCTCACCACTCCACCGGCGTGGCTCTCTCCCAGTACCACCGGAAAATATCCTTAACCCAGGCTATGAACTCCTCGTCTTCTGACTGGAAGGCGGGGACAATCGCCTCGCTCCTTCCAGCTTCGGGAAGAGAGATGCCCGCCATTCTGTCGTCCACAACCATTACCCTGAGAACCAGGTTCTCATACTTTCTTACTCTGCGGTTTTTCTTAATTTTTCTTATTTCCCAATCTCTTAATCCCAATTTTCTTATAGTTTCCAGATATACATTTTTATCCTGTTCCACAATACTGGAATCGTTTATTATCTTTTCTTTTATTCCGTCAAGACTTCTTTTGAAGCTTGCGAGAACATATTCAGGACTGATAGTTGTGCCCGCTATTACCAGCACCTCTTCTTCTGCCATCTCGAGCCCTTTAAGGGTCTCCAAAATTATAGAGTACTGGTCGGTGAGAACCCTCGCATGACGCAGAACATCTATGCGTCTGATGAACTCCTCCGGCAGATAGTCGATGGGATGGTGCAGGTGTTCCCAGAATCCACCTATAACCTTCAGCTTCTCCTCCATTTCATCCGCATAGCTTAAGAATAATCTTCCTGCAACACTTAGGTAGAACTTTCCATCCCTCTCGGAGAGGAGACCGCCTCTTTTCATGTTCTCCAAGTACCTGCTAACTGTTACATAGGGCTTGGAAACACCCGCCTTCCTGAGATTCAGCCTCAATTCCGATACGGTGGCTGGTTTGCGTCTGAGCATGCGAAGGATTTCCATCCTGTTCTCAAGACCCACCTCTCTCAGGATATTCCACAGTTCCATACTTCCCCTATTAAAGGTATCCGCTGGCAGATAAATTATTTTCTGTGGCAAATTCGTTACATTTTTTGTAAACATTTACATATTAAGTTAGCCGATATTCAAAAGGAATATATAGGGGGTTGAGAGGGAGTTCTGGATATAAATGCGAGGGAGGATGCTGCGATGAGGTACTTTATTGTGGCTCTGCTGGCGCTGGGAATGATAGTTGCAGCAAATGCTGTGAGTGTTGAGAAGGTCGCAGTTTTGGAGGCGAAGGCTGCCGTGCAGACCGGCGGACAGGATTCGATTACCAGTCTCATTATTAATCCGATGTACAGGGGCCTTCAGCTTAAGCCGGGAGAGGAAGAGGAGTTTACGGTGAAGGTTAAAAACAGGGAGGACAGGGCTGTGGAGCTTGAGCCAAGGCTCTGGGCGATGCCCTTCGGTGAGTATGTGCTTGAGGAGGAGTGGGTTAACATCTCGCCCGCTCGCGCCGTGGTCGAGAAGGGAGGTGAGCAGGAATTCACGATAAAAGTAAGCGTGCCGGCTGATGCCGACGTTGGGAGCTATGGTGCTCAGATTATATTCACAAATGAAACCACGCCTTCTATGCCCTACCCCTATCCGAGGATGCCCAGTGCTCTGACGCTAAGTGTGAGTGTGTGGAAGCCCCCCACCGTTGTGGTGAGCAACAACTTCATCCACGACAGGGTGGAGGCGGGCAAAACCTACGAGTATGTGGTAAGTGTGGAGAACCGGGGGAACACAACAATTCCTATGAATCCCAAGTTCGGGGACGAGCGCTACGATGTGCGCTGCGCTGGCATGTACTGCCCCGGAGAGCTGGAGGAGGACTGGATAACAATCACCGCACCTGACAGCATTCCGCCCCACTCCAGGGCAAAAGTAAGGATCGCTGTGAAGCTGCCGGAGTATGCAAGAGGGCAGTACGAGGGACGAATAAACCTCAACATCGAAGATCCTTCCAGACCGGAGTGGCGGCGGTATGACCAGCTTGTGACCCTGAGCCTGCAGGTTTGGCAGAAGCCCTCATCGCCCTATGAGAAGGTGTTCACGGTTAAGGATGGGACAGAGATGCTCAGCGTGGAGGTAAGCGTCAGCGAGTTCGCATATGAGAAGTACGGAACATGCGGCAGGCCCGTTGCAGAGCCCTCCTTCAAAGTGTGGTTTATAGACCCCGGCTCCCGGGAGGTCAGAGTCGAGCCGACAAAGACTGTGATCGCAGAGACTGTGAACCTGGGCTCCTGGGGGCAACCGCCCTGGGAGGCTGAGTGTAGCCCGGGGATGTACTCGGTAGAGCGGATTACCTTCAGGAACACCTTTTTAATTGAAAATCCAGAGGCAGGAACATGGCATCTCTACATCATGCCAGAGAATGCTCAGAAGTTCGAGTACACGATAGAAGTGAAGTAGGTGGCGGAAATTTGGTAAGGGCCCTCCTGCTTCTTCTAATTTTTCTGGCCGGGTGCACAACTGCACAGAAGAGTCATATAAGTAACAGCAGCCCTCAGGTGCGGGTGGAAGAGGAACTCCCGGAGTTCTATGTTCGGGGTGTTGAGATAGAGGGGGAAAAGCTGGAGGAGATGAAGAACCAAATTATGCGGGCCCTCGTTCCTTTACCCGGAGTGACCTACGAAGCCATAAATGTTACAGCCACAGAGCTGGGCACAGGGCTGAACCTGGAGGTGGTGGCATCCTCCCGGGTCTCCGAGGGTCTCGATATTTACCGCTTTTACTACGACCCCGGCAGCAGGAAAATAACCCTAAAAGGTTACGTGCTGGAGGCAATCCCGCCAACTGTGCGGAGCAAAGCTGTAAGCATAGCTCTGTACAGCGAGGAGATGCAGAGGATACTGAGCGAAAACGCAATAGCGGTGGAGCCCAGAGTTAGAAGGATTCTACCGGAAACCGCTGCAAAGTACTATGCACCGAAGACGCTCTTCAGCGTTACCTGGAGCGATTTTGAAAAAAGGGTTGTGGTCTCCGCCCTTGTGGACTTGGATAACGGCAGGGTGGTTCAGACCTGGACTGGCAGGGGATGAAAACCCGGCAGCTGTGGCAAGCCTGTATTTAGATAAAGTTGCATGCCAGCGGAGCCCCTGCTAATACTACACTTTTCCGGCGCTCTTGGAAAAGCTACTTTTAAGCACCGGCATAGCAGAATACAAGCGATGGAATGGCTCAGAAAGGTGGAGGAGTTTGAGAAAGAAGCCGAGGACAGGTTGTTCAGGGGGGAGTACTGTGAGCTTGAAGATTTGGAGATGCAGAGGGTCAGTAAATCAATGAATGTACAGGTGAGGCTGCTGGAGATTCCCGGCATCTACCGTGTTACGGAGCACTACTCGCCGAGGACTGAGCTCAGATACTTTATGGACGGGGTGCAGCGCACTGTGCTCTGGCGCTACTACGATTACGATTCTATCAGGATTCCGTTGTTCCTGCACCTCTCCGGTGCGGTGGTGCTGGAGCGTCTCAAGCCCGGAGTTTTCAAGCCGGTAGAGGAGGGCTACCGCAGCGCAATACTTGTCCCCGAATTCCTCTATAGGGAGATTGGGGACCCGCAGGATGTGGTACCGACCGGAGAAGTCGAACCCTGGAACATCCCCGAGGCTGTTACACTTGCAAAGCTGAAATCTCAGGCTCTGCGTCAGGCACTGGAGCTGGAGGTGATGCACCGCTTTCTGGAGCGCTGCGACGCCCTGCTCATAAAGGATGGCAACATAATAGATACACGGTCTGACTCTGTGGCAGGTATTGTCAAGAGCCACACAACACCCTATCTCCACCGGGTGAACCCATCTCTGCAGCGTCAGGTGTGGAACATGCCCCTCTACCACAGGAGCTCTGCCTTCTCGCTGCGTCTGAGCGACGGCTCCCGCGTTGAGAGCTTCTACCTGCGTATTCACGAGCCCCTGGCCCCTGAGACAGGGCTAATACGCGTGGAGCATCGCCTGGACGATTTTGAGAACCTTGCGACCTGGCTTATTGCGGAGAGCAGGGTTTACTCCCGGGGCGAGCGCTGGCACAGCATGCTCTACCCCATAGAGCGCTGCGAGGCCTACCTCCGCACCCAGCTTCCGGGCAGGAGAAAGCTCAGGGCACTGCTGGGGGTCGCAAAATGAGCGCCATAGGCTATGCGATAGGTACACGCTCCTCTCCGAACACCGCCAACGACTTCTACTTCTGGGTACCACCTGAGGAGGAGAGCCTGCAGGTAGGTTCTATTGTTAAGGTTGAGAGTCCCGGAAACAGCGCCATCGGCGTGGTTGAGGAGATGAAGAGCTACGCCGATGTGGACGACTTTCTAACCCATGCGCTGCCCCGCGCCAACGACCCGCTTCTGGTGCCTGCCAATAAAGAGCAGAGCATAGTGGTGTGCAGGGCAAGAGTACTCAAGCAGCACAGAGAACGGCCGATTGGCGAGGGGGTGGTGCGCTATCCCACACGGGGTGAGCTGGAGGAGGTGTTCAGCGTTGAGGGCTGCCGCATACCCTTCGGCGTTTTTGTCAACTCCGACGGCACAATGCTCCCTGTGAGGGTTCACGAGGAGTACGTGCTGGGCTATGAGGGGGCGCATGTGAACATCTCCGGCATGAGCGGCCTTGCCACGAAGACCTCCACCTTCCTCTTTCTGCTCGCGTCCATCTTCGCCCATGCGAGGAGCAGGGTTGCCTGCGTCATATTCAACAACAAGAGCGATGACCTGCTCCACATCGACAGGGCTTCAAAGGAGCTCACGAGAGAGGACCTTCTTATATACGAGACCTGCGGTGTCTCACCGGGCGGGTTTAAGACGCGCTTCTTCGCACCCAGCAACTTCTACGGCAGGCCCCAGTCGCTCAGGCAGGAGGCGGAGGTTTTCAGGTGGGGGTGGGAGGAGGTTGTGAACTACCTCCCCGGCCTGCTGAAGGCGGCGACCCAGGACCAGAAGGAGAAGCTGGACAACGCCTTCTACGAGCTCAGGCGCATGGCGTCGCTTCGAGCGCTTGCCAGTATTGCAGAGGTGCTCGATTTTATGCGCCGGGAGCTGCTGCTGGAGCAGAAGGCGCCCTCGGAGCTCATCCACGGCACCTACAAGGCGACCTGGGGGAAGCTGTACAACCAGCTCCGTGCCCTTGAAACCAAGTACGACGGGCTCATAACGGGCTACGCCGAGGAGGTTGTGGACCTGCCCTTCGACAGCATCGCCGACCGCGAGGTGTGGGTTATTGATATACAGCAGCTGGGCTTCTATCCGCGCAAGCTGGTGTTTGAGCGGGTCATAGACGAGTTTCTCTCCCGCCTGGAGCGCCGCTCTCTAAAGGTTGAGAAGCTGATAATCTTCATGGACGAACTGAACAAGTACGCCCCCAGCAACGCCTCTGCGGAGGTGGCCTCGCTCAAGGAGAAACTCATCGATATAGCAGCAAGGGGGCGCAGCATAGGCATTTCCCTCTTCGCCGCGGAGCAGTTTCGCTCAAAGATAGACCAGAACATCCTGGGCAACATCTCCACCGACATCTACGGCAAAACCAAGGACGCGGAGCTTGCGGAGCCCCTGTATAAAAATCTACCCGAGCAGGTGAAGGGAAGAATCAGAAGGTTCTCCCGCGGAGAAAAGCTTCTTGACCATGAGCTCTTTGAGGCGCCGGTGTTCATCCGCGTCCCACGGCCGCCGTGCATGCTGGGCAGCGAGCTCTCGAGGCTCAGAGCAATGCAGAAGAGCGTGGCCTGAGTGGGCGGAACAGGTTTAAGTAGGATGCCTCCCAATCCAACGCCGTGAACCTCTCCAGATTCGCCGAGATTCAGAAAAGGCTCAGCCGGCGCGTGGTGCTTGAAGACCGCTTTGAGAGCGTGGAGCGCATCGCCGGTGTGGACGCCGCCTACTCAGGCGAAGTATGCTTCGCCGCCGCGGTGGTGGTTGAGCTTCCCACGCTGCGCACCCTCGAGGAGAAGACCGCAGCGCAGGCGGTGCACGTGCCCTACATCCCCGGCTTCTTCGCCTTCCGCGAGATGGGGGCTGCGCTTAAGGCTCTTCGCAGACTGCGCTCTGGCTACGACCTGCTCATGGTGGAGGGGCACGGCATCGCCCACCCCAGCGGCTGCGGCTTCGCCTCGCATCTTGGCGTGCTTCTGCGCAAGCCCAGCGTAGGCGTGGCCAAGCGCCTGCTGTGCGGGAGCATTAGGCGCATGCCAACGCCGGAAAGGCCAGCAGAGGTGGTGCTCAACCGCAGGGTGGTGGGCTACGCCCTTAAGAGCAACCGCAGGGTTATCTATGTAAGCCCGGGGCACATGGTAAGCCCGGCAACGGCGCTTGAGGTGGTTAAGAAAGCAACTCACGGGCACGCGCTGCCCGAGCCACTGCGAAGGGCGCATATGCTCGCGGCGCGGACAAAGCGGGGTTACTAATTTTCAGTCGTTATCCATGGAAAAGGGTTATATCACAGCTGATTAGCAACCAAAATTTGAGTAGGTAGTATGGAACTCGCTGCGTTAATTGCACTGGCGAAGGCAGGTGCGTATCAGGGCTACGCCTTTATCTCCTCCGCCCAGCTTGCCTCAGAGCTGGGCACAAGCCAGCAGACAGCCTCGCGCAGGCTGAAGCTGCTGGAGAGCAGGGGGTACATTGCCAGGGAGGTCTCGCCGAGGGGGCAGCGGGTTAAGCTGACAGCGCGCGGAAAGCGCACCCTGGGGGAGCTCTACGCAGAGCTGCGCACCATTCTGGGCGACTCAGGTAAGGCGGCGCTTACCCTGTGCGGTGAGGTGAGCTCCGGCCTGGGTGAGGGGAGCTACTACATGTCTCTCAAAGGCTACGTTAGGCAGTTTGAGGATAAGCTGGGCTTCACCCCCTTCCCCGGAACCCTGAACCTGACGCTTAAAACGCGCGAGGATATTCGCAGCAGGCAGGAGCTGGTGAACATGGGCGGAATAGCGGTGAAGGGCTTTGTGCACGGCGGAAGACGCCTGGGCGATGTGACCTGCTTCCATGCTGAGCTTCGGGGAGAGCGCGCCGCTGTGGTGCTGCCTGCCAGAACCCACCACAGTCTTGCCACACTCGAGGTGATAGCACCTGTTAATCTAAGGCAGAGACTCGGCCTGAGGGATGGAGACGTCGTGGCCGTGAAGGTGTACGTGTAGGTGATGGGAATGAGCGTGGAGAGGGCGATTCGGGCGCTTCGGCGTGGGGAGATGGTGCTGATCTTCGACGGCGAGGGCAGGGAGGAGGAGACCGACCTGGTTGTGGCCTCGCAGTTCATTACGCCGGAGCACATTCGCACAATGCGCACCCACGGAGGCGGGCTGATATGCACCGCGGTGCACCCCAGGCTTGCGCAGGAGCTGGGCTTACCTTTCCTGAGCGAGGTGCTGAGCAGCGCCGCGGCGAGCTTCCCTGTGCTCAGCGCTCTGGAGGCAAACGACATCCCCTACGACGAGCGCTCCTCCTTCTCCATAACCATAAACCACAGGCGCACCTTTACCGGGATAACCGACAGGGATAGGGCGCTCACAATACGCGAGTTCGCGCGCCTGGCGCAGCTGAACGGCGAGAAGCGCACGCTATTCGGCAGGCATTTTCGCTCCCCGGGGCACGTGATTCTCCTGCGCGCCGCCGAGGGCCTGGTACGCTCCCGGCGCGGACATACAGAGCTGAGCGTTGCGCTTGCGGAGATGGCGGGCTTAACGCCAATAGCGACAATCTGCGAGATGATGGGCGACGACGGGGGAGCGCTGAGCAGGCGCGGGGCAAGGCGCTACGCCGAGAGGCACGGCTTGGTATTCCTCGAGGGGGAGGAGATAGTGCGTGCCTACCCCGGGGATTAGATTTTAAGTCTTCGGAGGAGCAGCGGAACAGCAATGAGGAGGAGCACTGCGCCAGGTCCGCATACTCGCTTCGCAGGTTCTGGCACCTCCTGCTCGGTGAGATTTTCCTCTGGCCTCTCTTTCTTTTCTGCCTGGCTTTTCTCCAGCATGCTGGCGCCCTTTCCCACCACCCATCTGAGCAGGTCTGGCGTGAGGTCTCTCACGGCATAGCCGTCGTACGTCACCAGAACCCCTGAAAACCTGGGGTTTGCGGCGGTTCCGATGAGCCAGTACTCGCCGTTCCACTCCATCGCGGCAGGAGCGGTGGGTGTGGGCATCCTTACTCTGGCGAAGTTTTTCCCGTCGTACCTCAGCACGCCCCCGCCCTCTGAGCTGGCCATGCCGATAAGCCAGTACTCGCCGTTCCAGCGCATGAGCGTGACCTCCTCGTGGGGTACCTGAATCCCGCTCTTTAGAGTAACGTCGCGGCATTCACCAGTGGCGCAGCTGAGCAGCCTCTGCGCGCTCCTGTTCCACACCAGGCAGTACCCTTCGCCGCACTCTTTGTATACCTCCACTTCCCTCTTCTCCCAGGTGCCCACTACTCTAAACTCCCTGCCGTTGTAGGCATAGACCCTTTTCTTGCTCCCCCTTACCTTCACCTTCTCCTTTATTATCCACTCGCTACCGTTCCAGGAGATTTTCTCAATCCACAGCTCCCGCGCCGGAGGCGCAATGGGGGCAAATTCTTCGCCGTCGTAGGTGGCCATGAAGGCTACCCTATCCGGTACCATCATGCCAGCAATTAGCCAGGTGGAGCCGTTCCACCCTGCTGCGAGGAAGTGGTACTTCGTGCCCGTGACATCCTGCTGAGCCAGCACTTGGTTTGTACTTATGATGGCAGGCAGAATCAGAAGCAGCAAAAGGCAGCGTTTCATTTCCTGGCACCCCTTGAAAAATAAAGGAAGGGGTGGCTAATAAAGCTATGTGTGGATTCTTGTGGAACGGGAAGTGTTGACGTAGGTGCTATGTTGCAGGCGGGGCATTTGACGCAGTTCCCAGAACAGAAATAGCTGTCACCATATCTCTGAATTCTTTTATAATGAAAGGTAATATTTTTGAAATATACCGTCTGATCTGCTCTGCACTGATTAAGACTGCAAATCATCTCTCCCACATCCTTAACAAACCTTTTTGCTTCCTCTTTTTCATTTATTATCCAGAATTCAGGACTTAACTTGTCTATTAAATCTAATACTTGCTTCTGGTTCAATTTCTCAGGTACAACTTTTAACTTTTTCTTTTGCCAGTCTTCCATTCTCCTCATGTCCTTTTTTAAAAAAATCTATTAAAATCTTAAAAAGTACGCAAGAAATAATTCAGAAAAACTTATTTCTTCACCTCAACAACTTTAAGGGAATTTCCGATTTTCACCAATTCCTCGAGGGATACGTTTCCTCTTGCTTCGATTAAATAGGTTACCCCCTCTTTTGTCCATGAGAGTCTAAGACCTTCCTCCGTCCACCTCCTCTCTCCAAGAACCTTCTCCACCTCCTCCGGGGTAACGTTGCACAGGCTTTTGTTGAGAGGTGGAGTGGTCCACCAGCCTCTGGACCACT
>Ga0256830_1001277_pt1 | contig 17994 bp, 14 predicted proteins | sample 128326metaG_FD_190537 | JGI IMG/M metagenome (GOLD analysis project Ga0256830, IMG submission 190537) | Hydrothermal vent microbial communities from Lau Basin, Pacific Ocean - 128-326 | ecosystem: Environmental > Aquatic > Marine > Hydrothermal vents | place: Pacific Ocean: Lau Basin | collected... | reverse complement strand
CCACCATGCGGGTTAATTTGCCTTCAACAGCTAACGGGGTTGGTTCGCTTAGCCTGTCGATATAGGGCGTGAGACGTTCACGCCAGATACGGCAACGATCAGCGGCTTCAGGCATTACTCGAATCACCTTCTCTGACGCCACCTAATACCTGGGCAATAATGGCGGTAAGTCGTGTTTCTACGGTTGCATCAATTCTTGTGTGATTGCTTTGCACATTGCAGCCACCACGTGTTAATGCGGCATCCTCCACAATTTTCCAACGTTTTTCATCATCGCTGTCGGCATCGACTGAAAGCGTTTCGTTGACCAGTTTTGCATCTTCCGGGTGGAGAAAAACACGAATATCTCGCGCGGAAACAGGAAGAACTTCCACCGCTTGTCGAATCGCGGCGACTACTTGACTAGAGTCTGTTTTTAATTCACGCCGTACAAGATGTTTTGCGACGGACATCGAAAGAGTGACGAGTTGTTGCTCGACCTCTTCGTCCATTAATTTAAGCGGAGTATTTAATAAATCTATAATTGAAGTGAAGGCGGAAATTTTCTGTTCGACATCACTGCGAGTCTCTGCCAAAGCCTGTTCCAGCCCCTGTGCTCGTCCTTCTTCTTGTGCTTTTTGTAGGCCTTCCTCGTAACCTTTTGCTTGGCCTTCTTCAATGCCTTGCGCCAATCCTGCTTGATAGGCTTCATCATGTGCTCTTTTCTGAATATCTTCTATATCATCAACCGTTGGAGCGGTCACTCTCGGGCTAGGTATTTCGATAGGCTCATCACCTTCACTCACCAAAGGCAAATCCCATAATGAAACCGTTGTTAGGTCATCTTTAGCAATTACTTTTTTCACTGTTGTTTTGCCTAACTCGCTACCCTTGTTGAATACAACTAGCTATCACTTAGATAAACTCCTCTCCAGCGCCACCCAACATTATCTCGCCAGTTTCAGCCATTCTTCTTGCCACGGCAACAATTGCTTTTTGACCGCCTTCGACATCACTCACTCTGACCGGCCCTTTATTTTCAATGTCATCTTTCAGTATTTCTGCCGCACGTTTAGACATATTTTTGTAAAATTTATCCGCTATCCTTGCTTCCGCTCCTTTTAATGCCAAAACCAAATCATCGGTTGACACCTCACGTAATAGCGATTGAATACCTCGATCATCGACATCTAAAAGATTTTCGAACACAAACATAAGTTCTTGGATTTTCTCCGCCAACTCGCCATCAACATCCTTGATATTTTCAATAATTTCTTGCTCCATGGAACTATCCACAAAATTCAATATATTGGCAGCGGCTTTTACCCCTCCAACTGCGGATGATTTCAAATTACCGTCGCCCATAAACTGCCTTTCCATGATGTCATTTAATTCCTGAAGAGCACCCGGCTGAATCCCTTCCAGGGTCGCAATACGCAATATCACATCAACCCTTACAGGCTCAGCAAACTGGCGTAGAACTTCGGCAGCTTGGTCTTGCTCTAGAAAGCTCATCACTATCGCAATAATCTGAGGATGTTCATTACGAATCAAATCTGAAATCGCTCTGGCATCCATCCATTTAAAGGCTTCCAGGCCTTTGATATGACCGCCGAGTAAGATTCGATCGATCAATCCTGAAGCTTTATCTTCCCCAAGTGCTTTAACCAGCACATTTCGAATATATTCATCGGTGTCCATACCTAAAGATGTGGAAGTATCGACAATTTCGTAAAACTCTTTGACCACTTGAGTGACTTGCAGTTTACTCACATTTTTTAATGAAGCCATCTGCATGCCGATAGACTGAACCTCCTTTGGCGCCATATGTTTCATCACATTTGCGGCTTCTTGCTCTCCCAGCGTCAGCAATAATATCGCTGACCGTTCAGCCCCCGAAAGCTCTGGAACTAAATCTTCTACGTCTTCCCCAGGAATTAAGTCATCAGCCATGAGGCACCTCGTCTACTGCACACCATGTTTTTACCACTTGAGCGACAATAAGTGGATCGTCTTCTGCCATTTTTCGTACTTTTTCAAGCATGACCAAGTATTCTTCGTGACTAACACCCAGCGCAGCCCAATCTTCCGGACTTAAACCACCAGGCCGTTTTTTTTCTAAATCAAGTTTCTTCTGTTCTGCGACTTGCTCCGGAGTAAGCTCCACAATTTCTTCAACTTCTTCTTCTGGTTCTTCTTCCTTGTGAGTCCATGCTTTGACCACCGGGCGAACCACAAAACCGAGTATTAACAAGAAAAACAAAACTCCAGCACCTTGCTTGACTAAATCAAGAAACCATTGCTGCTCCCACAGAGGATCCTCCGGTAATGGAGGTAAATTCGTTGAATTGAGAAAACTCGCATTAACCACATTAACACTATCCCCGCGTGCTGGATTAAACCCAACTGCTTTTCTAATTAAACTGGTAAACTCTTCGATTTGCTCTGGCGAATAGTTTTTGCGCAGAATTTCACCATCTTCCCCATAAGATAATTTGTCATCAATGACTACAGCAACTGAAAGCCGCTCCAATTGTCCAGGTGCACGTTTGATATGACTAATTGTCTTGTCAATTTCATAGTTGAACGTTGCACGTTTACTTTTTCGACTCGGCCCTCCATTATTATCGGTACCATTGGTCGCTATTTCAGGTGCAATAGCAACTCCCGGTGGCTGATTGGTTAGCGCTCCGGGTACCCCACTAATACCACCACCACGACTTTCTTCCTCTATTGTTTGCTCACTTCGAACAGCGGGTAAATCAGGATTAAAAGATTCTTGGGTACTTTCTACTGCAGAAAAATCCACTTCGGCATCAACTTGAGCGCGCACACCCTCGAACCCAACAATCGGCGTTAATATGCGCTCAATGCGTTCGATATAATATTCTTCTAATTTTCGTTTAAATTCGAATTGCTGGGTGCTCATTCCTAAACTTCCCTCTAGCTTACGATTAGATATAAGCTTTCCTGATTGATCAACGACGGTAACGTTTTCAGGCTTTAAGAGCGGAATACTTGATGCGACAAGATGGACAACTGCGGCTACTTGGCCTTCACTCAGTGAGCGACCAGGTTTTAAAATCGTTAATACAGAAGCAGTTGGTTCTTGTCGATTTCGAATAAACACCGACTGTTTAGGAATTGCCAAATGGACTCGTGCGGTTTCAACACTCGCTATTTCTTTTATAGATTTCGCAAGTTCACCTTCTAATGCGCGATGATATCGCGCTTTCTCCATAAATTGACTGGTTCCAAAACCTTGATCTTTATCCAAAATTTCAAAACCTTTTTCCTCCGACGTAGGCAAACCAAGTCCTGCTAACAAAATTCTGACATCGTGTATCTTTTTATTGGACACCATTATTTGCCCGGTTTTTTCATCTAACTGGTAAGCAATATTTTGGGCACGTAGTATCTCTATTATTTCTGAAGATGCTTGCTCGGTTAGATTTCCATAAAGTAATCGATAATCAGGGGCTCTAGTCCACATGAAAACCACGACTAATACGGCTATGATCGCGGCAACACCGACTAACAATTGAAGTTGTTTATCCCGCGGTAATAAATTAAATTTTTCGGTGATTGGATTAGGAGTAACTTCGTCTTGCAGTGAACCCCCATTATCAACTGGAGTAGCTATACCACCATCAGCCTGGGCTGCTGGAAGATTCGTTTTCTCGACATTCTGTGCGTTTGCTACGGCCATACGTGTTACACCATTCTGCTATTAAACTATAAAATAAAGACACGACTTAAGGCCGCCTTTAAAATAAATTTACCGATAATTTATACTTGCATGCTCATAACGTCTTTATAAGCTTCCAATAATTTTTTCCGTACTTGCACGATCGCATCAAAAGCAACAGATGCTTTCTGCGATGCAACCATGACTTGGGGTAAATCAACACCTGGCTCACCTAGCTCAAAAGATTTTTTCAGCGCACCAGAAAATTTCTGTGCAGAGTTCACATTATCAATCGCACTTTGCATTAACTCGGCAAATGATTTAGGGCTTGAGCTATCATCATGATCCTGAGACAGAGGTTTAACTTGAGATTGGGCCTGAGCAGCAACTCGCTGTAGATCCGACAACATCTTGCTCATGTTAAGATCATTCATAATATTTTCCTTTAATATTTTTTAAGCCTAAAATCCGCAGTGGGATTTGTTAAACGATTAAGATCTGTATGGTCTTCTGTGATCCATCTACAGATCTACAGTATTATGTGTTCATGCTGCACCGTATGCTGAGGGAATTTCCATACCTTCATCACGCATACGCGCCAACTTATAGCGTAGCGTTCGCTGGCTCACTCCTAAAGTTTCTGCCGCTTTTTTTCGGCTTCCATGGGTTTCTTGTAACGCATCCAATATCAATCGATATTCTCGCGTTTTCAAACTATCTCCTAAAGAGTCACTCACATTCATACTTACTTCGCCCGTTAAACTCCGCTCTGTAGAACCCGATAATTCCAACTCAGGCTCAAACATAATATGCTCTTCAGTAATTGCATGGGTATTCGTTAATATCAACGAACGTTGTGCTACATTATCTAGCTCTCGCACATTGCCTGGCCATTGATGCTGTCTCAATTTTTGTTCCACATTTTTATTAATCATTGGCGTTGGTTTTCCCGTTCCTTTTATATGCCGACCAAGCATGGCATTAAATAACGGAATCACATCACCTGGACGCTCTCTCAAGGGTGGCAGAAATACGGGAAACACATTCAATCTATAATATAAATCTTCTCTAAATTTTCCTTCAGCTACTTCCTTTTTCATATTTCTATTAGTAGTAGCTAGCACCCGAACATCTAATGAAATCAATTTATTTCCACCGAGTCTTTCTACTTCTCTTTCTTGTAACACACGAAGCAATTTAGCTTGCAAACCAACATCCATTTCGGATATTTCATCGAGCAGCAAAGTACCCAAATTGGCCAATTCAAACTTCCCTGGACTAGACTTATATGCCCCCGTAAACGCACCTTTTTCATAACCAAATAACATAGCTTCCAACATATTTTCCGGGATCGCAGCGCAGTTCAGGGCGATGAAGGGCCCATTTGAACGCGCTGAAGCTCGGTGTATTTCTTTGGCAATGACTTCCTTTCCAGTCCCACTTTCACCACTAATTAACACTGTTGCCTCGCTATCGGCAACCTTCTTAACCAAGGCCAAAACCTCTTTTGTTTTTTGGTCTTCCGCAATAATTTCACCTTCAGGCTCAAACTCATCGGGCAAATAGCGACTAATCATATTGACCAGGACTTCGGACTCAAAGGGCTTCACTAAATAATCTACTGCACCATCTTGCATCGCTTCAACCGCTTTCTGTATCGTTCCATACGCCGTCATTAATACAAACGGTAGTCCAAAATATTGTTTCTTTACTTGTTTTAATAATGCATGCCCATCCATACCCTCCATTTGCACATCTGAAACGATCATGCCAACCATCTCATCATTTAAAATATCAATGGCTGCACTTCCATCAGCGGCCTGCAGAACGCTGTATCCGGCTAATCTCAACGTATCTATCAAAGCTTCTCTTAAAGACTCATCATCTTCTACTACTAAGACACTTCCGTGACTCATCTTTCACCTCTTTTACTTTGCACAAAGTGGCAAGCGAACAACAAATACACTTCCTGCATCATCGCTGGAATCAAGCCAAAGCCTGCCATTGTGAGATTGAATAACCGCTTGAGCCACAGCTAAGCCCAGTCCTGTTCCTCTAGAGCGCGTGGTAAAAAATGGCTCGAATATTTGAGATTGAATTTCTTGAGGAATTCCTGGCCCGTTATCCTTTATTGAAATATCAACAAAGGCATTAGCCTGGTCTTCACTTTGCTTAATACTAATTTCAATTCTGCCTCCATTACCACACGCCTGAATAGCATTAGTAACAAAATTCTGTAATACACTAACAAGCGCATCTCTATTTGCACTCACCTTCCATCCGCTATCGATCTCATTTATTATCAAAGAACATCCGCTAGATGCTATATGTGATTCTACCGCTTGATCCAACTCTAGAAATAAATCGATGAGATTTTCTAGCTGGTGATGAGCACTGCCATCACGGGTAAACGCCAACATATCTTCAACGATTTGCTCAAGATGTTTTAATCGGGACAATGATTTTTCGGTAAAACGGGTTCGCTCTTCGAGCTTGAGATTTTGTTTAGTTAAGTTTGATGTATATAACAATGCAGATGCGAGTGGGGTTCTAATCTGGTGAGCAAGCTTTGCACTCATTTCACCGAGCGCTGATAAGCGTTTATAGCGTTCAAGTGACGACTGTAAAACACGTGTATCAGTGACATCCGTCAACATAATTATTTGACCGGGTTCTTTCCCCAAAGGGCTGGTAGAAATTGAAACTACCCGACCTTTAGCCGTAATAGATTCTTGCCCAGATTGAGTATCCGGTAAAAAAGCGCGCTCAATAATATCTCGCCAAAGTTCGCCTTCTAAAGGCAGTCCCAATAAGTCCTCTGCGACGGGATTACTCTCTTGAACTTGCCCTAAGGGATTAATAACAACCACTCCGGCAGGCAAAGAAGTCAATAACATGGAGAGACGCGAAGCCAGTCGTTCATTCTCCTCATATTGACAATGACGTTCACGTTCGGTTTTAGACAGTTCTTGATTTAGGGAGTTGATGCGGTTTTCTAAGGCATCATAAGTCGCTGTCAATTGCTCAGCGACACCATTAAACACCTGAAAAGCATCTTTCAGTTCTTTATTGTTCGGCTGGTTAAATTTAACTGACTGGATAGGCTGTATTGATTTAGGCTTTCCCACGCTTTTCCCTGCTCCGGTATTCCGCTGAGTAGCTCAGCCTTTTCACAGGAGCAAGAAATATGCCCTCAGTAAAGCATTGTATTTCAATGAGTTACAGAGATTAATTTAAGGCAGTCAAACTCTTGACGATTCAGGCGTGCGCTGCAAGCCATACTTCCTCAACTTCTCTACCAAGGTAGTACGGCGCATTTTTAGCTTCTTCGCAGCATGTGCCACCACACCTCCTGAATCATCTAATGCTTGTTTTATTAGATTGAACTCAAGGTTATTTAAATGCTCTTTCAGATCAATCCCTTCACTGGGTAAACGCGGTGCCGCAACTACTGGCGCTTGCTCAAATAAATGATCAAGATCAGGCACTTGCTGTTGCGAGGTTTTGACTTGTTCCTCAGCCACCTCATCCGCAATGATTACGCCACCTTTAGGCCTGAATTTTTCGGGTAAATCATTCATATCCACAACGCCGTACGGATACATAATGATTAAACGCTCAATCAAATTAGCGAGCTCACGAACATTTCCTGGCCAACGATATTGGCATAATGACATTATGGCCGCAGGCGTCAAACGAACTGAACCGCGTTTTTCTGCTTCCATTCGTGCAATGAGTTCATTCACTAACAACGGAATATCATCTAAGCGCTCACGCAAAGGCGGCATATCAATAGGAAATACATTTAATCGATAAAACAAATCTTCTCGAAACTTGCCTAGTTTAATATGCTCATCTAAATCACGGTGTGTCGCCGCAATAATCCGTACGTCTGCACGCATGCTCTTATTACCACCTACTCGCTCAAAAGTGCGCTCCTGCAACACACGCAAGAGTTTAACTTGCATATGCACACTCATATCGCCGATTTCATCTAAGAATAACGTTCCGCCATCTGCAAGCTCAAAGCGTCCTTGGCGAGAACTTATGGCTCCGGTAAAAGCTCCTTTTTCATGCCCAAACAATTCACTCTCTAGCAAGTCCGCAGGAATAGCCCCGCAATTTATAGGGACAAAGGCTTTGTTTCGGCGGCTTGAATGATAGTGCAGATTTCTGGCAACCACTTCTTTACCGGTTCCTGACTCACCTAAAATCAGTACAGTAGCTTCTGAGTCTGCAACCTGGCCCATCATTTCACGTACAACGCGAATACTGCGACTATTGCCGACTAAGCTGCGAAATAATTCAGCCGAGGAACCCGATGAAGATGTTTTGTCTTGTCTATCTCTAAAGACCAATGCTTGATGTAAGGCATCGGTTAAGCGCATATGTTTTAGTGGCAAATCTAAGGTATTAAAACTTTCGGCCTGAACTTCTTGTTCAGCTTCGGATTGATTTTTTGGATTTTGATTAACTTTTTCGATCAGACGAATAATAGGCAGATCAATATTTAATTCGCGAATGCCAGTGAATACTTTTTTAAGGGTTTCATCATTTCCACAATTACCCAATAAAATCACATCAATAGTATTAGGTTGAACAAGAACTTCTTTCCAATGTCGGCAATCGGTAATCCGACCTTCTTGATCAATGAAATCTAAGATTCCTTTATAGACTTGTCTTTTAAAATTATCTTCTTCAACGACCAATACAGTAGACGTATTACTCATACTACTCCCTCGAAATAGCGTTTAAAAACTAGCAGCTCGAAGCCTCTACAGCCACTCCCCCCCAATACATGCTGAATAGTAAAGCATGAAAATATTGACATGTCAAAATATTGTCGCAACTTTTTAGCGACTAAGCATTTAATTTAACTAAACTAATTTATTATTCATCGGCATGCTTTCTGCTCTCAACAAGCCCATGAATGGATTAGACAAACCCAGTATCCGAGAGCAACTTCACTGCGCATTTTCACACTTTCAGCAAAACCAATTTATTGAGTCTGAAACTATCTCGCGCAATATTCTCGCGCACGCACCAGATCAATTTGATGCATTACATCTACTCGGGCTCGTTAAGTTTCAAACTAAAGATTATGAAAATGCACTCACATTTCTTAGCAAAGCAAGAACACTAAATCCTTTAAATATTCAATTACTCAATACTCTCGCTTGCACATACCAGGCAATTGGAAAAACCATCGAATCTGAAAAACTCTTTATTGAGATACTCAATATAAATCCCTTTTATCAAGAAACTTTGAATAACTATCTAAATTTGCTAGAAAATAATTCCAAATATTATCAGATCATCAACATATTCGAACCCAAAACTAGTCATTTTCCTGACAATACTCGGTTTCTAAGAAGCCTTGCATACAGCTATGGCGTCACTGGAAATTTTGGCCTTGCAATAGCTACCATAAACCAAGCAATAAGTCGCAACCCCGGCGCCCGCAATTCAGAACTATTGAATACCAAAGGCGCCATTCTATCGGCTAACCAGCAATATGAAAAAGCATGTCAGCTTTTTCAACAAATCCTGATCAGCGATCCATCCCACCTAAATGCGACTATCAATCTAGCTTATGCCTTGCTAAAACGGGGCGAGATAAAGTCTGCTGAAAAACATTTCCTAACCAGCCTTGATCTACTCAAAAACTTAAAATCATCTCATTTTACCAACAAAACCTTATCTGCAAAGATTCAGTTTATGCTGGCTTCCATCAGGCTCATGCATGGAGACTATAAAGAAGGATGGCTCAATTATGCAAAGCGGCCAAGTATTCTATTGCAGAAGCATCTCACTCCGACCGAAAATATAAACCTCCCGGCAGACCTTAACGGAAAACGAATCCTCATAATCCATGACCAAGGCATTGGAGATGAAATATTCTTTCTGCGTTTTATCCCCATGTTAAAATATCGCGGAGCGCATATTAGCTATTTAGCCTCAACCAAAATAGCAACGCTTATTAGTCGCAACCCTGATCTTGACGAGGTCATCATCACCACCAATACTATGCATCATGATTACAAATTTTCGGTAGCAGATCTCCCTCTTTTATTGAAGTGTTATTCGGCCAAAAATATTCCCGTCGCATTTAAATTAGTGCCCAATGAAAAAGAGATCGCAAGCTGTCGAAAGGAATTACTGCAACAAGCCAAAGGCCCATTGATAGGAATAACCTGGCGTGCCGGTGCCAATAAAGTTCAAGGTCAAGATGCAATCGACATCTTGGATAAACAAATCCCATTAGAAAGCCTGGTTAAATGCTTTGCAAATACCGCAGCAACCTTAGTCGTACTACAACGTAACCCTGATAGAGAAGAAATTGACTATTTAAAAAACACCTTAAACCATAAGATCGTCGACTACTCACATTACAATGAAGACCTTGAGCAAATGACAGCCTTACTGAGTATTCTTGATGACTATATTGGCGTTAGCAATACTAATATGCATCTCCGAGGAAGCCTTGACCAAAAAGCAACGCTATTACTGCCTTATCCACCCGAGTGGCGATGGCAACTCAAAGGCGATAAAACACCATGGTATGCAAAATTTACCCTGCTCAGACAAGATAATAAGGGCGGCTGGACAGATGCCATTAACACCTGCAAGCAAAAACTGGATAAGGTCTATGCCTAATTTAAAAAAACTCAGTAAAAAAACCCAACAAGCACTTTCCTTGTTTCAGCAAAAAGACTTCGCCGGTGCAAAACCATTGCTATTGCAAGTGTGCCAGAAAGATTCTCGATTTGATTTAGCTGGATTTCTATTAGCCAGCATTTATTTTATCGAACACGACTTAGCAAGCGCACAAAAATATTATCAGTATACAGTACACGCTAACCCAAACCACTGGGAAGCACACAATAATTTAGGTGTTACCTATGAGCGATTAGGAAATAACGCGGAAGCAATGCGGTATTATAAAAAGGCCATTTCAGTTAAACCGGGTTATGCTAAAGCCTATTTTCATTTAGCCAATTTACTCAACGCAGACAACGAAACCGATGCAGCAATAACAAACTATCGTTTAGCCTTAAAGAGTACACCCGATCATTTTCCCTCACTCAATAATCTCGCCTATATTCTCGTAAAGAGAAACCAGTATGACGAAGCGCTACAACTACTTCAGCGTGCTGAAAATATTCAAGCAGATGATTTAGAGGTGTTAACAAATCTAGGTGTCTTGTTACGTAAAAGAGAAGATTACCCAGCATCTATTGACAAACTTTCCCGTGCACTCATTATCAACCCTAACTTTGGCCCGGCTTACGAGCAACTGGCTATCAGTTATCATTATAATGGCGATTTTGACCTCGCACTCAGAAACTTCAAAACGGCCATTGATTTAAACCCTAATAATGACACGCTGCGTACGTGCTATGGTGACTTGTTAAATGATAAGGGTGATTATGAAACTGCAAAAATTGAATTTGAAACGGCGATAAGTCTTAATGAAGCGAATGAAAAGTCATGGAATGGACTTGCAGCCGCTGAAAAACTCGCCGGTAATATCGATAAAGCGATAGATATTTTTTCAAATGCTTTCCAGCAATTCCCATCCAATCTAAATATCCAGTTTAACCTGGCGACTTCTTATCTCGCCATCGGGGACTACCCAAATGGCTGGAAAAACTATAGTGCAAGGCCGAGTTATCTTGAACATGGAGGAAATACCCATAAAGCACAACTGCCTTTAGACTTATCGGAAAAAAGTATTTTTATTGAGTACGAACAAGGCATAGGTGACGAATTATTTTTTCTTCGATATGTACCTGAACTCAAAAAGAGAGGAGCGAAAGTAGTTTATTTTCCGCATAAAAACTCTCGAAAACTGATTGTCCAACTCCGCATATTGGATGAAATAGTAGAATCTCGGAAAAATGCAGCTAAATCAGATTATCATATCTTAGTGGGTGACCTGCCTTTTTGCCTGAGTAACGCAGCAAACATAGAACCACCACCGAGCATTCCGCTTTGCCCTTCCACGCAATGGGCCGATGAAGCAATGCAAGCATTGAATAAACTCGGTCCTCCTCCCTATATTGCTCTGAGCTGGAGAGCAGGACAAACATTAAAACACCAGCTTTACAAAGAAATACCTATTAAAAAATTAGCTGAAATAATCAAGTCTGTTCAAGCAACATTCATCGCTATTCAACGCAATCCCCTAAAAAATGAAATTATTACACTTGAAAAAATGGCGAACAAAGCCATTGCTGATTTTTCAAATTACAATCAGCATTTAGACAAAATGACTGCCCTATTAAGCATTCTTGATGACTATATTGGAGTAAGCAATACGAATATGCATATTAATGCAGCTATAGGTAAGCGAGCAAAAGTACTGATCCCTCATCCTCCAGAGTGGCGCTGGACTAACAATAGGAATTCATCACCGTGGTTTCCGGGTTATCACATCTTCCGTCAGCAACAAAATAAGAGTTGGGATACCGCCATCAATCAGCTTAGCAAAGAAATGCATAAAGAACTCGAACACACTTAAGAGACTGCCTGAGAATCTGGTAATCATTTTTTCAAGAGGCAAATATTTGCCGTATGCCATGCACTAACACAACTATAATCCGAGATTCCGCAGTTAATCGCTCAGTAACAAAAGTAACATTTTGAAATTATTAATTTTTCTAATTGCAATGGCATTCATTCGCCGGATGAACCTCGCTATACACAAACCTCATCATAATCATACAATAATAGCTCACATTCAATAACTTAGGAGCTTATTAACAATGACCCTGAATTTATCACCTATTAATTGGCACGTAGGATGCTATTTTATAATTGACAATACCTGTCATTGAAAAAAAGTATTATTGATAAATAAGCGATATTTTCATGATTAGAATATTCATAGGTTACGACCCACGAGAAGCGGAAGCATACAGTGTATTAGCACACAGTATAAATACGCGTGCCTCACGACCGGTATCGATCACTCCGCTTGCCCTCAGCCAACTTAATCACTTAATGACACGAGAAATCAATCCATTGCAATCGACAGATTTTTCCTTTTCTCGATTTCTAACACCTTATCTTTCTAATTTTGAAGGATGGTCGATCTTTATGGACTGCGACATGATCGTACTTGACGACATTGCAAACCTCATTGACTCAGCAGAGGATCAATATGCGGTTCAAGTAGTTAAACACCAACATATACCCATAGAAGAAACCAAGTTTTTAGGTGCCCCACAGAGTAAATACTCGAAAAAAAACTGGAGCAGCGTCATGCTCTTTAATAATGTGCGCTGTAAAACACTCACTCCAGAATATGTCAACACCGCCAGTGGATTGGATTTACACCAATTCAAATGGCTAGAAAATGATAGTTTGATTGGCGAAATTTCACCGCGTTGGAATCATCTTGTGGGCTATGACCAGACAAACCCTGATGTATCTCTCGTGCACTTTACGATAGGCGGCCCATACTTTCATGAATATAAAAATTGTGAATATTCTAAAGAATGGTTTCAAGAAAAAAACAACATGTTATATTGTGAGCAAAAATCATGAGTAAAAAAGCGATAAAATTTCCATTAGATGATAACAATCCTTTAACATTTATTGACTACAATATGTTGCTCTTACTCAAAGCCGAAAACTCATTCGACTTAAACATTATGCTATCAGATTTTTTAGCGGATGATATTGTTGAGTTTCTTGAGAGACATAAAAAATTATTGTTTGTCCTCAGTGAAATATGGAATAATGCCATACGAAGAACAATTTTTTCAACTGAGGATATTACATTCCCCGACGGTTTACTCCTCCTCCCTCCTATATTCCATCGCTTAAATTGGATAGAAAAAAATCCGCTATGGAATGATATAGAAAAAAAAGCAGAAAAACGTTTTGCAGAAGATCCAAATTTAGTCGATGCGCTAGTCACTATGTTTATCGACGGAATGCAAGCGTCGCTGGATACGGCGCTCGATAAATACTGTACTAAAATAAAGCAACTCAAACACAAGCCCGATGAATACCAGAAAGCACAAGCGTTCAGAAATAATATTGGCTGTTTTTATGGTTGGCCTAAAGAGAAACTCATGCAGTTAGCAGAATCTGCTTAAATAAAAAAACATCTGCTTACTTCGAACAAGCTCCTAGGAGCCTGTCTGAGAACAGTGATCGTCACCCACTGTAATAGTCACAGAAAAATCCGTTACAATTTTTTTTCGTCCCTGGTTAACACTGGTATCATCCATTTCCTGTAGTGAATAAAATAGTCGTAGAAAATAACTTTCGCCTATCGGTTCAAATTTCAGCATGGGAATGCTCGCACATTGTGATTTATCAGTATTAAACTTAATCAATTTATTTTTATCGCCTATCCTGATCTCACCTTTTGTATCTCCAAAACCGGTTCTAGCCGATACAAGATGAGATATAGGTGCACCGTGATCCACTATTTGATTTATCGCAAACCGATCTGGCTCATCTCCACCATTAAATACCTCGATATATAAACTTTCCACATCAAAAAAATCGGGTAAAAAGCTCATATAAGCACAACGCAATACACCTGGAGAGTTAATTTCAAGATCAAAACTGTATTTCAAAATAAACTCTTTATCGCGCACACTAATTCGTTTATTGATTTGTCCAAGTTCATTATCAATACAAGCAATAAACTCCATCCCATTCGGAACCGCTCGAATGCTATACTCCGTTTCAGCCAAGTCTGTTAATTTATGCTTAGCAATGGTTTCATACGTATAATGCCCCGTATACCAGTCTGCCACATAGTCTATTCGATCATAGAAGCCGTGCGGAATCGTCCCTAATGCGAATAACTCACCTAGACATTTAAACCGTATTTTATAAATACTAAGACCACGACTAGGGTTTATTTCGATATCCAAATGTGTATTTTCACAATGAATCAATTGATCTTTAGAACTAACTCTATATTGATTTTTTTGCGTTATTGCAGAAGGAGTTTTGAGCGTATTATTATTTCTATAAATTATTTTCGGTAACATTGATTTCAGCTGCGCTTGATATAACTGCCAGCGCTTCTCTGTTATATGGGTTCTGAAATCACTCGCCCACAGGTAACACAAGTCCCTCCAAACCCAATCAGACACTTCTTTTGTATGAATAGAATGAAAAAATTTCCAACAGGCCGTATTGATTTTCAAATCGTCTCTTCCAGTCACTGCCCAGCGTAATAAATTATATTTGCCTTGCTTTTTCACCGGTACTGGAAGCGATGCTTTTGCTAACAACAACTTATGCGGATGACGTTTTTTTTGATATTTATTGAGAATTTGTGATGGCAGAAAAAACCCAAAACTAGGATCTTCTTGCAAATCCATAAACAATGTTTTTAGCTTTTTCCATTCACTCAAACTTTGCACCAAAAATGCTTCGTCATGAAAACGACCGGGACGGAAATCAAAAATTTCAGCATCACTTGAATAGATACACAAGGTATGGTTTTGAGTTCCTAAATGTTTCTTAATATAGGTCAAATATTTTTCACGATTATTTTCACCGTGAATATAACGTTGAGTTTGTTGAAATGTTATCGAGTCACTCCATAAAATATCAATCGTATCCCCATTATGAGTAATAGCCTGCTGGGGAAAATAACGCCACTTTGGGTTCCAATCAGAATTCGCGCTCGCGCTATTATTCCACTCCATAACGAGACATTGATAGCCGGCTTCAAGATACAAAGGGATGAGGCTTGATGAAAAAGCCTGCTCATTGACCAAAGCAATGCTAGGTGAGCATGCAAGAAGCTCTTTATATACACGATTACCATGATATAAGTTTGCCTGATTTAATTTGCTGGGAACTAAAGGCCCGATGATTTGATGATAACCACTGCCGATGAGTTCGATATGCTTGTGCGCAATGAGTGCTATTAACTGAGAAACCCATTGCGGGTTAAGCTCGTTTATCAATTCCAGCGTATAGCCTGATAGCTCAATACCCACAGGTACTTTAGAAGACTCAACAAGATTTAACAAAGGCCAGTAACAACGACTAATCACATCTTCACGTTGTGCTACTTCGATCGAAGAATAATTTAGGTTTAGATGAAAGATTGAGTATAAATCAATTTTTGCAGAATACATTTTAGTCTATATCAATGATTAGATTTTTTTGAGGTTTTCAAATAATAGCGATCCTTCTAGCAAGGATTAATAACGAAGCAAAACTTGAAAACCGCAACATTACCCTACCTTAGCATGGCTTTACACAATGGATTAAGCTCATGTCGTTTCTATTCTAATATTATCTATCGCTGACGCTGCAAGCAAACGTGCTTGAGCTGACGTCTCTGCGGTAGCGAGAATAACCCCCGAACGCGCAGGATGGCTGTGAACCTTGCTTATGGTATCACCAACAGCTACGCGTATCTCACACATTTTTATACCTGGCATAGCCTTCACTTCAGCAACGCCGGTCACTCGAATCACTTTTCCAGGCTTAGGAAATAGGTAACGTTGCACGACAGGTTTTTGATATTCCGGAGTGAGTTCGCTAGGCGATATTTTCTCGCCCAAAGCGTGACGGATTGCACAACCCACAAAATCTACCCCTGTATTCAGTGGAATTTCATGGGTACAGAAATAACCACCACTCAATCGACCCGCAAGTTCGATGATATAAGGTTTGCTATTATGGATAACCACATCACCTTTTACAACGCCATTGGTAATTCCGAGACTAAACGCAGCATGTTGAATGAGTTGTTTAACGGAAGTTTGAATATTCTCACTTAAATAGCTTGGTAGGTCTCCCCCATTTTCAATAACAAAGGGTGAAAACCGCTGCAAATATTCATAATTTCGGTCAGAGAAACCCGGTGTAAAAACCTGTCCATCGACAACTAATGACTCTGTACTGACTTGCGGACCTTCTAAGTACGCTTCAAGCATCACACGATTTGTCGGAGAATGACTTAAGGATTCTTCATACGCCCATTTAAGATCTAGTTCTTTTGACAGACGCAATACACCACGTGCACCGCGACTATCGACGGGCTTTAATATGAGTGGAAATTTTTTTTTCTGAAATTGATGTTCTAATGAGTGAAAAGAATCTATTTCACTAAACCAGGGTATTGGAATTTGATCTTTTTGAAACTGTTGTTTCATTGCAAGCTTGTCGCTTACAAGAAAAGCGGAATGCTCGGTTATACCTAAAATACCGAGTGTATTAGCCACGACAGAAACCGTTTTAGGTATATCTGCCGCGACACAAAGCACACCGTCAATGGGACAAATATGCGTGTGATAATGTTTAACGACACGAACAGTTTCTTCTATGTTGTAGGTATCTGCAATGAGTTTTTGATCAACGTATTCAAAACCAGGTGCATTAGAATCAGCATCGGTGGCGATAACATTTAAGCCTAGTTCTTTCGCTCGTAGTATGGCAGGAACCGCTTCAAGCCCCGCGCTAATAAATAAAAATGTCTTATTCAAAAATACAAACCACCATTTACATTGATCGTCTGTGCCGTTATATAACTACTCGCATCGGACGCGAGATACACAACGGCTTGCGCGACTTCATCCGGGGAACCCATTCTTTGCAGTAATATATTTTCAGCCGCTTTGTTGACCACAGACGACTGCAAACCAACTTGAGCCATCTCGGAATCAATCAAACCTGCGGCAATAGTATTACAACGTATATTGTCTTTTGCTCCGAATCGTGCAACCATCTGACCTAAAGAGATTAACCCCGCTTTACTCGCTGCATAATGTGCGGTACGTGGCCCACCGTATTGACCACTCACTGAACCGATATTAATGATGCTACCCGAATCACGTATACGCATAGCCGGTAATACTTCCTGGCTACAAATAAAAGCGCCTTTCAGATTAACGGACAAAATTTCGTCCCAATCCTCATCGGTAACTTCGTCAAAATCCGTAGGTTTGTTAATGCCTGCATTATTGACTAAGACATCAATACCGCCAAATTCAGACGTAATATTTGAAATCACTTGTTTAACCGTGGTTCTATCACGCACATCCATTTGAAAGGCTGCAGCTTTACCTTTGCTGTGATTAATTTCAGCAACGACCGCATTAGCTTGTGCTTCATTGCTAAGATAGGTAAGTACCACCATAGCACCGGATTTTGCTAAAGCAAGGCTAATCGCTTTTCCTATGCCACGGTTTCCACCTGTTACTAAGGCTACTTTTCCAGACAATGATTTCATATATTTCTAAACGAAGTCCATGTAAATGCTTAACAAAAAGCGACTATACGCAACATAAATATTGCACAATAATTTGCGATAAAAAGTGTTATCGATTTTA
>Ga0256830_1001276_pt1 | contig 17995 bp, 14 predicted proteins | sample 128326metaG_FD_190537 | JGI IMG/M metagenome (GOLD analysis project Ga0256830, IMG submission 190537) | Hydrothermal vent microbial communities from Lau Basin, Pacific Ocean - 128-326 | ecosystem: Environmental > Aquatic > Marine > Hydrothermal vents | place: Pacific Ocean: Lau Basin | collected... | reverse complement strand
CCCTTCCCCCCCAGCTACGGCCTGTACGGCAAACCCACCATCGTCAACAACGTCGAAACCCTCACCAACGTCCCCATGATCATCGAAAAGGGCGCGGACTGGTACCGCACCATCGGCACCGAAAAAAGCCCGGGCCCAAAAATTTTCTCCCTGTGCGGCAACGTCGCCAAACCCGGCAACTACGAGCTGCCCCTGGGCACCACCTTCCGCGAGCTGATCTTCGAGCACGGCGGCGGTATCCCGGACGGCCGCCAGATCAAAGCCATCCTGCCCGCCGGGGCCTCCTCCGCCATCATCGTCGCCAATGACGAAGCCCTCGACTGCCCCATGGACTACGAATCCGTGCCCAACGTCGGCTCCATGCTTGGCTCGGCCTCGGTGATCGTGGTGGACGACTCGGTCAGCATGGACTGGCTGGTCAAAAAGACCCTGCACTTCTTCAAGCACGAATCCTGCGGCAAATGCACCCCCTGCCGCGAAGGCACCTACTGGATGGAGCGCCTGATCGACCGCATCGAAGCCGGGCAGGCCGGCTCCGATCAAGTGCAACTGCTCAACAGCGTCGCCAAAAACATCGAGGGCAAATGCCTGTGCGCGCTGGGCGAATTCTCCATCCAGGCCGTCATCACCGGCATCGAACGCTTCCCCGAAGACTGGCCGCAGCCCGAAACCGAAAACACCCGGCAGCCTGTACCAGCCTGATACCCGACACCCTATGACCGATCAAGTAACTCTGACCATCGACAACAAACAAGTCACCGTCCCGGCCGGTACTTTGGTGGTGGACGCGGCCAAAATGGCCGGTATCGACATCCCGGTCTTCTGCTACCACCCCAAGATGGCGCCGGTCGGCATGTGCCGCATGTGCCTGGTCGAGATCGGGCGGCCTAAGATCGACCGCCAAACCCGCCAACCCGTGCTCGACGACCACGGCAACCCCGTCATCCAGTTCGGCCCCAAGCTCGAAACCGGCTGCACCGTCCAGGTTTCCGAGGGCATGGTGGTGCGCGGCGACACCGACCGCGTGCGCGCCGCGCGGCGTGACATCGTCGAATTCATCCTCACCTCCCACCCGCTCGACTGCCCGATCTGCGACAAGGGCGGCGAATGCCCGCTGCAAAACCTGACCATGGCCCACGGGCCGGACGGCAGCCGCTTCCTGTACGACGACAAAATCCACTTCGCCAAACACGTCCCCCTCGGCGAGCTGATCTACCTGGACCGCGAACGCTGCATCCAGTGCGCTCGCTGCACCCGCTTCCAGGACGAAATTGCAGACGACCCCGTCATCGGCTTCTTCAACCGCGGCCGCCGCCTCGAAATCGTCACCTTCTCCGACCCCGGCTTCGACTCCTACTGGTCGGGCAACACCACCGACATCTGCCCGGTCGGCGCGCTGACCACCGCGGACTTCCGCTTCGGCGCCCGCCCCTGGGAACTCAACGCCGCGGCCTCCCTCTGCCCACAATGCCCGGTCGGCTGCAACCTGACCTTCAACACCCGCCGCGAAGCCCAATCCGGCGGCAAATTCGTGATCAAACGCGCCATGCCGCGGCAAAACGAACAGGTCAACGAAATCTGGATTTGCGACAAAGGCCGCTTCTCCTCCTACCACTTCACCGAGAGCGAAGAACGCCTCACCCAGCCGCTGGTGCGCATCGACGGCGAACTCACCCCCGCCTCCTGGGACCAGGCCCTCGACCGGGCCGCCGAAATACTGGCCCAGGCCGGCGCGGAGACACTCACCCTGGCCAGCGGACGCCTCTCCAACGAGGACCTCTTCAACCTGCGCGCCCTGGCAGAACACCTCGGCGGGCAGGCCGTGCTGGACACCCACCTCGGCGGCGGCGACCTTGTCGCCCAGGTTGGCCTCGGAAAAGGCTCGAACCTGTCCGACCTCGGCCAGGGCGACGCCATCCTGGTGATCGCCTGTGACCTCGAAGAGGAAGCCCCCCTGTGGTGGCTGCGCGTCAAACAGGCCGCCGAACGCGGGGCCACCCTGATCGTCGCCAACCCGCGGGCCACCAAACTCGACCGGGCCGCGACGCACACCATTCGCTACACCTACGGCGAGGAAGTTCAGACCCTCCAGGAACGCATAAGCACGCATAAGAGCCTCACCGAGGCCGCAAATGTGGTTGTTTTCTACGGCAGCGAGGGGCTGGGGCTGGCCGGAACCACCGCCCTCGCCCAGGCCTGCGCCAACCTGCTGATCGAAACCGGCCACGCCGGCAAACCCAACAACGGCCTGGTGGCCGTTCACCCGCGCGCCAACGACCAGGGCGCCTGGGACACCGGTTTCCGCCCCCTCCCCGGTCTGGCCGCGGCCCTCCAAAACGCCAAAGCCGCCTACATCGTGGCCGCCGACCCGTATGCCGACTACCCCCATCTGGATGGTCCCGCCCCTCCCCTCATCGTGCAAGAGCTGTTCCTGACCGAAACCGCCCGCCGCGCCCAGGTGGTGCTGCCCGCCCAGGCATACGTCGAGCGCGAAGGCAGCTACACCAACGGCGAACGCCGCGTCCAGCGCTTCTACTACACCGTCCCCGGGCCGGACGGCCCGCGCGCGGACTTCACCATCACCGCGCAGATCGCCGGGCGCCTGGGGCTGGAACTGGAGGCTGATTTCGCGGCCCGCGTCTTCAACCGCATCGGCGAGCGCGTGCCTGACTACGCCGGGCTGACTTTCCTTCACCTGGCGCAGGTCGAGGAGCAGTGGCCTATCGTGGGCCGCGACGACATGTACTACGGCGGCACCACCTACGAGAACTCGCAGGGCATGGGCGTGCAGCTCGAGAACGTGGCCCAACGCGGGGAGGCCATCGCGCCGGGGCCGGTTCCCGCGACCGGGGACAGGGGCCCTGGCCGGGTCGCGGTCCCGATCACCCGGCTGTACGATCGGGGCGCGCTGATCGCTCGCTCGCAGACCCTGTCCGCGCGGTTGCCGCGCCCGTTCATCCTGCTGCACCCCGACGACGCCGCCCAGCTCGACCTGTCCGCCGCGGGCATGGCCGCCGTCACCCTGGAGGGCCACACCGCGCAGGTCGAAGTGCGGCTGGACGCCTCCGTGCCCGCCGGGTTCGTGCTCGTCCCGCGCAGCATGGGCATCCCCCTCCATGACCCCGCCCCCATCGACATAAAACCCCTCCAGATCGAAATGGCCTGATTTCCCCCATCCCCATCCTTCGACTACGAGCAGACTTCGTCCGCCCTCCGCTCAGGATGTAATTACCCAATTACCCAATTACCCAATTACCCAATTACCCAATTACCCAATTACCCAATTACCAATTCCTAATCCCCATCCTTCGACTTCAGGCTCGCTCCGCTCGCCTTCCGCTCAGGATGTAATAATTACCAATACCCACTCCCACCCATGGACACAGCCCTCATCATCGAATGGATCATCAAAGGCGCAATCCTCACCTTCGTGCTGGTGACCGGATTTGCGTACACCACGTTTTACGAGCGTAAACTGCTGGCGCGCATCCAGGTGCGCATCGGGCCGAACCGCGTCGGGCCGCGCGGCTGGCTGCAACCCGCCGCGGACGGGGTCAAGCTGATCTTCAAAGAAGAGTTGATCCCGGAGAAAGCCGACAAAGTGCTGTTCGTGATAGCCCCGATCATCACCGTGATCCCCTCCATCGTCATCATGGCGGTGATCCCGTGGGGCACCACGGTGCAGATATTTGGCCGCGAGGTGTTCCTGGGCATCGCGGACATCAACGTCGGCGTGCTGTACATCATGTCCGTGGCCTCGGTGGCGGTGTATGGCATCACGCTGGCGGGTTGGGCCTCGAACAACAAGTACGCGCTGTTGGGCGGCTTGCGCTCCGCGGCGCAGATGGTGAGCTACGAGCTGGCGCTGGGGCTGGCGTTCGTAGGGCCGATCATGCTCGCCCAGTCCATGAGCTTGGCGGACATCGTTGCCGCGCAGGATAAAGTCTGGTTCATCGTCTGGCAGCCGCTGGGGTTCGTGATCTTTTTGTTGGCCGGGCTGGCGGAGGTCAACCGCGCGCCGTTCGACATGCCGGAGGCCGAGCAAGAGCTGACCGCGGGCTACCACACCGAGTATTCGGGTATGAAGTTCTCGTTGTTCTTCATGGCCGAGTATATCAAGATGACCGCGGTGAGCGCGATTGCCGCCTCGCTGTTCTTCGGCGGTTTCGACGGCCCGTTCGTGAACCAGATTCCGTGGCTGGGGCCGCTGTACCTGTTCATCAAGATTTTGATCGGACTGGGGATCATGATCTGGGTCCGGGCGACCCTGCCGCGCATCCGCTACGACCGGCTGATGGCCTTTGGCTGGAAGGTGTTGCTGCCGGCCGCGTTGTTCAACGTGTTCGCCACCGCGGTGGTGATCGTCATTTTGGAAAACCTGGGCATTGTGTAGGAGATAGCTATGAGCGCAATCGACGAGATCAAGGCAATCGCGACGGGGATGTGGACCACGTTCCGGTCGATGTTCGAGGAACCGATTACGATTGAGTACCCGGAGGTCAAGCGTCCGGTGCGCCGGCGGTTCAAGGGCCGCCACTACTTGCAGCGCTACGATAACGGCCTGGAGCGGTGCATCGGCTGTTCGCTGTGTGCCGCGGCCTGCCCGGCGGACGCGATTTTCGTCGAATCCGCGGAAAACACCGACGAAGAGCGCTACTCCCCTGGCGAGCGTTACGCCAGCACATACGAAATCAACATGCTGCGCTGCATCTTCTGCGGCTACTGTGAAGATGCCTGCCCCACCGAGGCGATTGTGCTGGGCGACAATTACGAACTGTCTTTCACCAACCGCTCCGACGCAATTTACACCAAAGAGATGCTGCTGGTGCCGGTCAAGCCTGGCGGGAAACCCACCCCGCAAAAAACCGAGCCGGGCAGGTACACCCGCGCCGTGCCGGAGATGGCGGACCCGGCGGATTAGTTATTGCCGGATTGGTAACCGGTTTATTTCCCACATTCCCAATTTACAACTCACCAAACAACATGGATGGAAACCTGATCACCTTCTACATTCTGGGCTTCGTGGCAGTGGGGGCCGCGTTGGGGATGCTGTTCAGCAAGAACGCGGTGTATTCGGCGTTGTTTTTGATTATGAACTTCGCGGTGGTGGCCGTGTTTTATCTGATGCTGGGCGCGCCGTTCATCGCCATGGCGCAGGTCACGGTGTATGCCGGCGCGATCATGGTGCTGTTTTTGTTCGTCATCATGCTGCTGGGCGCGGAAAAGCTGGCCGGGAAAGACACCCTGACCTGGCAAAAGCCGTTTGCCTGGCTGCTGGTGGTGTTCTTCGTGTTTGCCGGGGCGTACCAGCTTGGCATGCGCGGGCTGACGGAGGCGGCAATCACACCGTTTCCGAGCAGCGAGTTCGGCAGCCCGGCCGCCATCGGCGATATTTTGTTCAACCAATACCTGCTCCCCTTCGAGGTCACCTCGGTCTTGCTGCTGGTCGCCATGATCGGCGCCATTGTGCTGACGAAAGACAGGAAACAGTGATCAGTGTACAGTGTACAGTGTTCAGTAGACAGGCTTACGGTAACTGAATACTGAATACTGAAAACTGAATACTGAAAAACGGAGTGCTCATGATCCCGATTGAAAACTACATCGCTTTGTCGGCCATTTTGTTCACCATCGGCGTGTTGGGCGTGTTGACGCGGCGCAACGCCATCGTGATCTTCATGTCCGTCGAACTGATGCTCAACGCGGGCAATCTGTTGTTCGTGGCCTTCGCGCAGCAGTATGAAGCGTTGAGCGGGCAGGTGTTCGTGTTTTTCGTGATGACCGTCGCGGCGGCAGAAGTGGCCGTCGGCCTGGCCCTGATCGTGGCGATCTTCCGTGCCCGCCGGACGATCAACATCGATGAGATGAGTACGTTGAAAGGATGATGCGAGTGTCAACTCGCCCCTCTCATCCGACACCGGAGTAGCACATGCTTTTATCCGAAACCACAGCTGGTAGCAACTTCTTCTTTCTGGCCCCCTGGGTGGTGTTCTTCCCGGTCATCGGGCTGCTGACGAACATCATTTTTGGCAAACGCTTTGGCGAGCGGTTCGTCGGCACGGTGGCCTCCCTGGCTTCGGGCGCGGCTTTCGTGGTGGCAGTGTTGCTGGCGCTTTCGCTGCGCGAGCATCCAGAGGCTGTGACCGTCCCCCTGTTGGACTGGATCACCATTGGCACACTGGAGCTGCAGTGGGCCTTCCGGGTGGACACCCTCTCCGTGACCATGATGCTGGTGGTGTCCGGGATCGGCACCTTGATCCACATTTACGCCGCGGGTTACATGCACTACGACGTGCGCTACAAGGAAGATGGCAATGACGATGCCATCGCGACCGCCTACACGCGCTTTTTCGTCTATCTCAACCTGTTCATCGCCTTTATGATGGTCCTGGTGGCCGGGGACAACTATTTGATGCTCTTCGTCGGTTGGGAAGGGGTCGGGCTGTGTTCGTACCTGCTGATCGGCTTCTGGTTCAACCGTAACCCGGACGCCAGCATCGGGCTGGGTAACTCGAACGCGGCCAAGAAAGCCTTCATCACCAACCGCGTCGGGGACTTCGGCTTTTTGATCGCCATGTTCCTGACTTTCTGGTTCTTCGGCTCGCTGCAATTCGACCAGGTGTTCGAGACCGCGCGGCAGGTGATCGAGGAGCTTCCCCGCTGGGTGATCCCGGCCATCGGATTGTTCATGCTGTTGGGCGTCACCGGCAAATCCGCGCAAATCCCGCTCTACGTCTGGCTGCCGGATGCCATGGCCGGCCCCACACCGGTTTCCGCGCTCATCCACGCGGCCACGATGGTGACTGCGGGCGTGTATCTGGTGACGCGCTCCGCGCCGTTGTTCGAGTTGTCACACGAGATCGCGGCCACCTGGGCCGCGGACGCCTCCTTCTGGGTGGCCCTGATCGGCGCGGTGACCGCCCTGTTCGCGGCCACTATCGCGGTCGGGCAGTTCGACATCAAAAAGGTGCTGGCCTATTCCACCATCAGCCAGTTGGGTTTCATGGTCGCGGCGGTCGGCATGGGCGCGTACGTGGCCGGGATGTTCCACCTGATCACCCACGCCTTCTTCAAGGCATTGCTCTTTCTCGGCTCCGGCTCGGTCATTTTGGGTGTGGAACGCGGCCACCACCCGCTGGCGAGCACCGGCGACGCGGCTCACGACCATCACCACGACCAACACCACGCGGACGAGCACCACGCGCCCTTCGACCCGCAAGATATGCGCAACATGGGCGGCCTGCGCAAACGGATGCCGCGCACCTTCTGGCTGTACATGGCCGGGATGCTGGCCCTGGCGGGCATCTTCCCCTTCTCCGGCTTCTGGTCCAAAGACGAAATCCTGGCCGACGCCAGCCACGAGAACATGCTGGTCTACGTGCTGCTCAGCATTGCCGCGTTCCTGACCGCGTTCTACATGGGGCGGCAGATTTTCCTGGTGTTCTTCGGCAAGCCGCGCACCCACGCGGCGGAAGCCGCCAAAGAAAGCCCCAAGACCATGACCCTGCCGTTGGTGGTGCTGGCGTTCCTGGCCGTGTTTGGCGGCGCGCTCAACCTGCCAGAAGTGGAGGTGCTCGGCAAATGGTTGGAGCACACTTTGGGCGAGGCCGCGGCCCCAGGCCAGTTCCAGATGCAGGTCGCGGTGACCTCCACCGTGATCGCGCTGGCCGCGCTGGCGATCTCGTGGTGGATGTACGGCCGCAAACCGCTCGCCTCCGCGGAACAGCCCGACCCCTTGCAGCGCACGCTCGGCCCGGTGTTCGCAGGCATGAACAACAAATGGTGGGTGGACGAACTCTACGGCTTTTTGTTCATCCGCCCTTACCAGCGCCTGGCCGCGTTCCTGGCCGATAAGGTGGACTGGCAATTCTGGCACGACTGGTTCCACGACTCGGTGCTGGCTGCCGGATTCCGCACCACCGCCCGCCTGCTGGCCAACCCCATCGATCTGGGTGTGGTAGACCGCGTCTCCTACTGGCTGGCTGGCGGCACCGCCTGGCTCTCCAAAACCTTCAGCCGCCTGCAAACCGGCTTCGCCCGCAACTACGCGCTTTCGGTGTTCATGGGCGTGGTGCTGCTTTTAGGATATTTGATCTTTCGGTAGGAATGGCAGGAAAACGCCTCATCGTCTGGACAGAATACATGAAATACCGGGCGAAATTACGCGGCTTCGAGCTGAGCCGGACCACCACCCGCCAACAGGTAAATTTCCGTCTTCGGACGGGGAGGTACTCCCATGAGTGAAAAGAAAACGCCCCGGATGGTCTATTTTGAGCAAGAGGACATTCTACACCTCGCACTTTCTGACGAAGCCGAAACAGGCAGCGTGGAAATCAGTCCCAATATCACCGCGGAACTCAATCACAAGGGCGAGTTAATCGGCATCGAAATCCTGGATGCAAGCACCTTTCTGCGAGATTCGCTCCTGGAGTCTGTGCAAGCAAAGGTGTTACAGCTGAGCGAAGCATAAGTTGACGCTAAGACACGTTCCGGCTTACGAACTTACACCGACTTACCCCTTCGAGGAACTCTATGAACCCAATCCTCCCGACCCTCGTTACATTCTTCCCACTCGTCGGCGTGGTGATCCTCTTTTTCATCAAGGAGGAGAACAAAAACGCGCTGCGCTGGACCGCGCTGCTCACCTCGCTGGCGACCTTCGTCATCTCGCTGGTGATGCTGGCGCAATTCGACGCCTCCAACCCCGACCTGCAAGGGCTGATAAAGGTCAACTGGATCACCGTCGCCGGTTGGAACATCACCTACGCCATGGGGGTGGACGGCCTGAGCATCCTGCTGGTGCTGCTGACCACCTTCCTGACCCCGATCTCGATCCTCTCCACCTGGAGCGCAATCGAAGACCGCGTCAAAGACTTCATGCTCTTCTTCTTGATGCTGGAAGTGGGCATGACCGGCGTGTTCCTGGCGCTGGATTTGTTCCTGTTCTACGTCTTCTGGGAATTCACCCTGGTGCCGATGTACTTCCTGATCGGCATCTGGGGCGGCCCCCGGCGGCGTTACGCGGCCATCAAATTCTTCCTGTACACCATGGCCGGTTCGATCCTGATGCTGCTGGCCATCCTGTGGCTGGGTATCTACCAGGGGTCGTTCTACCTGCCGGAGCTGATCGCCAAAGGCGGCATTCCCGCGGACGTGCAAATCTGGCTCTTCCTGGCCTTTGCCGCCGCCTTTGCCATCAAAGTCCCCATGTGGCCGCTGCACTCCTGGCTGCCCGACGCGCACGTGGAAGCCCCCACTGCGGGTTCGGTCATCCTGGCGGGCGTGCTGCTAAAAATGGGTACCTACGGCTTCGTGCGTTTCAACCTGCCGCTCTTCCCGCAGGCCGCGCAACAACTGGCGCCCACCATGGGCCTGCTGGCGGTGATCGGCATCCTGTATGGCGCGGCGGTGTCGTATGCCCAACGGGACGCCAAGAAACTGGTCGCCTACTCCTCGGTCAGCCACCTGGGGTTCGTGATGCTCGGCCTGTTCGCGCTCAACCCGCAGGGCATCCAGGGCGGTATTTTGCAGATGATCAACCACGGGCTGAGCACCGGTGCGTTGTTCTTGCTGGTCGGCATGATCTACGAACGCCGCCACACCCGCGACATGGACGCGTTCGGCGGCCTGTGGCGGGTGATGCCGGTGTACGCGGTGCTCTCCCTGATCGTGGCGCTGTCCTCGATGGGGCTGCCGGGGCTGAACGGCTTCGTGGGCGAATTCACCATCCTGCTGGGCGCGTTCGGCTCGGACAGCCTGCAATCCCAGATCGGCAGCGGCGTGCTGCCCTCCGGCGTGCTGGCCGGGCTCGCGGCCGCGGGCGTCATCCTGGCCGCCATCTACATGCTCTACATGTTCCAGAAACTCTTCTTGGGGCCGGTGGACAAAGAGGAAAACAAAAACCTGCCCGACCTGAACTGGCGCGAGATCGTCACCCTGGTGCCGCTGCTGGTGTTCATCTTCTGGATCGGCTTGTACCCGAAACCCTTCTTCAACCTGATGGCCGCCTCGGTGGACCAGCTGGTTGCCACCTTGAACGCGGTTGCCGTGGCTATGCCGTAAAGTAAAATAGATGTACATCGACGATTTTATCTGGCTGCCCGATTTTGTGGAAAAACTGCTCATTAAACATGGCGTCTCACAAGATGAAGTGGAGGAGGTTTTTTTCAATCAGCCGCGTTTCCGCTTTGTCGAAAAAGGGAACAGGCCAGGCGAAAACGTATATTCAGCCTCTGGACAAACCGATGCAGGACGCTATTTGATCGTGTTTTTCATTCTCAAACCGCACAATGCAGCCTTAATTTTGAGCGCACGTGATATGGACAGGAAAGAGCGAAGAAGATATGAGCAAAAATAAGACACACCAACTTTCCAGCATCTCGAAGGCGAAATCTTTGGAAGAAATTGCCGAGTTTTGGGACACGCACAGTCTCGATGATTTCTGGGATCAAACTCATGAAGTCCAAATTGAAGTGAGAGCACTTCGGAGACGGCGTGTAACGCTTGATCCAGAGGTGTATGAAAAAGTCGAAGCACAGGCGCTCACCCGTGGCGTCTCTCCTGAAACCTTAGTAAACCTGTGGATAGTCGAACGGCTTCAAGATGCCGAAAGATGAAAATGGACAACCTGATACCCATTACCAACCATCAAGTTTATGATCCTCTCTGATCTCCTCTCCATCCTCCCCATCTTCGTGCTGGTCGTCTGGGCCTGCGCCCTGCTGCTGGTGGACGTTTTCGCGCTGCGTGAACGACCGGCCATCACCGCCTCCCTGGCCGCGTTGGGGCTGGCCCTCACCCTGGGGTTGGCCCTCACCCAGTCTGGACAGACCCGCAGCGCGTTCGGCGGCATGGTCTCCCAGGACGGGTTCGCGGTTTTCCTGAACGTGGTGTTCCTGGCCAGCGGTCTGATCAGCGTCGCCCTGTCCTACGACTACCTCAACCGCATGGGCATCCAGCGCGGGGAATTTTACGCCCTGCTCCTGTTTGCCGTCAGCGGCATGATGCTGATGGCCTACGCGGCCGATTTGATCGTGGTCTTCCTGGCCCTGGAATTGCTCTCTATCCCGCTGTATGTGCTGGCCGGGTTCGCCCGCCCGCGGCTGGATTCGGAAGAATCGGCCATGAAGTACTTTTTGCTGGGCGCGTTCGCGGCCGGTTTCGTGGTCTACGGCATCGCTTTCACCTACGGCGCAACCGGCAGCACCGGCCTGGTGGACATCGTGGAGGTGGTGCGCGCCGGCCAGGCCAATCCTGCTATGCTGAGCCTGGGGGCCGGGCTGATCCTGGTCGGGCTGGGATTCAAAGTCGCGGCCGTGCCCTTCCACATGTGGACGCCGGACGTGTACCAGGGCGCGCCCTCCACGGTCACCGCGTTCATGGCGGTGGGGGCCAAAGCCGCGGGTTTCGCGGCCCTGCTGCGCGTCTTCGTGGTCGCCTTTTCGGAGCAATACCAGGTGGTGGACGGCCTGACCACGGTGTTGTGGATCGTTGCCGCGGCCACCATGGTCCTCGGCAACCTGCTGGCCATCTCCCAGCGCAACATCAAACGCATGTTGGCCTACTCCAGCATCGCGCACGCCGGTTTCATCCTGATGGCCTTCGTGCCCTACGCCAACGAGGAAGTGGCCGCGGACACGGTCGCGGCCGCGCTCTTTTACCTGCTCGCCTTCGCCATCACCAGTTTTGGCGTCTGGGCGGTGGTCATCGCGCTCGAAAAGAGCGAAGACGACGAAAGCGGCCTGCACAAAGGCCTCAACCTGGAGGATTACGCCGGGCTGGCGCGGCGCTACCCTGCACTGGCCGGCGCGATGACCGTGTTCATGCTCTCCTTCACCGGCCTCCCCCCTACGCTGGGGTTTGCCGGTAAGCTGTTCCTCTTCCGCACCGCGTTGGAGGGCGGCTTCGTGGGGCTGGCTGTGATCGGCGTCCTCACCTCGCTGATCTCGGCCTACTACTACCTGCGCGTGGTGGTGTACATGTTCATGCACGACGGTCAGCCAAAGGTGCATGGCGAACGCTGGCTGAACCTGACCGCGGCTGCCAGCGCGGTCGGCACGGTCGCCCTGACCATCTACGCCGCCCCCATCTTCGACTGGGCTGCCAGATCGGTGCTGCAACTCTTCTAAGACCCCGCCCCCGTCTTCGGACGGGGGCTTTTTGTTTTCGCCCATCCATCCGAAAGCCCAACTTCTGGCAGACGTTGTAGCTGCTCCATTACACACTTCATGCCCGCTGTTGCGTATGTCATTCTCTGACAGTACTTACGCAGTTGAGACCTCACAGGTCTACTACCACACGATGCAGGAAGATTTTACCCAAAACAGATTGCATCCGGGCATTTCCATGCGCTTTGAGACCTGTGAGGTCTGGGTGCGACTTTTCAAGTGCGTAAGTCCTATCTCTGAGCGGCAGCGGAGAAGCTCGGCGGTGGTGGGGGAAATGGAGGTGGACGACGGAGGACGGATGACCGGGGACGGTTGTTCGGCGCGTGGTTATTGGAGGTCGGGGCGACTGGCTGTTGCTTGCGTCATTCTGAGCGGCAGCGAAGAATCTCGCTTGCGATGGGGGGGGAGATTCTTCGGGCACTGCGCTCCCTCAGAATGACAGGAGGGGGGTGCGCTTTTGCTATCTGTGTAAGTTCTGTAAGTAAAAGACGAATGTTAACGAACCTGCCCCACCATCACTTACTCCGTGACCATTACCCGTTCTTTGAGGCCAATTGTCCTTGCTGAGGGAGGACAGATGACCCTATGAGCGGGGGACATGGCGCGTTATGTTTACACCCAAACAGGAGGCCGTTATGACACCCGATCTGACCCGAGAGATACTCGAGCTGGTGCGCCTGGCCGCCACCGACCTGCCGCCGGATGTGGAGCACGCTCTGCGAGAGGCATACCAGCAGGAGGAGGCCGGATCAGCCGCACGCGGCGCGCTGGAGACCATTCTGAAAAACGTCGAAATGGCGCGCCAGCATTCCACCCCTATCTGCCAGGACACGGGCACGCCGATTTTTTACGTGTACCATCCCGAAGGATGGAGCACCCGGAAGCTGAAGGCGCAGATTCGCAGCACGGTAGCCGAGGCCACCCGCCGCGCCTACCTGCGCCCCAACGCGGTCAACACCCTGACCGGCCAGAACACCGGCGACAATCTGGGCGACGAGCATTACCCCAGCATCCATTTCGAGGAGGTGGACGGCGACACGCTGACCATTGAGCTGATGCTCAAAGGCGGGGGCTGCGAAAATGTCGGGGCGCAGTACAAGCTGCCGGACAACCACCTGGGGGCCGGCCGCGACCTGGAGGGGGTGCGCAAAGCTGCCCTGGACGCGGTGTACCAGGCCCAGGGCAAGGGTTGCGCACCCGGCATTCTGGGAATCGCCATCGGCGGGGACCGCGGTTCGTCTTTCTACGCCTCCAAAGAAGCCCTGTTCCGCCCCCTCGACGACACCAACCCCGACCCGCAACTGGCCGAACTGGAAGCCCGCCTGACCGAGCAGGCCAACCGGTTGGGTATCGGGCCGATGGGTTTTGGCGGCAAAACCACCGTGCTGGGCACCAAGATCAAAAATCTTCACCGTCTGCCAGCCAGCTATTTCGTCTCCATTTCGTACATGTGCTGGGCGTACCGCCGCCGGAAGATGGTTTACGAAAAAGGGCAGGTGACGTACCGGTAAAGGAAGGGAATCATGCGAGAAATCACCATCCCGATCTCTGATGATGTCATCCGCAGCCTGAAGGTGGGCGATCCCGTGGCGTTGAGCGGGGTGATGCTGACCGGGCGGGACGCGGTACACAAGTGGCTGATCGAGACGTTCGTCCGCAAAACGCGGCAGCCCCAGGGGGACGATCAAGAGGTGTATGAGGCCATCAAGCCCATCCTGAACCGCGGGGTCATCTATCACTGCGGGCCGGTAGTGGCCGGGCTGGAGCGCGGGAAGTACCAATTCGTGGCCGCAGGGCCGACGACCAGCATCCGGGAAGAGCCGTACCAGGCCGAGGTGATGGAGCACTTCCATTTGAAAGGGGTGATCGGCAAAGGGGGGATGGGCGCCAAGACGCTGGCAGCCTGCCAGAAGGTGCCGGCGGTGTATTTCCACGCCATCGGCGGCGCGGCGACTCTGATCGCGCAATCCGTGGAAAAGGTGTTGGGGGTGTACAAGCTGGATTTCGGCGTTCCGGAAGCCATGTGGGTCATCCAGGTGAAAAATTTTCCCGCCGTGGTGACTATGGACGCGCACGGCAACAGTTTGCACCAGGAGGTGGAAACTCAATCCAGAGAAGTTTTACAGAATTTGTTTGTAGCCGGTTAGCAGGTCTCTGAAATCGAAAACAGCCCCCTGTGCCATTCTGAACACTGTTCCTTATGTGATTCCGAGCGACAGCGAAGAATCTCAACGATGGTGAGGGAAATGGAGGTGGACGACGGAGGACGGGGGACGGGGAGCGAAGAATCTCGTTTGCGATGGGGGGAGATTCTTCGGGCACTGCGTGCCCTCAGAATGACAGGAGGCGCGTGGTTATTGGAGGTCGGGGCGACTGGCCGGTCGCCCTGACGGTCGTCTCAAGATGGAGGCGGGCAATCGGGGGCGGGTGACGGGAAGCTGAGAATCTTGCTTGCAATAGGGGAGATTCTTCGGTATTAGCCATATAGCTGGCGGTGTACCACACTCAGGGCGCGGACTTGCTGCTCAGCGTGGTAGGAGGAGCGCACCAGCGGGCCGCTTTCCACCCAGCGGAAGCCGATTTGCAGGCCAAACTGTTTCAGTTCCTCGAATTCTTCCAGGGTGTAGTACCGCTCGATGGGCAGGTGTTTGCGACTGGGTTGCAGGTATTGGCCGATGGTCAGGATGTCCACTCCCCAACTGCGCAAGTCGCGCATCACCTCCCTGACCTCGTCCATACGCTCTCCCAAACCGAGCATGAGGCCGGATTTGGTGAGCACGTCGGGGTCCATCTTTTTGGCGTTTCTGAGGATGGCGCGCGCCCAGGCGTAGCTATCCTGGGGTTGCACTTTCTTGAACAGGCGGGGGACGGTCTCTACGTTGTGATTGAGGATTTCGGGGCGGGCGTCCATCACGATGCGCAGAGCTTCCAGGCTGCCTTTGAAGTCCGGGATGAGCACTTCGATGGAGCAGCCGGGGTGAATGGCGCGGATACGGCGGATGACCATGGCGAAGAGGGGCGCGCCGCCGTCCTTGCGGTCGTCGCGGTTGACGCTGGTGATCACCGCGTGGCGCAGGTTCATGGCTTTGACGGCCTGGGCGACGCGTTCGGGTTCCCGCCAATCCAGCGGGGGGGGCGCGCCGTGTTTGATGTCGCAAAAGCCGCAGGTGCGGGTGCAGATGTCGCCCAGCATCAGGAAGGTGGCGGTGCCGCTGCCCCAGCACTCCCCAATGTTCGGGCACATGGCTTCCTCGCACACGGTGTGCAGCGACTTGGCGCGCATCAGGGTTTGTAATTGTTCGTAGCTCTCGCCGGCCGGGGCGCGCACCCGTATCCAGGGCGGGCGGCGTTTGGGCTTGGCGGTGGCGATGTCGTCCGGTTTGATCCGATCACGGGTTGGGGTGTATGGCATGGCAACTCCTTGTGCCGGAATTGTACCCGATTTTGGGGGCGGGAGCGTTGGCACGTTGGCCTTACTCCCTATCCCTATCCCTATCCCTATCCCTTCCCGCCTCCCTTCACCACCTCCGCGATCACGTCATCCAGACTCTCCCCCTGCCACACGGCGCGGATGGTATCCGGCTGGCTGCCCAGTTCGTCCACCAGGCGCAGTGCTTCTTGCCGGGTCTCTTCGGAGGTGCCGGGGTGGTTCAAGAGCAGGGCCAACAGACGCGTCGCGGCTGCCCGGCGGCCTTGTTTCACACGCAGAGCGGCCATGCCTGCCAGTACCGTGAGGGTCAATTTGGTGTCTCCGCATTGCTGCGCGAATTCCAGGGCTTGCAAGAGCTGATCGCCGGTTGCCGCGTAGTCGTCTCTGGCCAGGGCAACGTTCGCCAGGCCGGTCAGCGCGACGGCCACTCCGCGCTGGTCGTTGATGGCGCGTTTCATCTCCAGGCTTTCGGTGAGCAGTTGCCGTGCCTGCTCGTAGTCCCCCTGTTTGGCGGCCAGTTGCCCTGCGTTCGCCAGGGTGGTGGCCGCGCCGTGTATGTGATCGTGCGCTTTGAGCAGTTCGCTGCTTTCGAGGTAGCACTTGTGCGCCTGCGACAGGTCGCCCGTCAATTGGAGCAGGTTGCCCAGGTTGTTCAGCGTCATAGCAACGCCAAGCTCGTCCTGGTTTTGCCGCGCGATGTGAATAGAGCGTTCGAAATAGGTGCGCGCGGCGCGGTAGTCGCCTTGTGCTTTGGCGCAGCTGCCCATGAAATTGAGCGAGAAGGCGATTCCCTCCTGGTTGTCCTCTTCTGCCGAAATGCGCAAACTCTCCTGTGCCTGTAAGAGCGCTTGCGAATAATCTCCCGCGTAATAGCTGGCGATGGCGAGCGAATCCAGCACTCTGGAACGTTGGGCGGGATCGTCGAGGTGATCGAGATACTGCTGTGCTCTTTGCAGCGCGATTTGTGCGGCTTGTAACTGGCCGATGTGGATGTGCATACGCGCCTTGCGCGCCAGCAGATCGCATACCAGTTGTGGCGGTGTCCGCTCCCTGCTGCTGATTTGGTGGAGCGCCTCCTCGAACAGACGGATGCCCTCTTGGAACCGGCTTTGTACGCTGTAAAATCCGTGCAATGCCGCGGCAGCCTGCTGCATCTGTGTGTACAAGCCGGTACGGGCCGCGGTGTGCCAGGCCTTCTCGATGTTAGCCCGTTCCATGGTCAGAAGGCGTTGCTGCTCCGGCGCGTCCCCTCGATCCTGGCCAGCAGCCAGGCGGAGGAAATAGCGGGCGTGGTTTTGGGGAACGTGGTCCAGCACGCCGGTGATCTCCGCCTGTTTCTCCGCCGCGAACTGGCGCATAATGGGATGAATGTCATAGCGCCCGTTTTCCTGGGGGTGTAGCAGCGACTTGTCGGCCAGGGAGGCGAGCCAGCCAGCTATCCGCAGCCTGTATGCGCTGGTCTGTGGTCGAAGGCCGGTGTGCTCCTCATTGAACACAGAGGACCGAAAGCTGATCACCGCTTCCACTGCGTCGAGCGTGAAACCGCCTTCGAACACGGTCAACTGGCTGAACACCGCCTGTTCCTGGGGGGAGAGCAGGCGCCAGGAGTGCTCGAACACGCTCCGCAGGCTGCGGTGCCTCTCCGGCACGTTGCGCAGGGTGGAGCGCAAAAAATCCAGATCGGTTTCGATTTGTTCAGCGATTTCCTCGCAGGTGTGCTGCCGCACCCATCCGGCAGCCAGCTCAATGGCCAGCGGCATACCGTCCAGCAAGCGGCAGGCGTGCGTGATCGCGGCGAACTCTTCGGGAGAAGCCTGAAAATGGCGGTGGATGCGCCGCGCGTTTTGCATGAAAAGTGCCACCGCGCTGTATTCTTGGGGGGCTTGTTCTCCGTTTGTGGGCACCGCCAACCCCGGCACGTCGAAGGCCACTTCCTCATACAGGTTCAGTCGTTCCCGCGAGGTGACCAGCAATTTGACCTGCGCCGCGTTTGCCAGAATGTTTTCCAGCAGGCCGGTGGGGTTGCTTCCGGCCTCCAGAAGGTGCTCGTAGTTGTCCAGAATGAGCAGCATTTCCCGTTCGCGAAGCTGTTCGACCAGCCCTTTGAGCGGATCGCCGCCGGACATCTCGATCCGGGCGGCCTCCGCGATGCGGTCTGGAAGCTGCCGGACGTCGTTCACGGCTGCCAGGGGTATGAAGAAAACGCCATCCAGAAAGTAGCCGGGCTGTTTCTGGACAATGCGGCGGGCGGCCTCCAGCCCCAGGCGGGTTTTGCCGATCCCGCCCGGCCCCAGCAGGGTGACCAGGCGGGTCTCTGCTGCTTTCAGGTGGGCTTCCAGCTCCTCCAGCTCCTGTTCGCGGCCCAAAAAAGGTGTGGCGGGGTTGGGGATGTTGTGAG
>Ga0256830_1001275_pt1 | contig 17996 bp, 15 predicted proteins | sample 128326metaG_FD_190537 | JGI IMG/M metagenome (GOLD analysis project Ga0256830, IMG submission 190537) | Hydrothermal vent microbial communities from Lau Basin, Pacific Ocean - 128-326 | ecosystem: Environmental > Aquatic > Marine > Hydrothermal vents | place: Pacific Ocean: Lau Basin | collected... | reverse complement strand
AATCAGTTGCGGCGCCGGGCCAATGAAATGCAGGATTACTTGGACCGCCTTGAGGGGGTCTATGATATCCGGGACGATTATTCTCGCGGTAAGCGGGAATTGCAGTTTCAGGTGGATCAGGCCAAAGCGGCGCTTTACAACTTGGATACGGCTGCCGTCGCCGAAGCCGTGCGGGCATCAATCAACGGGGAAGAAGCAACACAAATTCGCTGGGGCGATGAAACCATTGACCTCATTGTAAAATTTGCAGAGCCCTACCGCAGCGATTACCGTTACCTGGAGCAATTGAAAATAAAAAACGCCACAGGACAACTCGTTCCCTTAAAAAGTGTCGCCAAACCCGCCGTTTTCGAGGGGGTCAACAGCATCAACCGGAAGGACCATCGCCGCACCATCACCGTCTCGGCGGAAGTCGATACAAAGGTCACAAGCTCCCGCACCGTCACGGAAAAAATCACCCGGCATTTCAGCGACTTCAGCCAACGTTATCCGGGTTACAATTTTGAATTCGGCGGGGAAACGGAGGAGCAACGCAAGTCGGTCACGTCGCTGCTGGAAGCCTACACCCTCACCGCCCTAATTATTTACATGATTTTAGGCGGTCTTTTTAAATCCTTTCTCCAACCTTTTGTCGTCATGTTCGCCGTGCCCTTCGGCATCATCGGGGTCATTATCGGACACTTCGTCATGAACCAAAGCCTGAGCCTGCTTTCTCTCATCGGAGTGGTCGCACTTTCGGGCATCGTGGTCAACGATTCCCTGCTACTGGTGGATTTTATTAATCAGGCCAGAAAAAACGGCATGCGCCGTTGGCGATCCATTATCCTCTCCGGACGCGTGCGCATGCGTCCCATTTTACTCACCACGCTCACCACGACGCTGGGACTGCTCACACTCTCTTTTCAAACAAAAGGACAGGCGGGCTACCTCGCGCCGATGGCCATCGCCATTGTCTGGGGACTGTTTTTTGCAACGGCATTGACGCTCCTTCTCGTGCCGGCTTTTTTTGCCATTGGAGATGATTTGCTCAAAACCCTGAACAAATCCCTCAGAAAAAACCGCCACAAACCCGCGCCCTAAGTCCGACAAGCTCATAAGACACCCCTTTTTCAGCATATTTCGGGGGAAAATACCCCTTTTGGGGCATTGTGCTTTTTCCCGAATTCTTGCACCATGGCCAAAAAACAGAGCCTGCTTCATTGCTTCGCCCATGCAATCTCTAAACAGACGTTCGATCCGAAAAGATTTCAAACCGTTCTTGTAAGGTTAAAAAAACCCGTAAGATCATCACTTCAAAATATAGGAGGGTTATCGAATGGAATGTCCGAGATGTTGTGGCATGATGGTCTATGAGCAAATCTTTACAAGTCAGGGCGGACTTCATGTCGCCCGATGCATCCATTGCGGCGATATTGTAGACAATGTCGTGCTCTCCAATCGGAAACACCCCAGTTTTTACATCAAGAAGGTTTTTCGCGGGTGCAACACCGTGGCAAGTATCGCGGGTTAGTTTTTTGAGGCCGGACTGCTTTAAGGATCTGAACGCGCAATGGCGTTTGTCAGAATTTTCGAGGAGAGGCTTGTCCGATTATGGACATCCATCTTTTCATACACCTTTTTTAAGTGGACTTTCACCGTGAGTTCACTGATAAACAGCTTGCCTGCAATCTCACGATTCGTATCCCCCTGACAAAGACATTTCACGACATCCAGTTCACGTTTTGAAAGGTGATAACGCTTTTCAACTTCCGTCATATCAACCAGGCAAGCGTCTTCTCCGTCTTCAAGCATCCAATGCGTTTTCAGAAAGAGCGCCCTTTTTTTCAAAGCCAGCCCTACAGCCTCAAGCAATTGCGGCAGGTCATCCTTTGATTTTTCAAGATAGTCAAACGCCCCTTCACGGCGCAGGGACTGCACTGCGGTCTCCACAGACGCCTTCCCGGTCAACATAATCACGACAATTTCAGGATCGAGGGTTTTGACTTGTTTCAGAACTTCCATGCCGCTCATCTTCGGCAAATGAATATCGAGGATCAGCACCCCAATTTCGCCAAGACGGGCCTGTATCGCTTCAATCGCCTCATCCCCGGTACTTGCCAAGTAAAGCGGGTTTAGAAGTCCTTCTTTTTTGAGCGACCGCTGAATGATGGCAACATCTTGCGGACTGTCTTCCACCAGTAGGATCGGGATCTCAGAATATTCCATCTTAGACCCTCAGAACAATCTGGTTCACTGTAAAGAAGAAATGAATTATAATGACGTGTTGTAAAACTGTCAAACAAGTGTCTTCAAGTCTATCTTCGAACACGCTTTGCTTGAAATATGAGGAAAGCACTGATCCAGTCATAAGAATCGTTTTGAAAAAAGACCCGGAGAAAAAGAGCATGCCGCAGGATCATTACTTTATGGCGGAAATCGGCATCGACATGCAGGAAATCCAGCGCCGGATGGATTTTGTCGGATTTGACAAAAATGACATCAAAAAGCTTTCAGAGATGCAGGATTTCGCCAAACAGCATGGCGAGCAAATCGTCGGCGCCTTTTATCAACATCTGCTCTCTTTCAGAGAAACCCGGCTTCTGCTCAAAAATCAAGGTACAATCGATCGCCTGATGTCCTCGCAAAAGACCTATCTTAGCGAAATTTTCAGAGGCCGGTTTGACAAGCACTATTTTGAGCAACGACTCAAGACAGGCGCCGTGCATCACCGCATCGGGCTCAAACCCAAGTGGTACATGGAAATCTATGCCTTTTATGAAAACTACATTTCCACATTGATTTCAGAGGCATACCGGCATGAGTCCGACCGCGGCTTATCCCGGGACCACGCGCTCCGAAAGATATTCCGTATTGATATGGTCTTGGCTTTAGAATATTACATGTACAGCAACAACCTCGAAATGATGGCGAAGCTGAATCACAATACGCAGGCCATCGACGATTTTACACGCATGCTCTCTCACGACCTCAAGGAACCCTTGCGGGGCATCGAAGCCTTTTCCAGTTTTTTGCTCGAAGACTATGCAAAGCTGCTGGATCAGCAAGGGACCCGCTATTTGAAATTTCTAAAAGAATCGGGCACACGGATGAAGGAACTCATCCAAGACCTTTTGACCTTGGCTTCAATTACACAAAAAGGGCCGAACCTTGACCAAGTTGACCTCAATGTCTTATTGGAACAGGTCAAACATCATCTGGGTTTTGCCATTCAGCAAAAACAGGTCGTCTTTTCAAATCATTTGCCGCTGCCCATTGTGCGCTGCGATGCCCTTCAGGTCGCCGAGGTCTTTAAAAACCTGATCTCCAATGCGATCAAATTCAATACCAGCACCCCGCCCCGTATTGACGTCACGGCATACGAAGAAGAAAGCTGTTACCGCTTTTCCGTCAAAGACAACGGCATCGGGATTGAACCCGTCTATCAGGAACAAGTGCTTCGCCCCTTTGAACGGCTTCATCATCGCGGAGAATACGAAGGCTCAGGCCTCGGCTTGGCAATCTGCAAAAAAGTCGTCGAAAAGGCCGGAGGGGAAATTTGGCTGGAATCCGAGGCCGGGGTCGGCAGCACCTTTTATTTCACCTTGCCCAAAAACAATCGGTATTGATTAGGAATTTTTGAAGATGACCGACCCCAAACCCATACACATTTTACTGGTGGAGGACAACCTTCATGACATTGAAATCGCCCAACGCGCCTTTTCAAAAAGCGCCGCCGCGGTCAAGCTCGTCGTCGTGCGTTACGGGCAAGACGCGCTGGATTATCTCAATCACCGGGGGAAATTTCATCCCCCGGACACCTCGCCCCGCCCCGCACTGATTTTACTGGATCTGAACCTGCCGAGAATGAACGGCTTCGAGGTCCTCAAAAAAATCAAACAGGACGAACACCTGAAATCCATCCCCGTCATCATCCTCACCGTCTCTGATCGCAACGAAGACATCGTTCCCAGCTACGCGCTCGGTGCAAATACCTACATCCAAAAACCGGTGGACTTCAAAAATTTCATACAGATTGTCAAAACCATCGAAGGCTATTGGATCGGTATTGCGTCATTGCCGGTACACGATGAGACTTGAAAGAAAGACTGATTAAATCCGGCCGGACGTTTTCCAGCGTTTGATCATTTCGGCCGGCAGTTGAATATGAAAGGCCGTTCCCCGGCCCGGCGTACTCTCGACCCGAATCTCTCCGCCATGTTCCCGCACCACGCCGTGCACAACGGCAAGCCCCAGGCCGGTGCCTTTTCCAACGGGTTTAGTGGTAAAAAACGGGTCAAAAATTTTATCACGATGCGCAACATCAATGCCCCCGCCCGAATCTTCAATCACAATCTCGACCATCGCATTTTTTTGAGATCGCACCTTCACGGAAACACGGTCTTTTCCGGGCCGACCGACAAGGAAACTCCGCACACGAATTTCCCCCGGCTGAAATATGGCATCCAGCGCATTCATCATGAGATTTACAAAAACTTGCAGGATTTGTTCTCCATCGCCCCAGATCACAGGCAAGTCCGCATCTAAATCCGTCACAAAAACAATGCCTTTTTCAGCCGCCCGATGCTCAAACATTTCGATGCCCTTCCGCAGTAATTGATTCACATCAATCCGTTTTCGCTCAATCGGCTTCCGACGCGCAAAGGCCAAAAGGCGTTCGATAAGGTGCGTCATTCGGTCAATCTGCTCAATGATGATCTTCAGGCCCTTGGCGGTTTTGGGCTCTTTTGTATGTTTCAAAAGGCTCTCGGCCCGCCCCAAAATCACATTCATCGGCGTACCCACCTCGTGAGCGAGTCCCGTCGCAAGCGTGCCCAGAGACGCCATTTTTTCGGTTTGAACCAAGGCCTGCTCCAGCGCCTTTTTCTGCGTCACATCCCGCAGCACCGCCATGCCGAATAAAATTTGGCCGTTTTTTTCACGCATCGGAAAAGTCGAAAGAGAAAAATGCCGGACTTCTCCGGAAAACAAAGACAGACGCCATTGAATATCCCTCATGCCCTCCCCTTGAAAAACGGCATTTAAAACCTCTCTTAATCGCACACTCACCGGTTTTTGCGTAATCGCCTCAAGAAAATCCCGGTCCGCAATTTCAGACATCTCTAAATCCACAAGCGCAGCAAAAGCCGCATTGCACGAAACAATGCGGCCGCCGACATCATAACGGCAAAGCGGAATCGGGATCTGATCAAAGAGCGAAAGAAAAACTGTATTTTGATAAGGATCTGTTTTTTTTGCAGCCATTGCGAGGTATTCTAACTCCGACCGAAAGCAAGGGTCAATTTTTACAACAAAAAACGGTATACTGAAACCTGGCCGAAACGCCCAAAATCAGCAATTGATTTTGGGAAAAAAAGGAAAGCAATGACAAAACAGAAAGGCAGCGTGCTCGTTGTAGATGATGATCAGGAAATGTGTGAACTCCTGATCGACCTTTTGAGCGAAGAAGGCTATCAATGTGAATCGGTTCAAAACGGCGAAGCCGCGCTGAACGTACTCGAAAAAAAAGAAGTGGATCTGCTCATTAGCGATTTGAGAATGCAGGGCCTCTCCGGCTTGGACTTACTTCAACGGGCAAAGTCCATCCGCCCTCAGCAGGCCATGATCATCGTCACCGCCTTTGGCACCGTGGAAACCGCGATTGAAGCCATAAAACGCGGTGCCGTCGATTACATTATCAAACCTTTTAAAAGTGAACATCTCTTACTTGTCGCGCAAAAAGCCTTTGAGCGCATCAGTTTGCAACAAGAAGTCGTTCGGCTTCGGCAAGCCGTTTCCGCAACCTACAAATTTTCAAACATTATCGGAAAAAGCAAGGTCATGCAAGACATCTTTCGCCTCATTCAACGTGTTACGGAAAGCACCGTCAATATCGCCATCACGGGGGAAAGCGGCACGGGAAAAGAACAAGTCGCCAAAGCCATCCATTACAACAGTCCCAGAAAGGACCGCCCTTTTATTGCGGTCGATTGTGCCTCGATTCCGGAAATGCTCTTGGAAAGCGAGCTTTTCGGGCATGTGCGCGGGGCCTTTACCGATGCGAAATTTGAAAAAAAAGGCCTCTTTGAAATCGCGCACGGGGGCACACTTTTTCTGGACGAAATCGGCGAGATGCCGCTCAGCCTGCAACCTAAGCTGCTGCGCGTCATTCAAGAAAAAAAAGTAAGGCCCGTGGGCGCAACCCGGCTTTTTCCCGTCGACATTCGCATTATTTCCGCCACAAACCGGGATTTGCTCGAATCCGTAAAAACCAAAGCATTCCGGGATGATTTGTACTACCGCTTGAACGTGCTTCAAATTGACCTGCCGCCTCTAAGAAATCGACGCGAGGACATCCCCCTGCTCGCGGGACATTTTTTGAGAAAGTACGCAGCGGAACAACACAAAAACGTCTCTGATTTTTCCGAAGCCGCCATGAAGCTCCTGCTCAATTACGCCTGGCCGGGCAACGTGCGGGAACTGGAAAATGCCATCGAACGCGTGGTGACCTTGGCCGAAGGCGCACGCATCACCGTCGCAGACTTTCCGCCCGTCATGACCAAACAACACGGCGACCAATTCATCTTAGATGAGGCACTGGATAAAATGTCTCCGCTTGCTGTTTTGGAAAAAGAATATATCCGGCAAGTGCTTCAGCGGCTGAACGGCAATAAATCCAAGGCCGCCGAAGTCCTTCAAATCGACCGTAAAACACTCTACAAAAAAATTCAAGGATTATGAAAAGGCAAAAGAAGAATCCTAGGTCGTGTCGACATTCAACTGGGAGGCCGTTTTTTTGAGAAATTTTTGGTTCTGACAAGGCGGTTTTTCTGCGCAATGCAAGACATTGAAATGAAAAACCCACGCCGTCAGGGCAAAAAAGAGCCGAAAAGACACCTTGCATGTTGAATGTCGACACGCCCTAACATCGTTAATTCAAGCGAATGCAAGGCAGCAGATATCCGCTTATCGCTTTTATGAACGCGGCACTTCATACACTTGACCCGGTCACTAAGGCAGGTCGATCTTCAAGGAATCTCAGATCAAGTCCCGTTTAGCTTTTCCGATAAAAAAGCCATCGTCCGGGCTTCGATCCAGTAACGCGCTCGCCAGGGCCAAAGCCCCTGTACAAAACCGACATGGCCGCCGTTTTTTGAAATTTCCGGGATGAGCCATTTTGAGGCCTCAAACATTTTTTTGGGCAAGTGCGTCCCCGGTAAAAAAGGATCGTCTTCCGCATGCAGGATCAAAGTCGGACAGGCAATGCCTTCCAGGAAATATTTCGCGCTGCACTGCCGCCAATACTCCTCGGCATCTTTAAAATTGTGCAAAGGCGCAAAGGCCTCATCCTCAAACTGAATATAGGATTTGATATTTAAGATACGCGCAGGATCGATCAAGTCAGGGTAAATTGCGGCCTTTTCAAGCATCTTTTGTTTAAGGGTCTTCAAAAAATTCCAAGCGTAAAAACGGCCAAAACCCGCATCAATCCGGCGTGCCGCCACCCCCAAATCATAAGGCACGGAAATCGCAACCGCCGCACGAATTAGACCCGCTGCTTCAGCGCCCCGTTCACCCAACCACTTTAAAAGCACACTGCCGCCCAAAGAAAACCCAAGCACAAAAAGCGGCACATCGCTTCGTCGCGCACGTAAACGGCAAATTACCCCATGCAAGTCATCCGTTTCACCGGAGTGATAAAAACGCGGCTGACGATTGATCTCCCCGCTGCACGACCTGAAATTCAAGGCAATGCCGCCCCATCCCATCTGCCGCACGGCTTGCAACATGCCTCTGATATATTTTGCACCGGATGAACCTTCAAAACCGTGCAGGCAAAGCACAAGCGGACGTTCCTCCGCATCTGATTTTTCAGGTCCCGCGTTGAGAAAATCAAGATCAAGAAAATCATTGTCGGGCGTCTGCCAGCGTTCTCTCACAAGCGGCGGCAGCGCGGGCCTCTCCCCAAAAAACTTACGCCATACTGTTTGTTGATGCGCATTTTTACACCACCAGGGCGGGACAAATTCTTTGATCTCTGAAAGCGGCACGGACGCAATACTTTCTTTGTTAAATACCGGTATCTCGAAAATACATGCTCTGTTATACTCATATCATATTATAAGGAAGCTGATTTTTGCGATACCGGAATTCGAATCCATCCGTAATTTTCAAGGCATTTTGAACAACGCGAAACAGCTTTCTCAAGACCGGATGAGATCGGGGTTTTTTTATTATCCAAGGACACATTATTATCCAAAAACACATTCTAATTAACAGGAGGAAAAGATGAAAACGGCCACCGCTTGGGCAAGCCTACCCGGTTTTGATGCCATCAAAACCGCTTATCAGAGTTTGCTCAAACAATTGGGTGCTGAACCCAGCTACCTTGTTATCAGTTTTTCCGTCCACTACGACCCGGCGTTGATTTTAAAGGCCGTTCGGGAATTCAGCCCGAATGTGCCCGTGCAGGGCGCCTCATCCTGCCTCGGCGCAATGACAGAAGACGGATTTCACAGCTCTGAAGGTCGGGGACTTTCATTTTTTGGTGTCTTAGACCCGGAGGGTGCTTACGGGGTGGGCGCCTCCGTTATCGGAGACAATCCACAAGAAGCGGCAAAAGAAGCCTTAAGGCAAGCACTGGCACAGGCCGATTGTATTGGCGAAGTCCCGGCCATGATCTGGTTGACCGCCGCGCCGGGCTGTGAAGAAGGCTTGATGCAAGGCATCTCGGAAGTCATTGGAGAAGGCGTCCCCATCGCCGGCGGCAGCGCGGCGGATAACACGGTGACGGGCGAATGGAAACAATTTACAAGCGACACCGTCTATGAAAATGCGGTGGTGGTCGCTGCGCTATTTCCATCGACAGAAATCATGTTCGCCTTTCACAGCGGCTATGAACCCACTGAAAAAAAAGGAAAAGTCACAAAAGTTTCGGGCCGCGTTTTGAGTGAAATCGACCATCGTCCGGCCGCCGCAGTTTACAACGAATGGACCTTAGGGCTCATCTCAAAAGAATTGCCCGCGGGCGGGAATATTCTGGCAGCCACATCATTGCATCCCCTGGGGCGTGTTGCCGGCCATATCGGTGAAATCCCCTATTTCCAACTCACACACCCGGACACAGTCTTAAAAGACGGTTCATTGACCATGTTCACGGATATGGCCCCGGGTGACGAAATCGTCCTCATGCAAGGCTCCGTTGATAGCCTCGTATCGCGTGCGGCCCGTGTCGCATCTTCTGCACGGGAAATCCAGGCGGTCGATCAGGATGTCGCCGGTGCGCTTATTATCTACTGTGCGGGATGTATGTTGACGGTAAAAGACAAAATTGACGAAGTCGTGAACGGTCTGAAAGAAGCGTTACCGGGTACGCCATTTATGGGATCGTTTACTTTCGGGGAGCAAGGCTGTTTTGTCGGAGGAGAAAACAGACATGGCAATCTCATGATATCGGTCTTACTCTTTAGCCAATAAACGATGAAAAAACCGGAACAACTATTAGAGGCATTTCTCGATTTAGAACGCTCACGTCAACGGGAATACGAATTACGCGTTGATTACAAATCTCAGCTTCAGGGCATTCGCTCCATTATTGAAGCAAATAGCAGAGAAAGTGTATTTTCCGCCTTGGTCAGTATCTTGAAGACACTCGTACAGTGTGAGCACATCTTTATTCTCAAATCGGAAGAAGACGGAACCCTGCTTGCGTCCATTTCGACAAACAAGCGCATTCTCGGCACGCGTTGGTCTCCGGACGCGTTATTCAAGCGTGTACTCGCGGGAAAACCCGCCGCAGTGTTTGATGTGAACCTCGTCAAAGAATGGCATCGGCAAACTGAAACATCGCGGGCCGGCATTGCATCTGCCCTCCATTTTAAGCTCGACGACGGCGGCAAGGGAAGCATGTTGGTCTGCACGCACGCTGCTCCTCATCATTTCAACCCGGCACATATCAAGCAGGTCCGGCGATTCATGCCCTTTGTCTCCCAAGGTTTCACCACATTGGAATTAAAACAAGCCATCAATGAGCGAGACCGCTTTTTTGCTTTATCGCTCGAGTTAATGGCCGTTATGGATAAAGAAGGGCGCTTCAAACAAATCAATCGGGCTTGGCAGGATGTACTCGGCTATACGGACCGACAGATCCGATCACGGCCTTTTTTCAATTTCATTCGCCCTCTGGATCGTCAGAGACTTATCAACAATCTCTCTTTTGCGAATAAGCATCATGAACCCTTATTAGAAGAATGCCGCTTTAGACGGAGTGATGGCGGCACAACGTGGTTATCCTGCAGTATCGTGATGGATAACCACGATGCGCTGTACTACGTTTCAGCAAGAGACGTGACCGCGCGGGTCAAAGCAGAGCAACAACTCTTAAAAGATGCGACGCACGACGCCTTGACCGGTCTGCATAACCGATCGGTCTTCGTCGATCATGTGGTTAAAGTCCTGCAATACAACAAACGGCGGACACATTTTAACTTTGCCTTATTCTATCTTGATTTAGATCGTTTTAAGCTCATCAATGATTCTTTGGGGCACCTCGTTGGGGATCAACTTTTGATCGAAATATCGCGGCGCATTAAAGAAACCGTCCGCACCGCAGATAGTGTCGCGCGGCTGGGCGGGGACGAATTTGCCGTATTACTGATCGATATCGATAAACCCGCCGATGTCATTTTATTGGCCGAACGTTTATTGAAACGCATTGAAGAGCCGCTCTATCTGAATCAACGTGAACTCAAGATCTCCGCCAGTATCGGTATCGCCCTTAGTCGTAACGATTACGAGACAAGCGAAGAAGTCCTACGCGATGCGGATATCGCAATGTATGCCGCCAAAAATTCAGGCAAAGCCAAACACATGATTTTTGACAAAAAAATGCACGCAAACGCAGTGGCCTTGCTCCACTTGGAAATGGACATGCGCAGCGCATTGAAAAATGCGGAATTCACACTTTTTTACCAGCCCATTGTAGAGATGGAAAGCCGGAACATCGTCTCCTTTGAAGCACTCATTCGATGGCAACACCCTGAAAAAGGCATCATATCCCCTGTGGATTTTATCCCCTTGGCCGAAGAAAACGGCTTTATTATTCCGCTGGGCCGCTGGATTTTTGAAACGGCATGTCAAAAAATCAAAACCCTCAGAACAACAAACCCGCAGTACAAAAACACATCCATGCACATTAACATCTCGGCACGTCAGTTTTGGCAAAATGGATTCGTTGAAGAATTAACACATCTTGTCTCCACATTAAACCTCCCCCCCCATGCCATCATCCTTGAGGTCACGGAAAGTGTCATCCTGCGAAACGCCAGGGAAGCCCTTGAAATATTTGGGAAAATCAAACAAAACGGCTTCCAGCTCTACATTGATGATTTTGGCACAGGCTATTCATCATTGAGCTACTTACATCAATTCCCCTTTGAGGGTTTGAAAATAGACCGCTCCTTTGTTGAGATCATCGAAAACGATAAAAAAGGCGAAGAGTTAATCAAAACAATTATTCAATTGGCACAAAATTTCGGACTGGAAGTCGTCGCTGAAGGCGTTGAAAAGAAAGAACAATCTCAGTATCTTATTGCTCAAGGCTGCAGATATGCACAAGGCCATCTCTATTCGCAACCGCAAGCAAACATCGCTTAAAATCTAAAACAAATCTTCAGCCCGTCCACTTGGCCCAGGCCATGCCGCCGAAAAAAATGAGGGTAGCCAAGAGCACGGCAACCGTGGATGGGCGATTGCTCAAACGGCCAATCCAGGCGCGACGGCCATTGAGAACCAGCAACAATGCCGCCAAGAGCGGCATAAAAGCCGCCCCGATAACAGCATAAAGCTTTTGCACTTCTTTAAAATCGACCAGAAGCCCCAGCATCGGAACGATTGCAATGGCCCGTAAAAACCATCGGTAAGGACCCGAACGCGTATCAACAGCACCCCCTTTCGCTGCATCACCTTGCACAAACAAACGCCATGCATCGGCAAACAAATAAGGCACCGCCTGCCATACCCCCAAAAGGCTGCTGAACACCGCAGCCAGCGCGCCGATGAGAAAAATCCAACGACCTGCGGCCCCCAACGGCACTTCAAGCCCTTCGGCCAGCCTCACCAGCAGCGCAGCCCCACCGCCTTCAACCCGCACCGTACTGCCGATGATGAGCATCGCCAGACCGAAAAGAACGGTCATCGTATAAGCGACCGCCAAATCAAGGCGGCACAGGCTCAAATCCTCCGGGCCGCTGCGCGCCTTTTCACGAATCCAATATCCGTAACAAAGCACGGTCACCGTACCGCCAACCCCCCCCATCAAAGCCACCGTCCAAGTAATGCCCGCACCGCCCGCATCCGGAATCGAGGGCACAAACAAACCGCGCATCACCTCAGCGGTGCCCGGCCAGAGCAAAAAGGCCGTCAGCACGACGATGAAAAACATCAGGCCGACGCAATAACTCATCACCTTTTCAAAAAGTTTAAATCCGCCTGCGAGCACCAACAGCAGACCCAGCAAACTCGACGCAATGCCGAAAACGATCTTTCCCCTCACCGCATCTTCAAAAACGGGAAGAATCGCGTGCAAAGTGACGCCGCAGGCGCTCATGAGCGCCGAACCTACAAAAAAAGACCACAGCAGAAGATAAGGGAAAAACAGCCATCCGACGATCGGGCCGAGTCGCCGCGCCGCCCCTTCCAGCAGCGTTTCACCCGTCGCAAGTTGCCAGCGCGCCAGGCCTTCCGTCAAAACAAATTTCAGAAATCCACCTAAAAGAACGGCCCAAAGTACCGCCGTCCCCAATTGGCTTCCCGTAAAACCGGCTGTGGCCAAATCCCCGGCTCCCACGCCCGTTGCGGCAACGAGCAGACCAGGGCCGATCAGAGCAAGCAAAGCGGGGCGACGTTTTATCGGCTTCAAAAACGGCATAGAGCTATACGAACAACCTGAAAATTTTAGATTTATCTCGGCGCAACGCTAACACCAAAACACGGCAGAGGCAAGGCTGAAGTGGTCGATCATGTTTTTGTGGAGCGGCTGTGGCATAGTTTGAAATACGAAGAGATCTATTAGAAGGCCTACAAAAATACCCGAGAAGCAAGGGAAGGCATCGGCCGCTATTTTGAATATTACAACGAGGATCGCCGACATCAGGGACTTGACCGATTGACCCCTGATGAGGCATATAAGGGCCACCTCAACTTACAAAAAGCGGCATAAGGAGAGGCGTCATCCTTACAGATAAGAATCTCCGGAAAAAACGGCCCCTCTTTCGGCCGTCTCGGTAACGGTGCCGGTGTGGGTTTTTTCGCCTGAGTCAAAATGAAAGCCATCGCAAAAGTTAAAAAAGGCAACGGCCTGAAAATGATCGAACAGCCCCTGCCGCAGCCCGCTGCGGATGAGGTGCTGATTCAAGTCGATGTCGTCTCGATTTGCGGCACGGATCTGCATTTGGATCGCTGGGACGCCTGGGCGGGCAGGCGTGTGAAACAATTGCCGCAAATCATCGGCCACGAATTTTCAGGCCATGTGGTCGAATGCGGTACAAACGTCGGCCGTTTTCAAATGGGAGACCACGTGACCGCGGATAGCCACATCCCCTGCTTGAAGTGCGGCGTTTGTCAAAAAGGGGCACCGCATCTCTGTGATAATCTCGAAATTTTGGGCATTGACCGCGACGGCTGCTTCGCCGAATACCTCGCCATCCCGGAGCGCAGTCTTTGGAAAAACGCGCCGGATTTGCCGCCGGAAATCGCCTGCATTCAAGACCCGCTGGGCAACGCCGTTTACGCCACATTGGTCGAGCCGGTGGCGGATCAAAGCGTCGCGATTTTAGGCGACGGGCCGGTGGGTTTATTCGCCGCAGGCGTTGCACGTGCTTCGGGTGCAAAAAAAATCATCCTGACGGGACTAAACCCCCTCACCCTTGAAATTGCAAAACAAATGGGAGCCGATCGCATCATCCATGCCGGAAAAGAAGACGCCGTACAGATCATCCGGGATGAAACCGCAGGCGTCGGCGCGGACATTCTCCTGGAAATGTCCGGCAATGCGCACGCCGTTCACGACGGACTGTCCGCTTTGAGAAAAGGCGGGCGCTTTTCCGCCTTCGGGCTGCCGTCTGCGCCCCTCACGATTGATTTTAATGATCATCTCATTTTTAAAGGCATCCGGCTCTTCGGCATTAGCGGCCGTTTGATGTTTGAAACCTGGCGGACCATGGCAAAACTGCTCGAATCCGGCAGCTTAAACCCCCGACCCGTTTTGACCCATTTCCTTGATTTTGACGATTTTGAAACAGGTTTTGCCTTGATGGAAGCCCAGCCGCGAAAGGCTGGAAAAGTCATCCTGGTTTTAAAACCGGAGGAATAACATGCATGAAGAAATAACTTCCGTGTTTTTGAGGCAATTGGAACACATCCAAGAACAAGGCCTCAAAAAAGAAGAACGTCCCATCGCCTCTCCGCAAGATGCCCACATTGTTGTCAAAGACCGGGAAATTCTCAACCTCTGCGCGAACAATTACTTAGGATTGGCCAATCATCCGGCCGTTATCGAAGCCGCCGCGCAAGCCTTAAAAACGCGGGGCTACGGCATGGCCTCCGTGCGTTTTATCTGCGGCACACAAGATCTGCACCAATCCCTCGAAAATTGCATCAGTCGCTTTTTGGAAACAGAAGAAACCATTCTTTATTCCTCCTGTTTTGATGCCAATACCGGTTTGTTTGAAACCTTGTTTTCCGAAGAAGACGCCATCTTCTCCGATACGCTCAATCATGCCTCCATTATCGACGGCATTCGACTCTGCAAAGCCAAACGCTACCGCTATCGACATACGGACATGGACGACCTGGAATGCCTGCTGAAAAATGCACAAAAACACCGCTTGCGCATCGTGGCGACGGACGGCGTCTTTTCGATGGACGGTGAAATTGCGCCGCTCGCTGAAATCTGTGATTTGGCGGAAACATACGACGCCCTCGTCATGGTGGATGACTCCCACGCCACGGGCATCCTGGGCAAAGGCGGCCGAGGCAGCATCGCACATTGCGGCGTCACGGGCCGTGTGGATCTCATCACCGGCACACTGGGAAAAGCCCTGGGCGGGGCTTCCGGCGGATTTACCTCGGGCCGCAGACCCTTGATTGACTTACTGCGGCAGCGCTCCCGGCCCTATCTTTTTTCAAACAGCATTCCGCCCATCATTGCCGCAGCGGCAAAAAAAGCGATAGACCTCATTGCATCAGCACCTGAACTTCGTAACCGGCTTCTGGAAAATACCGCCTTTTTTCGCAAAGGCTTACAGGCGCTTGGCTTCATCATCAAACGTGGGATTCACCCCATCATCCCCATTCTAATCGGCGATCCTGTTCAGACACAAGAAATGTCACGTGTGCTGTTTAAAGCCGGGATTTACGCCGTTGCTTTTTCCTATCCCGTCGTGCCCGAAGGGCAAGACCGCATCCGCGTTCAAATTTCGGCGGCACACTCCAGGGAAGATCTCAAATTCGCATTGCAACAATTTGAAAATGCGGGAAAATCCGTCGGCATACTTGCACCCACTTAGACTTCTCTAAAAAAATGTGCTTAAATGGGTTTTTTTAATCTTAAGAAAAATGCGGCATGCGAAAACTGTCTGAACATTGGCTCTTCACCCAAATATAAGGAGATTGTTCATGAGAAAAAGAAAATTTTTCCAATTCGGTTTTTCAGTAATTGCCACAATGTTTATCGTTTTTCTGACAGCAGGCCTGAATGCGGTCAACGCCCAGACCGCCCCTGCTTTGTCAGCCCCGACCGGTGCCGGGGACGGAGGTCATAACGCAGAGGGAATACAACATTACAATAAAGCCCATTGGGGGAAAGCAGAAGAACATTTTAGGGAAGCAGTGAAAGCAGACCCAAAACTGGCCGAGGCCCACTACAATCTTGCCCTCTCCCTCGACAAACTGGGGAAGCACAGGGAAGCGGTAAAATTTTTTGGAAGCGCATTTAAGCTTGCGCCAGACAATCCATCCATCGCGGGATCTAAAATCCTAAAGGCGCACTTGGGGATGTAATAAGGAGATAAGGTTTCCTAAGAAAGCTCTGAGCACATCGTGAACCTTTTTCAGGTCAGAAATTTCCCGGTTCTTAAGTTACCAATCTTGCTTATAGTAGGTGATTTTCTGTAATTTATGTCTTAAATCAAGCATTTGATCCCCTGAAAAACGCAAGCCGAACTTGCTCAGAGCTTTCTTTAAGGGGACGAATAGAAAGCGCGGGCTATCTGCACATAAAATGCCGTCCATGCCTCAAACACCCAAAAAAGTCATCATCGTCGGCGGTGGCATCACCGGTCTTTCCACCGCTTACTTTCTGCAAGAAGCCGCAAAAAAAGAACAACGGCCCATTGAACTGCTTCTGCTTGAAGCCGATTCGCGTCTGGGCGGAAAAATCACCTCGGAACGGGTCGATGACTTCGTGATCGAAGGCGGGCCGGATTCTTTTATCACACAGAAAAAAGGGGGCATGGCTCTCATTCAAGCCCTCGGCCTGATGGACCGGCTCGTGCAAACCCATCCCGTAAACAAATCCGTTTACATCCTGTCCCGCGGCAAATTGCTGCCCATGCCGCAAGGTTTTAATTTGATGGTCCCGGGGCAATTGATGCCTTTTGCGCTCAGCCCCCTGATTTCACTTCCGGGAAAAATGCGCATGGGCATGGATTTGTTGATCCCGAAACGCACAGAGACGGCAGACGAAAGCATCGCATCTTTTGTCCGAAGACGCTTGGGAGAAGAGGCCGTACAACTTTTTGCAGAACCCATTCTGGCTGGTATCTTCGCGGGCGACGCGGAAAAACTCAGCATGAAAGCCGCATTTCCGCAATTCGCCTTGCTGGAACAAAAACACGGCAGCCTCATCAAAGGCATGCTGAAGCGGAAAAAAAGCGCCGTACAAAACGGTGCGTCTGCACCGAAGTGGTCTCTTTTTGTCACGATGAAAGACGGACTTTCCAGTATTATCGCCGAATTAAAAACTAAATTGGATCAATGCGAAATTAAAACAGGCGCTGCCGTCACCGCGATTTCGCCGCTCAAAACCGGCTATGAAGTCCGGACCGGAGACAACCGGTATACGGCAGACGCCCTTGTTATCACCACACCCACGTATAAAACCACCGATTGGATTGCCCCCTGGAACCCGGGGCTTTCAAAATTGCTGGGTAAAATCGCCTATGTTTCGACCGCGACCGTTTCTTTGGGATTCCGGAAAAAAGATATCAATCACCCTTTAAACGGTTTTGGTTTTGTCATTCCCCGCAAAGAAGGCTCAGAGCTCATGGCCTCCACCTGGAGTTCGACAAAGTTTCCGGGACGCGCTCCCAAAGACCATGTCTTGATTCGCCTGTTTGCGGGCGGTGCACACCGGGAAAGCATCCTTGAGCAGGACGATGACGAACTCATCAACACCGTCCGCAAAGAACTGAAACGCATTATGGGCATTAATGCGCAACCCGTGGTCTCACGGGCCTTTCGCTGGCACAAGGCCAATCCGCAATATCATGTCGGGCATCTCGATCGGGTCTCTGAAATCGAAAAAGAAAGTCAAAAACACCCCGGCCTCTTTTTAACGGGTGCGGCCTATCGCGGCGTGGGCATCCCCGATTGCATTCAGCAAGGCATGGACACGGCTGAAAAGATCAAACTTTTATTGACAAAAGTCAGTTCACCTGAATAATCCGCTAATCATGCCACTTTCGTTACAACAATGAAAATCAAAGCAAGGTATGATTTTCCCATTGTGAAGCGTTTTAATTCGTTAAACGATAGGAGGGCTAAAAAATGAGACGACATCCCGACCGCCTTGGGCATCACAGCCACCGGGGCCTGAGAGTTTTATCCTTTTTCTTTGTACTCATCGCACTGACGCTCGCATTTTCCAAGACCGAAGCGGCAGCAGATGAAAAACCGGCCATTCCTTTGGGGCTGGAGGCATCGGCTTTTCATATTCCGGATGATAACCCCATGACACCTGA